>Ga0265314_10000863_pt1 | contig 36058 bp, 28 predicted proteins | sample 4126metaG_FD_203106 | JGI IMG/M metagenome (GOLD analysis project Ga0265314, IMG submission 203106) | Rhizosphere microbial communities from Carex aquatilis grown in University of Washington, Seatle, WA, United States - 4-1-26 metaG | ecosystem: Host-associated > Plants > Roots > Rhizosphere >...
CCGGCTACTCGCCCACCACCCCTCCGGGGTGGTACAGCCAGTCACCCCGCGTTCACGTAAGTCATCAGAAGAGAACGCCGATGTGCACCTTTTTGAAAAATCGTGTCCGCTTTGCATCCCGTGCAGTTCACAGAACTTGCACGAGAAATTTGGCATATGCCACACTTTGTCCTCAAAAAATGGTGCATAACGACTTACACGGATGTGTGTACCACCCACTCCGTGTCGTTCTCTGCGGCCTCTGCGGCCTCTGCGGCCTCTGCGTGCTCTGCGGTGGATTTTGTCGTGCGATGTGCGGTGGACTTGATTTGCCATTGTCGTCCCGCCGGGTCATCTGCCTTGGAACGGAACGCCCGGCGCTACCAACCGAGGAGGCGTGCACCATCGTGCACATTTTTCGCCGTGCTTTTTGAGCCGTGAACAGGGGATTAAAGGAGCGCCTATACCCAGTACCTAGAACCGCAACAGACATAGCCCGCGAGGCCGTGGGTCTCGCACCGCAGGCGCCGCAGCCTTGCCGATCGTGCGGATCGCGAACCTACCCTTTGAAATTCGGTGGAAGCCGAATAAAAAGGGAGGCTCTGGTTGAGAGCAACGCAGTCCGGCACCCACAGCATGCGGAGACGCACCGATGGCGGCGATCGACCGGCTGTTCAAACTGATGCGCGATAAGGGCGGCTCCGACTTGCACCTGGCCGAAGGCCAGCCGCCCAAGTACCGCGTGCACGGGCACATCGCGGCGATTGACGGCGAACCGGTACTCACGCGCGACAGCATTACCGCGTATCTGCAGGAGATCACCCCGCCGCACCACTGGGAACGCTACGTGCGCAAGGGCGACGCCGACTTCGCCTACGCCATGGGCACGTCCGACCGCTTCCGCGCAAACCTGCTCAAGCAGGTGCAGGGCTTCGGGGCCGTCTTCCGCATTATTCCGGTGAAGATCCTGACCCTCGAGCAGCTCAGTGCGCCGCCCAAGCTCGGCGACCTGGCGCGCCTGCGCAACGGTCTGGTGCTGGTGACGGGGCCGACGGGTTCGGGCAAGTCGACGACGCTGGCCGGGATGATCAATGAGATCAACGAGAATTACGCGCGGCACATTCTGACCATCGAGGAGCCGATCGAATTCGTGCACCCGGCCAAGAAATCCGTGCTGACCCAGCGCGAAGTCGGCGAGCACACGAAAAGCTTCGCCTCGGCGCTGCGCGCGGCCGCGCGTGAAGACTGCGACGTGATCCTGGTCGGCGAAATGCGCGACCTGGAAACGATCGGGTTGGCGGTGAGCGCCTCGGAAATGGGCGTGCTGGTTTTCGGCACGCTGCACACGAACTCCGCGGCCAAGACGATCGACCGCATCGTGAACGTCTTCCCGCCGGGCCAGCAGCCGCAGATCCGCACGATGCTCGCGGGTTCGCTGCGCGGCGTGGTCTCGCAGCTCCTCTGCCGCAAGAAGGATGGCAAGGGCCGCGTGGCGGTGCAGGAGATCATGACCACCAACACCGCGGTGCAGGCGGCGATCCGCGAAGGCAAGATCGCCAAGCTGAACTCGATCATCGCCTCCGGTTCGCAGGAAGGCATGATCACGATGGACGACGCGCTGCAACGACGCCTCGACGCGGAAACAATCTCCGCGACCGAAGCGTACATGAAATGCTTCGACAAGAAGCGCTTCGAGCCCGCGATGCTTGAAGAGAAGGAAGCCGAAGCGGCGAGCGGCCAGCCGGCGAGCCACTAACCGTTCCGCACGGAATCCGACGCGTCGCACGGAATTCTGTCACGCCGCACAACGTGCTTCGTCTAGATGAATGGAAGGGCAGTGCGGCTTTTACCCGTTGACAGAGTGTGTTTCGTTCTTACAAACGCCGCAGACTGCTTACCTTAAATCCGCCTTCCAAGTGCCGCGTGCATTTCGCGCGCCGGGACCGACCCGAAGGAGGTCTTGCATGTTGGTCATTCTGAAGCCGCGTGTCCTTGCCTGGGGCTTGCTCCTTATATTGGGAGCCGGTTCGGTTTGGGCCGGGCAGGAGAAGGAAATTCCGCTGCCCGAACTGGCGCGGAAGGTGCGCTCGAGAAATATGCACCCGCAGGAGCGCGAGAAGGCCGTCAACCGCCTCGGCGGTGTGACCAATGCCAGCGACGCGCGCAGCAACCAGATTCTGGACGTGTTGCTCGACATCGTGAAAGACAAAGATGACGACCTGATGGTGCGCATCGCCTGTATCGACGCGCTGGGCCAGTTGGAAGCCAACACCTTCGCCGCCGACCACGAAGCCAAGAACAAGTTCCTCGAACCGCTCACGGCGGTGCTGGTCAATCTGGATGAACGCGTGTTTGTGCGCCAGGCGGTGACCAAGGTCTTCACCAAGACGCTCGATCCGAAGGGCCTCAAGGACGCCAAGGCCGTCGATGCGATGCTGGTGCTGCTCGAAGACAAAGATGGCCGCCAGAACAAGGCCAAGGCAGTCCCGGTGATTCTGCGCACCGAATGCGCGCACGCGATCGGCGAATTTGGCGACCCCAAGACCTTCAAGACGCTGGTGGAAGTGCTGCGCCAGCCCGATCTCGATCCGGTCCTGAAGGAAGCCACCGTGGGCGCGATGGCCACGCTGCTCGAGAAGGCCGGCGACGCGGTCGAAGTCGATGCGCCGACCTGCGCGAAGCTCCAGGAAATCGCCAGCGACAAGGCCACGCCGGAAGATATCCGCGCGCAGGGCATCATCCTGCTCGCGCACCTCAAGGCCAATGGCAGCAAGCATCGCAATGACGTAATCGACCTGTGCAAGCAGATCCTGAAAGTGGAAGACCGCCTGGTCCTGCTCGAAGCGGCGATTGAAGCGCTGGGCATCGTGGGCGACCAGGATTCGATCCCGGTGCTCGTCGATACCTACGACGTCTTCTTCGATCCGAAGAACCCGGGCGACAAGAAGCAGGTCGACCTGCGCATCGCGATCATGCACACGCTGGGCTACGCGCTGTCCGCGCAATCGGCTCGCAAGCCCGGCCCGGATGCCGCGATCATCGGGCGGGTGGTCAAGTTGCTGCTGCAGGTCGTCGATGTGCAGTCCGACAAGAAGGAGGTTCCGGAAGTGATCAGCGCCGCGGTTTACGCGCTGCGCTACCTGTATCCGAAGAAGAAGGAATTCGTGGATTTCCAGAAGCCCGCCGCGGAAAAACTGGCCAACCTGATGCGCAAGAGCCACGATAAGGAAGACCTGATCAAGGGCATCACCAAGACCCTGACCTTCCTGACCGAGAAGGACTACGGGGACAACATCGAACGCTGGGAACGCTATTTCGATACGGCCTTCCCGCAGAAATAAGTTCGCAAAGTCCGGAATTGAAAACGCGCCGCCCTGATCGTGGGCGGCGCGTTTGTTTGAAGGGCGGAAAAAAGGGCCGGCGGCTTAGCCCGCGTGCGGCTTGAGCGACGACGGGTCGATGGCTTCATCCGCGCGCTGGTAGCGGTAGTCGAGCGAGAGGCGCAGGCGGTCCGGGGTGTGGTTGTCCAGCGCGCCGTGGATCGTGTGGCTGTGGAAGAGCACGAAGTCGCCCAGCTTGAAGTCCGCCGCGGCCCAGCGCAGGCCCAGGTTGTCGGTGCGCACGCCATTGTTGCCCGCGCCGATGGCCGGTTCGTGTGGCAGGAAACCCCGCGCGTGCGAGCCTTCCAGGATTGCCAGACCGCCCAGTTCGCGGGGACAATCGCCGGCGGGAATCCACGCGGTGTACGTCGCCGGCGTGCCGCGGATGTAGAAGAAGTCCTGGTGCGGCTGCGTGGTGAAGGCGTAATGGCGCGGATAGGTGATGCGCGCGATGGTGCGCGGGTGCGAGATCACCGGGCCCTGCAACAGCAGCGCCACCAGGTTCATGATCTCGGCGCTCTTTGAAAACTCGTTGAAGGACTCCAGCTTGATCAGCTTGCGGTAAAGCGGCATGTACTCTTCGCGGTAATCGGGGAAGGGGCGGCTGGAGTAGATCCCGTCGGCGAGCGGCTTCGAATTGTCGAGCCAGCCGTGCTCGCGGCAGAGTTCCAGTATGTCGCAGCGCAGGGCCTGCAACGCCGTGGTGTTGAGCACGCCGCGGAAGAACAGGTAGCCCGAATCGGCCAGGCGCTTGCGCAGTTCTTCGGGCTGCGCCAGGAGCGGGGTGGAGTTGGGGAACTCGACCTCGGGCTGGATGCGGTACTCCAGGCGGCTGGGCTTCTCGGGCGAGGCGACGCTGGACATGGGCGGTGGATCTCCGTTCGGGTTGCCCATAGTAAACCCGGTTGTGCCTTGAGAAGGAATGGACTCCGCCGCAAAAATTTGTATTATTCGTCAACAATGCGCGCCGAGCCGCAGGCCCCGTTCAGCCTTTTGGAGACCCCGCCGCGGGTGCGGCTGGCCAACTTCTATCCCTTCCGGCCCGGGGAGCGCGCGGGGCCGCACTGGAGTGAGAGCGATCTCTTCCTGCCCATTACACAGGGTCAGGGCACGCTTCAGGTTGGTCCGCAAAGATTTGCTTTATCCGCCGGCCAGGTCCTGCATGTTCCGTGGGCCGCGCCGCTCCTGTATGAGGCCGACCGGCAGTCGCCCTTCGTGGCGATCGGGCTGCATTTCGCCTACGCGCCTTGGGACGCCCCCGACCTCGGCCGTCCGCTGCATGTGAGCCACCAGATTGAAATGTCCCGGCCCCGCATGCAGGCTCCGCCGGGTCCGCAGCCGTATGCGATGCCGTTCGTGGTCATTCCGCCGCCGCATTCCAATCTGATCGAGTTGGGCGCCGAGATTGCCCGTGCCTATGAACGCCCACAGGAAGAAGAAGGCGCCGAAGCGCGCGCGGCGCGCTTGCGCGGCCTGGCGCTGGCGTTCCTGGCCGAGTTCGCATCCTGCGCGCAACCTGCCGGCGCGCAAGGCGGTCCAAAGACCGGCGGCGAAGCCACCGCCGCGCAGGCTCGGCTGGTGCGCGAAGTCGCGTCGTACATGGATCTGCGCCTGGCCACGCGCGTGAAGCGCGGCGACCTGGCCGAACGTGCGGGCGTGAGTGAATCGACGCTGGCGGCGGCGTTTCGCGCCGTTACGGGGCTGGCGCCGATGGATTACCTGATCGAACGCCGGCTGGCCCGCGCGCGCCAGCACCTGGCGACGGGGCGCGCGCCGGTGGCGCAGATCGCGGAATGGGTGGGAATTCCCGATGTCTTTTATTTTTCGAAGCTCTTTAAGCGCCGCGTGGGGACCAGTCCGCGCGAATACCGCAACCGCAGGCGCATCTAAACGCAGCCCGCCGATAGCGCAGGTTGAATGGGTTGCTTACAATGCCTGCCGATTATTATGGGTGCGGGCTTGCTGCCGGTGCGTGCGTATGGTAAGTGGCGCGCCTGAAATGGAACCATCGCGACCGTGAATCGAAAGACCCTCTTCTGGCAATTCCTGCCCCCGGTCCTGGTGATCAGCCTGGTCTCGCTGGCGCTCACTTGCTGGTACTCCTACCGCGCATTGAAGGACATCTACGAGCAGCGTGCCCGAGAAGACCTTCTGGCGCGCCTGCGCCTGGCGGAAGATTCCTTCAGCCAGCGCCTGAATGACGAGCCGGCTCTGCTGCGTATGTGCCGCGAAGAAGGCCGGCGCACGCAGACACGCCTGACCGTGATCCGCGCCGACGGCAAGGTGCTCGCGGACTCCGACGAAGATCCCGAGCGCATGGAAAACCACGGTCAACGCCCCGAAGTGCTGGCCGCGCTGAGCGGCGAGGTTGGTACCGACCAGCGCGTCAGCGCGACCACGCACGAAGAGACCCTCTATACCGCGGTCCCGCTGCGCAAAGAGACCAAGATCACGCACGTCCTGCGCTTCGCGTTCACGACGGAGACCCTCAACCGGGCCGTGGCCGGCGCGCTGGCTTATGAACTCGCTCTGGGCGCGGCCATCGCGGTGCTCCTGGCGCTCGGCGTCAGTTACCTGGTCTCCCGCTGGATGGCGCGATACCTGGAACAGATGCGCGGCAGCGCCGAGCGCATCGCGCGGGGCGAATTCGAGACGCGCTGCCCGCGCCCCGACAACGTGGAACTCGCCGGGCTGGCCGAAGCGCTCAACGCCATGGCGGTCCAGTTGCAGGACCGCATTCAATCGCTGCAACGCCAGCGCAATGAACTCGAAGCGGTGCTGGGCAGCATGGTCGAAGGCGTGCTGGCGGTGGACACCGAGGAACGCCTGCTCAGCCTGAACGCGGCGGCGGCGCGGCTGTTGGGCGTCTCCGCGGAAGAGAGCGTCGGCCGCACGATTCAGGAAGCGGTGCGCCACGCCGATTTGCAGAAGTTCATCCAGCGCACGCTCGCGAGCAACACGCCGATCGAATCCGAAATCATCCTCGCCGGCCACGAAGAGACGTACCTCCAAGCCCATGGCACGCTCTTGAAAGGGGCGCAAGGCATGCGCATCGGCGCGCTGGTGGTGGTCAACGACCACACGCGCGTCCGGCGCCTGGAAAACATGCGGCGCGACTTTGTGGCCAACGTCTCGCATGAACTGAAGACGCCGATTACGTCGATCCGCGGCTTCGTCGAGACCCTCGCCGATGGCGCGATGAAGGACCCGCAGGATGCCGAGCGCTTTTTGCAGATCATCGCGCGGCAGGCCGACCGCCTGAACGCGATCATCGAAGACCTGCTCACGCTCGCGCGCATCGAGCAGGGTGAAGAAAAGGACTCCATCGCGCTCCAGGAGGGCCCCGTGCGCGAAGTCCTGCAGGCCGCGATTCAGGCCTGCGAAGTCAAAGCCAACGCCAAGAACGTGGCGATCACGCTGGCCTGTGACCCGGAACTGGCGCTCAATATCAACGGCCCGCTGCTTGAACAGGCCGTGGTGAACCTGATCGACAACGCGATCAAGTACAGCGAGTCCGGCAGCAAGGTCCACGTCGAGGCGCAGCGCGAGAACGTCCAGAACGGCACGCATGCGCAGATTTCCGTGCGCGACTGGGGCAGCGGGATTCCCAAGGATCACCAGGCGCGCATCTTCGAACGCTTCTATCGCGTCGATAAAGCGCGCAGCCGGAGCCTGGGCGGCACGGGCCTGGGCCTGGCAATTGTGAAACATATTGCCCAGGCGCACGGCGGGCGCGTGTCGGTCGAAAGCGCGCCGGGGAAGGGCGCCACGTTCACCTTATTTTTGTAGAAGGCCGGGGCGGCATATAAGTCCAGATTTTGTATTAGAATTCGTTTTGGGAAATCCGGTAACCGACGACCAAGTAGTAACTTGTACAGATTGTCATTTCTTATGCCGGCCTAATCAATTCATAACACGCGACCGGCATTCTCCTCCTCAAGCCAAGGGCTAAAAGGAGGCGTACCGATGAAGAATGGCTGGATTTTGGGCCTGTGTTTGGCCGCGACTGTCGCGGTGCAGGCCTCAGCAGCGGACATTACGGTGGATGATAAGATTCAACCGTATGCGAAGACTGAAGGCGTATCTGGAAATCTGGTCAGCGTGGGCTCGGACACCCTCGCCAACTTGATGACCTTCTGGGTCGAAGAGTTCAAGAAGCAATATCCGAACGTGAACGTGAGCGTCGAAAGCAAGGGCTCGGGCACGGCGCCGCCAGCGCTGATCGCGGGCACCTCGCAGCTCGGCCCCATGTCCCGCCAGATGAAGCAGAACGAGATCGACGACTTCGAAAAGAAGTTTGGCTACAAGCCGAGCTGCGTGCGCGTGGCCGTGGACGCCCTGGCCGTATTCGTCAATAAGGACAACGCGATCAAGGGTCTTACGCTGGCGCAGGTCGACGCGATTTTCTCGAAGGCGCACAAGCGCGGGTACAAGGAAGACATCACGAAGTGGGGCCAGGCGGGCATGGAAGGCGACTGGGCCGAACGCCCGATCAGCCTCTTCGGCCGTAATCCGGCTTCGGGCACGTACGGGTTCTTCAAGGAACACACGCTCAAGAACGGCGACTACAAGGACACGGTCAAGACGCAGCCGGGTTCGGCCGCCGTGGTGCAGGGCGTGACGGAAGACCGGTTCGCGATCGGTTACAGCGGCATCGGCTACATCACGCCGGGCGTCCGCGCGGTCCCGCTGGCGGAAAAAGAAGGCGCGAAGTTCATCGAAGCCAACGCGGAAAACGCCTACTCCGGCGACTATCCGCTGGCGCGCTTCCTCTATATCTACTTCAACAAGGATCCGAACAAGCCCCTCGATCCGGCGGTCCGCGAGTTCCTGAAGTACGTGCTCTCGAAGGACGGCCAGTTGATCACGATCAAGGACGGCTACTTCCCGGTGCTGAGCGTCACGGTCGGCGACGACGTCAAGAACGTGAAGTAAGCGGCCTCAAACCGCCGTACGGAAAGCCTGTGCCGTAACGCTGTGCGAAGTCTGAGCAATCTGAACGGTGGGGATCGGTATGCCGACAACGGTAGACAAAGCGCCTGGCGGGCTGGATACGGCCCGCCAGGCGACTTTCATCAGCGCCTCCGCGGTGCGGCGGCGCCATGTGGACAAGGCCGCCACGTGGATCGTCGTGGCCGGCGGCACGCTGATCGTCGGTTCGATCATGGCGATCATGTTCGCGATCGTCGCAAAAGTTTATCCGCTCTTTCTGCCCGCAAAATCCGAACTGGTTCAACACGAGACGCCCGTGCTGCCCGCGGCCCAGGCCCCGGCCCTCGGCGTGTTCGTTGAAGAGTACCGCGAGATCGCGTGCTTCGTGACCGCGACCGGCTTCCAGTTTTATTCGCTGAAGGACAAGGAACTGCTGACCTTCGTCCAGCCCAAGGAACTGGGTTCGGCCCGGATTGTTTCGTGCTCGCCGACCGGCATGGGCCGCTTTGCCGTGGGCCTCTCCGACGGCCGCGCGGCGTACGTGCACGCATTCTGCGAATCTGAAATGAAGGCGCCCACCGTCGCGAGCAACGCGGAAGCGAAGGCCGCCGGCACGCCCTCCATCAACCGCGTGCTGCACCCCAAGCTTGAGATTCTTGAAGTGCTGGACGTATTCGAGGACGGCAAGCCCGTCTCGGCGCTCGATTTCGCGCTGAAGGGGACCGAAGAGCAGGGCTTTAGCCCGATGGCCGCGGTCAAGGCCGGCCCGCGCGAAATCGTGATCAGCGGCATTGAAGTGAAGAAAAATGAGATGACGGGCAAAATGAAGAAGTCGCCCGTGAGCGCGCGCGTCACGCTGCCCATTAAAGGCGAGATCAGCACGCTCTGCCTGGATCACGGCGGCGAGAGCCTCTACGCCGGAACCAGCGACGGCAAACTGGTGCGCGTGATCCTTTACGACTTCGACAATCAGGTGGTCTGCCCTGAATTCCAGGCGTCCGAAGCGCCGATCACGATGGTGGGCGTGCTCAACGGCGACATGACCGTCGTCTCCGGCGACGAGCGCGGACACGTCACTTCGTTCCATGTGGTCACGCCCGGCAGTTCGACCGAAGTCCTGCGCAAGGTTTACGACTTCGAGCCGCACAAAGCCGCGGTGACAGGTTTTGGATTTTGCTCGCGCAACAAGGCCTTTATCACCAGCGACAAGTCCGGCGTGATCATGGCGCGCTACGGTACGACGGGTTCGACCAATCGGCGCATTGAAGGCGTGGGCGACGGCACGCTGCTGTGCTACGCGCCCAAGGGCGACGGGATTCTGTCCTTCGACGCGCAGGGCGCGATCTCGCACCGCACGTACGACGACCCGCATCCCGAGATCACCTTCCACAGCCTCTTCGCGAAGGTCGAATACGAAGGCTACAACGAACCCGCGTACGTCTGGCAGTCCTCGGGTTCGGACCAGTCGGAACCCAAGTTCTGCCTCACGCCCATGATCTTTGGCACGCTCAAAGGCGCGCTGTACGCGATGCTTTTCGCCGCGCCGCTGGCACTCCTCGCGGCGCTGTACACCTCGCAATTCATGCATCCCAAAATGCGCCAGTATGTGAAGCCCACCGTGGAAATTATGGCGGGGTTGCCGAGCGTGGTGCTGGGTTTCATCGCGGCCCTGTGGCTGGCGCCAGTGATGCAACAGCACGTGCCGGGACTGTTCCTGTTGCCGCTGGTCTCGCTCGCGGCGATTGTGACGGCCAGCATCGCCTGGCGCGCGCTGCCGCTTTCTTTCCGTGCGAAATTCATCCCCGGCACCGAAATGCTGCTCTTGATCCCGGTATGCCTGGGCAGCGGCTGGCTCGCGTTTCAACTCGGGCATGTGCTCGAAGCGGGCGCACTCGGCGGCGACTTCCGAGTCTGGCTGAACAACCACGCGATCGGCTTCGAACAGCGCAACTCGCTGGTGGTCGGCTTCGCAATGGGCTTCGCGGTGATCCCGATCATCTTCACGATTGCGGAAGACTCGCTTTCCAACGTCCCGCAGCATTTGACGGCGGCTTCGCTGGCGCTGGGCGCGACGCGCTGGCAGACGGCGCTGCGCGTGGTCATGCCCACGGCCAGCCCGGGCTTGTTCAGCGCGGTGATGATCGGCATGGGCCGCGCTGTCGGTGAAACCATGATCGTGCTGATGGCCACGGGCAATACGCCGATCATGGACTGGTCGCCCTTTAACGGCTTTCTCTCGCTGGCGCCGAACGTGGCCGTCGAACTGCCCGAAGCCCCTGAAAATGGGACCCTCTTCCGCGTGCTCTTCCTGGCCGCGCTGATGCTCTTCATCTTCACCTTCATCCTGAACACCGTGGCCGAAGTCATCCGGCTGCGCCTGCGCACAAGGTACCGGTATCTATGAGCACTCCCAACCGCGGGCTTGCGGGCCTCTGGCGCTCCGGCGATCCGCTGATCTGGATCACCGGCGGCGCGCTGGCGCTGTGCCTGATCATGGTCATGGGCCTGGTCCTGTTGATCTCGGTCAAGGCGCTGGGGTACTTCTGGCCTAAAGACCTGCAACTGATCGCCGAATTGGACGGCACCAAGCACCTCGCCAACATCGTCGAGCGCGAAAAGATTCCCAATCCGGATGGCGATCCGAAGGCCCCCGAGCGCTACCGCGTCAAGCTGCATGAAGCCAACCGCGGTGGCGGCAACAATGTCGATTTCGCGTGGCTCGATGAAGACAAGATCGCTTCGCAGGAACGGCCCGAGCAGGCCCTCGTAATCGAACGCGAACGTGACGGCGACTACCACGGCTTCCTTAGGGAAGTCCGCGACAACGGGCAGGTCGTGAAGTCCGGCCCCGACGCACTGCAGGAAGTTTACGCGCGTCTGCCCGAAGCCGAGCGCGTCCAGAAGGCCGTGATGAAGATTTATCAGAACGACATTGGTCCCCTGGCCTCCAGCCAGCAGAAGTTGGACCGTCGCGTCAAGGACCTCACTGCGAAGGGCCTGGGCGATTCGCCGCAGGTCGAGCAAGCCAACACCGAAATCAAGGCGCTGCAGGAACGCATTAAACCCTTTCAGGCGGAAATCGAGAAGCAGCTCGCCAGCATCAAAGTCGAGCTGGTGCTCAATGACGTGAAGGGCAATGAACTGCTCCTGCCGATCAGCGAAGTCGTGCGCATATACCGACCGCATACCTTGGGCTTCTTTGCCAAGGCGGGGGTGTATCTCTCGAAGGGCTGGGAATTCGTGAGCGGCGATCCGCGCGAATCGAACCAGGCCGGCGGCGTCTTCCCGGCGCTCTTCGGCACCGTAATGATGGTCTTCCTAATGACGCTGTTCGTCGCGCCGCTGGGCGTGCTCGCGGCGTTTTATCTGCGCGAATATGCCAAGCAGGGCACGTTCGTGAGCATCGTGCGTATCGCGGTCAACAATCTGGCCGGCGTGCCGTCGATCGTCTTCGGCGTGTTCGGGATGGGCTTCTTCATTTACTGGATCGGCGCGAACATCGACGATTACTTCGACCTCGACAGGCCCACGTGGGGCACGGGCGGGATCATCTGGGCTTCGTTGACGCTGGCGCTGCTTACCGTGCCGGTGGTGATCGTGGCGACGGAAGAAGGCCTGGCGGCGGTTTCGCGCGGCCTGCGCGAATCTTCGCTCGCGCTGGGCGCCACGAAATTCGAGACGACCTGGCGCGTAGTGCTGCCGGCGGTCATGCCTTCGGTGCTCACGGGTTTGATTCTGGCGATGGCCCGCGCGGCCGGCGAAGTCGCGCCGCTGATGATGACCGGTGTGGTCAAGATGGCTTCAGACCTGCCGATGGATTCACACGCACCGTTTTTCCATGGCTCGCGCAAATTCATGCATCTGGGTTTTCAGATTTACGACGTGGGTTTCCAGTCGCCCAACGTCGACGCGGCGCGCCCGATGGTTTACTGCTCCGCGCTGCTTCTGCTCGTGATCGTGCTGGTGTTGAATATCGGCGCGATCCTGTTGCGTAACCATTTGAAGAAGAAGCTCGCCACATCCGCCGTCTAGGGGAGGGAAGCCACATGTCGACCGCCGAAAGCAGCCCCACCATGACCGATACCGCCAGGCCCATGCCGGAATCGGGCGAATCCGCCAACGACGTACCGTCGAGCCACATCGCTGGCCGCAAGCTCGAGTTCAAAATCAAGGAACCCGAGGCGTTTCTGGAAAACCAGGTCATCGAAGTCGAAGTCCAGAACCTGAACCTGTATTACGGCGCCAAGCACGCGCTCAAGAATGTCAGCCTGAAGTGCCCCAAGGCCAAGATCACCGCGCTGATCGGACCGTCGGGCTGTGGCAAGAGCACGCTGCTGCGCTGCATCAACCGCATGAACGACCTCGTCGACGGCTGCCGCGTCGAAGGCGTGCTCGAAGTCAACGGCGTGAACATCAACCAGCCCACAGTTGAAATCACCGAGCTGCGCAAGCGGGTCGGAATGGTCTTCCAGAAGTCGAACCCGTTCCCCAAGTCGATTTTCGAAAACATCGCGTACGGTCCGCGCATTCAGGGCGTGCGGGGTAAGGCCCAGCTCGCGGAGATCGTCGAGAAAAGCCTGCGTGGCGCGGCGCTGTGGGAAGAAGTGAAGGACCGCTTGAGCGATAGCGCGCTGGGGATGTCCGGCGGGCAGCAGCAACGCCTGTGCATCGCGCGCGCGCTTGCCGTTGAGCCGGAAGTGCTCCTGATGGACGAACCCTGCTCCGCACTGGACCCCATCGCCACGGCAAAGATCGAAGACCTGATGGAAGATCTGAAGGAAAAATACACGATCGTGATCGTGACGCACAACATGCAGCAGGCTGCGCGCAGTTCCGACTACACCGCGTTCATGCTGATGGGCGAGCTGGTCGAATTCGGGCCTACGCAGGAAATGTTCACCAACCCGAAAGACAAGCGCACCGAAGACTACATCACTGGCCGCTTCGGCTAAAACTCCGACGCGCCGCACACGCACCGACTTCCAGGAGATCACGCGCATGGCCAAGCACCTGATTCGCGAAATCGAGAAGCTCAAGAAAAAGATCCTCTCGCTGAGCGCGGTGGTCGAAGAGGGCGTGCACAAGGCGGTCAACTCGGTGCAGCGCCGGGACGACAACCTGGCGCAGAAGGTGATCGAGTCGGACGTCGAAATCGACCACCTCGAAGTGGACGTCGAGGAAGACTGCCTCAAGCTGCTTGCGCTCCACCAGCCCGTGGCCGCGGATCTGCGTTTCATCGTCTCGGTGCTGAAGCTGAACAACGAACTCGAGCGCATCGGCGACTTGGCAGTGAATATCGCCGAGCATTCGCTGTTCCTGAATTCGCAGGCGCGCGTGGACATTCCCTTCGACTTCCCGGGCATGGCGGAGAAGGCGCAGACGATGCTGCGCAACGCGCTCGACGCGCTGGTCAACCATGACGCGCTGATGGCCCGCAAGGTCCGCGCGGCCGACGACGAAGTAGACGAGATGAACCGCCAGATGTACCAGCAGGTCCGCGAAGGTATCAAGAAGCAGCCCGAGCGCCTGGAATGCCTCCTGCACCTGCTTTCGATTTCGCGGCACTTGGAACGCATTGCCGACCACGCCACGAATATCGCGGAAGACGTGATTTATATTTATGAAGGCGAGATCGTCCGGCACACGCCGGAGAATCATGGGAAGTCCACCACCAACCGCCTGGGCCCGGCGGTCTCGCAGATTTTACCCAACGTTCAGGCGATCCGATTGCCGAGCGAGTAGGCCGCGCGGAGGAATTACGCGCTTAATTTAATCAATAATTCGCCGGCGGTGACGGTCTGACCGGGCTGCACGCGGATCGCTTCGACGGTCCCATCGCAAGATGCGGTGATCTCGTTTTCCATCTTCATTGCTTCCAGTACCAGCAGCGTCTGGCCGCGCGTGACTTTCTCGCCGACCTTTACGCGCACGGCCTTGATCGAACCGGGGATCGGGGAGTGCACTTCCAGACGCTGGTGGTCCGCGTTGCCTTGCGCGACGGCCTGTTCCATCGCGTCGAGGGCCGCGGGCAGCAGCCGCACCCGGCGCGTTTCACCGCCAGTGGTGAGTTCCAAAAACGGCTCGGCGCCGCCTTCCGTTCGGACCAGGCCCGTGACGATGCGCTCGCCCCACAGCGCGACGAGCAGGCCGTTGGGATCGCGTCGCAGAATGCGCAAGGGTTGCGCCGGCGAACCCGCGGCTTCGAGGCTCAGCAAGCCGCCGGCGGTGAGCGTCAGCCGCAGGCTGGCGTCGCCTACGCCGCTGCGCAGGACGTAAATGTCATTCATTCGGCAATCCCAGGATTGAATACGGGAGCTTAGCGCGCGCGCGGCATCGGGCGAGGGCAAAGGCGCGCGTCCGTGGATGGTTTAGCGTGTGTGGGCGAGAAGCCATTTTTGCGCGGCTTCGGACAGGCCCAGTTTCTCGATCTCTTCTTTGAGTTGTTTGGCGTCACCAAAATGACCGATGTACCCGTTGGCGCGCGCGACCGCGGTGGAATCGCGAAACTCCGCCTGCGATGCAAAGCGTTGCTGAAAATCTCGCATCAATTCGGCGGTGTGCCGGAGGTAGTACTTCTGATGGTAGTCTTCGGCCATATAAAAGTGATCGAGGTCGTGGATCTCCGCGTGCACGGTCGTGCCGCGTTGCTTCTCCAGGTCGGCCTTGGCAGTTTCGGCGATCTTGCGCTGCTCGGCATTGGCGCAGAAAATGATCGAGGCGTATTGCTTGCTGTATGACTTGTGCGAACAGGGCGCCGCGCTGAAGTACTGCTTCAGGAGTTCCGCATAGGTTATTTTCTCGGGATCGAAGTCGATTTCCACGGTTTCAGCGTGATCGCCGATGTGCTGATAATCCGGGTCTTTGGTGGTGCCGCCGCAGTAGCCCACGCGGGTGCGCAGGACGCCGGGAAGACTCCCAAACTGGGAGTCGGGGCCCCAAAATCAGCCCAAGGCAAACGTTGCGGTGGCGAATTTCGCCGGCGCGGCGCGATCAAGCGGCGGCGCATCGGACTTGGTGGCTTGCATGCGTTGCTCCTCTTCGCACGAGCCCAGCAGCACCGTACCGATGCCCAGGGCGAGACTCAATGCGATCAGCGGGACGGGGGACTTCATCTTATTGCCTTGCGCCATGCTCGAAACTCCTGCGCCGCGGTTCACCGGTGCATGTCGGCGGCGCGTTGAAACATTCCCGATTATAGCGCGGCGGACCTGAAAACAACTCGGACGCGGGCTAGCGGTGGCTGTCGGTCTGCATCCAGGTGGTCTCGGCCTTGCGGATCACGCTCGGCACCAAGCCCAGCGCTACGACCAGCAGCACGACCATCACGGCGCAGAGGAGCACCAGCGCGTCGTAGCTGCACATCCGCTGGCCCATAAAATTCCATTCGTCGCGCAGGAAGCCCAGCTTGAGCATCCACGCGGAGAGCAGGTTCGCGAGCGCCTGCCCGCCCATCTGCATTGCGACACACAGCGCGCTGGCGAGCGCGGGCCGGCCGCGCGGCATCAGCGCCAGCATCTCGGTGGAAATCGCCGTTGCCGAACCCGCCTGAACCACGCCGAAGAGAAAATACAGCGCGCCGATGTATTGCGGCGCGGGAAAGGGGACTTGGTCGCGCAGCAGGTACGCGAACATCAGCAGGCCGTAGGCGAAATGTGCGATGAGGAAGATCGCCTTCGTGCCCAGACGGTCGATGCCGGGTCCGCCGATGAAGAAGCCCACGAACGCGCCGATCATCAACAGGTTGCCCATCCAGGCCACGCTCGCGTCATTCCAGTCCAGGTGTTTCAGCTCGACGAGGTTGAACAGGTTCGGCACGACTGCGGTGAAGAGCGTGAGCAGGAAGACATAACAGCAGAACGCGGAGTACCCCGGCGCGCGGATCACTTCAGCCAGCGCAGTGAGCATGGTTTCGCGAGGCTCAGCGCTGCGCTCGCGTTTTACTTCGGGGATGCGTGCGACAAACGGAATGCGCAGGCCCTGACCCAGCGCCACGACGCCGACCAGCAACTGGAAGACGATCAGCGGGGAATCTTCCGCCAGCACGAATGCGCAGAGCCAGCCGAAGACCAGCCCCACCGCCTGCCATGTGAAGCGCAACAACCCGAAGAAGCGCCCGCGCCGCTCGGGCGGCACGATGCCTTGCATCAGCGCGAACCAGCAGCCTGTGAAGAGCGCCATGCCAAAGGCATATGTGGAGATCCCCGCCGCCAGCAGAATATTGCACAGCGGCGCATCGAAGGTCCCGGCCAGCGCGCTCAGTGTGAAGCCCGTCGTGCCGAGCACCAGTCCGGGCATCCCGCCGCGCTTCAGGCCCACGCGGTCGACAAAGAACGCCGCAGGGACCATGAACAGGCCCTGAATGATGCTGTTGAGAGAGAGGTAAATCAGGATCGCGGTGCTGCTTAGGCCCAGCCTGTTGCAGTACAGAAGCATCAGCGGAGCGCCGCTGAAGACCAGGAAGCCCAGCGCGCCAAAACATTGCGCGGCCATCGCCGAGCGCATCCCGCGCTTCTGCTGTTCCGGCGTAAAACGGCTGGAAGCGGCGCTGGGGGCCGGCTCGTCCATGGCCTTCCTTATATAATGGGGATGGGCAGACCTGTCTGGTTATGCACACTTCATCGTGCAGGTCCAGTGAAGGCTTTTAGGTGAAAAAAATTCCGCTGCGCTAAGCGTAATTGCGCCGAATGGTTGGGAGATTCCCGCGCGGAATCGGCCCAAGCGCCGCCGGACAAGAGGTATGTTACTAGATGCCATTGGTGACCACAGGGCCAGTGGCCATTCCTTCTCCCGAGGGTTCCCTTCGTGGAACTTACGTACACCCAAAAGAAGCACTTTTACGATCACGGTTACCTCCACATTCCCGGCGTGATTCCGCGCCTGATGCTCGACAATGCAGTGCGCGCGATCAACAACGGCGTGGGGCAGGGCATGAACGTCAGTGACATGCCGCGCTTTCACTCGCAGTCGTTCTGTCCGGAAGTCCAGCAGACGCCGCACATCAAGGATCTCTTCAACGCCACGCCGCTGTTCGAACTGATCGAATCGGTCGTCGAGAAGGGCAAGGTCGCGAAGCAAGGGGGCGGGCAGATCGCGCTGCGCTGGCCGAGCTTCCCGCCGGTCGACGGCCCGATGCCCAAGCCGCACGGACACCTGGACGGGCTTTACTCTCCAAATAATGGCGTGCCCAAAGGTACGGTCCAGAATTTTACGTTGCTCGCGGGCGTGTACCTAAGCGACGTGCTCGAGCCGTATGCGGGGAATTTCACCGCGTGGCCCGGTACGCACTGGAAGTTCCAGGAGTATTTTCGCAAGCACGGCACCGAAGGCTTCGAAAATGGGATGCCTAAGATCGAGATGCCCGAGCCGGTGCAACTGACGGGTAAGGCGGGCGACGTATTCCTGGCGCACTACCAGCTCGCGCACTCGGCCGCGCCAAATTTCTCCCCGCACACGCGCTACGCGATTTTCTTCCGCGTCACGCACACCGACCGGCTGGGCAACTTCCGCAAGGAAGCGTTGACGGACATTTGGTTGGAGATGCCCGGGATCAAGAAGCTCTTTTTGTCGCAAGAAGAACTGGCCGCGGTAATATGAAATTTTGACCGGCCCAAAAACGCTGTGCCGCGCGCTCCGTAAGGGAGCGCGTTTTTTATTGGCGCGGCGAATGGCGGAATTCTTCGCCGCCGATGAAGACGCGTTTGAGTTTCAGGTCGCGCGAAAGCACCAACACATCCGCGCGCTTGCCAACGTCGAGGCTGCCCACTTCCTTCGCGATGCCGGCGCGCTCGGCGGGCGTCAGGCTGCCCATGCGCACGGCGTCGGGGATCGGGATGCGCGCCAGCCGGGCCATGTTGCGGACCATCGTGTCCATGCCGACAATCGAACTGGCCAGCCCAGCGCCGGGCTGAAACGCTTTCTGGCCGTCGCTGACAAACCATTCGCCATCGGCCTTGGGACCAAATCGGTATTTGCCCGGCGGCATGCCCACCGCGCGGTTGGAATCCGTACAAAGGCACAGCCGTGCCGCGCCCTTGAGCTTGTATGCGAACGCGAGCAGTTCTGGCGCTAGATGCTGCCCATCGGCGATGACTTCGGTGCTCATCTCGGGTTCGGCCAGCACGAACTGCTCCATGCTGCCTTGCATCGGCGTGCCATAAAGGTCCCGCACGCTGGAAACGGAACTCATCGCGCACCAGAAGTGATCGACGTGCCGCATTCCGGCTTTGAAGGCCGCGGCCATTTCGGTCCAGGTCGCGTTCGAGTGTCCGCATGTGACCAGGTAGCAGCGCTTCTTTGCCGCGCGGTAAAACGCTTCGGCGCCGCGCAGTTCGGCCGCACACGTTGCGATGCCGATGATCCCGAGGTCGAAATCCTTATTGTATTCGCGCGGGTCGGGGTCGCGACGGCCCGACTTTAGGTGGCAGCCGACCTTTGCTTCGGCGAAGTACGGTCCGTAGAAGTGCACGCCAGCGATGCGTGCGCCGTCGCCTAGCCGCCAGCCGTCACGGACCTGCTTACAGGCCGTAAGCATGGCGAAGACCTGCGCGCGCGAGCCGGTCGTGGTGGTCGGAAAAATAGACGTCGTGCCGCGCGCGGCGTGTGCGCGGTTGGCTGTGCGCACCGCGTCCGTCGAACCGTCCATGTAATCCGCGCCTTCGGCGCCATGGACATGGATGTCAATGTACCCCGGCCCGATCAGCCCGCCTTTTGCGTCGATAATTTGTGCGTCTTTTGGCGCTTTGATCTTTTTGCGCGTACCGACCGCGCGGATGCGTCCGCTGGTGCAGAGCACCGCGGCGTCTTCAATGATCCGGTCGGGCAGAATCGCGGCGCCGTTCACAAAAATGCGCGATGGTGCGGGCATGGCGGGCCTCCATGGATAAGTTCGACGAACCCAGCACCGGGCGCGCTTCAATGCGCTCGGCGTTTACGGCGGTCCTTCTGCTTGCGGATGCGCGCCTGTTCCTTAAGTCGCGGGCTGGTCGCGGGCGAGACGCGCAGTTCGATTTCGTCGGCCATTTCGCGCAGCGCCAGAAAGCGGTTGAGCGCCCGCGAGCGCTCGCGCGTCCATTTAATGACCAGATCCAGCGGCGCATAGCGCAGTTGAACGCCACTCTCGGTCTTGTTGCGCTTCTGCCCACCCGGCCCGCCGGTGCGCAAAAAAGCTTCGTCCACCCGGCCCAGATCCACCTTTAATCGCGCCAGTTGTTCGCGCAGCGCATCCAGCTTTGCCGCGGTGACAGGCGCGTCGGACGGGAAGTTCACAGCCGGCAGTTGAGGATCGCAGTCTCGAGAATCGCCGACGCGCCCAGCGCTTCGAGCTTGTCGATGATCTCGATGGACTTCTTCTTGGGGATCATGACCTTCACCGCGACCCAAGCTGGATCTTCGAGCGCACTGATGGTCGGCGAGTCGAATCCCGGCGCGATTTTCTCGGCTTCGTGCAGGTGCGCCTTCTTGATGTTGTATTCGAGCAGCGTGTATTGCTGCGCGGTCAGCACGCCCTGCAGGCGGCGTTTCACGACCTCGTTCAGGCGCTTGTCGCGCGGCTGCTTCGAGCCGATCAGCACGGCTTGTGTGGACGAAATCGTCTCGATCACCTTAAGCCCATTGTCGCGCAGCGTGTCGCCCGATTCGACCAGATCCACGATCGCGTCGGCCAGGCCCAGCGCGACCATGATCTCGACCGAGCCGGAGACTTCGATCAGGTTGACCTTGAGCTTCTGTTTGCGGAAGTATTCGCGCGCGGTGTGCACCATGCTGGCGGCGACGGTCTTCCCGTTGAGCTGACGCACGGTCTTGATCGGCCCGGCGTCGCGCACAGCCAGCGCGAGCCGGCAGTGGCCGAAGTCCAGGTCCAGCATTTGGTTGACGCGCGACTCGCAGTCGCGTTCGTGAACCAGATCGTGGCCCACAATGCCCAGATCGGCGGCGCCTTCGGCGACCAGCACGGGGATGTCGTCGGGGCGCACAAACAAGATTGCCAGGCCCAGCGCGTCGGAATGCGAGAAGAGCGCGCGCTCGCGGCGGCGGTACTTCACGCCGGCGGCGCGGAGAAGTGCTTCGGCGGATTCCATGAGCCGGCCTTTGCTGGGGATGGCCAGGCGGGGGACCTTCGGGTCGAGCTGCACACAAACTCCTTGGGCAATTGGCCTTGCCTGCGCTTCCGGATCGGCTTGGGCGGGGCCCAAAGGCCTATATATAAGGAAGCGCCGGAACATGCAGTTAAGGGACTTGGGCAAAAATGACAAATGCCGAATGCTTGGATAGCGTCAAAGGGGCCCGCGCGACGTTAGTCCTTAGGTTGCCGCGTCCATGTGGCCCGCTAGGATGCCCGGCTGTTCAAGCTAAGAGGTCAATGCACAGGGGGCGTCCGACCAGCAATGCTGGCGGGAATTCCAATCCTACTTCCCAGGGTTACGAACATGCGCGAACGAAGCTTTTTGTGGGACGTGGCCACTCTTGGGCTGCTCTCGATTATTGCGGGTTTACTTGTTTTCGTGTCCATCCAGAACGAACGCGGCTGGCACGTCATGCAGCGCTTGGGCGACGAACAGAAGAAGGTTGCGGAAGTCAATCGCGAGACCAATCAGAAACTCTCCGAAAGCAAAGAGATCAATCAGGAGATTCTCAACCAGTTGAACGCGGGGCTCACGGTCAAGGGCGGCAGCGTCATGGTGGCGCCGGGCCCTAACGTCAACCCGAACACGCAGACGCCAGTCCATCCCGGTACCGACATTGTGGACACCAAAATCTATGCGCCGGGTCTGCCTCCGGGCGTGCGGCTGCCGGTGGTCCCGAAAGTCACACGCGGTGACGAGAACGCTGACGATGGCGGCACACTCCGCGAAACATTGAGCGGCGAACCGAACTCGCTCAACCCCCTCATCGACAACGACGCAACCCTTGGCCACCTGTTTGGCCTGGCCAACGATAACCTAATCGGACGGTCCTTCGACGACTTCTCCGTCTGGGAGCCGAAGTTGGCGCGCGCCTGGACAAAGGAAATGGTCTGCTTGGCCTACGTGAAGGACAAGCAGGCCGAAGCGCTGGCCGCCGAGATCAACCAGAAGTGGGACAAGGAACTCAAGGCCAAGCTTCAGATCCGCAAAATCTCAGCCGACTCGCCCGACGTACTGCGCCTCGAGATTTCCGACGTCAACGACGACTATGAAGAGGTGCTCAAGAAGGATTTCGGCGCGCGCATCGAGATGCAATACTGGTTCAACGTCTCCTTTAAGGGGGAAGAATTCCTTAACAAAGGCGGGCCGGTGACGCCTGAAGTTATCGCACAGCGCTGCGAGCAGGCGATCAAGGGTTCGCCGGACTTCAAAGGCCGGCTGATGGAAAGCTTCCTCAGCGACGAGCAGATCGTGGTGCGCATGCTGGGCGATGAAAAGTCCAAAGATGCCGCGGAGAAGGCGCTCCAGGCGCTGTCCGCCGCGCCGGATAACAAGGCCCTCGAGTCGGACCAGAAGGAAGCCAGCGGCAAGAAGGAAGTCCAGTGCATCAAGTTCGACTACGCCGAGCCTTACATCGCACAGGAAAAGCCGATCTTCACCTTTTACCTGCGCAAGGATGTGAAGTGGCACGATGGCAAGCCCTTCAGCGGCAAGGATGTGGTCTTTACGTTCAAGACCACCAAGAATCCCAAGATTGAATGTGGCCCGCAGCGAAACTATCTGATCGACTGCGAGTCCTGCGACCTGGTCAACGACGATCCGTACACCGTGCGTTATTCGTGGCGCAAACCGTACTTCGCCGCATTCGAAACCTCGGGCACGCTGGACGTACTGCCTGAGCATATCTTTAACTTCGACAACCCTGACACCTTCAACAAGGGGCCCCAGAACCAGCAGTTGATCGGCACGGGCGCGTACATCCTCAAGACTTGGGATCGTAACCAGCGCTTCGAATACGTACGAAATGAGGACTACTACGGCAAAAAGCCGCACTTCGATAAGATCTCGATTAAGGTCGTGAAGGACCCGGCCGTCGAATTGCAGATGCTTGAAGGCGGAGACATCGATTTCCTGGGCCTGACGCCGTCGCAGATGAAGCCGCGCGAAAAGAACAAGGCCTTCCTCGACCGCTTCAAAACGAACATTTCAGTGGCCAACGTGTACCGCTATCTGGGTTGGAATGCGCGCAATCCGCTCTTCAAGGACAAGCGCGTGCGCCAGGCGCTGACCATGCTGGTGGACCGCGACCGCATCTGTAAGGACATCTTCCGCGGCTACGCGATTCCGCAGCACGGCACCGTGCATCCGGAAAGCCCGATGTACTGGAAGGGCATCGAAAAAGAAGCCTGGCCGTTCGACCCGGAGCGCGCCAAGAAGCTGCTCGCCGAGGCCGGATGGAAGGACACCGACGGCGACGGCATTCTCGACAAGGACGGCGTGAAGTTCGAATTCACACTGCTAATCCGCTCCAACTCGCCCGAATTCGAATCCCTTGCGAACATGGTCCGCGACAGTTTTCAAGGCGCGGGCATCAAGGTCAACGTGAACAACCTCGAATGGGCCGTGATGCTTCAAAAGGTCGAGCGCCTGAAATTCGACGCGGTGCTGCTGGGCTGGCAGTTGAGCTTGACCGAAGACCCGTACCAGCTCTGGCATTCGTCGCAGACTCACGAAAAGGAATCGAATCACTGCGATTTCGAAAACGTGCGCGCCGACCGGCTGATCGAGCTCTCTCGCCGCACCTTGAGCGAAAAGAAGCGGCAGCAGATCCTGGAAGAGTTTCAGAAAATCCTGCTCGACGAGCAGCCCTATACGTTCCTGTGCGTCTCCAAGCGGTTGGTGGCCATCCGCAAAGTAGTCCAAAACGTGGAGTACAAGCTGCCGGGCGCCGACCGCGACCGCTGGTGGGAAAAGAAGGAAGACCAGATCGCCCAGTAACCGGCGGGCCTCGAACGACGCATGAGCACCTATATCCTCAAACGGCTACTGCTGATCCCACCGATGCTGGTGGCGATCACGCTGGTCAGCTTTTTGGTGATTACCTTGTCCCCCGGGGTCGGCGGGGCGATGGGTGGCGGCGACTTGAATTCCAAAAAGAAGCTCACTGCCGACCAGATCGAAGTGCTCAAGGATACCTTTCACTACGGCGAACCGATCTGGAGGCGCTACCTGTACTGGCTGGGCGTGCTGCAGGCGGAGCCTTCGAATTCCACCTGGCGCGGCTTTAAGCTCGAATATGCGAATAAGAAAATGCAGGAGACTGAAAGCGAAAATCCGGCCGAGGCCGAAAAGTATAGCCAATATTACCAGCTCTTCCGCAAGCTGCCGCTGGACCGGCATCTTCCGGATGCGACATGGCCTGAAGACCTGGCCAAGCTCGACGCCGAGATCGTGAAGCAATATCCGAATAAGGGCGTGATCTTCGGCGACTTTGGCCAGAGCGTGTCGCACAAAACCCAGAGCGTCGGGGACCGGCTATGGGCGGCCATTCCCGTCACGATCCTGATGAGCCTGATCTCGATCTTGATTATTTATTTGGTTTCGATTCCGCTTGGCGTGTACTCGGCCACCCACCAGGGCCAACTTGGCGACAACGTGATGACGGTGGCCCTGTTCGTCCTGTATTCGCTGCCCAGTTTCTGGGTCGCCATTCTGCTGATCAAAGGTATGACCGAACTCAAAAATGCAAAGCTCCCATTCTTGCCTTACTTTGGGCTGTTCCCCGATGGCGCCGACGACATGCCCACCTTTCAATTGCTGGTGGAATGCACGAAACGCCTGTTTCTGCCGATCCTGTGCTCCTGCTACGGCGGGCTGGCGACGCTCTCGCGCTTCATGCGCGTGGGCATGATCGACATTATCCGCTCCGACTACATCCGCACCGCGCGCGCCAAGGGCTGCAACGAGCGCACGGTGATCTATAAACATGCGCTGCGCAATTCGCTGATTCCTATCGTGACGATTCTGGCCGGGCTGCTCCCAGGCCTGATCGGCGGGAGTTTCATTATCGAAACGATCTTCTCGATCAACGGGATGGGCTATCTGGCCTACACCGCGATCCTGGAGCGCGATTACACCGTGCTGATGGCCGACCTGACGCTGGTGACCGTGCTGACTCTCTTTGGCATGCTGCTTTCCGACATCCTGTACGTGATCGTCGATCCGCGCATTCAACTCGATAAGCAGAGCTGACGATGAGCGCGCCCGCTTCCGCCCCCAGTGTCCCCGAAGTGACGCCCACCGCCGCGCCGGGCCCGCGCGTGCGCAGTAAGGGATATTGGGCGCTCGTCTGGATTCAGTTTAAGAAGAACAAGCTGGCGCTGGTGAGCTTATACATGATCGCGGCGCTGTTTCTGCTCGCCGCCTGGGCGCCGGTTTTGGCCAACGGCAAGCCCTGGTATTGGACGGAAAACGGCGTCACCACTTACCCGCTCATTCAGTACCTCGTCGCACCGACCGAAACGATGAGCGTGGAATATCTATTCAACTATTTCCTGTTCCTTTCGCTCACGCTCCCGGTGATGTCCATTGGCGTGTGGCTGGCGATGCGGGGCAAGGATTTGAGCCCGATCAAATTTCGCAATTGCGTCTTGGTGGCGATCGGCGGCGCCCTGCTCCTGGCCCTGTTCCCGTTCCTGTATCCGCACTCCACTACGCGCCCTGCGACTGCGGCGGAATTGGAAACGTATCCCGGGCGCACGGAAATCACCGAGTTCCATCTGCTCCGCCCCTGGACGCTGGACAATGAAGGCAAGAACTACATCGCGGATTACGAGAAGCTTGATCCCAAGCGCGGCGACGGCGCCGCCTTTACCTTGCTGGCCCAGGATCCGCTCAAGCCCTCGGGGGAGATTCTCAACCCGCCGGGTACGTTCGTGCATCTCTACGATCAGAACTGGCGCCAATACCAATTGGGCGTCTTTAAGACCGAGTACAACGCGAATATCGAGAAAGCCTACCTGGAGGCGGAAATCGAAGGGGTGAACGGCGACGAGGTCCAGCTCAAGGGCCGGCCGGGCAAAGTCGTGGCCGAAAATTCCGATGTCCGCGCCGAGGCCCAGGCCTTGGCGGGGAAGGGCAAGGTTGCCTTAATCGGGACCCTCGATGTGCTCGATGATTCCCCTGGCGTGCAACTGCGCCTGGAACACGCCAAAGTTCTCGACCCCAACATGCCGGTCGTGCGCCACCTGCTCGGCACCGACCGCGAAGGCCGCGATGTGCTGGCGCGCATGATTCACGGCGCGCGCATTTCGATGTCCGTCGGATTCGTGGCCGTGGGCATCTACATTCTGCTGGGGATCCTTCTGGGCGGGCTGGCGGGCTACTATCGCGGCTGGGTGGACCTCTCGATCATGCGCCTGATCGAGTTGATGACCTGCTTCCCCTCGTTCTTCTTAATCATTACGCTTGTGGCGGTGGTCGATGACCGCAGCATTTTCTACATCATGCTGGTGATCGGATTGACCGGTTGGCCGGGCGTGGCGCGTCTGGTGCGCGGCGAGTTCCTCAAGCTGTCGGACCAGGATTTCGTCCAATCGGCGCGCGCCCTGGGTTGCGGCGGCACGCGCATTATCTTCCGCCACATTCTGCCCAATGCGATGGGCCCGGTGCTGGTCTCTGCGGCCTTTGGTGTGGCTGGCGCGATCCTGACCGAATCGGCCCTGAGTTACCTCGGCTTTGGGGCGCCGCCGCCGACGCCGACATGGGGCGAAATGATCAGCCAGGGCCATGCGCATGCCGATGAAGCCTGGTGGCTGCTCTTTTTCCCCGGCTTTTCGATCTTTTTAACGGTTACGGTGTACAACTTGGCGGGCGATGGCTTGCGGGACGCCATGGACCCGAAGATGAGGAAATGAGATGAGCGGCGAGCCGTTGCTCGACGTGCGAGACTTGCGCACCCACTTCCACACGGATGCCGGCGTGGCCCGCGCGGTCGATGGGGCTTCGTTTTCGATTTCCGCGGGCGAATGCGTCGCGCTGGTCGGCGAATCCGGCTGCGGCAAGTCGGTCACAAGCCTCTCGATCATGCGGCTGCTGCCTTCGCCGCCCGCGAAGCACGCCGGCGGTGAGGTGATCTTCGACGGCCGCAACCTTCCCTCGCTCACCGAACGCCAGATGCAGCAGGTGCGCGGTGCGCAGATCGCCATGATCTTCCAGGAACCGCAGAGCGCACTCAATCCGGTCTTCACCGTCGGCGAGCAGGTCAGCGAGGCTTACCTGATTCACAATCCCGGCGCTCGAGCCAAGGAAGCCTGGGAAAAAACCATCGAATGTTTCCAGTCTGTTGGCATCGCCGATCCGACCAAACGCGTGAATGACTATCCGCACCAGCTTTCAGGCGGGATGAAGCAGCGCGTGTGCATCGCAATGGCGCTGATCTGCAATCCCAAGCTGCTGATCGCCGACGAACCGACCACTGCGCTCGACGTGACGATCCAGGCCCAGATCCTCGACTTGCTGCGCGATCTGCAGCAGAAGCGCGGGCTGGCGCTACTTTTGATCACGCATGACCTGGGCGTGGTTGCCGAAATGGCCAAGCGCATTTACGTGATGTACGCGGGCAAGGTCGTCGAGGCCGGTGCAACGGAAGACGTCTTCGCCAAGCCGCTGCATCCGTACACGCAGGGCCTGATGCGCGCACGCCCGGATCCGACTCGCCGGGGCCACAAGCGCCTGGCCGTCATTCCGGGCATCGTGCCCGCTGCGACGCAGTTTAAGGACGACTGCCGCTTCCGCGACCGCTGCCCGCTGGCCGATGGCAAGTGCGAGAAGGAACCGGAATTGAAGGAATGGCGCCCGGCGCATCGCGCGGCCTGCTGGAACACAAGCGCCGAAGGCGTGAAAGCCTGGGACGTGGAACCGGCGGCGAAAGGAGGCGGCGCGTGAGCGAATCGACATCCGCCACGACGGCGCCGGCCACGCAGACGCCCGGCACCCGGCCGCTTTTGCAAGTCGTCGACCTCGTCAAACATTTCCCAATCCGCAAGGGCCTCTTCTCGAAGGTCGTCGGCCACGTCAAGGCCGTCTCGGGCGTCTCTTTCGAACTCGGCGTGGGCGAAACCCTCGCGCTGGTCGGCGAATCCGGCTGCGGCAAGACGACCACCGGCCGCTGCATCCTGCGCCTGATCGAACCCACCAGCGGCACGGTCGACTTTCAGGGCCGCAACCTGCGCACGATGCCCGCGGACGAGCTGCGCCCGTTCCGCCGCAACATGCAGATCATTTTTCAGGACCCGTACAGTTCGCTCAACCCGCGCATGACCGTCGAACAGATCATCGCGGAAGGCCTGGTGGTCCACGGCATCGGTAAAAACACCTCCGAACGCCGCGATATGGTTCTGGGCCTGCTCAAGCAGGTCGGCCTGCCCGCACAGGCGATCGAACGCTATCCGCATGAATTTTCCGGCGGGCAGCGCCAGCGCATCGGCATCGCGCGCGCGCTCGCGGTCTCGCCCTCGTTCATCGTCTGCGACGAAGCCGTCAGCGCGCTCGACGTCTCCGTGCAGGCGCAGATCATCAACCTGCTCATGGATCTGCAGTCTGAAAAACAACTTTCGTACCTCTTCATCGCGCACGACTTGTCGGTGGTCGAACACATCGCCCAGCGCGTCGCGGTGATGTACCTCGGGCACATCGTCGAGGTCGCCCCGACGGCTGAACTTTTCGGCAACCCGCGCCACCCGTACACCAAGGCGCTCCTGTCGTCGGTGCCCAAGCGCACGCCCGGTGAAAAGAAGGAACGCCAGATTCTGCCGGGCGAACCGCCGTCGCCGATCAATCCGCCGCCGGGCTGCCCGCTGGCCCCGCGTTGCCCGATCGCGAAGCCGGAATGTTCGCTGGGCCTGCCCGCGCTTGAAACGGTCGCCGGTGTGGCGGAACATCTGGTCCGTTGCCCCTACGTCAAATAAACGCTTTTTTTTTAAGGAGTAAGCCATGCCCACGCGCGTCTCTTTGCTGTCCCTCGCAGCGATCTTGTACTTTTTGCCTTTGGCGGAGGCGGCTGACCTCGCCGCGTTCCCCGAATTCCAACGCTGCACCGCGATTGACGGCAGGCCCCTGGCCGCCGATGGCGCCGCCGAAGGCAAGCTCTTTAAATTTGCCGACGGCAAAGTGACCTTAAGCGCCGCACGCGGAGGCTACGCATCGTTCCAGCTCGTTGTGCGCGCGGACAAGCCCGGCAAGCGCACGCTCACGGTGAAAGACGCCAAAGGCGTCGAAGTCGAACTCTTCCGCGAATTCTACAACCTCAATTCGAAGGACGGTCTCTGGTACCCCGACGCGCTGGTGCCGGCGAAGAGCGGCGCGGCGTTCGAATTGCCCGCGCCGGACAATGGGATTCCGGAGCAGAAGGCGCAGGGTTTCTGGGTCGATGTGTGGGTGCCGGCCGCGGCGGAGAAGGACGCCAGCTTTTCGCTGGCGGTCGATGGAGAAGACGGCGCGGCCAAACTGGACGTGAAGCTCGAGATCGTCAACGCGACCTATCCGGCCGAGGACGCGCTGACCGCCGACCACAACTGCTACGGCATCTCGTTTGTCGGCGCGTCGCATCCCAAGGTGGTTGCGCAGACGCAGAATTTTTACATCTCGGACCCATGCTTCCGCCTGATCCAGGCGTATCACCGCATCTGCTACGAGCACCGCGGGTCGTTTCATCAGTTGGGCTACAACCATTCGGGCGGTGTGACGGCGGCATTTGCGCCCGAGCTGGAAGGCGATGGCAAGGATCGCCACGTCAAGAGTTGGGACAACTTCGATCGGCACTACGGCCCGCTGCTCGACGGCACCGCGTTTGCCGGCACGCGCCGGGGCCCGCATGCGATTGAAGGCATGTACTTGCCGATCAATCCCGAATGGCCCGCGCGCCATTTTCAATGGGGCACGCCCGACTACGACGCCGAATTCATCAACGTCGTCGGCGAACTCGAACGCCACTGCAAGGAAAAAGGCTGGACGCACACAGGCCTCGAAATGTTCTTCAACCACAAGAAGCGCTACAAGGGCTTCGCGTGGGACGGCGATGAAACGCGCTTCGCCGAAGACGATAAATATTTCCATTACTTCGCGGCCCTGCTCAAGAAAGCTGTGCCGGAAGGCTCGCCGGTCAAATTTCGCTTCCGCCAGGATGCTTCGTGGCGCATGCGCGGGCAGTTCGACACGCTCAAAGGCGAAGTCACGCATTGGGTGCTCAGCGGCGGCATCTGCCAGCTCTACCCTGAGCTGTTCGAACAGGGCCCCAAGCGCGGCGACTTGGTCTGGACCTACGGCGGCACGAACGGAATCTACGGGCCGAGCTTCGAAATCGCCGAGCTGCCCCTGCGCGCGTGGCTGATGGGCGCGAGCGGCTACACGCGCTGGCTGAGCGTGGCCGACGCCGCACGCGTCCCGACGAAAGATTTCCCCGGCGCGGAATGTGAAATCTATTCGGGCGAACAGTTCGGCATCGACGGCCCGATTCCGTCGATCCGCCTGAAGCTCGAACGCAATGTGCTGCAGGACCTGTCGTTGTTCCAAGCGTCCGTACTGAAGGAAAAGCCCGCGACGATGCGCGAAAACGTTTGCGCCCTGCTGGGACTTAAGCCCGCTGAACTGTTCAGGCCCGACTCGCCGATCCTGAAGGACAAGCCGTGGGAATGGAGCAATGCCTCATTTTCGCAGGACATGCTGGGCGCGGCCACGTTTTCAAAGGTGCCCCCAACCGCGGGGCTTTCCGAACGCCTCCGCGAACTGGCCTTCAACACGCTCATCAAGACGGGCATTCTGGTCGTTGGCGTAGATCCGTTTGAAGTGAAACCCGCGCCGGGCCCGCTGGAAGGCTACAAACCCGTTGCCGCGCCGGCGAAACCCAAGCGCGAAAACGTGCCGGACCGCGCCGCGTTCCAGGCGGAACTCAAGCGTATCGCGGCGCTGTGTCAGAAAGAACTCGACGCCGGCGAATGTGCGACGCTCCTGCCCGACAATCTGATTGAGCTGCTCTTCAAAGTCGATCCGCGCGACGAATGGGCCGCCTCCGACAACTACAACGTGGACCTGGAGAAATTCGACAAACTCAAAAAGCAACTCGCCTTGATTGCGCACAAGGAAGCCAACTACGCGCTCGATTGCAACCTGTGGCTGGTCCTGAAGCGCGAGCCGCTGACCGTGCACGCGGCGATCCGGCAGATTTATGGGCGCTCGGTATTCTACAACTGGGGCGATCTGCATTCGAAGCCCACGCCGGAACAGCAGCGCGTGCTCGATAAACAGGAAACGGTCTTTGCCGAAAATCCGAACAACCGCATCGCGGGCGTACTCGCACCGCTGGTCAAGGATGGCAAGGTGATCGGTTGGGTCGAAGTCGCCGCGGAGTACGACGCGTTCGCGAATGCGGAGCCAAGGAAATAGCTACCACTTCAAATCAACCGCAGAGAACGTCGAGAGTGCAGAGAACGGAAAAGGTCGAGCGTTACCGCTTGACCATCACGCGCGGAGTGATGTTGAGCTCCACGAAGCGCTGCTTGATCGTCTGCGCTTCGCTGACCGGGATGTCCTTAACGATCGAGACGACCGGCTTCTGGCAGAGCTTCTGGGCTTCTTCGACGGTCACGCCCTGAATCTCGGCGACCAGCGCGTGCACCTTGGCGCTCGTCGAGCGGCCGATGAAGATCGAGCAGAGCGCATCCGGGTCTTCCGCGATCGCACGCTGCAGGTTCGAAGCCGACTCGTTGGGCATGCGCGGTTCGGCTTCGACCACGCCGGTGGCGCTGGACGGCACCGGGTTGGCCGCAGACTGCGGGCGCGACGGCAGCGAGACCGGTTCGGGGCGCTTGTTGGGCAGGTTGAGGCCCGCTTCGAAATCCTCGAGCGCCATCGGGCCGGCCAGCGGCCGTTCGGCCTGGCGGCCCGGACCTTTAATCATGATCGGCGCAGGCAGCGGATCGACGCCGCCGACGACCGGCACTTCCGGCAGGGGGGCGGACGACTGGGCGGTCTGCGCGGAGGTTGAACGGCGCGAAGCCGGCGGCCTGGCGGGCTCCACGGCCGGCGTGAACGCGGGCGTATTCTCGGCGACTTCTTCGGCGGTCGCGATTTCGTCCAAGCCTTCAATCGGGAGCGGTTCGACCACCGGCTGCGGCGCCGAAAGCGGCGCGGGGCGCGGCGGAGTGATCCCGCGCGGGGTCAGACTCGTTTGCTTGCCTGGCGTGCCGGGCATGGGCACCGGGACCGGAATATTGCCCGTGCCTTTGGGTATTGGAATCGGGATGGGCGCGGGCAACTGCACCGGCGCAGAAATCTGCTGCGGCACCTGAATCTGCATGGGCGGTTGCGCGGCGGGCAAGGTGCCTGACGCCGGCAGCGCACCAACCGTGGGTAGGGGGACGCCGATGCCGGTCTGCCCGGTCGGCGCGCCCAGCACCGTCACCTGAATCTGCAATTGCAGCCGCACCGGCTGGCCGTTGACGTTTACCGTGATGATCGCGTTGGTGGTGGAAGCCCCCGCGGCGGCGGCGCCTGCGGCGGGCGCGGTGCCGTAATCGGAGACCAGCTTGCCCAGCACGCGCGGCGGTTCGGGCCACTGAATCTGCGCGTAGCCGCCATCGACGCCGGGCTGGACCTGAAACTGGCTGCCCAGGCGTTCGACTTCGGCGAGCGCGAAATGCACGGCCTGCGCCTGGGCCTGGTTCAAACCGGTCAAAATGGTAATGGGAGATGCGCCGACGATCTGCAGGCCCCAGTTGTCGTCGCGGCTGAAAGCCCGCGCGAGCGCCTGGCCCACGATGCGATCCCGGCCAATCAGGCGGCCCAGGAGTACCAGTGAAAATTCGGGTGTGGCCATAGGCTAACGGCTCCACCTTCCGGCGGGCAATTTCCCATCGGAACCTGAGGAAATTCCCCGCAAATCAGGATTTACGCAAATTACCCCTTTGCGCCCGGAAAGGCAATCTCACATTGCCTCCAGCCCGCCCCTTTTGGTAGCATTCGCGGCATGGCCTTCCCCAACATCGATCAGGAACTCGACCTCGCGCTGCGTTCGCGCTGCCCGCTGATCTTTCTTCAGACGAGCGAAGAAGAGCGCGCGCTCGAGATTTTGCGCAAGTATTGCACGCAGACCTTCCGCATCCTGTTGATGTGGGACCACGCGGATTATTTCCAGCTCCTCGTCGGCACGATTGCGACACCGCCTTCGGCCAAGGACCCCATCACCGCGCTGGAAGCGATCGACAAGCTGGAAGGCCAGGTCGTGATCGTGCTTCGCGACTTCCACCAGGCTTGGGACGGCCAGCCGCGCATCGTCCGCAAGCTGCGCACGATCGTCCAGAAACTCAAGTACACCAAGAAAAGCATCGTCCTGATCAGCCCGGCGATCAAGCTGCCCGACGAACTGAAGGACGAAGCCCTGACCCTGGACCTGCCCGGCCCCGGCCCCGCGGAACTCGAAGCCGTCTTGAGCCGGCTGCTCTCGACGCCCGGCACCAAGATGAACCTGACCACCGCCGAGCACGACCGCCTGATCCGCTCGGCGCTGGGGCTTTCCTCGAACCAGGCGCAGCGCGTCTTCGCCAAGGCGCTGGTCTCCAAAGGCGTGCTGGATGCCGAAGACATCGCGCTCGTGGCCGCGGAAAAGAAGCAGGTGATCCGCGAAGTCGCGGCGCTCGAGTTCATTTCACCTTCGGACACCGGCATCGCGGTCGGCGGCCTGGACGTGCTCAAGGAATGGCTGGTGATGCGCGAGAAAGCCTTTACGCCGCAAGCGCGCGCGTATGGGCTGCCGCCGCCCAAGGGCATCTGCCTGGTCGGGATTCCGGGTACGGGCAAATCGCTGACCGCGCGGCTGGTGGCGAGCATGTGGAAGCTCCCGCTCCTGCGCCTCGACGTCGGCGCGCTCTTCGGCAGCTTCATGGGCGAATCCGAAGAACGCGCGCGCAAAGCCCTGGATCTCGCCGCGACCATCGCGCCCTGCATCCTGTGGATCGATGAAATCGAGAAGGCGCTCGCGACCGGCGACAACGACGGCGGGACTTCGCAGCGCGTGCTCGGCACGATTCTCTCGTGGATGCAGGAGCGCACCAAGCCGGTCTTCCTGATCGCCACGGCCAACAATATTTCGCGCCTGCCGCCGGAACTGCTCCGGCGCGGGCGCTTCGACGAAATCTTCTTTCTCGACCTGCCGTCGGGCGAAGAACGCTTCGCGATCTTTGATGTGCACATCCGCAAGCGCAAACGCGATCCGGCGCGCTTCGATCTGCTCCAGCTTGCCGCGGCGAGTTCCGGATACGTCGGCGCCGAAATCGAGCAGGCCATCATCGACGCCATGTACCGCGCCTTCAACGAGCCCGGCCAGTCGGGCCGCGAATTCACCACGCAGGACATCCTCGAAGCCCTCGTGCGGCTGGTCCCGATGAGCCGCTCGCAGCGCGAAATGATCGAAGAGCTGCGCCGCTGGCTGGCCGAAGGCCGCGCGCAATCGGCTTCGAACCAGAGCGGCGGCGGGAATTTCGTGCAGATTCCCACCGATCCGGCACAGTAACCCATGCCGCACCTCCAGAACCCTCCGGGTGACGCCGAATCGCCCCCGTGGATGGCCGCTTGGATTGATGAGCAGGTCCGCAACGTGCTGAGGCATTGGGAACACGCGCATCTGCGCATCTGGGGCCGGGTGTTTTTGTACGGCGGCGTGGCCCTGATTGCCGGCGGTTACCTGTTACGGCAGCGCTATCCCGGCATTTATGGCTATCTGGGCGCGTGGGGCGCGCTGGTCGTGTTCCTGTGCGTGTGCTACGTCTTTGTGCAGCGCCATCGCGAAGCGCAGTTGGGCGCTTATTTTTTTAACCATGCGTTTCATGCGGGCTCGCCTTTGCGCAAACAGGCGCTGGAATGCCTCGCGTGCATCGCGGATCCGGGGCCGGGCCGCCCGAAAAACGCCCGCGCGCTGGAATTGCTCGCGGTGCTGGAAGTCGAGGTCCGCTGGGTGCGCAAGTGGATCCCCCTGAAGCCGCCGCCCCGGGATTTCAAGCCGCCAACGATCCCCAGGGCGCCGTCGCAGGAACCGCAGATGATCCCCCTGGAACTCGAACCGCCCCCGCCGCCTCAGGGTCCCGCCACGGGGACGTGAGCGCGCTAAGAAATTGTTTCAGCGCCGCGGCTTCTTGAATGTGCGCGGTGCGCGGACCGCGTATACTGTGCGGGCGTCCGGGACTGTGCCCTGATGCCGCATGATCGAGATTGAACGCATGGAGCGGGAAGGCCTGGCCAGATTCGCCAATTGGGGCCTGCGTCTCGGGCGCGGGGTCTTTGGCGTTCCCGTCAAAGTGCATTGGACGTTGCTGGTTTTCCCGATCTTTAATTACCTGCTCCAGGTCTCGCAGTACCGGACGTTGGAGCGGGAAAGCCACCTCAACCTCGATGTACCACATAAATTTCTGCTGCTTTACAATCTCTTCGCCATCATCGTGGCGATCGTGTTTGTGTACCTGCATGAATTGGGCCACGCCTTCGCCGCGATCCGCACGCGCATGCACGTGCCGGAAATCATGCTGCATCCCCTCGGCGGCTGGGCGAACATGGGCATGCCGATGCGTTCGCCGCGCCAGGACCTGTTGATTTCCGCGATGGGCCCGCTGGTGAGCCTGTTCTGCCTGGGCGTGGTGGCGCTGCTGTATTTCCCGCCGCTTCAGATCGGCGTGCGCATGGATGCGTACTTCGATTCCGGGCTGCCCAGCGCCGTCGTCTGGGTCGCCGTGTTCGTGAATCTGATTGGCGCGCTCAACGGCGTGATCCCCATGTTTCCGCTTGATGGTGGAGCGATCCTGCGCGCGTACCTGTCCATGCGCATGAACGCAGGCCGCGCGACGCTGATCGTCGTGGGGGTCTCGCAGGTGGTGGCGGTGGCCATGCTGGTGGTGGGCTTTGTTGTGCTGGGCGGAATGAACGGCGGCATGCTGGTGATGCTGGGCGCCGTGAGCTTGTTTGTGTTCTGCCCGATGGAAAAAGCGCGCGCCAACGACGGCCTGATTTATGTGGGCGAAGGCGACGCCTGGCGCAGCGGCCACAATTTCGATTTCACGGTGCCTCCAGAGAAGAAGCCGGGTTTCTTCCAGCGCTGGCGCGAAGCCCGCGCGCAGAAGAAAGCCGCAACCGCGCGCAAAGAAGAGGAAGACCTGCGCGCGCGCATCGATGAAATCCTGGTCAAGATCAAGCGCGATGGCATGGACGCGCTGACCAGCCAGGAACGCAAACTCCTCGACCGCGCCTCGGAACACTTCCGGCAGCGCTCGGGGAAGTAAGCCGAACCGGTCGCGAAGCCTTTGGCCTTGCTCGTCCGCATCAGCTTGCCCGCCGTGGCCTTGGTGCCACTGGCTGAAGCCGTTCTCAGCCAGTGGTCGTGCGTCGTCGTCGTCGCGGCTGAAGGCCGCGGCTGAAATAGCCCAGGCCAAGGGACGCGAAGCGGCCCGTCGGCCTGGGTAGAGCCGTTAATAAGAGGAAATCCTCACGCAGTGGTCATCGGGCAAGTGCGGCGCAAGCCGCGCAAGTTGTCACTGTTCTTTGTTTGGTCGGAAGAGTCGCGTCCCCTGGTATATTTTCTAGCGCCTGCAGCCCCTGGTATATTTTCTGGGGTCAATGCCCGCCTGCATACCCTGGTACATTTCCTGTAAAATAATTTAAATAAATCGGATCATTTTTCTTGACCGCGCGCGTCCGGCGGGGTTTAATCCCCTCGGTGAGCGCTTGAAATCCTGGGGCTATCGCCCAACCGGGCGCCCACCAATTATAAGGAAAATACCCCGAACTAAATAACTCCGCCTGACCGCGCTTTTCGCGCGGCGCTTC
>Ga0265314_10000864_pt1 | contig 36038 bp, 28 predicted proteins | sample 4126metaG_FD_203106 | JGI IMG/M metagenome (GOLD analysis project Ga0265314, IMG submission 203106) | Rhizosphere microbial communities from Carex aquatilis grown in University of Washington, Seatle, WA, United States - 4-1-26 metaG | ecosystem: Host-associated > Plants > Roots > Rhizosphere >...
ACCTCGGCCATGCCGGCCTCCCGCGAAGCTTGGAGAAGCTGTTTGGTTTGTTCCCGCACCTGCCGGCGCAGCAACGCCACCCAGGCTGCCGCTCCCACAATCAAACACGTCATTCCAGCTAACGCCTGAATGGTCTGGCGCGGTGTCCACCAGGGCGGATTCTCCAGAACGGAGACGCCCCGCAGACCGGGTACAAGGACTGAAAAACTCTCCACCTCGTGACGCTCGTTGCCTTTGAGTATGCCTACCCCGACCAATTGCACCAGACTGCCTGCGCGCAGCCTTGGCTCCACGCCTCTCTCAGCCGTTGCCTGGAGCCGGGCGGTGAAGATGGTCGGACCGTCCTGGAGGATGAGTTCTGGATTCGCGGAGTGGGGCAGGTCCTGCAACAACCGAGCTTTGACGCTCACCAACATATGATCATAAATGTTGCTGCGCAGCATTTCGCCCGCACTAGTCGCACGCGGAACCGGCCCCGGCCCGGCTGACATCACATGGAAATCGGCTTGCTCCAGATGAGGGTGCAAATCGCCCAGAGTCGGAAAACCGAGCACCTCGACTCGATCTCCAATATGCGGCGGGTTGGGCCCGCCGTTCCGGACGTCGATCCCACCAGAGGTGTCCTGAATGAAGAAGCCTTCCCCGGGTATCACCAGACTCACGACTCCTTGGGCTTTGATGCGTGCACCCACCTCGCGCTTCGGATCGTACGTGCCGATCTCCTTGATCGGCATGGATCCAACCGCCAAAACGTTCGTCTCGCCGGACCGAATGATTTTTATCTGATCCATTCCCGGGATCAGTAAAGTGATGCCAATGAGCTGGTGGTTGGCGTTGAATTCCGACCCACACGCCCCCTGGACCTGCACCATTGAATCCAGGAGATTGGCCGGTACGATCTGGTTGGTGACGTTAGGCACCAGGGCCTTGAACTTTCCCCTGAGAGTGGTCAAGACCAAATGCAAGCGATTCCCTTGCCTATTGACCTGTCGGATGGTCCCGTCCATTTGGATCCATTGCGCATCCAAACTGCCCGTGGAGAGGCCATCAAGGTCCACGCGAACCGGAGTTGGCAGATTCGTGTATCCCAGAATTCGGATCAGCACGTTGGTCATCTGAGGGGCGTACCCTCCTCGGTCGGTCCGGGCGTCCACCTCAACCCACTGGCCGGCCTTGATTCCCGGCTGGGCTAAAGGGAAGTAAATCCCGCCCGTCCCGTCCTGAACGAAGCCGTTCTGCCACTCGGTGTCCGCGTAGGTGACCACCGCCTGAAATCGGACCAGGAGATGGCGGCCAGCCTCGTCGCTCCGGAGTCTGAGAATATCCGAAACTTGGGTGATCAAAACGTCGGGAGTTGTCCCCAAGGAGTTCGTGCCCCCTGGTGTCGTTGGTTCGGCGATTGCAGACGAGTTCCCCGCCACCTCAAACCAAGCATCGCTTAAAACCACTTCGCCCGGTAGAACGCGCAGAAATCCCCATAAATCAACTCGGGTGTTGGCTTCAACTTGGGTGATTTGAGTGATCTGCGCTCGAATCGAACCGGTTGGGTCTCTGACTGCGATCGATCGACCGGGCTCGCAGGACACAGCCAGGGCATTGAGATGGACTCGGTTATTGGTCCACGAGCCCAACTCCCGGTCGAGTAAACTCCTAATGGGACTGACAGGTACGGCCAGTGGCGGTTGTTTGGGGCGATCCAACACCCGAACCTCATTGACACCACCGATAAACAGCGACGCCCACCCGGCGCGGCCTCCCATGGCGTCGGTTCCACTAATTCCTCGGACCAGAACCGTGCAATCCAACAGGGCTCGGGGATCATTGGTCCCCGGGGAACCCATCGCATAGACCAGGCATTCGTGCGCGTTGTCCTCTAGCACCAGGCTCAGGCGTTCCCGGCTGGTCTCCGCCACCCTCACACGGCCGCTGGTTTCAACCCATTGCCCCGCCGCGGTGCCGAGTTGACTCAGCGGAAGTCGTTTGGGGGGCGGGAAACGCCCAGGCCCGAGGATTGACAGACCGAGGTTAGTCAGCGAGCACCTGCTCTCGCTGACTGTGGTCGTGCCGGTGACCTCGACTAACTGGCCTGCCACCGGGTGTGTTGGGCAGAGCTGCGGATCGATGTACACAGTCTGATCCCCATCGTGAATATAGAGCTGGCGCCAAGCATCGTCATAACAGAGGACGACCGCCTTTATTCGCGCTGGTTGTGCGTTCCGGGCCTCCTCCAGTGACAGGCTATACAGTTGCTGGAACGTGGTGATGGTTTCGGCCTGAATGTTCGCCAGGAGGCCAAAGCTAGCCCCCAATAGGGCCAAGCCGCACACTGACTTAATGCGCCTGGCGTTCATTTGCGTTGTCTCGGTCTTGAATTTTTCTTCGGCACTCGAATGGCGGTATCGCGTTCCGTCCGGGTTGAGGTCGGTCGAGACTCTCGGACGGCGCAACAGGCAGGATAGGCGCGAGGTGCTCGCCCCCGAGTGCTGCGGGGCGATCGCATTCGTGCGCGTCCGGTGGGGCCTGATCCGGCATTTCGCTGATAGCGGACGTAACGGACGGTCCCAGGGCGAACTGACCTAGGCGTGCCGATCTCGACCCTGCCATCCAGGTTAATCGGCAGACCATTGGGTTTATTTAGAAGATATTCTATGTAGCAACCAACCACTTAATGCTAAAGTCTTATCAATTCTTGCTTAGCACCTGGTCCGGGGTGGACTGATGGCGGTCTCGCGGACCTGCACTGTCAGCCACCCGCTGTTGACCGGGCAGGGAGCTGGCCCTTCATCTGTTGAAGCCACTGTAATTGAGCTCCGAACAGGTAATTCGTGTCAATCCGATCGAGGTCCTGCCAGGCAACCTGGAACTGCCGCAGCTTGCAGTGGATCTCGAACCAATTCAGGAAATAAACGGTGGCGCTAACGCCGGACAGTTTCGTTGCGTCGATGGTCCTCAATAGGCTCTGCGCCTCATCCAGCCGTTGATTCATGGCCAAGGCAAAGCTGTGGTTCACTTTGGCGACGAGCGAGCCAGGATTGGCAAGCAGTAATTCGAAGGTGAGTTTGCTGGCTAGATCTGCTTGCTGTCGTTGGATGAGCATGGCCGCCGCGTAGTTGTTCATGCAGGAAGGGTTCCGAGGCGCCAACTGATAGGCTCGAGAGGCAGCACGGAAGAGCACCTCGCCATCTCGTTTGCCGTAAGCCGCATCGAAAAGCGCTCGCCAGTATTCCACGCTCTTTTGCATCCGCCCTTCGAGCGGCAAGAGGATGTCCCAGGCAAGCCCGTTTTCTCCCAACGCCAGCAGGGTAATTGCCGCATCCAGGCCCATTTGGGGGTCAGGGAAACCCCGTTTGGCGGCCTCTTGAAAAGCGCCGAGAGCTTCGCGATGGCGTTCCTGTGCGTAAGCCGCACGACCTTCCATGAAATAGCTAAAGCCGCCCAAACTCATCTGCAAGTGCTCAATCGTTCGGACCTGCGCTGCCAGCAGGCGAAGCTCGTCCCACTCGCGATTTTCGATTAGCAACTCAGCGTAAAGACTCCATATTTTCACCGACCAGGCGTTATCCTCACTAGCGAACTCTTGGGCATAGCGCTTGAGAAACCTCTCCGCGTAGGGGCGCATGTCTAGCATCACATAAGTCTGCGCCAACTGCACCACCTCCCAGGGCATGGTTGGAGCATGGAGATCGTTCCGGGCTAACTGTTGCGCCTCCTCCTTCTTTCCGGCCGAAAGCAGCAATTGCCAATAGCCCACGTGGTCGAGCAATCGGTCCTCGTGTGATTGTTCGAGTCGATGTAAGACGGTCTCATAGCCCGAAGGATCGACGGCACGGTTGCACAGGAGCATTTGGAGGCGATTGGCCAGGAGACGGTGCGGGGAGTCCAGGCATGCAGCCGCGATCCGGCGCCTCCCCTCCTCGATTGTCCCGGGCGGTCCCCATCCGGCGTCGTAAGCGGCACGAAAGAGCTGTAATTGATCATCCGCAGGGAGTCGGTCCGATACTTTGGCCCATCGCTCCCCGAATGCTTCGGTCCTACCGAGGAGAAAAAGCGCCTTAAGGTAGCTGGCCTCGTCGCTCGGCGTGCGGTTCCCGTGTTGCGCATCAATCAATTGCACCACGAAATCGGGCAATTCCACCTTCTCGTAGAGCCGCAGGACGAGAGCTCGGTCGCTCGCATTGGTATGCGTGAGCCGAAGCAGCCACATCCCATAGCCAACGGCTTGGCCAAGGAGCTTGGGAGAAAAGTGCTCGGCCTGCGTGTAGAGCGACAAGGTTCCGCGAAACAGCTCCGGGTCAGCGGGATTATTCGCAATCGCCTGCTGCCACGCATAGGCCGCCTGGTCGTATTTGCCTTGGCTGGCGAGCCGCACAGCGCTGCGGCGCAAGGAAGCTGCCTGAGCCAAGTCCAGCAGACTGACTCGAACGGTAGGCTGGAAACCAGCCGGCGAGACTCGAATCAGCCTAGGCAAACTGACCGCAACCAGCAGCGCGGCGCCACAACTGAGCACAAATGCGATCCGAAACCAGAAGCTGAAGAACAGCACCCGAAGCAATGGCCACTCAGCAAGGCCCAGCGCAACCTTGTCTTCGAATGCAGAACTCATGGCATTCATTGTAACAATTGTGCCCCCTCCTGCGAACATAAAGAGCGAACGGTTGTCAGCTGGATGATCTCCACGCGACAAAATGGCTGAAACTTTGAATCTACCTAACGCATACTGGAATTAACCGATGAGAACAAATCTATTGGCCCTGGGCTTGAGCCTAATCACGGCGGCTGGACTGAACGCTGGACCACTCGCGCGAGAGCAAGTCGATGGTGCATCTAAGTGGCTTTTACACTTGGACTTGGAGAATCTCCGCGCCACCAAAATCGGCGAATTCCTCGGCAAACAAGTCTTGGACAAAAAGCTTTCCAAACCCGCTGCTGATCTAAAATCCCAATTCGGATTTGACCTGGATTGGCGACGAATCAGCTCGATCACGGCCTACGGAACAGACTTTCAAGGCCCGAACGAACCAAGAGGCGTGTTGCTCATCCAGACCGACCTCGAGGTGCGCAAAGCGCTCGACGGCCTGATCGAAAAGCTTGCCGCCGCGGGAGCGGGCGACCAGTGTCCGGTCAAGAAATTGCAGGGTGACCCGCAAGCCACTTACGCCATCCACAGCCAGGTATTTTTCGGCTTCGAGGCCGGCAAGCCCATTATCGTGAGCAAATCCCGTGAATTCCTGGACCATGCTCGAGCCGTCTTGTCCGGGGAGCGCCCAAGCCTCAAAACGAGCCAGTCTTTCAGCAGCTTCCCTGCCTTTACCAACGGCTTCTTCTTCCTGGCAGCAGCTCAGGGCTTCAGCGAGGCCACCCAACTGCCGCCGCAAGCCAAGGTGCTGCAGATGGCGGAGGCCTTGCGCCTCGCCTTGGGAGAATCGGGAGACAATCTCGCCTTAAACCTGATGCTCAAAGCGAAGGATCCCGAGGTGAGCCAGAAGATCCAGCAAGTGCTCCAGGGAGTCACCGCTTTGGTCGCCTTGGGCCAAGTAGAAAACCAGGACCTTCAGGAGTTGGTCAAATCGATCCAAGTCGGTGCCAGCGAGAACATGGTTAGCCTCAAGATTCAGTATCCAATCGCTTCCGCCATCCAGAAAATCAAGCAGAATAAAGACTTCACCAGCGAGGACAACTAACACACCACATGGATCGGGCATGATCACCAGCAAGCCAACGACAGCCAGCGCGTCCCGGCGACCCCCCGCCGGACATCTGGCATTCCGAAAACTGGAGTGATGCCGCGTACCCCTCTGGCACTTCAGGCCGAAACCGAAACCATCGAGGTTCTCGCACCGCCGCCCGTGCACCCGCCACCCGACGCAACCGGAGCGCCAGAGGCAGCCGCCGAGAGCTATGCAGAGCGCCTCGCTGAGTTGTGCCAGGGGGGCTGCCAGGAGGCTTTCTCCCGGTTGGTCGATCTTCTTCATGCCAGGATCTTCAACTTCCTGGTTCAGATCTCAGGCAATCGGGAAGATGCTGAGGACCTTACCCAAGAAACTTTCGTTCGGGCTTTCCGAGGCATGGACCGCTACACCCCGGGCAGACCCTTCGCGCCCTGGATTTTCACGATCGCGCGCCGCGCGGCCTGCAGCCACTATCGCTCCAAGCGCATGTTCGAGCCGCTGCCAGACGAACCTTCCCTGCTCCCGAGTCATAGCGAAACCCCCGCCACTCTGCTAGTCCGCCAGGATGACGCCAACTCGCTCTGGGCCTTGGCCCGACGGCTTAAACCCAAACAGTTCGAGGCCCTTTGGCTCCGGTATGCGGAGGATCTTTCGGTAAGCGAAGTAGCGCAGGTGATGCGGACCAACGCGCTGCACGTACGCGTCCTGCTCCACAGAGCGCGGCTCGAACTTGAACGCCTCAGAGGGGGGCCTTGTCCATCCAATCGCAACTTTTGAATTATGCCGATCCGTTGCTGGTTCTATCAATACCGAATCTCCTTCGGGCTAGACTCCCACAGCCGTTGGCCGCGCGGAGTCTCCCGTCATTTGGCCGAGTGCCCGGGCTGCCGGAGCTTCGCGGAGGCCCAGCGGGCCCTCGTCCGCCAGTTGGCCCGCAACGTCCCAATGGCCGAGACATCCACCGGAGCATGGCGCGCGTCGCGCATCATCGCGGCGGTTCAAAGGGATTGCGCCCAGCCTCCGCCTAAGAACCGTGGCCTGAATCCCGGATGGGCAATCGCCACGCTTGCTGTCCTGGTGGCCCTTGCCACCTGGTACCGTGCCTCAGTTCCATCTCGGCGACACCTCGCCTCGCCACTCGCCGGCCCAGCCAGCGTGCTATCAGGAACGTTGGGAACCAACCTCAGCCTGGCCAGCCCTCAGCGGCTCCTGGCGCTCAGTGGAAAGGCGGATGAACCCCTCGAAACGGAGCTCCAGAACATGATCGCGGACGCCACTGCCGCCGCGAGAACTCTCGCCCGCGATTTCCTCCCCGACAAACCGTAGCGGAGGCACATTGTCTCTGGTCGAGCCCTTGGCGAGGTTCTTACCGGAGGGGGGGTCATGGAGCGCATTCGCGCGGCAGATTGCGCCAACCTCTCGATATCTCCACCCGCCCAATGCCCCCACCCGGAACGTTGCGGACGGCGATGAGTGTCTATTTGAGTTCGACATGGGCGCGGCCTGGTTCACAACTTGCTCTCATTCTGGGCATCCAGTTTCTTGTTGACAGGCAAGTTAGGAGGTTGTTACCTACGCGCCTGCGCCCTCCGCTGAAGGATCGGCTGACGCTTGTTGCACACCTACAGCGGACCGACGGCCAAATAACCCGAAGGCGCCACAACGCCCGACCAAGACCCATCACACTCATGCGTTACACTCAAGAAAAGCAAATCCTCCCGGACTCTGATAGGATCGGGGAAGGAGCTGGAGCCAAAACCGCCCACCTCGCCGTCCCTCTTCTACTCGCAGCGCTGTTAGGATCCGCGACTGCCCGCGGCGACGACCTCGGCCCCAAGCCCGGATCCGATACTGCCAACGTTTCCATCGCCTTGAAGCTCCACGACACCGATAATTTGGCGGCCTTCATCAACTCCACCATCACTGCCGGTGATCCACATTTTCATCGATTCCTGACGGTGGACCAGTTCACCGCCCGCTACTCCCCGAGTGTAGCGGAAGTTAATCAGGTGCGCGCCAAGCTCGAGGCGGCCGGTATCCACGTGACTGGAGTCACCGCGAATCGGCTCGTGATAAAGGCTACCGCGACCGTCAGCGCTCTCAACGGCTACTTTGGTGTCAGCATCCACGAGTTCTCAAACGCCGGCCAGCGCTTCCACGCCCCGACCGCCAGCGCAAGCATCCCCACCGAGATCGGCGGATCGGTGATCGGAGTGGCGGGTCTGAGCACCGAAGCCAAGTTCACTACCCACAAAAGGAGTGTGCAAGATTTGCTGGGCACCCAGCCTCAGTCGCAGTTGCCTGCTCCTGATTCCGGCACCGGAACGGGCGTGCCGCAACAGTTTACTGTGGGCGATGTGGCTCAACTGTATCAGGTCCAACCCCTCTACCGCGCCGGTTTCAAAGGCCGGGGTCGGACAGTCGGCATAGCCACACTCGCTACCTTCGATCAAGCCGATGCTTACGCCTACTGGGACCAGATCGGTCTCCAGGTCAAGCCCAACCGAATCACCGAAGTGGCCGTCGACGGCGGTGCCGGGACCGATGGGGCTGACGAAACCACGCTGGACGTTCAGCAATCCGGTGGGCTGGCGCCGCAGGCGAAGATTATCGTCTACGAAGGCCCGAACACCGACCAGGGTTTCCTCGACGTGTTCGTCCAGGCGGTCGTTGACAATCAAGTGGACACGCTCTCCTCCAGCTGGGGGTTGCCAGAAATCCTCACCACTCCGGGCATTCCAGAGGCCGAGAACCAGGTATTCATGGAAGCCGCTGCACAGGGTATTAGTATCTTCGCCTCATCCGGAGATTCCGGCGCTTACGACGTGAATGGGCTCCTACCCTACGGTGTCTATAGCGACATCCTCACGGTGGATGATCCATGCTCGTCGCCGTATGTCACGGCCGCCGGGGGCACCACCATCGCCACCACTTTGCACCTGTTGCATGGGGACGTCGTGGTTCCGAAGGACCGGCCATGGGCTTGGGACTACCTACAGAACTACCTGACCGCCAACTACGGTGCCGACTTCTACTTCAATAATTATTTCCCAGTGGGGGGCGGGGGCGGCGTCAGCCTGGACTGGTTTGTTCCGCGCTACCAACAGCACGTGCGCGGGGTGATGCGTAGCGCGCCGGGCCAGAGCCTCTTCTATTACCCCAACTATCCGGATCTGAGCGGCGCGCAGGATTTGATTGATCTGCCCGCAGGTTTTCCTGGCCGTAACGTGCCCGATGTCTCGCTGAATGCTGATCCGTTCACCGGTTATCTGCTGTACTTCCAAGGGGCCTGGGAGGCCGGTTGGGGCGGGACGAGCTTCGTTGCCCCGCAGCTCAACGGTATCTTCTCGGTCATCAGCCAGTCGGTGGGTGGCCGTTTGGGTTTCCTCAATCCCGACCTCTACCGGGGTGCCAAACAGGGTGGATACAACGGATCTCACTCAGAATTCAACGACATCACTACAGCCGACAACCTCTTCTATAAGGGCGTCCGTGGCTACGATCCTGCAACTGGAATCGGTACCATCAACGCCGCCAACCTGGCTAGCAGGCTGGCTCGGGGCGAACGTGATGACGACGGTGACGACGACAACTAGACTCACCTAACCAAGAACTACACGGCCAAGCCGGGTTCCTGTTTCAATGGGACCCGGCTTTGCCTTTTTGCGAAACCAGCGTGTTGCCGCCTTTCAGCCAGCCGCCCGTCTAGCAAATCGATGGTCACCGCAGCGGTGGCTGCTTTTCGTTGGGCGCGGCTGCTCCTACCGCCCCGGTCGCTTGGCCGGAATGACCCAGTTCTTGTTCCAATTAAGGCTCCAGAGGTTCTCCAGCCTTACGAGCTCGACGTGGTTGTCCGCAAAGGCCACGTTCACACCACCGGGTAGGGTGGCTTTAGGGTCCCAGTTCTTGAACGCGCCGTTGGGGACGGCGATGTGGCGGGGAATGGCCACTCGCGACAACCCTGGCCCTGAATACTGGTCGCCATCAAATAGGCTGCGGGCCGGAAGGTCCGTGGGCTCGGGCCAACAATCCACCCAAATCGCGTCCGCAAAGAACGGGGTCCTGGATGGGGTTTGAATGTCCGACTCGGCTTTAAAGAAATCCTTCGCGGCGCCGAAAGGGCTGTCTGTATAGAGATAGCCATTGATGGCATAGCCTCCCTGGTTGTTAGTGTTAATGCCCCCGACCACGCCCGCAACCAGCCAGGCGCGACTTATTGTGCCCCACGCCGAGGAGTCCTTCTTGAGTTGAGCCTGAGACCGCTCGGGCGCGGCGGGGCACGATCGCACCTTGTCGATAGCCGAATACCGGTTCTTAAGCTGAAGCATCCAGAGGTCCGGCCAATTGTCGTAGTGGACTGGCTTGCCCTCGTCGCTGAAATACAACCAGTTCGCCAGCCCGATCTGTTTCAGGTTGCCAGTGCAAGCGATCCCCAGCGCCTTGGCCTTCGCGCGAGCCAGGGCCGGCAGAAGCATGCTGGCCAGAATGGCAATGATGGCGATGACTACCAAGAGCTCGATTAAGGTGAAGCCAACGGCGGCAAAGTGCCTCTCTGGTCGTGAATTGGACTGCATCGAGAAAGCAGATTTCATAATCAATTGTGAACGCCAGTTGGCCTGGTTAAACTCGGTTAAGGAGTCATGGTTGGGCTCCCGGAAATCTGAACTAAGCTAGGTTACTTGCCAAGTGTGCGTTTGACCGCCCGGGCGCGACGCGGGCATAGGGATGCCCTTGGCCGCCGGAAATATGCAAAGGTCGGCCACCGAATTTGGAACATTTCGTCCCAATCGACCGCACCGGAACGTCCCAGTCATGGGGCAGGCAGAGGACTTCACTCAGTCCAAACCCCGTCGTGGCCAAAGCGCATCGCACTGGCTCGACCGAGCATGAGGCCGTCCTATGCCGTTTCGGGCTGTTTTTCCGCCACCACCTCGTTCAGATGATGCCGTTCTCGGAAAGTGACGTACACCACTCCGCCAACCAGACTCCAGAGGAGGCTTCCGGCATAAGCCAGCAAAGATAGAGAGAGCGCCGAGGTGGCATCGATGTGGATTTCCGGCACCGCCAGCATCCAGACATAGAGATTCTCCCTGAGCCCAAGCCCGCTGGGCGTGATCGGCAAGGCACTGATACAAATGATGACCGGCACGATCACAAACAGCGCCGTTGGTTGGATCTGGAGCCCCAGCCCGCCTGCCAAGGCCCAGACTTGAAGCACACACGCTACATTCAGCACCATTGACAGGCCCAACGCCTCGAATAAGAAGCGAGGGTGCTGCCCGAAACGCCGGCAGGCCCCAAGCGAACGGAACAGCGTTTCGCTCTTGGGCATTCGCTCCAGCCAGTGTCTCGCTCGCGGCCAGCGCCGGGCCAGTCCGCCCCAGAATGCCAAGGCCACCACCGCTGACCCGGCCAAAAGCATTAGCACGATTATAACCGCCAAGGCAGCCAGCCGCTTGTGCGCCGCCAGCAAGGACAAGTTCGGTATCATCATCAGGACCGCGAACCCCAACATCGAAAGCAAACCAATGAGCCGATCAACAAACACCGTCACCACCGCCTCAGTCTTGAGGTGGTGGGTTTCGCGGGCGGCGTAATAGGCCTTCATCAAGTCCCCTCCGGTCGAGCCGAGCAAGAAAGAGTTGAAGAAATGGGCTACAAAGGAAATCTCCGCCGCACGTCCCAACGGGAAGTCGATTCCTTGAACCCGGAGCACCATCCGCCATCGAAGCATCCCCAGCAGAATCGTGAGGCCCATGAACACCAGCGACAGGAGTCCTTGGGCCGGACGCACCACACTGAGCTTGCGCCAGAGCTCTGGGGGTCCGTAGGTCCAGGCAATTCCCCATTGTTCCAAGCGGCTCAGGCTGGCCCAGTTCCGCCCCGCTTGCTCCCACGCGGGTCGGGCCTCTCCAAGGAAAATCGTGTGGAACACCCAGGCCAGAAGAAGCCCGCACAATCCCAAACGCCAGCTGATCCGCCAGAGTTTTGCCGCTGCACTCACTCCGGACCCCAGAACGACTTCACGTGCGCAATCCCAGCCTTGAGTTCCTCGACGGTCACCGAGGGGTGCAACTCGAAGACCTTAATGTGCTCAGGTTTGACCAGCGGTGCCAATCCTGCGAAATCCACCGTCCCGGTTCCGGGGGGTTGATGATCGGAACCCGGAAAGCCGACGTCGTGGATGTGGAACCCGGCCAACTCATCGGCCATCGATTCCAAATGCATTTGATGCTGGATGAAGCCCAAATTCTCCTTGATTTGAGCATGGCCCACGTCGTGCCAGTACCGAATTGTGCCGCCCCCGAATTCTCTGAAAAAGAGCTGAAAATCGCTCTCGAACGGGATTTCCTCCAACGCTTCCCGGTTTTCGACGCCCAAAAGCAGGCCGCGCATGGCTGCCTGCTCCTCGATTCGGCGGAGCATGTCGTAGGCGTATTGGATTGGCTTCTCCTTCTTAGCCTGGCGTTTGGCATCGGCCTCGGCACAAAGTTTTTGGTATTTCGGCGTGTCTTTTTGCCCATCGGCAACCATCTCCAGGAGGCGGTCGGTGTAATCCTTCATCTCGATGCTGCCCATATGCAGCACCACCAGCTTGGCCTTCACTCGGTGAGCAGTCTCGATGGTCTTGAGGGTGTGCCGGAATGCATTCTCCCGCTCCCTTTGATCGTGCGAGGTGAACTTGAAGATATTGGGCGCAGCATGCGTGATCCCGATGGGAAGCGGGCAGAAATTGTGCGCAGTGGAGATCTTGATCTCGCCCGCGTCAACCGCATCGAGAATCCCGGGCAGCAGACTTAGCCGAATGCCGTGACTCAGCTCGGCGTACTCAAACCCGAGGTCTCGAATCTCCTGGAGCATCGCTCGACCGTCGATGTGACGCGAGGAGTTCCAGCAGGTGGACAATGAATACATAAAAAACAAGTCGAGGCTGAACCTCAATGGCCCAGCGCTCGACCTCTAGAATGCAAATGGACAGCCGTTTACTGGTCCGCGTAACGGGCACTCAGGTACGCTGAAAACCGGGCCACCTTCATCTTACGCCGGCGCCGCTCGCTCGGTTTTTCGTAATGACGATGATTCCGCACTTCTTTAAGAGTGCCTTCCCGATCTACTTTCTTCTTGAGGCGCCGAAGCGCCTTGTCTACTGACTCGCCTTTTTTAAGTCTGATCTCGGTCAATCCAAATCACATCCTCTCTGTCAACCTGGACGTGCAGCTGGGGCCTTCGCGGCCTGAGAGCCATCCTTCAGGTTAGGGGCGCAAAGCCTAGTTTTGCTGCGCCCGGGTGTCAACGGGCAAAACGCAGGCATGAATTCGCGAGTTCGAAGGGCGCTTTTTCGAGTGACGGTCCATCTCCCTAATTATTCTCTATCGACCCTCTGCTTAATCCTAATCTTGTCACCCATCGTCCGCCTTCTTCCAGATCAGACGTCGTTAGCCGTCGCCCGCCTTCTGATCGTGAGATCAAGAAGTCAGCGTCGCCCCGTCCCTGCCCTACCGCGTTCTCGAGCTCCGATCCGTGTTCGGACCCAAATCATCGCTTTGCCTTCTCTCGGCGACGGACCTATGGTTGGATGTTGTTTGAAGTGAAAGCCTTGTGACACCCATCCCAAAGGCCAATTGATTATGAAAACCCTCATTGCAGATAAATTCTCGGAGAATCACCTCGACCGGCTGAAAAAGATTGGGTGCGACGTCACCTACAGCCCCAATGTAAAGGCCCAGGATCTAAAGCAAATCATGGCTCCCTACCAAGTTCTTGTCGTGCGGGGTAAAGAGGTAAGCGCTGAGACGCTCGGCGCGAGCCAAGAATTGGCCTTGGTTCTGCGAGCCGGTGCGGGAGTAAACACCATTGATGTGAAAGCGGCCAGCGCCCGCGGAGTGTTCGTGAGCAATTGTCCGGGGAAGAACTCGATCGCGGTGGCGGAGCTGACTTTCGCCCTGTTGCTTGCGGTCGATCGCCGTATCCCGGACAACGTCGCCGCACTTCGCGCCCATAAATGGAACAAGAAGGAGTTCTCGAAGGCCGACGGGGTTTTTGGTAAAACACTGGGCATTATAGGCTTGGGCCAGATTGGACGCGAAGTGGCAGCGCGCGCCCGCGCGTTCGGTCTGCGCACCATTGCCTGGTCGCGATCTCTGACCGTCAAGCGCGCCGAAGAACTTGGGATTGAGTACTGCGCCGAACTGGATGATGTCTTCCGGCGTGCCGACATCTTGACGCTCCATGTGGCGCTCAAGTCTGACACTCGTAAGCTGGTCAACAGGGATCGGCTCGCTCTCATGAAACCCAACGCGATCTTGATCAACACCGCCCGCGGCGAGGTGATAGATCAAAACGCCCTACGTGCCGCACTGGAAGGCGGGAAACTGCGCGCCGGTGTGGACGTGTTTGATCCCGAGCCCGCGGAGGGGAGCGGTGACTTTGCCGACCCCATCCTCGACCTGCCTAACCTTTACGGCACCCATCACATCGGTGCTTCAACGGAGCAAGCCCAAGCTGCGATTGCGGAGGAGGCCGTTCGGATCATCGAAACTTTCGTGAAAAGAGGCGTGGTCTTGAATTGCGTGAACCTCGCGGCTCGCACGCCCGCCAAATGGCAGCTCGTGGTCCGCCATTACGACCGTGTCGGCGTCTTGGCTTTCGTAATGGATCAACTGCGCCGCGCCGGGATCAACATTCAGGAGGTCCAAAACATCGTCTTTGAGGGCGCTGTCGCCGCGAGCTGCCGCATTCAACTCGACGTAGAACCGGGCCCACAACTTCTGGCGTCCATCAAAGACGGAAACCAGGACATCATTGGCCTTGAGTTGCTCAGGATCGCGGACGTCTACGAAGGCTAGTAATCGTAAAGCCCACTGTCCTTCGAGTACCCCCCGCCGTAGCCGCCCATCCCTCCGGGGCCGCCCTCACCCTCTTCCCCACCCATAAAGTCCCCAAGAGCCTCCCCCATATCCTCTTCGATTTTTTCCGGGTCTTCCCCCGCTTCCAGGCGCTTAATCGCGATGTCCATTTCTTTGGGCATCGTCCCAGGCGGCAGAACCTCCTTCATCTTCTTCATCATATGCGCCATGTGCCGGGGATTGTTCTCATCCAAGTGCTCCATATCCCGCTCCATTTCGCTCATGGCGCGCATGACGCGGGGATCATCAAAATTGGGCTCTGGCCCCTCCTCCGGCCCAGCATCGGCCTGCGCCGATGGCTCTGCCAGACCGCGAGGCATGGCAAAGCGGCTGACCTGCTTCACCATATTCTTGTTTCCGCACTTCGGGCACTTGGGAGGTCCCTCCGGTTCAAGGCGCTTGGAGAGAAAATTGAATACCACCCGACACTTCGGACAGGCGAACTCGTAGATTGGCATACGCCGGAGGCTATTTGAGCCGGTCGAAGTTCTTTTGAAGAATCTCCCAGTCCTTCAGCCCCTTTACCTTCTCCCGGTGTGAACTGATGATCGACGCTTCGTTGGCGTTTTTGGTCGGGCGACTGACCTTGTGGAAAACGCCAAAGTAGCCCGGAAATGGGCCGCTCGCCAACTTGTAAGCCGCGATCTCGTCGGTCACGTCGTGATCGGCTGGGACCGTATTGAAGACGCCGCCTTTGCGCGGGTTCGAGGCGTCGAAGGCGCCTTCATAAAACTCCACGCACTCGCTGAGGCACTCGATGAAAGCGAAACCGTCGTGGTCCATCGCCGCTTCCATCATCTGGAGAACGTGATTGGGGTTGGTATGCGTGGTCCTGGCAACAAAAGTGGCACCCGCCGCTAAGGCCTGCTTGAGTGGGTTGATGGGATGATCCATCGCCCCCCACACGTCCGTCTTGCTCTTAAAGCCGATCGGGGAGGTAGGGGAGGTCTGCTTCTTGGTCAGCCCATACACCCAGTTATCCATCACCACGTACGTCAGTTTGACATTCTTGCGGGCGGTATGGTTGAAATGGTTGCCGCCGATCGAGAAAGCGTCTCCGTCACCCCCGAATACAAACACGTTCAGGTCAGGCCGAGACAAGGCCACCCCGGTGGCGAAGGGCAAAGCACGGCCGTGGATGAAATGGACTCCGTGCCCTTGTACAAAATAGGGGAAGCGGCTGGAACAGCCTATGCCGGCAATGGTCGTGATCTTCTCCTGCCAAAGCTTTCGTTTTTCAATCAGCTTGAAGTAGAGGGCAAGCACAGAGAAGTCACCGCAGCCGGGGCACCAAGTTGGGTGGTCGGCGACAATGTCCTTCTTGCTCACCGGGCGTCGTTCGGTGGGGATCGTTGGGGGCAGGACGGTGACGCTGGAGGTATTACCCTCGCGCTGAGGAATCTCGGTCGTAGTGGCACTCATCATCTTAAAAGTTAAATTCTTGCTGGCTCTGTTGATAATATTGTTGCTCGGGACACGCTCAGAAATGGCGCATTCCCGTGTCCACGTCGGTCTTGGCGTGGGCTAGGATCTCCCGCACCTTGAAAGTCAAGCCGTCGGTTTTATTCAGGCCGCGAATGCGCGGGTCGCAATAACGCGCGCGAAGAACCCCTGCAAGCTGGCCGTAACCGAACAACCCTTCGTCGTTCATCTCCACCACAATGACGTGGTTGAAGCCGGCAAACACATTTTCCAGACCGCTGGGCAGCGGTAACAGGTGGCGCAGATGCACCGCCGAAACCGAGTCGCCCGCCGCCCGCGCGTGATCGACAGCCTCGCGGATTGGGCCCTGGGTGGAACCCCAGCCCACCAACAACACATTGCCTTCAGGCGGTCCGTAGACCTGAGGCACCGGCAACGCCGCTGCCATCGCCTGCAACTTCTTCCGCCGCTTGGCCGTCATCTGCATGTGCAGTTTGGGAGAACCGGTCGGATGGCCCATCTCGTCGTGCTCCAGTCCCGTGGTGATCGGGTACTTCCCGTTGAGTACTTGGGTGCCCGGGGCGATGTGTAGGGTAACGCCGTCAGGCACTGCCAGATCATAAGGCTTGTGGTCAGCTACCGGGCTTAGATCCGGTGAGATGTCCTGGCAGACTTTAGCCAAGTCAGGCTCGTCGAATGCTTCGATTCGGGTCGCGATCGCCTGGTCGGTCAGGATGATGACCGGCACGCTGTACTTCCGTGCGAAATTGACGGCCTCGATGGCCAAATAAAAACAATCCTCCACATTGGCCGGCGCGACTACCACGCGCGGCGAATCCCCGTGCCCGCCGAAACAAGCGATATTCAGATCAGACTGCTCTACGTTGGTGGGCATGCCGGTCGAGGGTCCCCCACGTTGCACATCGACAACGACGAGTGGGATCTCTGCCATCACCGCCCAGCCCAGGGCTTCGGTTTTGAGCGATATCCCAGGTCCGCTGGAACCGGTCACGGCGACTCGGCCGCCGAAACTGCCGCCCAATGCCATGGAGATCGACGCGATCTCATCCTCGCACTGAATGAACATGCCGCCATATTTGGGCAATTCGCGGCGCAGCAGCTCCATAATATCCGACCACGGGGTGATTGGGTAACCGGCCCCGAACCGCACGCCGGCAGCGATCAGCCCGTAACCCAGCGCCTCGTTTCCGTTCATCACTACTTGTGCTCGCTGCTTCTTGGCACTGTCCGCGAACCGGAACATCTCGATGACACTCCCCAACGAGTAGCTGTACCCGGCATGGAAGGCAGCCAAGGCATTGTTCAGGACACTGTTGTCTTTCCCCCCGAACCGCTCGCCAATCAGCCGCTCCAGTTTGGGGACGTTGAGATCAAACATTTTGGCCACTAACCCAAGCGCATAGATGTTCTTCCCCTTGTCTTTAGCTGTTCCCCCAATCGCCTCGACCGTCAGGCCCGATATCGGCACACCTACGTGATGATAATCCTTGGCGTGCTCGGGCGACGGTTCCACGTGGTCGCTATCGTATATCACGATCCCGCCCTTCTTCAGGGATTGGAGATGGTCTTCGTAAGAGTGTTGGTAGAACGCTAGAAGAACGTCGGCCTCGTCGCCGGCGCTCAGCACATCTCCCGAGCCGATCCGAACCTGGAAGATCGAGGGGCCTCCGGAGATCGTCGAAGGGATAGTCATGAATGTCATGACATCTTGTTCGCTGCGGCCAGCCAAGCGGGCGAGGAAACCGCCGATGGCCTGGATGCCGTCCTGGGAATTGCCGGCGATTCGAATAACCGCTTCGGAGACCTTTGAGACTTTCGGCTGGCCCTCCGCTTGGGCTGGGGTGGTGGATACTTCGCTCATGTAAATTAGTTAACTTAACGTAGTTGGCGGCATGGGTCGTGACTGTAAATTAATCTAACATCACGAACCAGCAGTGCGCATGATCAAACTAAACTAACACGGACTTGGCCGGTGTCAAACGCGAAAAGCCAAGCGCATCTGCCTTGAATTAAAACACTTGCGACTCGGAGAGGATTGGGTTCGGGGCTTAGGCTCCTTGAAATATAAGTCATGCTAACTTACTCCTGAATTCCGTTAAGCCCCATCCCCAGATGCAGGCGCAAGGCCTCTTCTACCCCATGGCCGCATTCCAATTGGCTCACGTAACCCCCTTGAGCCACAACTGCTTTCTTCACTTCCGGCATGGCATTCGCCGGAGCTGCCAAGAGCCCAGCATGCTGACGCAGGAGCATTGGAAGATCGTTAAAATGGTCTCCGACCGCGAACACGGCCTCCTTGTTCACCCCGAGCATTCTAACAATTTCGCTCAACGCCGTTCCCTTGCTATAGGCGGTATGGTTGAGTCGGGCGTAGACGTCGTTTCGCATCACGCTCAGATGCGGGACCTGGGCGCAATAGGAGTCAAGATAGGCAACTATGGCAGAGGCATCCTCGTTGTTTTGCGCTACTAGGCAGAAAGGGGACCACGGGTCCTCATAGACATCGGCTTGGAATCGCTCCTCTATCCAGGAAGTTAGCTTGGGAACGTCCGCCTTGACCCGCTCGAATAGGCGGGCGTGATCCCGAGTGCAACTGTGATTCCAAGGCTCAAGTCCCTCGTACACACCGCCTCGATGGACGTAAATCTCGCGCTCCACCAAAACCAGGTAGTCTGGCCGCACCCGCAGCCGGGCGCGAGCGATGGCCTCCATCAAGCCGGTCAGCTCGCGACCGGTGTTGATGACCCATTTAACGCCCGCCTTCTGAAGCCCAGCAATCAGCTCCTGTAGGCTCTCCGGCACAGGAGGCCGCTCGAACTCGGCGTACAGCGTCCCATCGAAATCGGTCGAGATCAGCTCGATCGGCAATGACATCGGCGCCTTAATCTCTCGCGGAGATAAACAGGCGCAAGACGTACCAGAACATCAGGGCCACCGAAGCGAAAAGACTTAGAGCTGCAGCGACGTACCGATCCTCGGGATAGTAACGCAGGACATTGGACGTTTCGAACAAGATCGCGCCGCCGGCCAGGGCCACCATTCCAACCGAGAACCACGTGCCCATGTTGAACCCGAAGAGAGCGCTCGCCACGATCAGCACCAAGGCGATCACCATGCCCCACATCAGCAAGCCTCGCAGGAACGAAAAATCCTTCCGAGTGATGAAGACCACGGCAGTCAACCCGGAAAACCCAACGAACGTGACTGCGGCGGCGCTGGAGATGGCCCCTGGCGCGAACTGATTCGCCACGTATAGAAGCGGTACAAAGATAGTCGCCTCGGCTGCCACGTACCCCGCCAACGCGGCGTACTGAAGTGCCAATGAACTGGATGACTGGGCCACTTTTGTGGCCAACCAACCGATGATCATGAACCCGCCTAGCACCAAAAGCCATGAGCCTCCCAGTAGAGTGCGGGCGATATGCTCCGCCAGCCCGCTCTTGAACAGCCACACTTCAATCAGAGTGAAGGCGAAAATCGCGCCCGTCAGGTGCGCGTAAGTACGGGCCACAAACGTGGCGCGTCGATTGACGTCCAGGTCGATAACTGCACCCGTATTATAGATCGATTGATTTTGCATTGTTGTATCGTGTCTTTGAGATTGGATGGTTCCAAAGCCTCGCGTACCTTATTCGAAAGCTGGCTCCAGTCAAGGGGCGACTAATCCAGATTAGGCCGGCAGCTTGGCCAAGTTCAGGCGAAAGGGAGTGACAGGCTAGGCCCGCCCTAGTTCAACTGCCCGCGGAGGAACGATGGGCGCCCCAGGCGCGCGCCTCCGGGCGCACGTTCGAAACGGGGCCTTCTGGGCCGGCCCACCGGGAGGCGCATCGCGCGGGCCACCCTGCGGGTGGCCTGCCGAGGAGAGCCGAGAATCGTGAGCCTTCGTGAAAACTAGAAATGGGTCGTTGACAAGCCAGCTCGATTCTGGTTTCATCCACCCCCTTTCGAGATAGGCACTATGTACGCAGTTCTAGAGACAGGCAGCAAACAGTATCGCGTCGCGGCGGGCGACACCCTCGAGGTCGAGCTTCTAAGTGGTGAAGCTGGCCAGGCGGTGACGTTCGACCGAGTCCTCTTGGTTAACAACGAGGGCCAGATAACGGTCGGCACCCCCACGGTGGCCGGCGCCAGTATCCTGGCTGACGTGGTGGAACATAAACGTGGCGAGAAACTCATCGCTTGGAAGATGAAGCGCCGCAAGGGTTACCACCGAAAAGTGGGACATCGACAAGAGCTGACGGTGGTCAAGATCAAGGAAATCAAGCTTTAAGCGTTTATGGCACACAAAAAAGGCGGCGGTAGTAGCCGAAACGGGCGGGATAGCGCTGGCAAGCGGTTGGGAGTCAAAGAGTTTGGTGGCGAATTTGTCACCGCTGGCAGCATCCTGGTGCGCCAGCGTGGCACCAAGTTCTCAGCGGGGCTCAACGTCGGAGTGGGACGGGATTGGACCCTCTATGCCTTGGTAAATGGCACCGTGAACTTCGACAAAGGCAGCAAGCGGATCAACGTCAAACCCCAAGAAGTCAAATCTGGGGAGAATGTTGCGGCAGTGGATGCCCCTCCGCCTCCGGCCAATAACTGATGTTCGCTGTCTAATGGATTTCAGGGCGAGGTCATCCTGACCTCGCCTTTTTTATTTCCCCTGAATGTTCATCGATGAAATAACCGTTTTTGCCCATGCCGGCCATGGTGGGAAGGGCTGTGTCGCCCTCCATCGTGAAGCCTACGTGGCCAAGGGCGGGCCCAGCGGAGGCAATGGAGGTCGCGGCGGGGATGTGATTCTTGAGGCCGACCACGACCTGAATAACCTCATCGCCCAATACTACCAGCCTCGGCTCATCGCACAAGGGGGGGAGCCCGGCATGGGCAAGGGAATGGATGGTCATGCGGGTAAGGACCTGGTGGTGAAAGTGCCCTGCGGAACCCTGGTCTGGCGGCTGGACAGCCCATCCAGCGATTCCGAGGACGAACCTGATCCGTCCACTCCTCCCGCCGCCAAACCCAAGGTCATTCCTCTCGGGACTCGGGATCGGCCGCTCATCCGCCATACCTCAAGCCCTCGAGCCATCGAAATCGATTTGTCCTCCGAACCGGAGCCGGCTCCCAAGCAACCGCCCTCAGGTAAAAGGGTACTCGTCACGGACCTGACGGAGCACGGCCAGCGGTTTACTCTGTGCAAAGGTGGACGTGGTGGGCTGGGGAACAGGAACTTCGCGACCGCTCGAAGGCAGACGCCGCGCTTCGCCCAGCCGGGCGAGCCTGGCCAGGAGGGTAGCTATTTGTTTGAGCTGAGGCTCATCGCTGAGGTTGGGGTGGTTGGCTATCCCAATGCAGGTAAGTCCACGCTGCTCGCCGCTATATCGGCCGCGCGCCCAAAGATCGCGCCGTACCCCTTCACCACACTCCATCCTCAGGTCGGGATTCTTCAGTATCCCGACTGGCGCCGCCTGACCATCTGCGACGTGCCGGGGCTTATCGCCGGCGCCCACCGCAACGTCGGCTTGGGACACGCTTTCCTTCGCCATATCGAACGGTGCAAGATCCTTGTGATCTTGCTTGACATGGCGGGCACTGATGGGCGAAACGCTTGGGACGATTACCACCAGCTACTGCGTGAGTTGGAGCTCTATGACCCGGGGCTCCTGGAGAAACTGCGGATGGTGGTCGCCAATAAAATGGACGAACCAGCGGCCCAGAAGAACCTCAAGTCATTCAAACGCCGGGTTAAAAAGGTCCCGGTCCTTCCGATCTCCGCTGCGTTCGATCAGGGCATCAATGAACTGAAACAGGCGATGCGCGCCCGGGTGGACGAGCTTGCCACGAATGCATGCTCAAAGCCGGTATCGTAGGACTGCCTAACGTCGGCAAGTCCACTCTCTTCAACGCGATCACCCGTTCACACAAGGCGGCGGCGGAAAACTACCCCTTCTGCACCATCGAACCCAATCTCGGTGTGGTGGCGGTTCCCGACACGCGCCTGACGCAACTCGCGGCCATCGCGAAGGTCAGCACACTGATCCCAACCTCCATCGAGTTCGTTGATATCGCCGGATTAGTCAAGGGTGCCGCACAGGGTGAGGGTTTGGGAAACAAGTTTCTCAGCCACATCCGTGAGGTGGACGCCATCGTCCACGTCGTGCGCTGTTTCGAGGACGCCGACATCCATCATGTTACCGGGGCTATTGACCCAGTGCGCGACATTCAAATCGTCACCACCGAGCTGATCCTGGCTGACCTCGAAGCGGTCCGGAAACACCAAGAGCGGATTTCCAAAGATGCCAAGCGAGGCGACAAAAAGGCCCTCATTGAGATGCAGTTGCTCGATCGACTTCGCCCTCACCTGGATGCGGGTAATCCCGCCAGCACTCTCCCGTTAGGGCACGAGGAACGAATCATAACCCGCGGGTTCTTCCTCCTGACGGACAAGCCAATCATCTTCGCGGCCAATATCAAGGAGGGTGAGTTGGCCGGTCTGGCTGCCAATGCCCAGGTCGCTAAAGTCCAGGATTACGCTCGAACGCATCACGGCTGCGAGACGGTAGTGATCTGCGCCCAACTTGAGAGTGACCTGGCTGATTTGTCCCCTGAAGAAGGCGCTCAATATCTAACCGAGCTGGGGGTGAAGGAATCCGGCCTCAGCGTCTTGATCCACAGCACGTACCAAGTATTGGGTCTGCGCACTTTCTTCACCTTCAACGAAAAGGAAGTTCGGGCCTGGACCGTCCACTCAGGCCGGACCGCATCTCAAGCGGCTGGATCCATCCACACTGATTTCGAACGCGGATTCATCAAGGCCGAGACCGTGAGTTGCGCGGAGCTTGTGAAATGCGGCTCTGTGGCCCATGCTCGTGAAACGGGCCATTATCGCGTCGAGGGTCGTGATTACGTGGTTCGGGACGGAGATGTCCTCCTCTTTCGCTTCCATGTTTAGTGAAGCCGATTGAATAGCACTTCGTCTAACCTGTCAGACAAACAGATTTGCGTCATGAATACGAAGCAGCTTTTAACCGTGATTGGGGCGTCTGGGGTTATTTTGGCGCTCAGCGGGTGCGTCGAGCGTCGAGTGGTCTATGTCCAACAGCCTCCGCCGCCAGGGGCGGTGGTTACTCCCGCTCCCCCGCCCGATGCTCCGGTAGTCGAGAGCGCTCCTCCGCCTCCAGAAGTTGAGGTCATCCCTGAAGCCCCTGGTCCCGCATACGTTTGGGCTCCCGGCTATTGGGCCTGGAACGGCCGTTGGGTATGGATGCGGGGGGGTTATGTGATCCGTCCCCGTCATGGCGCAGTTTGGGTCCGCGGGGGTTGGGTTCGTCGCGGCCATGGCTACGTATGGGTCGGCGGTCGCTGGCGCTAGGCCTGCCTGAACAGTACAAATCGGTCTCGAGTTCCGCGCTTACGCCGCTCAGTTGAGGTGTGTGCACGGGAAGACGCCTTTCCGGACGCGAAAAGGTCCAGATCTTGTGGCAGGCTAGGGTTGTGGGATGTGGAACCTTCCGCAGCAGGCGGTGGTGAAATCAAGGAGGAAACCCGAGCAGAAGGCAACGCGTTGCTCCGGTTGGAACAAGGGGACACCTATCGCGCACCTCGCCCTCCAAAGCGGCTCATGATTTGATGTCTCGTGCGTGGAACACAGCGATCCCGATTCCCAGAAAGCTCACGTTGAAACCCAAGAGGAGGCTCAACGATTGCCATACGCGCCACCAGGGTGGTTTCTCGGCGAACATGAGTTGCCACAGATTCAGATGGTAGGTGAAAAACCAGTTCTGGTATTCCTTGAAGTAAGGGATGTGCTCCAGGATGAAGCTCACGAATACCAGCGAAAGGGCCAGCACCGTGGCCGCGGCCGGCTTGACGTTGAAGCAAGAAAACATAAACGCCAGACTGAAGATCGAGCAGGCTTGCGTGATCAACATCACGTGGGCCGCAGTGTAATGCCACAATCCGCTCTCCGAGCCGAAGACGCTGAAGATGCCCTGTTCGGGCATCCAAACGAACAAGCTGCCCCAGGGGAAATACAGGGCCGCAAAACCCAGCCCTAAACCACCCAGGGCCGCCACCAGGACTATCGAGAAAAGGCAGCCCGCCGCCCACTTGACCATGAGAAGCCGCGCCCTTGATACTGGGCGGGAGAGAATCATCCTAAGCGTTCCTTCTTCGGCCTCCTTGGCAACCAAGTCACCGCCGACCAAGGATACGTAGAGTGGCAGGAGGAACGCGGCAATGGGGACCAACATGACACTGGCAATGGTCAGCGCGGTAATGAAGAGGTCCGGGGGATAACCGTTGGTTTCCAGCATACGGCGCAATGGGCGCGAGGCGTTGGTGAATTTGAAGACTGCCGCGATGACATTCTGCGCCAACAAGAACATGGTGAACCCGATGTAGGTCCGCTTCTTGCCGAAGAGCTTCCACAGCTCGTTATTCAGCTGGCGCGCGAACATGGCTAGGCTTGCCTCCCCACGTCCTGGCGCATGATCTCCAAGTAAAAGTCCTCCAGAGTTTGTTCCTCCGGAGCAATCTCGAACACCGGCATGTTTTGCTCGACCAGACTCTTCACCACCTGATCCGTCCGGGTCCCCTCGGCCAATGTGAGCCAGCATCCATCGCTCGCTTCGACCACCAACCCATGCGCCGTTAGGAAGACAACGGCCTTGGCGAAGTCACCGGTCCTCAGACGCACGCGGTTGCGGGGCCGCGTTGCCTCGGCGACTGTGCCTTCGAATACTTTGCGCCCTTGGCGGACCACCGCGATACGAGTGCAGAGTTGCTGAACTTCGTTCAACAGATGGGAAGATAACAGAATGGTCAGCCCCAGCTCGGCGCGCAAGCGCAGGATCATTTGGCGCAATTCGTGGATCCCCTCCGGGTCGAGCCCGTCGCCCGGCTCATCGAGAATCAACACCTCTGGTTTTGGGAGGAGCGCCTGAGCCAGTGCCAGCCTGGCCCGCATCCCATGGGAATAGGTGCGCACGACCGATTGCTCCCTTCCAGTTAGACCGACCCAGTCGAGCACCTCGCGGATTCTCTCCGGAGGCGTGGGAGCGGTATAGTGGCTGAGGATCTCCAGATTACGGTGCCCGCTTAGGTAATCGTAAAATGCTGGCGATTCGAAGATCGCCCCTACTTGGCGCAAGGCCCGCGCCCGGCTGTGGGCTACATCAAGCCCTTGGATGAGCGCCCGGCCGCTCGTCGGCCATACCTGGCCCAGGATCATTCCGATGGCGGTGCTCTTCCCCGCTCCGTTGTGACCCAACAAACCAAAGATCTCACCACGCCCAACCTCGAGCGTCAGGGTATCGACGGCCAGCCGATCTCCGAATTTCTTACTTAAGCCATCCAGCTGGATCATCGGCTCTCCAACCGCCGGCGTTTCCCCGGCGGTCGTCACTTGAGCAATCCTTCCACCGTCAGTAGGTTTCGGATGTGACCGTCCGCGTAGAGGTAATTCACGCCCTTGTTGAGCCCACGCGCCTTGTGGAAGGCGTCCTTGTCAAACATCACGGGGATTTCGTGGGGATTGAATTGCATCGTGACCCCAATCAGGTTGACCTCTAAATGGTCCGCGTCCTGCCCGTTGAGCAGCGAGTTCCATGAGTAACTCGTCCCGGTTTGTTGCCAGATGCGGTCTTTGTCCGATGGACAAATGAGCACCCCGGCCGCGCCCAGGTAGTTGGATAACACCATGTCCACGCCCGGCAGAATGTTGGTGGTGGAGAGCGTATTGGTGTCCAGCGGGCGATCGCGCATGAAGGGCAGCTTGTTATTATTGTCCTGGACGTAGAGTTGCAGCGCAAGCCCGACCTGATGCAGGTTCCCCAGGCACGCAGTCGCGCGCCCTGATTCCTTAGCGCGGCTCAACGTCGGCAGGAGCAGACCCGCTAGAACGCCGATGATCGCGATCACGACCAGTAACTCGATCAGGGTGAAGGCCGGCCTCAAACGTGATTTGCGTTCAGCCCGGCGGTGGAAATCCTCGCACCGCGTAGTCCGGCCCAGGTTCATCGCTGATGCAGCATCGCCCCGCTCTCCATGGTGCGCTGCAGCTCCTCCAGCAACGGGGCCGCCTCCGCCTTGGTCTGCGCCGAGCTCTCGCTATAGAAGGTCTTTAGGCCGACCGCGGTCACCCGCCGCAGAGTCTCCTGGCTAACCACCGGTGGTCGGTTGGTTCCCTGGTCTTGCGTGAGGTCAGAACCGTCGTCTTGGTCCCGAGCCTGGGCTAGGCGTCGCATCGCGTTTTCAATCGTCCTCTTTCGCTGCTGGGCGGGCAGCTGCTCAAACGCGCCGATCATCTGCTTGAAACCTGTCGGCATGGTCGCCTCAATGAATTCCCCTTTCTCGGCTTCGGTCATTGCCTCGAACCATCTTGACCACTCTTGATCCAGGCGAGCCGTGCGTCGCTCCTCATAGGAGAGCGCGTTCATCATTCTGGCCAGTTCCCGCAAAGCTTTGACTCGGGCCCCACCTTGCAGGTGTGCGAAATCCACCGAGTGGAGGTAGGCCCGCACCCTATCGGCAGTCATACGGTGACTGCGGGCAAGTGCGTATCCGCCCCATGCCAACAGCCAGACCATGGCCAGGGCCAAGACCGCATAGAGGACCGGTTTCCAGCGAGCGTTCACAGCGCCTTAACCATAGTCCTTCGTACTTCGCACGCCACCGAAAAAACCGAAGTCCCGTGGCCGGGTCTTTAGCGAGGTTGGGACCCACCTTGGGGATCGCTTTCGCACTCCTGGCGTCTCCAGGAGGTCGACAGTGATGCAGTCTGAAACGGGCGAGCAGCCTCTGCCTGAGCGGAGGGGATGGGCGATCCATTCTCTCTGGCGAGGTCCCTCCAGGAGCACCGCGCTGGCGGGAGAATTGGCCAAGGTTGCGATCAGCTCGCCCCCCCTGTCTCTGCATTTTTTGCGTGCACACGCTGTTGGTTCTCCGTATAAGTCTTATGAAAGGCGTGAGGGATGAAACCGAAAAGGAACACTCTCAGGTACCTGATCCTTTGCCGCGGCCTGCATCGCGCAGGACCGCCCTCGCTATCCCTCCGCTGATCTCCTATGATTGGGGACACACCAGCGGAGAAATGCGCCAACATTGCCGTCGGCAGAGTGCGTTTTCCAATTGGGATCGTGCGCTTCCCCCTCGGCGTGAGGAGGCGCTCAGGCGACAGCCCTCCTGAACGCCCATTCCCATGACTTTCGATTCCGAGGGCGTCCACGCTATCTCGAACACTACGGACCGGGACCGGAAGGTGGACGTCGTATTCGTCCACGGTCTGGGCGGCACGTCCCATAGCACCTGGCTTCATGGCAAGGGAGCAGCCGCGGGACGTTTCTTCTGGCCAGAGGAATTAGGCCGGGATTTGCCACAGTGCGGCATATGGACGGTCGGGTATTCCGCAGGTATAACCGCGCTACAGAACCCCGGCACTATCATTGAGCAGCGGGCCAGCGACCTCTCCCGGAAATTGGCAACCTCCACTTTGGGTTTTCGCCCTTTGATCTTTGTCACTCACAGCACAGGTGGTTTGGTTGTCAAATCCCTCATTGTTGGCAGCCAGACCGTTGCCGATCTGGATAGAAAACGCCTCGTAAGCGTCATTCAAGGCATCGTCTTTTGCGCCACCCCGCACCACGCATCTGCCTTCGCCGATGCCGTTGGCGTGCTGGGCGAGTTCTTCGGCGGCAACCATGAGCAAGTGGGCGATATGCGAGCCAATGCCGAGCCAGTGGACATCCTTAACGAACAGTTCATCGAGTGGCACCGAATCCATCCGATCCTGGTTGATAGTTATGCGGAGAATGTTGGCCTTTACCGTACGCGGGGCTGGAGGAGGTCGGTGCCGTTGGGAATGGTTGTTCCGCGCGCCTCGGCCAACCCCTGCATCGCCGGCCACTTGGTCCACGAAGTGGACGCGGACCACCTAACCATTGTCAAACCGCCAAGCCGCGAGCATGACGTCTATCTCGGCGTCGTGCGTCTTATCAGGAGAGTGCTGGCTCCGGCACCACAGAAACCGTTACCGTTGTCAGATGGGCGAGCTAACCCGCATCCTGTTGCAGAAATAAGCCCCACGATAACGGGCAACCCAGACCTCCCTTTCGAGATCTCCCGCATTGTAAAGAATGCCCCGGCCGACCTCATCGGCAGAGAGGAAGAGACCGCATTGCTAGCCGATGCGTGGGAACGAGCTCTCCTAGGAGTCACCCCGCGGCCGCAGGTCCTTGCCTTCGTCGCCGCCGCGGGCGAGGGGAAGACTGCCTTGGTGGCCAAGTGGGCAGCCGACTTGGCCTACCATGGTTGGCAGGGGTGCGAGGCAGTGTTTGCGTGGTCCTTCCATGGCCAAGGTGCGAGAAGGCAAACGACAGCTTCATCGGACGTATTCCTCAGAGAGGCTCTCACCGTGTTCGGCGACCAGGCGGTCGCCGCCAGTTCCCGAGGGGCGTTCGAGAAAGGCCGACGGCTGTCAGAGCTTGTCGGCAAGCGCCGAGCACTGCTGATCCTCGATGGGTTGGAGCCGCTGCAACTCGCCTTTAACTCACCGGAGCAGGGCGCGCTAAGAGATCACGGCCTCGCTGCCCTGCTCAAAGGACTGGCCACCCGTAACCGCGGTTTATGTGTGGTCACAACCAGGTATACCGTGCCGGACTTGCGCTTCTACTGGCCCCACACCGTGTTGGAGAGGAGACTCTCTCGGCTTTCTCGGGACGCGGGGGTTTCGTTGCTGCGGTCACTTGGGGTCACAGGGACTCAGCAGGAGTTCGCGACATTGGTAGAGGATGTAAACGGACATGCGCTGAGCTTAACCCTGCTTGGCACCTATCTGCACAATGGACACGCCGGGGACATCCGCAGGCGAGACCTCAGGACGCTGGCGCAGGCTGGTGGTTTCGAACAGGCGGGCCACGTGGTCCGAGTCATGGATGCTTACCTGCAGTCGTTCAAAAGCGACGGGGAGAGAGGAAAACGCGCCCTCGCCGTGCTTCGACTGCTCGGCTTGTTCGACCGGCCCATGAGCGTCGGCTGTCTCGCCGCGTTGCTGCGGGAGCCAGTCATGCATGACCTCACCGATTCAATTGTTGGGATGAACGAACTGCAGCGGAACGTAGCCTGCGCACGCCTGGAGGCCGCGAAGTTGATCATGGTCAACCGGGACACGGCCCATGCACTGGTCTCGCTGGATACTCATCCGCTGCTGCGCGAATACCTCGCCTCCCGCCTCCGCACGAAGCATCCCGGGGCTTGGCGGGCCGGCCACCGTCGGCTTTACGAACACCTTACCGCGACCACGCCAGACAAATCGCATCCGGGGCTCGAGGACCTTGAACCGCTTTACCAAGCTGTGGCACATGGCTGCCAGGCAGGGATGCAGCAACAAGCCTGCAACGAGGTCTACTACCCCCGCATCAATCGGCGGGGCGAACACCACACCGCCCGAAAGCTCGGCGCGCTCAATTCTGACCTGGAAACCCTCGCCTGCTTTTTCGAGGTGCCATGGAGCCGCGTCTCAGCCTCGCTAGCGGAAAGCGACCAAGCCTGGTTGCTCGACGAGGTCGCCTTCCGCTTGCGCGCAACTGGACGGCTAACGGAAGCGCTCGATCCGATGGGCGCTGCCTTACAGTTTCCCATCAGGCATCAGAACTGGAAGGAGGCGGCCGTCGGTGCCTTCTACATGAGTGACCTGACGCTGAGCCTCGGCGAAGTAGCTGGGGCCCTCGACTACGCGGGTCGTTCGGTCGCTTACGCCGACCGAAGCGGGGATGCCTTCATGAGGATGTCCGGGAGGACCGCCCAGGCAAACGCTCTCCACCAAGCCGGCCGACGAGCCGACGCCGAGGCGCGCTTCCGTGATGCCGAAGGAATCCAAGCCAATCACCAGCACAGCTACCCGCTGCTCTACGCCGCGCAAGGTTTCCACTATTGCGACCTGCAGCTGGCTGCCTCTGAGCGGGCCGCGTGGCAATTCACTTTGAGTCCCGGCTCGCCCGCACACACAGCATGCGTGATTGAATCCTGCCGCGCCATCTCCCGGCGAGCCGCCAAGACCTTGGAATGGGTCCGGACATCCTCGGGAGCTTCCCCGCTTGGCATCGCTCTTGAACACCTCACGAGCGGACGCGCTGCGCTCTATGAAGCAATACTGTGCGGCGGCTCAACCGAGCCTTGTCAATCTGCCCTCCGGCACTCAGCGGACGGCTTGCGTCGTGCCGGCGAACAACAGTACCTCCCCTTTGATCTGCTCACCCGGGCATGGCTGCGCACTCTAATAGGAGCACGATTCGGCGCCGACAGCGCGCAGGCCGATTTGGACGAGGCTTGGGATATCGCAGAACGCGGGCCTATGCGACTGCAGATGGCCGATATTCACCTATATCGGGCTCGCCTCTTCTTCCGCGAAACGCACTACCCGTGGGACAAGAACACCGATGGCGCGCCGCGCGGTCCGAAGGACGATCTCGCCGACGCCGAAAAACTCATGATCGAGTGCGGCTACCATCGCCGCAAAGACGAGCTTGAGGATGCAAGACGTGTGATCCTTGCCTCACGATGATGACCTCGTCTTCGACCGCGGCGGTCAGCCCAAGCCCCCGGGACGAAAACCACAGGCCAAACGTTCCGTTAGTCTAAGACTGACCGGTAATCGGACGCTCAGAACCGCTTGGAAATACTGCAGGTTACCACCAAGTCGGCGAAGCCTGCAGCCACCGGCTCCGTCCCGGCCGCTTGCTCCAGGACGCTAGCTTGGCGGTTGCGGTACACCGCCACCGGGGTGTTGACCATAATCGACCAGGATCTTATCGCGAGGCTGACTCCAGGCTCGATCGAGACCGCATATCCCGGCCGGCGAAATCCGTCGCTGCCGCCTACCAGATCGTGAACCGGCACGCCCTCCACCCTGCCAGCCAGGCTGACTGACAGCGAATGCTTTGGCCATACGAAGAACTCGAGTCCGCCGCGTGCCAAATAGCTGTCCGGGATCGAGTAATCGCCATCGCGACTGGCCGTGGGGGTGTATTTTTCCTCCGGCGTCATGGTGTAAGAGCCATTCACAAAACCGTTCAAGCGAGGCAGGATTTGTTGATAGGCGTAGAGATCGACAACCATACCCCAACCGCCGACCCCCAGCTGAATTGATTGATCCACCGCGTGCTGGCTAGTAGCAATTCTCCTGGCCCTAAAATCCCATGCCTCGAATGTATCCTGGACGTCCCGATCTCCGGACGGAGCGGAAAGCCCCATGCCGACGAGAATGTTGCCTTTCATGTGCTTGTTGGGATCCAACAACCATGCGTTGGCTTCCAACCGAAGGTCCCCAAACCCGCTCGCTTGTGTGTGGAACCGATCGACGATCACCGTGGGTGATCTGTAAACAGGTTCTGAACGGTCGTTTACCGCGAAAGGCAGCGTGAGCGTTACGCTCACGCGTGAGTTGAACGCGTAGCTCAAACCGACATCAATGAAATGCTGGTCGTTTATCTCCTGGCCACCGTGAGTCTCGAGTTGAGTCTGCTCAACATCGTGAACGAACATGCTGTCGGAATGCAGCCAACGGTAGCCGACTTGAGCCTGAAATCCCGAGCTAGGCGGTAACACCTCGCCTTCGCCCAAGTGCTCGCCGTACTGGCAGGGCGTCAGACTGCTCCCTCGGGAGGCGATGCAACCTTGGGCATGGACAGGCGGCGACGTGGCAAGAGCAAAAAGGCTCGCAAGGACGCCGAAGAAACCGCGAGAGGTCGCGCTAATCAATGGGTTGAGACGCTGTTGGAAGGTGCTCATGGTTGTTTACTGCAGTCAGGATGCCCGGTTCCAGCCGCAGGGTAAAACACCTTTTTGAACTTGTCCAAGAGCGCAGCATAAATGAGCCCTCGTGCGGCGAAAAGGGTGCGGAGACTGCGGCGGCTGCGAAGACGGCATCGTTCCCAACCGTCGTTCTCTGCGCAGCCGCCACTCTCTGTCGGCTAGCCCTGACTCCGCGGTCGCTGAGCCCTGTCCAAAGGAGGGCTAAGGTTCGCGCGGGAGTCAGAGCGCCTGGACACCGCTCTAAGGTGTATTGCCAGTGGATACTCGGTGGAATTTCATCGCGCCGCTGAGAGTGTTCGTGCGGGCAACAGTTAGCGCATCGAACGGTTGAGCGATTTCGGGTCCATCATCGGCGAAGGGCTGGTTGAGGTCCGCAGTGGATTGAAGCTTGTAATAAAAACCCCGCAACGCATCGTAACGGACTTCGTATTGATTGCCACCAAGCTGACGAATGGCAACAGGAGTGTCGGTCACAGAGCCATCCCAATACTTTTTGGCAAGTTCCCACACGCCTTTGCCGACCTGTGACCCAACGCGGCGGCCGATCAGGTTATCGATCGGAGGATGGATACCACCCCAAATTCGGGAGATGCCGGCTTGGTCGGCGGCATCGTAATAGGTGGCCCACTGCAACGTGATGGGCTGGGACGGCCCCTGCTCGAAGATGAGAGAATAATTGGAGTAGGTTCCCAGCCCTCCCGGGAAGAACGGTGAGCCCGTAATCGCCGCCAGAACTTCTGCAGCTGAGCGACTAAACGTGCTGTGTCCGGAAAAATACCCGGGAAAGGCCGGGGTGACGAAATTGGTTCTTTGGTAGGTGCTCCAAGTATCGGCCTGAATCCAGGTCACGCCACTGTGCTGGTGGACCGTGTCTTCGGGCGGGCCAGGCCAAGCAAGCAATGCGATGGTCCCGGGGGTCAATCCTTGGTGCCGGCCGCCAGGCGCAGCCGTTGACGCCGTGACAAGTTCAACGAGGTTCGTGATGAGTGGAAGTCCGTTCGTGTTATACGAAGGAAGGGATGAATCGCTGGATTGGCCCAGCATGCCCAAGTAGCGAATGATGCTCATCGGTCGCCAGCCGTCGTAATAGCGTTTTGCTCCCCAGCAGGCACACGCCGCGTCGTGGACTGCAGCATTAAGGGCGAAGTAGGTTTTCACATCCCATTCCAAGTTGTCTACCACCGGGCCGACGCCACCGATTCGTTTAACCAGCAAGGGATTGTCGGATATGTAGTTGGCGAGGACGTTCCAGTGCCCGGGCGGTGTCTCGGAGCTGGGGCCGTCGGCCCAGAATTCCGCCATCATTCGCGCGAAATCGCCTCGTTTGACAATGTTCGGCGAATATGGGAGGCCGGTGATCGGGTTGTTGGTGTAGCCGTGCCCATCATAGAGCTGAAATTCGCCATGACCATAAGCACCAGTAAACTCGAGGCTGTTGTTGCCAAAAGATGCCGGCGAAATGTCAATGGTGACCCCATCATCGGGACTCAATTGGCTGTCAGCGGTGATCACCGCCACCGCTTCGTTCACGAACTGCTGGTGCGTGGCTCCCCCGAAATGCGGTGGTGGACCGGGGTCGATCCACGGCTGCGTCGGATCCGTGCGCACCAGGGAAAAAGGCCGAACCCCAAGCCACTGTGCACCAAGGTAGTTTTGGATCGGACCCGTGGGAAACCCGTGCTGATCGATGGCGTTGACGATTAGCAACCGCTGCCAGTGGTTGATGTCCACCACTGTGTTGCCATTGCCGTCATCGATTCCCTCCAGCAAGGTGGCCAAAGGGGGGTTGATGTAAGTGTATCCGCCTTGGTTGGCAGGATAGTCTGGATAGGCCACCGGTGGATTCGCCGCGGGATAAGGTGTCCCGTTGGTCTGCCGGGCTCCGTCGTTGATGAACCAGGCCGAAACGGCGTCGTAGATCGAGTTGCCCACACCCGCCGGGGTTGAAAGGTCTCGAGAGACATTGTTGGTGTCATAGCCCAAGGAGGCCATCAGCGCGTCGTCCGCCGCGAGGGTCGTGGCCGCGGTCTTCGAATACGCGTGGCGCTCCTTAAGTAGGTGATACGCCGCATAACTGATCGCTTCCGCCCTCGCCGCAGCGATATCGGCGGCGGTGTGTTTGCCACGATAAACGTAGCCAACCGCGACTGGATCGTACGCCGCCCAGGCGTCATACATGCAGACCGAGAGACTGAAGTAATTCCGTGCCTGGGCAGGAGGATGGGGGGTATCTACACGGATAGCGGCGAGGGCCCTCTCATCCCATACTCGGGCGATGCTCTGGGCGGCTTGAGCGCTGTTGGCTAGGCCGACGAGAAATGCAAGCGCCGAGAGCAGACCCAGCGCTATAGAAGGCCGCAGACGTTGCTCTCGCAGGCTTGGCTGTGAGTTCAGCGAGTGATCGGAACACGTTATGGTTGTCATCAGGGTGATGGATGTATATTGCCGAGGACTCTCCGACGGCAAAAAATTAGGGGAAGAGGGGCTGTTCCTCGTGGCGAACAGGATCAGATCTGGGGCGAACGGCCCTTAACCCCCCACCTCCGGCTAAAAGGTTTTGTTCCCCTTCTCCCTTTGGCATATCCTCTCCCCATGACATCAGCCCGCCTTGCCTGGCTCGCATCGGCTGTGACACTCCACGTCCTCTGCGCCGCTGATTTTCAGCCGCCCACATTAAGCCTGGGCGCGAACGCGCCGGACTTTAACCTGCCAGGAGTGGATGGCCGTCAGCACGCGCTGGCAGATTTCGCCCGCTCGAAGATCCTCATCATCGTCTTCACGTGCAACCACTGCCCGACTGCCCAGTATTATCAAGATCGGATCAAGGCGCTGGTCGGCGACTACCACGACAGGGGCGTGGGTCTGGTGGCCATTATGCCCAACGATCCCAAATCGGTCAGGCTCGATGAGTTGGGTTATACCGATCTCAGCGACACCCTCGAGGAGATGAAGATTCGAGCCCGGGACAGTCAATTCAACTTCCCTTACCTTTACGATGGCGACACAGAGGCGGTGGCTCGCGCTTACGGACCGGCCGCCACGCCTCATGCCTTTGTTTTCGATGCCACGCGAAAACTTCGCTTCACCGGCGCGATCGATGATTCAGAGCGCGTGCAGCACGTCCAGAAACAGTATTTGCGCGACGCCTTGGACGCGTTGCTTAAGGGCCAGGAGCCGCCCGCGACTAAGACGAAGGTCGTTGGTTGTTCGGTGAAATGGGCAGGCAAACTAGACTCGGTCAAGGCCTACATGGACAAATTGGCCGCCGAACCCGTTGCGGTTTCCCAAGCCGATGCGGACGTGCTGAAGGCCCTCCGGAAGAACGAATCCGGCAAGTTTCGCTTGGTGAACTTTTGGGCAACCTGGTGCGCACCTTGTGTCGCTGAATTCCAAGAATTGGTGACGATCAACCGGATGTATCGGCACCGGGACTTCGAGGTGGTGACCGTTTCGCTCAATCGTCCGGATGAGGAGAAAAGCGTTCTCGAGTTTCTCCGGAAGGAACAAGCGTCCATGCGGAACCTGGTCTTTGGGTCTGGCGACCGCGAGCGACTGATCGATGCGTTTGATCCCGAATGGCAGGGAACCCTGCCCTATACCGTCCTCATCTCTCCTGAAGGACAGTTCCTCTACCGCGAAACCGGCAGTCTGGACGCGCTAGGGCTCAAGCGAGCTATCGTGTCCAATTTGAATCAAAGAAAGCCCTGGTAGCCACGCGGGGCAGACCTCGCGGACCTGGATATGCTCGCTCTTGGGTCGAAAGCGGCACGAGGGCAAAGACTCCAAGCGTCTGCGCCGACGCAACCCCCAACGAGTTAAGGGCGCAACGGGGCAGAGCCAAGCTTCAGAGAGTCCGGACTCGCTACTCCACGGTCAAACCGTCTAGCCATACGGTGAATGGGTCCATACCCCAGGAATCCAGTGAAAGACTCAATGCCTGGAGGTGATGTAGGGAAGCTTGACCAGCCATGGTGCGCTGCCAGTGGGCATCACCGGACAAGGGTATAGTGATGGGCATCCACAACCAACGAGCCTCGCTGAATGGAGGATCGTTCAATAAGTTCCCGTCCTTGACCGGTTTGAACTCGATCTGGCCGCCCCGAGCTATACACAGCGTCATAACTAAATACGCATGTTAAGCCACAGTGCACAACTTCCTAAGGGATTCATTAGGCCGTTTCCAATATTCGAACTGACTTTCAACTGCCTCAACCACCCCCGCCAATGTGGG
>Ga0265314_10000867_pt1 | contig 35938 bp, 29 predicted proteins | sample 4126metaG_FD_203106 | JGI IMG/M metagenome (GOLD analysis project Ga0265314, IMG submission 203106) | Rhizosphere microbial communities from Carex aquatilis grown in University of Washington, Seatle, WA, United States - 4-1-26 metaG | ecosystem: Host-associated > Plants > Roots > Rhizosphere >...
GGCGCGGCCATTCTGGTGCCTTATGCGAATCGTATTCGCGGCCAGGTTGCGGCTGACGGCAAGACGGTGAACGTCAACTGGGAAGGCCATACGCTGTCGCTGCCGGGCAACACGTCAGGCCGTCAGCAGGGTGCTCAAAAACATGCCATGCACGGGCTGATTCTCAAGGCCAAACTCCAGGACGTCCGCACCAAAAAAATCCCAGGCGGCGAGCAGGTCAGCGGCATTCTCCACGCGGGCGACTTCGGTGGCCACTGGGTTTCAAGCACCGATCTGGTCATGACCGTCTCCATGACAGCGGATGCGGTTGACGTGCAGGTTGCTGCAAAGAACGTGGGCAAAGAGGCTGAACCCATCGCCATTGGCTGGCACCCTTATCTCAGCTTGCCGTCGGGCGACCGCGCCCAGGCGCGCGTGCATATTCCGGGCGCACAGTTTTCTGAGATGGATCGCAGCGACGATATGATCCCCACCGGCAAACTGGTCAATGTGGATGGGACCGTAAACGACTGGCGTGCGCCGGAAGGAAAGGTCTTGGGCGACAGATTCTACGACGAGAACTGGTGCCACTTTGAAAGAACAAATGGCGTCATCGTGGTCAAGGTCATTGATCCGGCAGCGCAGTACGGCGTCGAGGTTGACGGCGTCTCACCCGAGATCAACACCGTTGAAGCCTTCACACCGGCAAAAGCGAAATTTGTGGCCATTGAAGACCAGTACAACTTCAACGACCCATTCGGCAAACAGTGGAACGGCATGGACACCGGCATGGTGCGCCTCAAGCCAGGACAACGCACCACCTGGCACGTTCGCCTGAAAGTTTTTGTCCCTTAAAATCTGGCTTGAAATTGAATGTCAGAACAGGCCGGGCAGTGTCCCGGCCTGTTCTGTTGTCAAGGCGCGGCTCGCCAGTCCATATCGACTTTAACGGGAATCTCGTTCTTAATGGGAATAGTCAGAAAAGAAGGCGGGTCAATCTTAAACTCCGAGCACGTCGCCGGAATGGTGCCCGTAATTTTGACCTCGCTTCCATTCCGCGAAACTTGAAAGGGTATATGGCCGTATTTCGCCGTCTGCCCAGCGAATTGGACCTCAAGATCCGCATAGATAATGCTCGATTCAGTGACCTGCTGTTCGGCAATATGCGTTCGTACCACCACCAGCGGGAACTGCGCGCCACGCGTTACCTGGATCATATGCAGGTCGCGATTGCTGTCGCCAGAATCAAAGCTGTTTACTGGAGCGGCAATTAGGAAATCGCATTCTCCCGCCCGGCAAGATCCCTTTCCTTTCGCCCCGTGGCTCACGCCGTCCACCTGGTGCATCGGATGCGACATGTGATACGACAGCGTCGACTGCTTTAACGCCCATTGCTTATCAGACTGGCTCTGCGCCATCGGCGCAGATTGGAACACGAAAAGCAGTAGTAGCGGCACAACTCGCTTCGACGCAATGATTCCGGTCATGATTCTGGACATTTAGAGATGAATCCTGATGGGCCACGAAACAGAAATAATCGCGGCTCCGTAGGCGATGGCGGTTGCCCACGCCACCGTGCCGTGCGCTGAAGCGATACCGTGAACTTTCTCACCGGCCTGTTCCTGCTTAAAGGCCATCGCGCCCAGTACCGGCGTCGCAATCATGCCCGGCCCGTGTACAAATGCAAGCGCTCGATGCAATCGAATCGCCCCGCGACGCTGAATGCCCGGTACCTTGGGCGCGAAGATTGCAAAGTAAGCAGTCGAAACGTAAAGCGCGGTCGTCGCGCCGCCCAGTGCAGCATGGAAATCCAGGTTGGCCTGCGTCGGTTCGGTTATGGTCTGCCCGTTCCTGCCCTTGGCCTTCGCCATCGGACCAGTAATGAGCGCCGCCGCCATGGGAATCGTCGTAATGATTCCTAGCCTCTGGTGGATTTTGAGCATGTGCGTGCGCTTGTCGAGCAGAGCCTGCAATTTTGCATCGGGCTTGGTCTGCTCCGGCGTAAATCCCAGATCGCCTAGTGTAGGCGTGCCCCCGCTTTGCGGCTGTCCTGTCGAGTTCTCCGGCTTCTTATCCTGCTCCTGGCTGCTGTCCGCCGTGATCGTCGCCATCGCCAGATGCGGTTCCGGCGCAGAGGGCAATTCGGCAAATTCGCGCGCCGTATCGGCGGATTGCGCGGCAAGCACCAGTGGCGTAACTGCGAGTCCACACCAAATTGCCATTCCTCGCAGTACCGGAGCATTTACAGTAATTTTCAAGTCCGCCCTCCATAAGCCTCGACGATATTGTCAGGCGGCGTGCTTGGCCTGCCTCGTTGGAATACTGGATTGTTAGACGATGGCAGTCTACCGCAGGTTTTCCTTTCTTCTTGCGCTCAGGCAATGAACTTTTGTTCATCCCGGCGCCGAATTACTTTCTAAGTGTCCATGCACCTCCATCCGGCATCGTGCAGCTTCTGGCGTAATCCCTTACGATGCAACGTCGTCTAATCTTTAGTGGTGAGTGTCGAAACCCGGTTCCGCTGTCCCTGTTGCGGACACAAAACTTTGCAGGCGCCCAATGCAATGGGATTGTGCCCCATCTGCTGGTGGGAAGACGACGGCCAGGAAGACGCCGATGCCTCCGAGGTTCGCCTCACGGTCAATGGCCAGTTGAGCCTCGCCGAGGCGCGCAGCTACTACGCCAAAATCGGCGCTGCCCACCCCCGCTTTCTGCCTTACGTGCGCAAGCCGCAGGTCACTGAACGGTAACGTACCTTTATCGGTCCTTTACTGTTTAGGAACCCCCTGGCCGGTTTGACCCTGACCGCAAACCCTCTTACCATGAAGGAAGCGACTCCTCGGAGCCACAACGGAGCTGGTTCCGCCCTGCGTAACAGCCCAATACGACGGTCAGAAGGCGATGATCGAGAACGGGCGGCATGGGCATTCGCAGATATTTTGACGAACGAGAAACCGGAATTTTTATCGGCGCAGGGTGCGCCTGGAAGGCAAAACGTTGAGTTCTACTGAAACCCTTGAAGGTAACCAGCCCGAATCGGCTGAGGCTGCTACCGGTCATGATCATGCCGACCACGAACATAACCACGAAGGCCATAATCATGGCCCGGTTCTGAACCCTGAGTGTACCCGCGAGCTGGTTATCGATGTCCCAGCGGATGAGGTCGCAAAGGCCTTTGGCAGCGTTACCGCCAACTATAAAAAGTACGCTAAGATTCCTGGCTTTCGTCCCGGCAAGACGCCCGACTCGGTCGTCCGTAGGCGCTTTGCCACCGAAATCCGCAAAGAAGTTATCGACACCCTTCTGCCGGAGCGCTTCAACCAGGCCGTGCGCGAGCAGGGCGTCAGGCCCGTGGGCCAGCCGCAAGTCATGGAGCTCACCCTGGATGAAGGCACCCCGCTGCACGTAAAAGCGGTGTTCGAATACGTGCCCGACTTCTCAATTGAGGGCTACCAGAGTGTTGCTGTGGAAAAGCCGTCCACTGAAGCCACTGAAGAAGAGTTCCAGCAGGAAATCGACCGCCTGCGCGAGTCGCGCGGAACCATCGAGCCTGTGGAAGAAGACCGCCCCCTGGCCGATGGCGATTGGGCGCAAATCACCTACAAAGGCCAGGTTGAAGGCGAAACCGATGCCGCCCCCGTAGCAGGTGAAGACGCACTCGTCGAGATCGGCGGCAAAGACACGGTAGAGGCCTTCACCACTGCCCTTCGAGGCGCCAAGGCCGGCCAGGAATTGAAGGCTGAAGTCATCTATCCAGCCGAGTATTCTGAGCCGCGTTTGGCCGGCAAAACCGTCACCTACGAAGTCGAAGTCAAAGCCATCAAGAAGCGGACGCTTCCTGAACTGAACGACGACTTTGCCAAGGAAGTTGGCAACTACGAGAACTATGCGGATCTCGAAAAGCGGGTTCGCGAATACGTGGCCAACCGCAAAAAGCGTAGCATTGAAGGTGAGACAAAAGATAAGCTGTTCGCCGCGCTTATTGAGAAGTTCAGTTTCCCGGTTCCTGAGTCTTTGGTACAGGAGCAGATTGATACCCGCTTGGAGCGCGGTCTGCGCGCACTGGCAGCACAGGGCATGAATCCGGAACAGATGCGGAAGCTCGATTTCGCTCGCCTGCGTGGCGCTCAGCGCGACAGCGCACTCGGCGAAGTCAAGACATCGCTCATCCTGGATCGCATTGCGAACGAAGAGAATCTTACGGTTAGTGATGAAGAAATGGATCAGGAAATCCAGTTGGCTGCCATGCAATCCGGAGAGCCCGTGGATGCCCTGAAAGTGCGATTGACTCAGGACGGTGGACTCGCTAGAATCCGTGAACAATTGCGTCGCGAAAAAACGGCTTCATTGTTGTACGAAAGACTGCCCGGTTAGGGCGCTTGCAAGCTGGATTACACCGTCCGGCATTACGGAACCAAAGCAAGGCGGGCGGTCAACTGGAACGGGCTAAGCGGCCCTAACAACGAGAGCGGGAAAATATTCAATGGCATTGGTTCCCATGGTGGTAGAGCAGACGAGCCGGGGCGAGCGCGCCTACGACATCTACTCCCGTCTGCTACGCGACAACATCATCTTTCTTGGCACCCCCATCGACGACCAGGTGGCCAATCTCATCGTTGCGCAAATGCTCTTCCTGCAGGGAGAGGATCCTGAAAAGGACGTTTCGCTCTATATCAACTCTCCGGGCGGATCCATTACCGCAGGGTTGGCAATTTATGACACCATGCAGTTCATCAAGAACAACGTCGTCACCTACTGCATCGGGCAGGCGGCCAGCATGGGTGCATTCTTACTTTTGGCAGGAACCAAAGGAAAGCGGTTTGCTCTCCCCAATTCCAGAATTTTGATTCACCAGCCTTCCATGGGTGGATTGAGCGGCCAGGCTACCGATATCGACATTCATGCGCGCGAAATCCTGCGCATCCGCGAAATTACCAACACGCTCATGGCGCACCACACCGGCCAGCCGCTCGATCGTATTGAGCGGGATGTGGAACGTGACTTCATCATGAATGCGCAACAGGCTAAAGAGTACGGTATTGTTGACGAAATCATTGACCGGCCGCGTATGTAATCGGCCGGAACGAACGACGAGCAAGTCCAGAGGGAGCTAAGCTAAATGAAACCGCGTACGGGACCCGAAGAAGCATTACGCTGCTCGTTTTGCCACAAGTCGCAGGATGCTGTTGCCAAGTTGATCTCGTCGCCCAGTGACTACCCTCGGGCGTACATCTGCGACGAGTGCGTGGCAGTCTGCAATTCGATTCTTGAAGACGACCGTGGCGAAGCGACACCTGCAGCTGCTGCCGGGCACCTGCCCAAGCCGCAAGACGTTAAAAGCTTCCTTGACGACTTTGTCATCGGCCAGGACCAGACCAAGAAGAAACTCGCCGTCGCCGTCTACAACCATTACAAGCGCATCCAGATGAACAAGGTGCGGAACAACGAAGTTGAGCTGGCCAAGAGCAATATTCTGCTCGTGGGACCAACCGGTTCCGGCAAAACTCTGTTGGCGCATACATTGGCTAAGATGCTCGATGTGCCGTTTGCGATTGTCGACGCCACCACGCTCACTGAGGCTGGTTACGTGGGCGAGGATGTCGAAAATATTATTCTCAAGCTGCTGCAGGCCGCCGATGGCGATGTAAACCGTGCGCAGCAGGGCATCATCTACATCGACGAAATCGACAAGATCGGCCGCAAAGACGAGAACCCGTCCATCACCCGCGACGTCTCAGGCGAAGGCGTGCAGCAGGCGCTGCTCAAGATTCTCGAAGGCACCGTTGCCAACGTTCCCCCGCAGGGCGGACGCAAGCATCCGCACCAGGAGTTCACCGCCGTCGACACCACCAACATCCTGTTCATCTGCGGCGGCGCATTCGTCGGTCTTGAACGCGTGGTTGGCCGTCGCGTCGGCAAAAAGGCGCTCGGCTTCCGCGGTGGCGAGGTTGAAGCCGAACAAACCACCAAGTCCCATCGTGACACCGAACTGCTGCGCAAAACTGAACCGCAGGATCTCATCAAGTACGGCTTGATTCCCGAGTTTGTCGGACGTCTTCCGGTCATGGGTATTCTCGACGAGCTCGACGAAAACGCGCTGATCGAAATCCTCACCAAGCCGAAGAATGCAATTCTCAAGCAGTACCAGCGCCTCTTCGAGTATGAGAATGTTCGCCTGCACTTTACGCATGAGGCAGTTTGCGCGGTAGCGAAAGAAGCTCTCGCCCGCAAGGTGGGTGCTCGCGGCCTGCGCATGATTCTTGAAGAGCTCATGCTCGACCTCATGTACCACCTGCCAAGCAACAAGCGCGTGCGCGATCTTGAAATCACCAAGGACATGGTCGAGCGCCGCGATCTGAGCCTCTGCTTGCTCGAAAAGGCCGGCTAGGTTCTCAGCACTAGTCACATTCACTTAAGCCCTTACAGCAAATGTAAGGGCTTAAGTGTTTATGTAGGGCAAGTGTTTCAATGGCGAAGGGTACGGGCTTTAGCCCGTACGTTAAAAGCCCAATGACATCGCGTGTCATCCTGAACGAAGCGGCTTGGGGTAAGCGGAGTGAAGGATCTGCTTTTGCACTTCGGCGCTCCCGGAGTAGGAAAGCAACGGCCTGAAAGTTGCCAGTGCATAATCCGGCGGGTATATGCTGTGTGCCATGCGCGCGTTGCCCCTGCTCCTCTGCCTCGCACTCCCGGCTACCATAACGTTCGGACAGGCATTTGAAGTTGCCTCCGTAAGGCCGAGCCAGCACTCCGCCGGACCCGATTACAACAATCAAATCGTCTACACACCCGCTGGCTTCACCGCCCGCGATACGACGCTGCAACGCCTCATCGCCGAAGCTTGGCGTCTGCAGTTATCCCAGGTCATCGGTCCCGGCTGGCTAAGTAAGAACGAATACGACATTGAGGCGCGAGTTCCCGAAGCCGCGGCTAGTGACCAAATAGCTCTTATGCTCAAGGGCCTTCTTGCCGACCGCTTCGGGCTCAAGATGCACACTGAATCCCGTTCCATGCGCGCCTACGTACTGGTTGTCGCCCAGGGAGGCCCCAAAATTCACCCTGTCAGTCCTGGAACGGAAGCCGCCGTGCGTCCCGGTTCTCACTTCCGCGGCGATATGCGCCAGTTCGCCGATCTTCTGGCCGTGCAGTTTTCCATTCCGGCATCCAGCGATCCGAGGGTCCCGTCGATAGGTCTCGGTCCTCAGATTCCAGTTCTCAATGAAACCGGACTGGAAGGCACCTATGAATTCAGCGTCGACATCAAACCTGAGCTGAATACTGACGGATTCACTGCGTGGTCGAGAGTCCTCGAAGATCAATTAGGCCTGAAGGTCGAAAACCGTAAGGGCGGCGTTAAGGTCCTGGTCGTGGATGACGCGGCAAAAATCCCCACCGAAAACTAGCGCCGAACCCAACAAAGCACTGCGTGTCATCCTGAACGTAGCAGCTTGGGGCCCCGCGCAGTTTTACTGCGCGGGGAAAGCGGAGTGAAGGATCTGCTTTTTGCTTTTCGGTACCACTCCTCAAGTCGCAATTGACTTTTCTCTGCAGTGTCGTAAACCCTGAAACACTAGTCCTGCAAGTCTCTTTGACACTTCGAAGCCGCGACGGCTCGCCATTTTTCAGACGGTAAGGCTGAAGAACCCAGAAGCACGATGTTTACAAACCAATACATCGCGAGTTCCCGGCTATTTACTTTGGCGGTACAATTTAGCCGTAATAATATGACTCTTCGTCTCTCGTTAGGCATGGTGCTGGGGATAACGGCGGCGTTGCCGATGATCTCGGCCCAGAGTTCTGGTCGCGTTGACTCGCTGGACGGGACAACTCTATCTGTTCCGCCCTGCCAGACCTTTCGCGGCGATGCCTCAGCCTCAATGGAGGTCCTCTCTTCATTCGTGCCGGGACCTGCATATGTCGAAATGCCAATTGAGCAGTTGAAGAAGATGGTGCCGCTTCTAGATCCAACCATGCCTCAAAGGACGCAAGATGACGGCCCCACACCGTCGCCGAACACTGAATTCATTCTGGGCAAAACCGGAGCAGCAATCACAGAGTTGTTGCGTAGACCGCCGAATCTGACCGCCAATGAACAGGTCCGGTTAACCGGCAAGAATTTAGATTCGATGCGTTTCCTTGTTAACGGTGTTTTCGTAACTCCACAGTCAAAATGGAATGAAACGAAAGAGTATGGCTACCGGATTGTGCATAGGCAAAGTCCCTTTAACGCCGATGCGCTAGTCGAATTCAGGACCGATGCACGTGGTCAACGGATTGACGGCTCCCCCAGCAATCCGAACCCGATGAATGTCGGCTTCGCCACATTGTGGCTCATATTCTTACCGGGTAATCTTCACGATTCGCGTTTTCGCTACTTGGGTGAGCAGTCCATAGGCAGACGTAAGACTTATGCATTGGCCTTTGCTCAAAACCCTGAAGATATAGGACTGCAACCGGTAATTAACAGCGGCTCTGGTAAATGTACGGCGCCGCTTCAAGGTGTTGCCTGGGTCGATCAATCGACGTTCCAGATTGTGCGCATTCAGTCAGACCTTCTGTACTCGCTGCCAGACATCCAACTGTCTCAACTTAGCTCCGTACTCACCTACCAGTCGGTGAAGATTGCCGGCCTCAAACTTTCCCTTTGGTTGCCGCGGGACGTCGAGACAAGTTGGGAAACGAAGTTCCGCACCGTGAAAGAGTCTCACCTCTACTCCAACTACAAGCTGTTTCAAGTCACGATGAAGGTTCTGCCTGGTTTTGAAATACAGAAAACTAGATTCTCAAAGACAATTCGGCTTCCTTTCTAATCCCCTATCAACAGCGTCCCGTTCGGCTAAGGTTTGTTTTCGCAGCGCGCCTCTTAGCCCTGAAACGCACTTGTCCTACAAGTCTCTTTGACACGCCCGAGCCCCCTGTGGCTCAATGCTTGCATCCGTGCGGCTGTTCACTGGTGTGTCGCTAACGCAGAGAGCATTACGCTCCAACGCCATAACAAACCACGGAGCCGAAAGTGATCTATGAAAAAGTACACCCTGCTGGCTTTATCTTTCCTTTGTCTTGGCCTGCCAATCTGGGCCGCGTCCTATTACCCCATTCGCCCCGACGATGCCAAAGCGATCTATCTCACTCCCGACAAATTCCCCGTGCGTGCCGACGGTGTAGCCGATGACAGCGAGGCGATTCAGGCCGCGATCGACCGAGCCGGCGAGCGCGGCGAGGGAATCCTCTTCGTGCCTTCGGGAAGATACAGGATCACGCGAACCATCTACATCTGGCCGGCGGTCCGCGTCATTGGGTACGGCGACACGCGGCCTGTGTTTGTGCTGGCGGATAACACCCCCGGCTACCAGCAGGGACTTGGCTACATGTTTCTTTTTGCCGGCGGCCGGCCCAGGACGCAGCAGCGCGTTGACTTTGCCACCGGCAGACCTCCCGTAGCCATTGAAGGCACCGTGCCGCCGAACCCTGCGATTCCTGGTGCAACTCCCGGCACCTTTTACTCGGGCATGAGCAACGCGGACATCGAAATCGGAAACGGCAATCCCGCGGCTGTAGGCATTCGCTGTCATTACGCGCAGCACTCAATTCTGACTCACATGGATCTTTCCATCGGTTCCGGTCTTGCGGGACTTAAGGATGTGGGAAACGAAGCGGAAGACCTGCACTTCCACGGCGGGCAGTACGGCATCGACACCGTCATGCCTTCGCCCGGTTGGCAATTCACGCTCATCGATTCCAGCTTCGACGGCCAGAGCAAGGCGGCCATCAAGGAACACGAAGCCGGGCTGACGCTGGTTCACGACACCTTTAAAAATGTGCCCACGGCCATCGCAATCGATCCCGAATATTCTGACGAGCTTTGGGTCGAGCACTCGCGCTTCGAAAACATCAGCGGGCCGGCCATCCTCTTCGGCAACGAAAAGAGCACGCGCACTGAAGTCAACCTGGTCGATATCGCCTGCCACGGCGTCAAGGTCTTTGCCCAATTGCGTGAGAGCGGCAAGACGTTCAACGGCCCGGCCGAGAGCTACATCGTAAAGTCGTTTGCTTACGGCCTCAAGCTGAAGAACCCCGCGGATTGGGGAAGTATTGAGAGCAGTTTCGATGTGCAGCCGGTTGCGCAACTTCCTGCCGACAAGGGCGATGCCATTGCCGCGCTGCCGCCGGCCTCAACCTGGGTAAACCTGCTCACGTTGGGCGTCAAGGGTGATGGCGTTACCGACGATACCGCCGCCATTCAGAAGGCCATCGACGAACATCCCACACTTTACATGCCCATGGGCCGCTATCTGGTCACCGATACCATCCATCTCCGCCCCAACACGGTGCTCATCGGCCTGCATCCCAGCATGACCCAAATTGACCTGAAAGATGGCAGCCCCTTGTACCAGGATTCGGGGCCTTCGCGTGCACTTATAGATACACCTCAAGGGGGCCATAATATCGTCATCGGCCTCGGCCTTTTCACCGGCGGAATCAACGACCGCGCGGTAGGCGCGTTGTGGAGGTCGGGAGCAGATTCGCTGATGGACGATGTGCGCTTCCTCGGCGGGCATGGCACCAACCTGGCCGACGGCAAGCGTATGAACCCGTACAACAACACCCACACCGGTGACCCCGATCCGCGCTATCGCTGGGACGTGCAATATCCGAGCCTGTGGATCACCAACGGAGGCGGCGGGACTTTCTCGAACATCTGGACGCCTTCTACCTTTGCCGCCGCCGGGCTGTTGATCTCCGATACATCGACACCGGGACACGTGTACGAGCTTTCAAGCGAGCACCATGTGCGCAATGAAATCCGCCTGGTCCGCGCACAGAATTGGGACCTGCTTGCCTTGCAGACAGAAGAAGAACGCGGAGAAAGTCCGTATGCTCTGCCGCTCGAGATCAGCCAATCCAAAAACATCACCATCGCCAACTATCACGGCTATCGAGTCATCAGCAGTTATGCGCCGTTTCCAAATGCCATCACCGTGTCAGAGTCGAGTGATATTCGCATTCGCAACCTGCATGTCAACAGCAACGCAAAAGTATCGTTTGATAATTCTGTTCTCGATGCGACCCACCACGCAGAGGTGCGCGCACGCGAATTCGCCAACCTCGATATCCCCGGAACCTCCAACTCCAATCCCATCCCTGTGCCGCCGGTCGTTGCTCCACACGCGCAGATCGAGCGCCTGGCAACCGGCTTCTTTTCCCTATCAGGTGGCGCAGTCGATAAAGCGGGCACACTGTACTTTGTCGACACACACTGGCAGCGCATTTACAAGTGGGATTCGTCCAACCGCGAGGCCGTTCTCGTCAGCAGCGATTCGCTCGAACCGGAGAACCTGGCATTCGATAAAGTGGGCACTCTGCTTGTCGTTTCGCGCAATGGAGCGGGTAAGGTGTACTCCTTCAAACCGGATGTGCCACCCGACACAATCAGTCTTCTGACGCCGGAAAAAGGTGCGGGTGAATATCTGCCAACTGCGGTTTTTGCCATGCGCGGATTTGCAACCGAACGGCCCTGGCACTTTGGATCATCAGAAAATGGCGGCGGCATTTCGTCAGGCAGCGATTTTGTAAATGGCCACACGGAGTGGGGAACCAAGATGGCCGATCTGTTGAGAACATTCGGATTGCAGAAAGCAATTCCTGGACATCCGTTTTATGTCACCTCAGAGTCTGAGCAAACAACATACAAAGGCACAGTCACTGACTCGGGTTCAGTGACCGACTTGAAGCTGTTTGCCGAAGCCGGTGGTGAAAGCACCGCGCAGGACGAACACGGAAATGTCTACGTGGCAGCCGGACAGATTCTTGTCTACTCACCTGACGGAAAGCTTGAGGGAAAAATTGACGTGCCCGAGCGGCCCATCGACCTTGTTTTCGGTGGAACAGAACGGCGGACGCTGTACATCCTGACCCACCATTCACTCTTCGCTTTGAGAATGCAGGTCGCGGGTCTGTGAACATCAGACCCGCGCTTGCCGGCCCAAGCCCCGGATCGGAGAGCAAACGCGGCAACTTTCCCCACAGGCAAAAACACTCGACCCGTTCAATTGATTATGTTTAGCACCGCAACAAAAGTTGCATGATGCGGGAGAACACTGCAACCGTGTTCCGCTGTACAATCGCAAAAAGGCTCCATAAAATGCTGTGAAGCCGGAGCCGACGCTGTGCGTCAAATATCAAGGTGCCCCAAATGACCTCACAAAAAGAAAAAGCCGAGACGCGCAAACTTCCCATGATGCCCATCCGGGACATGGTGATTTTCCCCTACATGATGACCCCGTTCGTGGTGGGTCGCGAGTCCAGTGTGCGTGCGCTCGAAGAAGCACTCGGAGGCGACCGAAAAATTTTTTTAGCCACCCAACACGACGCCTCCATCGACGAGCCCAAGGCCAAGGACATTTACCAGGTCGGATCGATCTGCAACATTGTGCAGAGCGTCAAGATGCCAGACGGCAACATCAAGGTGCTGGTGGAGGGTGTGGAGCGCGCAAAGTCGACAGATGTGAACGACAAGGACGGCTTCTTTGTAGCAACGGTACGCACCGGCAAAAGCCAATTTGAAATGACTCCTGCGGCGGAGCAGCTGATGCAGCGCGTGACGGGCCTATTCGAACAATACGTCAAGTTGCAACAGTCGCTGAATTACGAAACCATTATTGCCACTGTGCGCATGGATGAGCCAGCCAAGCTGAGCGACACTATCGCGGCCAATCTGCAATTGGGCATTGAAGAGAAGCAGGAATTGCTGGCCATCTTTGATCCCGCGGCACGGTTGGCGCGCATCGCAGACGTTCTTGATATTGAAATTGAAAAGCTTGACCTCGACCGCAACATTCAGTCGCGCGTAAAGCGGCAGATGGAGCGGGCGCAAAAAGAGTATTACCTCAACGAAAAGATCAAGGCCATCCAAAAGGAACTTGGTCGCGGCGAGAAGAGCGAGTTCGACGAACTACGCAAGAAGATTGAAGCCGCAGGCATGTCGAAGGAGGTGCTCGACAAGGCCATCCAGGAGCTCAAAAAGCTTGAAGCCATGCCGCCCATGTCGGCCGAGTCCACCGTGAGCCGCAACTACATTGACTGGTTGCTCGCGGTGCCCTGGAAGAAGAAGTCGAAAGAGACACGCTCGATTGACTACGCGGAAAAGGTTTTGAACTCCGATCACTACGGCCTTGAAAAGATCAAGGAGCGCATTCTCGAGTTCCTCGCCGTTCGCCAACTGGTCAAGAATCCCAAAGGTTCAATACTTTGCTTCGTCGGACCTCCGGGCGTAGGCAAAACCTCGCTGGGTATGTCGATTGCCAAAGCAACGGGACGCAAGTTTGTGCGTCTCTCTCTGGGTGGAGTACGCGACGAAGCTGAGATTCGAGGCCATCGGCGCACTTATATTGGAGCGCTGCCTGGCCAGATCATTCAGCACATGAAGCGCGCTGGAACAAAGAACCCGGTGTTCCTGCTGGACGAAGTAGATAAGATCTCGTCTGACTTCCGCGGTGATCCGGCATCGGCGCTGCTTGAGGTTCTTGATCCGGAACAGAACACGACGTTCCAGGACCACTACCTTGATGTGGACTACGATTTGTCGCAAGTGTTGTTTGTAGCCACCGCGAACGTTATGCATACTATTCCCGCAGCGTTGCAGGACCGCATGGAAGTGCTGCGGCTGCAAGGCTACACGGAACAGGAAAAACTCGAAATCGCGAAGCAGTACCTGATCAAAAAACAGCGCGAACAGACGGGACTGAGCGAGAAGAACGTCGTCTTCAAAGATGACGCGGTTCTGGAGATCATTCGCTCTTACACGCGCGAAGCCGGCGTACGCAATCTGGAACGCGAGATTGGCAATGTATGCCGCAAGGTAGCGCGCAAGGTTGTGAAGACGGGCGCGAAGCACGGCGAGGAAGTTTCGGGCGCGAACATCCACGAATATCTCGGTGTGGTTAGATTCCGCGACTCTGAAGTGCACGAGAAGAGCGAAGTGGGCCTGGTGACCGGCCTGGCGTGGACCGAGGTTGGCGGAAGTATTATGACTACCGAAGTTCAGGTGCTCGACGGCAAAGGCAAGCTGACCATCACTGGCCAGCTTGGAGATGTGATGCAGGAGTCGGCGCAAGCTGCGCTTAGCTACATCCGCGGCCGCGCTCAGGCGCTTGGACTAACCCGCGAGTTCTATCGCAATGTTGACCTGCATCTGCATGTGCCCGAAGGCGCTATTCCAAAGGACGGTCCATCGGCTGGCATTACGATGGCAACCGCTCTTGCGAGCGCGCTTGCAAGGATTCCTGTTCGTCGCGACATCGCTATGACCGGCGAAATTACACTGCGCGGCAAGGTGCTCGCTATCGGTGGACTGAAAGAGAAACTGCTGGCGGCATTGCGCGCGGGCATCTTTGAAGCGATCCTGCCGCGTGCGAATGAAAAAGACGTGGCCGAACTACCCGACAACATCAAGAATTCCATGAAGCTGCATTTTGTAGATTCAATGGACGAGGTATTGGCGTTGGCCCTGGAGGCTCCTCTGCCGGGAACCATGCCGACTGAAGCCGATGGGTTGGCACCGGCGGTTTCGACAACCGAGGTTGCAGGCAACGCTCCCGCTCCGCAATAGCGTCAGCGAAAACGAAACTTAATTGATTCAAAAACAGCCGCGTTATTGGACAGTAAAATGCCCAATATGCGCGGCTATTTTGTTTCGGCTGAAGGGCGCGGCGCGCTAGTTGGCCACTGCTAACCTGGCTGAGTTGCGCGAGCGGTAAACGCGATATCCGTGTCCGGCTTACTCCAGTGAAATAAACGGCATGGTGTCGGCCATGTGCAAAAATTCCGGCACGAACATCGCGAAGACAACAATTACGTCGTGCGAGTTCGAAGCAAGCGATCGGCCGAGATTATTGAGCACCGAACGCAGCACCTGCTCGCCGAACGGATTGGAGAAGTAGAGAACCAGTTTGCCATCGGGATACTATCTAGGCACGACTCGCGTAATCCATGGCAAGAATTCCGTGAGCGGGGCCGGGGCCGCCTTTGCAAGCCCGCAGCAATGAATAACCTATTTCAGCGCCTTCTTAAGCCAGCGCGCGAACTCGTTCAGGGCTTCAATGGATTGCGGGAATCGTGCCACGGTGCCTGGGTGAACTGGGAAATTGTGATGCATGTCTGGGTAGTGTGTGTGAGTTGCGGCGACTCCAGCAGCGCGGAGTCTTTCAGCATAGGCAATGCCTTCATCGCGCAGGGGGTCGTGTTCTGCAGTGGCAACGAAAGTGGGGGGCAGCGTGGGGACCTTTTCGAGCCGCAGAGGCGAGGCGTTGACATCGACAGCCGCGACTTGGGAGACGTACTGATCCCAAAACCAGCTCATGACGCTAGCGTCAAGCCCGCAGCCTTTAGCGCATTCAGTGTAGGACGCGTGGCCGGCGCTGGGGTGGTCTGTAACAGGGAAGAGTAGCAACTGCGCTGCGGGTTGCACGGCGTCTGCAGCGACACTCAGGCGATTGGCTGTTACAGCAGCCAGATTGGCGCCGGCGCTGTCTCCACCCACTGCAAGGCGCTGCGGATTGCCACCAATTTCGTTGGCATGCTCCACCAGCCAGTGCCATGCAGCTAACGTGTCATTCAAGGCCGCCGGGAAGGGGTATTCCGGCGCCAGACGGTAATCGATAGACAAAATCTGGATGCCGGCCGCCTCGCATAGCAGGCGGCAGAAAGGATCATGCGTCGCAATCGACCCCACCACCCATCCACCGCCATGCATATAGAGGAGCACGGGTAAAGGCATTGCAGCGTCGGGCGGCGTGTATAACCGCGCCGTCCTACGCGCAGTAATGGTGAGGTCGCGTGTCTGCACGCGATTGGGAAGACCAGGAATGCTTGGGCGGCTTTCGAGAGCTCGGTTCATGACGGCGCGCCGGTTCGCGGGCGTTTCAGGCGTCGTTTGCACAGTCGGCGCGGTCGCGGCAATTTCGTCGAGATATTGTTTAAGAGCGGGATCAAGCGGCATGCGTTCGCGCTGGTCTTGCTGGTTCATCGTGACCTCTCGAGCGGGGTTGCGAGGGTGGCGCATTGCAAGCTTGCACCGTCCCCAGACATAATCCTACGACCCCGGGCTGGAATGTCGAATGTATTTGCTTCTCGGTAATGCGGTGTGCGAGCGGGTATGCTTGAGACCATGCGCTATACGACACAATTTCTGCTTTCAGCCTTGGCGGCGAGCCAGTTTCCGGAGCCGACCGTGCCGGAGATTGCGTTTCTGGGGCGATCGAACGTTGGCAAATCGAGCCTGCTAAATGCGCTGGTAGGGGAGAAAGCTGCCAAGGTGTCGTCGACGCCGGGGCGAACGCGGGCAATTAATTTTTTTCAGATACTCGATGAAAAGCAGCGTCCGAAGATGAACTTTGCCGATTTACCGGGATACGGCTACGCGAAGATTTCGAAATCGATCTCGGCAGGCTGGGGTGAATTTATCGATCCTTACCTCGGAAACCGGTCAACGCTGGAGCTGTGCGTCTGCCTGGTTGACTCAAATGTTCCGCCGCAACGGAGCGACGCGCATTTGCTTGACTGGCTGCGCGGAGCCGATCGTGAATTTGTGTTGGTGGCCACCAAAGTGGATCGGTTGAGCGGGAATGAACGCACACGCAACCTTGCCGCGCTCAAGCGGGAACTTGGCGTGGAGGAGATTCTTGCAATTTCAGCAAAAACCGGCCTCGGCGTAAAAGAGCTTTGGACGCGAATCGAAGAAGCTGGGATCAAAGCGTGAAGACAGGGCTTGCGCAATGGGAATCAGCCGTGAGAAGTACCAAGTGGAGGACCGAATTCCGCGGTGAGTTTTTCTGCGGTTGGTTCGTCACAGCAGATTGAGCGCAATCGGCGGGCATGGGAGCCCAGATAGCGTGGCGACAGGCGCAGCCAGCGGCGATTGATGTAGTCGGTTGGCTCCAGGTGCTTTGCCAGCATCGATTCAAAGGCTGCAAGATTCTGCGCGTATTCAGCAGGTGCGGGCCAGATGAGAAAGCTCTGCTTAGTTTGCGATAATGGTGCGGCAACCAGCTGAGATCCCTGAGAAATAAATATAGTGACGGAGGCCGTGTGCAATGCCGCTCTGGCTCTAAGCGGAAGAAGATCGGGGAGAACGCCGCGCTCGATCATTTCGCTATCAAGTTCTGCGGGTGCAAGCGAGACGGCCACCGCGACAGGCTGGCGTTTGCGGATTTCATTCTTCAAAATTCGCAAAGCTTCATCGAGCGAGTTGACCAGAAAGTCGGTAGCACCTTCGCGTTGTGCCTGGCGGAGCGCGGAAGGATCGGTCGAAGCGGCAAGCGTAGCGGCCCCGGCAATATTGGCTGCGACGGCAAAACAACGGCCGTAGTCGTCGAGTTCACCCACGTAAAGAAATTGGCCGCCAAGGCTCGGATCTTCAGTCGCCGCAGCAAGGTTGATGAGGCTCGCATAGGCCTGGTAGACCTCGGCGATGGCTGTGAGAACCGTTTGGGATGTGTTTTCGGCCACGGCTTTATTCCGAATGATTGTCGAGCCAGCCGATCTCGCGAACATAAAAAATAAATTCCCCAGGAACTGCAGGGATGGCTGCGATCTTGGCGTATTTGCCTTTGTAGCACTCGTTCGGGGCGGCGATGCCGGTGCTTAGGATGTCCTCGACTGAATACCAGTGAATGGTGGAAGTATCTTTCTCCATGCCCGCGTCGCAATTGACGTAGAGATCGATGGAATTGTGATAGGTTCCCTGCACGGAAATGTGAGTAGCGTTGGCAGGCAGCATCACTTTGCCAGAACCATCATCGTTAAGTGTGAGCGTCTCATTGCGTATGGCGTTGAGATGGTTGTAGCGGATGACGTAATTATCGGGCGTGATCGTTTTGCCGGTTTTTCCATCGGCCATGATGATGCTGATGACTCTTTGCGATGGTTGGCCCTGTTGCGCCAGGATGTGAATGCAGAAAGCAGCCAGGGCGAACGAAGCGAGTACGGAGGCTGAACGGCGAAATCCGAAAGATCGGGGAGTCTGAATCACAGCTTTCAATCGGCCCATAGTCTTACTTTGCCACGAATGGCGGGTACTCTGCTGGGAAAAAACGTGCAGTGAAATCCGCGACGTATTACCAGGTAGAGTAGGGCTGCCCGTCGGTGCCGGTGTCCTGCGAGCCGGAATGTACGTCGTCTACGCCGGGCTCTGTCTGGTCCAGCGAGTACATGGCATCGCTGGTCTCGGTGGTCCATGTGTCTTTGCTGTGGGTCATGGGGTCTTCAGGTACGGCCTTCAGATAACCATCCGTGACCAGATCTTCGAGCGACTGAGGAGCTTTCTGCTTGTCCATCGTGTAGGAGTCGATGGCAGCTCGCATCACATGCAGATCTTCTTTCAAAACAGCTTCGCGGGTGTTCTTGATTGATGTGGCGTAGCGCGGTATTGCGAGCATCAGCAGTATACCGATAATCGACAGTACTACGATCAGCTCAACGAGCGTGAAGCCTGATTCGAGTTTGAGAGTTCTACGCAATTTTGCTTTTCCTGCCGTACCAAACTTCCTACCACGTTGAATATTTTGTTCCATCCAGGGCCGTGCTCAACGATTTGGAGTACACGTCGAATACACTTTGTCCGCCATAGGAGTCAGAGTCGGGATCATCCTGCATGGAGCGCATGCCCCACTCGGCCTTGCCCGTCATTGGATCGACCGGGATGCGGCGGAGGAACTTGAGCTTCTTGCCTTGCACGTCCACGCCGGTGACGAGCGTTTGCAGGTCGGGTGGGTAGTTCTGGCTTTCGACCTTAGTTTGAAAAGCTCCACGGTCAGCGGCGTCTTTGTACTTGTCGATTGCGTCGCGCATCATCCACAAATCGCGCCTGAGTTCGCGCTCGTTCTGGCGTTTGACCTGAAAACGTGCAACTGGCAAGGCGGCCATCGCAAGAATCGAGAGTATTGCGACGGTAATGATCAACTCGACAAACGTGAGCCCTTGCTGGCGTGTGTCAGCGCTTGCGCGGGGCTTCTCCGAATTCGTCAAGTTGAACGGCATTTGCGCGCTGCTCCTACTGAATGACGAAGTTCGCTTGGGTAGGCTGAACGGTGAGCGGCTGCTGTTTGCTGTCAACGGCCCCGGCACGTGTCATGGTCAGCGAAGTCAGTCCCGCGGCCTTAGCCTGGAAGGTGAGCACGCAAACCGATCCACTGCCACTGACGCCCGCGGCGCCCGGCGGTCGCGAAGCAACTACGGTCACGTTGCCGGGGCCGTCATCCCTATGAATGAGCGCCACCGCCTGCCCGTCGCGATTGAGCAGATCGCCTGCCGCCACGTTCACGAGCGCAAGCTTCGCAGGGTCGTACGTGATCTGTACAGGCACCGATGCAACGTCACGAGCCGAATTGAGCACGACGGGTACCTGGAAGCTGCTGCCGCTGGCGAGCGGTCCAGGCGGCGTAGTAAAGGCGAATGACGCAGCGCCAGGAGCCGATTGCGGTGGAGCGTTTTGAGCAGGAATACCTGCCGGCGGCATTGGCGGCGGAGTGCTTGCCTGCTGCGCAGCGGTGTTCATCTGCGCCATCAGCATGGGTGCAGCCGCATCGGCCGCAGCTCCGGGAACTGTAGCAATCGGATTCTGCAATGCGGCCGAACGAACAGCCGGAAGAGCATTCGATGCCTTACCTGCAGCGCTGGAGGCGTCAGGGAAGCGCAGATCGATGGACTGTCCCGAGCCTGTATCGACGGCACGGAGATTGGCCTGATTCAGGTCTTGCGCCCGGACGATGTGGGGCACGATGGCAAAGACTATGTCGTCGTCCTGAGTGATGTGGTCTTTGTTGCCGAAGATGTACTTCAGAATTGGCAGAGCACCTAGTCCGGGAATGCCGGTTGAGTTCTGAGTATCCTGGTTGTTTTGGATGCCGCCGAGCAGGCTGGCTTCACCTTCGCGCAGGCGGATGACCTGGTCAATGACCCGCTGGCTGATGATTGGTTCGGTAACGCCACTGATGGTGACGTCGCCACTATGAGACGTCACCTCAATCTTGATCTTGAGCGTGACGTCGTGGTCGAAATGGACCGTCGGTGTCATCTCAATCTGAACGCCGACGTCCTGATATTGGAACTGCGTGTTGACGAGTGAACTGACGACCGCGGTAGCTGCGCCGGTCTGGTATGAACCGGTGGCAACCGGAATACGCGAGCCGATCTTCATGCTGGCTTTCTGGTCGTCAGTTGCGCGAATACGCGGGCTCTGCAGCACCCTGGTATTGGAGTTGGAGAGCAGCAGGTTCAACGTCGCCGAGCCTACCGTGACGGCGAAGTTGCTGGCCTTGAGATGTGCCAGGTCATAGAGCGTTGGCGAAACGGTGGTGCTGCCGGTGCCGGAACCGGAACTGCAGTTGGTGGATCCCGAAGAACTGGTACAAGGCGGCTGCAGGGCAATACCGAAGCTTCCGGGCCAGGCAATGCCGAGGTTCCGCTCCCAGTTCTTGCTCACTTCCATGACCGCGATGTCTACGACGACTTCGGCGCGCGCCTTGTCAAGGTCGCCGATAATTTTCTGCGCCAGCAGGATTTCATCGGGCGTGCCGCGCATCACGATGGCATTCTGGCTGGCGACGCCGAAGAACTTGGCCTGTGTGATCACGTTTCGCAGCGCGGTCTGAACATCGTTCAGATCGTTCTGCTGCCATGCGTTACTCAGGTAAAACGTCTGGACTGCCTGCGAGTCGAGTTCGGTGCGCTTGATGCGCGTGTTTTGAGCGACAAAGATGGTGTTGGCGGTGATGGGCCGCCAGAATGTGCTGGACATGGTGCCGACGATGCGCAGCGCATCCATTAGCGAAACGTTATTCAGGTCTACCTGGATGCGTTTCGAGTTGTAATCGGGATCGAACAGCACGTTAACGCCGGCCGCTTTGCCGATTGCTTCGTATACGACCTTTGTATCTTCAGTCATATGCAAAGTCAGCGGCTCGTTTGTAACCGGCTTGAGCACGATTGGCGCGCCCATGTTTTCCACTTCCTGTTGCTCGCCCTCAGCCTCCGGTATGGCGGCTTCGGGAAGCGCAGCGGACGGGTTCTTTCTTGCTTGCAGCTTGCGGATTTCCTGGGTGGCCACTTCGTTGCTGGGATCGAGGGCAGCGGCGTGAAGGAACTGAGCCAGTGCACCCTCTTCGTTGCCGTCCTGAAGCAGCTTGCGTCCGTTCGTCACATGCATTCCAGATGCGGAAGTACGAACCCGGAAGAGCGCGATGCGATACGTGATGTCGCGCGGGTTCTTGGCATTGGCTTTTTGGTAGAAGTCGAATGCGGCGTCGTAGTCCTCGTGCGCCTCGGCGTTCTGTCCGCTCTTGAAAAGCGAGTTGGCAGATTGAGCGTGAAGTCGAGCGCTGCCGGCGAAAGAAAGGGCAAGCACGGCAATGAGCGCAACCACGCCGGAACGCGCTGCGGCGCGGCAGCGCACAATGGTGCGGCAGCGCGCGGAATTGAAGAGGACTCGGGAAAGATTGGTTCCGGTTAAAACCGGAACATGAGCGCGGCTGTTCATCGAACTCCCCGGCGTCTCAACCGGCAGAGATGCTCCGGTAGGCCCTTGCGGGCCGCCTCGGCTGCCCAGGACGTGGATTTTCACGTTATTGCCAACGGTGATTTTCTTCAATCGACAACGCCTCATTTTAGCAAAGCCCTTCGATGGTCGGATTAACGGTAAATGCGATACTAGGAATTGAGGGAATTCCCCAATGGCGCGCCAAACCAGTCACACAATCGTTGCCAAAGATGCCGCAAGCCCTAAAAAGCCGGCGCGGCCGCGCGATCCTGTGGCTGCCGGGGAGCGGGATGCCGCCCAAAACCGGATCGCAGGCCATAATTACTTTCTCCTGGAGAAATTTGAAGCCGGAATTGCCCTTCGAGGCACAGAAGTGAAGTCCATTCGCCAGGGGCAGGCCAATTTGCGGGATGCGTATGGATTGGTGAAGGACGGCGAGGCTTTTTTGCTGAATATGCATATAGGGCCTTATTCTCACGGGAATATCGCCAACCACGACGAAACACGGACCCGCAAACTGTTGCTGCACCGCGAAGAGGTTCGCAAGCTACTGTCGAAGACGCAGATTAAGGGCCACACGCTCATCCCCACACGGCTTTATTTTCGAAACGGCCGAGTAAAATGCGAACTGGCGGTAGCAAAGGGCAAGCAGGACTGGGATAAGCGGGAAACCGAGCGCCGCCGCGAGGCAGACAAAGAAGCCCGGTCTGCCATTAGCGCCAGCAAACATCGAATGGGGCGGTGAGAGGCAGCCAGCCGCTCGGGCCGCGGTGAAAGAATATAAAAATATGCGGACTGAACTGGTTTTTGCAAAACTCCCTGAGATCAAGACTGAATTGCTGGCCGTGCTGGCCGCCGACACCCAGACCGGTAAAGGTCCGGACGCCAAGCCACAGCCCTTGCTCCTTACGTCCGACCCGGCAGTGAAGGCCGCGGCCGAGGCGGTGCTGGCCAGCGGTGAGTTCAAGGCGGCCGCCAATGAAACGCTTCTGCTGCACGCCCCAGCCGGCCTGGCCGCCAGGCGGCTTCTGCTGGTGGGAATAGGTAAGATCGGCAAGGCCAACGTCCACCTTGTGCGGAACGCTGCGGGAACGGCGGCGCGGTTCGCCAAGCCGCGCGGAATCCGGGAGGTGGCCTTTGCGCTGCCGGAAGGGGACACCCTGCCGGTTGCGGCATGTACCCGCGCCGCGGCAGAAGGCGCATTTGTTGGCGATTTCGATCCCGATACCTACAAGAGTGACCGCAAGGATCAAAGTGTGCAGACCTTCACGGTCGCTTCCCCTGCCGGCGCCGATCAAAAGACTTTGCAGGCGGCATTCGCTGAGGGCGTGGTGGTAGGCGAAAGCCAGATCCTGACTCGCTCGCTGGTAAACGAGCCAGGCAACAAGCTCACGCCGACGGTGCTTGGTCAGCGGGCAGCAGCCATGGCCAAAGAAGTGGGCATTGCGTGCGAGGTTTATTCGACCGACAAGCTGCATGAGCTGAAGATGGGGGCGTTCTGGAGCGTGTCGCAGGGTTCGGCAGAGCCGCCGGCGCTGATCGTAATGCGCTATGAGCCCGAGGGCGTGAAAGACGGGCCGGTGTTGGGATTAGTGGGCAAGGGAATTACGTTTGATACCGGCGGCATCTCGATCAAGCCCTCAGACAACATGGAGAAAATGAAATACGACATGGCGGGAGGAGCAGCCATGATCGGTGCCATGCGTGCAATCGCCCTGCTCAAGCCAAAGGTGCGCGTGATCGGAATTGTCTGTGCAGCCGAGAACATGCCGGACGGAAAGGCTCAGAAACCCGGCGATGTGCAGACAGCCATGTCCGGAAAAACAATCGAAATTATCAACACCGACGCGGAGGGCCGGCTGGTGCTGGCCGACGGACTGGCCTATGCGAAGCAGCTCGGCGCAACCCACCTGATCGATGCGGCTACGCTCACCGGTGCGTGCGTAGTGGCGCTAGGCATGGTGAACGCCGGAGCGTTTTCTAACGACGACACTACCTACGAAAAGTTCGCGACGGCTCTTGAAACCTCAGGCGAAAAGTTCTGGCGGTTGCCGCTGGGCGATGAGTACATCGAGATGATTCGAAGCGACATCGGCGACATCAAGAACACGGGTGGGCGTTGGGGCGGCGCCAGCACGGCAGCGGAGTTTCTGCATACCTTTGCCGAAGACACGCCCTGGATCCACCTGGACATTGCGGGCGTGGCGTGGAATGAGGAAACGAAGGCCTATATGGCCAAGGGGCCGAGCGGTATCGCCATGCGCTCGATTGTTGAGTGGGTGCGGAAGTACAGCTCCTAGCTCCTAGCTTTAGTTACCAGCCAAGAGAATTGGCATTCGTTTAGGCACGACGAATTAGAAGTCTCCAATTAAAAGGCGGCGCGGACCTGTTTTTGAGATCCGGGGCCGCCTTTTTTAATTTATCGAACATTTCATTTTGAATAATTTGGATGCTCCTCATTGCGAGATGCGCAATGAAGTCACGCTGATTTGCGCCGATGAAACCTGTGTGAGGGTGCGCATGGCAGATCGGACAGAACTGCTTGAATCCGCGCTGGACAGCATGCAGGAGGGGGTTGCCCTAATTGGCATGGGAGGGGAAATTGCGTTCTGGAACCAGGCTGCGGAGGCGACCACCGGATACGCGGCGATAGAGGTAATGGGGCGTCCGCTTCCGCGTGGACTTGAGCCCCTGGCGCCGGAATGTGATTTCAGGAACCATCGGACAGAATCCGCGCGCGGCATGCTGGTGAGAGCGCGACACAAGCTCGGACCCGAAATGCAGATGATGGCTCGCCTGTTTTTGTTGCGCGATGGACTTGGCGAACGGATTGGCGCAGCCGTGATTTTCCATCCAGCTGAGAGTCTGGACGCGCTACCTCACGGCGCGCGCGGAGACAGTGAGGAGATGTCGGCGAGTCAGGCGGAGATCGAAGAGCATCTGCGAAGCGAATTCGAAGACTGTTCGGGAGGAGGGCTTCCGTTTGGCGTTTTGTGGGTCAAGGTGGATCAGGCCGAGAGCCTGCACAAGTCGCATGGTGCGGCTGCGTGCGATGCAATGTTTGAGAAGTTTCAGCATGCGCTGGCAACGGGACTGAGGCCCTCCGAGATCCTCGGACGCTGGGGCGACGATGAGTTCCTGATCATCTCGCACGAGCGCACGCCGGAGATGCTGCATGCGCACGCGCGCGTGTTGGTGGGGTTGGCAAGGACAGCGGATTTCAAGTGGTGGGGCGACCGGGTTTCGCTCACGGTAAGCATTGGCGCGGCGCAGGCGAGCGAGACGCGCAACGAAACGCTGGCGCAGTTGCTCAAACGCGCGCAGCGAGCTATGGAATCAAGCATGCGCGCCGGTGGAAATTGCGCGACGTGTGCGCAGGGGGTTCAATCATGTTTGCGATCGTAGGCATTGTGCTGGTGTTTTGCGCGGTGATCGGCGGCTTTCTGATGGAAAAAGGCCACATAGCGGTCCTGTTGCAGCCTGCGGAGCTGCTGATCATTGCCGGCGCATCTATCGGAACTCTGCTGGTTGCGAATCCAATGCATATCCTCAAAGGGATTGCAGCGGGATTGATGGGCATCTTGAAGGGTTCGCGCTTTAGCAAGCAGCGCTATTTGAATACGCTCAAAATGATGTACCAGTTTCTGAACAAGGTTAGGAAAGAAGGATTGCTTGCCGTTGAAATGGATGTGGAGAAACCGGCGGAGAGCGCGCTCTTCAAAAACTTTCCGGATTTCATGGCCGATCATGAGTCTTTGAACTTTCTTTGCGACACCCTGCGCACAGCGATCACCGGTGGCGTTGAGCCTTTTGACATGGACCAGATGATGGAGCTTGATATGGAAGTTCATCATCATGCGGCAATACAGCCGATCGACGCATTGTCGACGGTTGCGGATGCGCTTCCGGGACTCGGCATTGTGGCCGCCGTGCTAGGCGTTGTCATCACCATGGGTGCGCTCGGCGGACCACCGGAAGAAATCGGCGAGAAAGTAGCGGCGGCGCTGGTGGGAACGTTTCTAGGCATCCTGCTGTGCTACGGCCTGGTGGGCCCATTAAGCGCGAACATGCGCAAGTCGGCCGATGAGCAGGATGAATATCTGCATGTGCTCAGGGTTCTGTTGCTTTCGTTTCTTAAGGGCTCGGCGCCGATGATTGCCATTGAAATGGGACGCCGCGCGATTCCGGCGCATGTACGGCCGAGCTTTGACGAGATGGAAAAGACCTGCAAGAACAAAACGGAGGCGCCGGCGGCCGAGGCAGCAGCGTAGCCGAAGGCCATCTAACCCAAATAGGAAAAGCAGGAAACTATGTCATCGAAAACCCAACCGATCATCGTCATCAAGAAAAAGGGCGGGCATGGCGGCCATCACAGCGGAGCATGGAAGGTTGCGTATGCCGACTTTGTAACCGCGATGATGTCGCTGTTTATTGTGCTGTGGTTGATGAATCAGAGCGTGCAGGTAAAGAAGGCCGTCGCCGGCTACTTTAATGACCCAAAAGGCACGGCGAACTTGTTGGGAACCACGATGTCGGGTACCGGTGCAACGGTCACTGAAAACCAGAGTGATCTTGCGAAACTGAAGGAGAAGTTGGAAAAAGAGATCAGAGCGAAAAAGGAGCTCGAAAAACTTTCCAAGCAGATTGAGATCACTATCACGCCTGAAGGTTTGCGGATTGAACTTCTTGAAGACAAGAATGGGACGTTCTACCAGAGCGGCAGCGCGCAGTTAAGCGGCAGCGGACAAGAACTACTTTCACTGCTCGCCGGAGAACTGAAGACGTTGCCGAATTCCTTGCTGATTGAAGGGCACACCGATGCGACTCCATATTCAACGGATATTACGTACAGCAACTGGGAGTTGTCTGCGGACCGCGCGAACTCGGCACGGCGTTTGCTGCAGGAGGACGGAGTGCGCAAAGACCAGGTGACGCAGGTGCGCGGCTATGCCGACCAGTTCTTGCGCGTGAAGAGCAATCCGTACGATCCGTCGAACCGAAGAATTTCAATGCTGGTGAGGAACGCTGGCGCCGATGTTGCTCCGGCCATCCGCGACGGCAAGGTTGTGGACGGGGCAACCAGTGCGCCGCCCGAAAAAGGCATCGCGGCCGATACGAAGCCAGCTCAACCAAAGGGAGCCGCGCCTGAGGCGGCTCCAGTGAATTCAACCGCTCCACTGCTCACGGCCAAACCACCTGCTTCCAGAGGCCTGATGGGAAAGCTGGCCGGAGTGCTGCCGGGAAAGAAGTAGTCGGCGAGGGAACTAATCACTCACGTATCGACCTGCGACATCGAAATCAAACGAGAGGGTCTTACAGGAGTGCCGGCAAAAATGCAGATACGGCGGCGAATGGTGTAGTCTGTTGGACGAATCCAGAAAGCGTTTACCGGAGGGTTTCATCCCATGACAGTCGTTGCCGGGGTAGATTTTGGCACACTCAGTGTTCGCGTAACTCTTGTTGACAGCAAAAAAGGTCCGATCGGCACTGCATCGGCAAACTATCCGCTTCATCGCCGGCGCGAAGATCCTGATTACGCGACGCAGTCCCACACCGACCATATGTCGGCGATGGCACAAGCCACTCGCGACGTTCTCAAAACAACGGGCATCGATGGCAAAGATGTTGCCGCCATCGCCATCGACACAACGGGATCAACCGTTTTGCCTCTCGGCGAAGGCATGGTGCCGCTGGACGAGTACTATCTCTGGTGCGATCACCGTGCCCATGCTGAAGCGCAGGAGATTACCGAGAAGGCGCACCAGCTCGGTTTCGAAGGCATCGAATGGTGCGGAGGAGTGTACTCGCACGAATGGGGCTTCTCAAAGCTGCTGCATTGGCTGCGCAACAATCCTGACAAGCGCGACAAAATGGTGACGGTGGTGGAGCATTGCGACATGGTGGCCGCAACTCTCAGCGGCATCACCGACCCCGCCAAGTTGAAGCGCAGCGTTTGCGCCATGGGCCATAAATGGATGTGGAACCCCAAATGGAATGGACTGCCGCCGGAGAGTTTTCTGGTCGCGGTCGATCCGCTCTTCAAGGGCGTACGGGAAAAGATCGGCGGCGAGTTCCTGACCAGCGATCACATTGCCGGCCACCTGAATGAAGAATGGGCAGAGAAGCTTGGACTGAAGGCCGGCATCCCGATCCCCGTCGGCGCATTTGACGCGCATTGGGACGCAATCGGGTCAAACTGCAAAGAGGGCGATGTCGTCAACGTGGTGGGCACTTCTACGTGCGTAATCGCAATGGCGCACAAGGCTGAACTTGTTCCTGGCGTTTGCGGAGTAGTTCCGGGCAGCGTGCATCCGCAATACTCAGGCATTGAAGCCGGGCTCTCCGCGGTCGGCGACATCTTTGAAGGCATTGCCCGCAGAGCAGCGACGACAGTGGCTGCGCTTTCTGAAGGACTGGATGCGTATAGAGCCGGGCAGACGGGGCTGCTGCGCTTGAGCTGGGATAACGGAGATCGCACCGTGCTTGTGAATCCTGAGCTTGGCGGGGTAACGCTTGGATGGAACCTGGTGCACACGGCGCAGGATGAATTGTTCGCGGCGATTGAAGGAACGGCTTTCCACACGCGCATCATCTTCGAGCGCATGGCGCAACACGGCGTTCGCATTGATCGCGTGATTAATGCGGGTGGCATTCCGCAGAAAAACGAGGTGCTGAACCGCATCTATGCAAACGTGTTGAAGAAGCCGGTGCTGGTACCGATGGGGATTCCAACGAGCCTCGGTTCCGGAATCTTTGCGTTGATGGCTGCGGGTGCTTACAAGACCATCGAAGAAGCGCAAGCTGCGGTGTGCCTGCCGTTCCGGACGGTTGAACCGGACGCAAAGGCCTCGGCAATCTACGACCGGCTGTATCCGCTATATCGCGATGTTTATTTCGCGCTGGGCACTGGCGATGCGAAGCCGGTTGCGCTGGGCAAGGTGTTGCCGGAACTGAGAAAGATTGCGGCGGAAGTTCGAAAGATGGCGTAATGTAATTAAGTTTGGAAATTCCAGGTCTCAGTATCGAAAGACCTGGAATTTCATTATGGTGTTCTCGAAATTGTTGCGTTCCGGGAAAAAGGTTGCCCGACCGTTGAAAAATATTCTTTAGCAAAGCACTTATAAATATCAGTAAAGTACTTGCAAATATTGGAACGAGACGCGATCATAGTCCGTCTCAAAGAATGAGGCGCCATTTGCCGTCTCATCTCGCCATCCCTTTTGGCGGGATTAACACGGAAGGCACCGGTTCAAATCCCCGATCAACAGGAGCTACTATGACGAATTTTCGTAAGGCTTGCGCGCTCTGCGCAATTGCCACAATGCTCTCCGGAGGCGTGTCGTTCGCTCAGGATCGTGATCATCACGATGACCAGCGTGACCACCGCGATGACCAGCGTGACCATCGCGACGACCGTCACGACAATCACTCCTATGTGCGGCATGACGATTGGAGAAAGGGCTACCATATGCGCCATGAAGATTGGGACCGTGGCGAGAGGGTAGACTATCGTACCTATCACCTGCGGCGCCCGCCATCCGGCTATGAGTGGCGTTTGGTCGACGGCAACTACGTGCTCGCGGCTGTGGCCACGGGAGTTATAGCCTCAATCGTAATTGCGGCAACTGCGCATCATTAAACCAGGACTTGCCGCCAACATCGAAAGCGGCGGTGCACCGTATCTCAGCGAGGTATGGTGCGCCTGGCTTTTCGGGTTCCACTACTGCTGCTGTTGCTGCATCTGTTGCAGATCCACAAAGGGAATAGCCGCGGCAGCAGGTGCCTGTTGTGCGCGCTCCACCAGCACACTCCAGTCTTCAGGGATCGGCATTTTGCGATCGAGAGCCGGAGCAGTCTCGCTCGCCTCAACCTGCACAGCAACATAAAGTTCGCTTTCGGTATTTCCCCGGAAGACTCCGTGCGTCGGTGGGACATCGGCGTAATCGCGGCCAAGTGCGGTGCGGATGTGCCGATGGTGAGCGACAAGATTATTTGTAGGATCGAGCCCGACCCAGCCGAGATGGGGCATAAATGCTTCCACCCATGCGTGTGTTGCATCCGGCGTGGAGCGATCGTGATCTTCGCGGCTGCGGTAAAGATAGCCAGAAACGTATCGCGCAGGAATGCGCACGTGGCGCAGCAGTGCGATCATGGTGTGCGCGAAGTCCTGGCACACACCCTTACCGCTGACGATGGCCTCATCAATAGGCGAATCGACGCGCGTGTGGCTTGGTACGTACTCAAAATATTCAAAGAGCCGCTGATTGAGCTCGAGCACAAGCATCAGCGGATCGTCGCGGCGAGATACGCCCATTTGCGATGCGAGCAGCGTTACGGCCGGCGTCTCAACCGCGAAGGTTGAGGGCAGCAACATCTCCCAATAGTCGCCGGTGTCAACCATATTGTCGAGTGCAGTCCAGGCGTCGGGCGATAGAAACGAGGGCACATCGGGGAGCGCCTGCTGTTCAACAATCGACTCGGCAACAATCACAAGTTGATTGTGTTCGCCCGGAATGTTGAAATGCTGCACGTTGTTGCCAAGGTGATCGCGATAGCTGAATACGCGGCAGCGCGGACTGACAGAAAGCGCGAAATTGAGGCAGTGCTGGCTCGAATCCGAACGCGGGTGCATGCGCGTTTCCATAATGCTCTCGCTGATGGGGTGCGAGTAACGAAAGCGCGTGAGGTGGCGTATAGAGTAAAAATTCATCGTCTCTCTCGGCTAAACTGCCAGCGCGGATTGAATGGAATAGTGAACGTAGTAGCGATAAATGAGCTCGTGAATGCGCAGGCACTGCTCACGGATGTTGTGCAGAAATCCAGCTGTGTCGCCGTTGATAATCTCAGATACCGTGGTGTAGCCGAGCATGGCGTGCAGGCGGCCAATGCCGGCGGTCAACTCGTCGGGCGAACGACGTCCACCGGTGTGCTGAATGTTGTCAATCGCCGATCTGATGGTGTCGACGCAATAGCGAATCGCATGCGGGAAATCGCGATTTAGGAGCAAGAACTCGAGAATGCGTTCGGGAATCACGTCGGCTGTGTACACCTGGCAGTACGCTTCAAATGCCGTGCAGCAACGTAACAGTCCCACTTGCTCAAGGTATTGGTATCCGGTGTGGTCTCGCTCGTGCTCCGCGAACAGCTCCTGCTGATAAACCTCAAGCAGAGTAGCTGTGGCGTAGGCACGCTCCAGGTAGCGGCCCAGGCGGATGAATTGCCAGCCCTGCCCGTGAATCATGGTGGAGTCGCCAACACCCTGAAACAAATGTATGCCGTCAACAACCGATGCCAGCGTATCGCTGATGCCGGAAGTGAATTGTGATTGCACGCTCGGCGAGTGCATCTGATGAAAAAGTCGATTGAGCCGCTGCCATTGCTCGCTGGAAATCTCTTCGCGAACCTGGCGCGCATTTTCGCGTGCACCGCTGATGCAAAACGTAACCGAGGCCGGGTTCAGGCTGTCGAAGACGAGCGACCTCGCCATGTGCTCAAGGCTTCCATCCCACTCCAGACCCGCTGGGTTGCCGATGGAAGCGAGCAGACGGTTCCAGCGCAATTCCACGTTGGCACCGCCGGTGTCGAGCATCAGGCTCATGGTCACGTCGAGTTGGCGCGTAGTGTTTTCAGCACGCTCCAGGTAGCGGCTCATCCAATAGAGACTGTCGGCTACGCGTGAAAGCATGGTCGCATTCTCCCGATGTCTGCGTGTTACTGCTATTCCAGAACCCATGTGTCCTTGCTTCCGCCGCCCTGCGAGGAGTTGACCACGAGCGAGCCCTTTTCAAGCGCAACGCGGGTAAGCCCTCCGGGCACGATGTTCACCTTGTCACCAAAAAGAACGTAGGGCCGCAGGTCCACGTGTCGCGGCTCCAGGCGATTGCCGATAAGGCAGGGCGCGCGCGAGAAATCCAGCGTGGGCTGGGCAATGTAGTTGCGCGGATTGGCCTGGATCTGGCGTGCAAACTCCTCGCGCTGGCGAGCTGTGGAGTGCGGGCCGATCAACATGCCGTAGCCGCCGCTTTCACCCACCGATTTCACCACCAGCTTGTCGAGATTGGCGAGCACGTGCTGGCGCTCCTTATCTTCAGAAAGAAGGTAAGTCTCAACGTTGGGCAGTATAGGATCTTCGTCCATGTAGTAGCGAATCATGCGCGGTACATAAGCGTACACAGCCTTGTCATCAGCGAGTCCAGTGCCAAAGGCATTGGTGACGGTGACGTTGCCGGCGCGATAGGCATTGAACACGCCAGCGCAGCCAAGAGAGGAGTCGGATCGAAAAACGAGCGGATCGCTGAAGTCGTCATCGACGCGGCGATAGATTACGTCCACACGCTTCAGCCCATCGGTCGTCCGCATGTACGCCAGGTTGTCGTGCGTGACCAGGTCGCGGCCCTCAACGAGATCGATGCCCATTTGGCGGGCAAGATACGTGTGCTCAAAGTAGGCGGAGTTGAAAACGCCCGGTGTGAGCAGAACAATGCTTGGCTCGGGCCGGCCTTCCGGGGCAAGTGAGCGCAAGGTGGCCAGCAGAAGTTGCGCGTAATGCTCAATGGGCCGCACGCCGTAACTTGAAAACAGCTGCGGAAATGTCCGCTTCATCACGCGGCGATTGGTGAGCATGTAGCTCACGCCGGATGGCACGCGCAGGTTATCTTCAAGCACAACGAACTCGCCGGTATTGAGGCGCAACAGATCTGAACCCACAACGGCGATATAGACATTGCGCGGCACCTGCAGCCCGCGCATCTGGCGGCGGTAATGTCTGCAGCTGTAGATCAAGTCGCTGGGGATGACGTGGTCGGCCAGGATCTTGGCGTCGGAGTAGATGTCGCGAAGGAAAAGGTTCAGGGCCGTAATGCGCTGGGTAAGACCGCGCTCAATCCGGTCCCACTCCTGGGCGGTGATCAGCCGCGGCAACAGATCATAGGGGAAAATGCGTTCAGTGCCTTCATCGCGACCGTACACCGTGAAGGTGATGCCCTGGGTGAGGAACGAGAGGTCCGCAGACTGCTTGCGGCGCTGCAATTCGTCGGAGGGCAGGCCGGCCAGGGTCTCAGCAAGAGCGCGATAAGGGGCGCGCAGGGCTCCGTTGGCCTCGCGCATTTCGTCGTAGGCTTGGTCGAGGGGATAGTCTCCGAAGAGGGTCTCCAATTCCACTGGATGGCCGGCGCTCATGCGTATATGCGAACTTTCTTTGTTGACTGCGGGTTAGCGGGAAAGCCTGAGAGGAGAGAGAGGCACTGCTTGGGAGAGGTGTCACGATGCCGTACCCCTGGATTCCCACGAACGCCCTGTCTGTCTCCGTTGATTAGCTTTTAACACACCAGACGTAAAGGAGGCATGAGGAAAGGATTCCTACCGGCGGACCATGTCGATAGTTTGCAGCCAGGTTTCAACCAGTTGAGGCCATGCGGTTGCAGGAAACTGGGTGCGGCGGAGACCGAACGCGTGCCCACCTTGTGCAAACAGGTGCATCTCGACAGGCACTCCTGCATTCTTAAGGGCGATGTAGTATGCGAGCGAGTCGTTAATGCTATCAACGTGATCGTCCTCATTCTGTAAGAGGAACGTAGGCGGCGTTTGCCGGGTAACTGGAACAGCGGGATTTAATAAAAGGCGCTTATTGTCAAATGACAAATGCCCAGGATAGATCGCTATAGAAAAGTCCGGGCGGCAGCTTTCCTTATCAGCTGCATCGATGGGCTTATAAAGACGCACTGCAAAGTGGGTGCTGAGCGCTGCGACCAAATGACCACCTGCGGAGAAGCCAAGAACGCCAACTTTCCTTGGATTAATGTGCCACTCTGCAGCATGCAGGCGCACCAACCCAATCGTTCTTTGGGCATCTTCGAGGGCCATCGGAGATTGAGGAAACGCTCCCCAGTTCGGAGCCGATCTTTGTGCAGGAACGCGGTATTTCAAAAGCACACACGTAATACCCCTGGTTACGAGCCAATCGCAGGCTTCCGTGCCTTCGAGATCGATCGCGAGAATCTCATATCCTCCACCTGGGAAAACGATAATCGCCGCACCGGTATTCATCTTGGTTGGGGAATAGACGGTAAGCGTCGGCACTGAGACATTGCTCACCGCTGTCCACGGCCTGCCTGCTACCAGATTGCTGGCTTGTTGTGTTGTTTCTGGCCTTGTTGCCGGACGAGCATCTGGAATACTCCCCGGCCAAATCGGTATCTGCACATGTCCTGATGACGGGTGCCAAATAGCTTGAGCTCCCATATAGGTGGAGGCAATTCCAATGAAGATAGTGATGAGGAAGAGTTTCATAACTGATGGGCAGTTCAAGAAGAGCATTCGCTATGCTGAGCTGTCCAAACGTAATTACTTCTCTCAGGCCGAAGGGAACCGAACCCATCAATACGAGACAGCTCGCCACCGAGACGAGACAGCTCGCCACCGAGAGAGCAGGTATTCGACGGCTGGAGTGGGAGAATGGTCGATCCAAAATAAAGCGGCGCGGCCCCAAGGCCGCGCCGCTTTGTATTCCTGGTGCGAATCGTCGTTTAGAACAAGTTCCAAAGCGACTGGTTGTAAACGGCGTGGTGGAACTGTACTTCAGAGCCCTTGACGATGGTTCCCAACTCGCGCGGAGAACGATTCGCAGCAGCCTGTTTCAGGTCGGCATAGCGGCCCTGCACATCGTTGCCAAGAATCTGACCGATCCACTTCGAGTCCTTGAAGTCCTCAATGGCCTGCTGAATGTTGTCGGGCAGGTAACGGCCGGGACCGCGGAGGTCCTTGGTTTTTGCAATGGTTCCGTCGACGCCGGTCTTGAAAATGCTGTAGAGCGAGAGGTACGGGTTGGCGTCCGGCGCCACGGCGCGTACTTCTGTGCGCATGGAGCGATGGTTGCCAATCGGCACACGCACCATGGCGCCACGGTCGGTGGCGGAGGCGCGAATCTGGTTCGGCGCTTCGAAGTGCGGATCGAGGCGGCGATAGGCATTCACGCTTGAATTGAAGACGAGGCAAAGATCGAGCGCGTTGCTGAGGATGCGATCGAGGAAGTTCCAGCCAAACTTGGAGAGCTGCTCCTCGCCCTTCTCATCCCAGAAAAGGTTCTTCTTGCCTTCTGATACCGAGACGTTGGTGTGCATGCCGCTGCCGTTCACGCCGACGATCGGCTTAGGCAGGAATGAAGCCGTCATGCCCATGTTCGAAGCAATCTGGCGGCAGAGCAGCTTGTAGAGCTGGATCTGGTCGGCAGCTCCCACAACTTCAGAGTAACCGTAGTTGATTTCAAACTGGCTGGGCGCAACTTCCGGGTGATCCTTCTCATTCTGGAAGCCCATGGCACGCTGCACTTCGGCAGCGGTGTCAATGAACTGGCGCAGCGGATCAAGCGGCATCGAGTGGTAGTAGCCACCGGAGCTCACGAATTCGAACTTGCCCGTCTCGTGGTACTTTTGCTCTGCATCGCGGCCGGCAAAAAGGAAACCTTCAATCTCTGTCGCGGCGTTCAGTGTGTACTTCTTATCCTTATAGAGCTTGTCGGCGTATGCCTTCAGGACTCCGCGCATGTCGCCAGCGTAGGGGGAACCGTCCTTGTCGATCACGTGGCCAAAGACCAGCACCTTGCCGTTTCCGAACACGTCGGCAGGAACCCAATAGAACGCGCTCCAGTCGATGCCGAGGCGCAGATCGCTCTCCTTCTGGGCCGTGAAGCCGCGGATCGATGAGCCATCGAATGTGAGGTTCTCATAAGAGCCCAGCAGGAACTTCTTGTCATAGTCGAGCAGGTGGAGCCGTCCCTCAAGGTCGGAGAACAGCACGGTAACGGCCTTGATCCGCTTCTCGTCGGTGAGATACTTCAGGCGTTTTTCGCGGATCTGGTCGGCAGCGACGCGGCTTGCGCGATCGGCCTTGGCTGCCAGGTTGAGCTCTTCAAGCTCTTCGTATGACAGAGCGAGGAAGTTGCGATAGTCGGTTGACATGGATCTCCTTCGTTCGATGGGTAGGCAGATAGGATACAGTCCCGGCGTACTGTGGCGCTGGCGACCGCGTGAGAGCTATTAATGATAGGGTAACGCTCGCGGGTGGCCCAAAGGCAAGCAAAACCTGCATTTTCCTCAGCCCTTTTGGGATGAGCAAATCAGCCGATTTCCCCTGACCGGGACTCGAATCCTCGCGGCGAGTGGCGGTCGTTTCTGGAGTAGTCTGAAATGCAGGAGATTTTCGCTCGAAATGTGCAAGATAAGCTGCTTTTCTTTCGCTCTTTTAATGTCGTTTCTTCCCCTCTATGGGGTCGCCGTTGCTCAGCAGCCGGCCGGCTCCGCACCTGCGGAGGACTTTGTCCGGTCGCACTACACCAAATATGAATACCGCATTCCCATGCGTGACGGTGTGCATTTGTTTACCGCAGTGTATGTTCCGAAAGCGTCTGCGTTTCCTGGTAATCCAGGGCCA
>Ga0265314_10000870_pt1 | contig 35906 bp, 31 predicted proteins | sample 4126metaG_FD_203106 | JGI IMG/M metagenome (GOLD analysis project Ga0265314, IMG submission 203106) | Rhizosphere microbial communities from Carex aquatilis grown in University of Washington, Seatle, WA, United States - 4-1-26 metaG | ecosystem: Host-associated > Plants > Roots > Rhizosphere >...
ACCTTGTTCGGGTTGATGCGCGTGTCGATCGGGCCGCCCATCAGCGTCATGGAATGCGGCACGTAAGGATCCTTGTCGGCTTCCATCAGCGCGACCGCGGCCAACACCGGCACGGAAGGCTGGCACACCGCGATCATGTGACAGTCGCCACCCAGCATGTGCAGCATCGAGATCAGGTAATCGATGTAGTCGTCGAGATCGAAGCGCCCTTCGGCGACCGGCACGGTGCGTGCGTTGCGCCAGTCGGTGATGTAGACGTCGTGATTGGGCAAGAAGGCTTCGACCGTGCCGCGCAGCAGCGTGGCGTAATGACCCGACATCGGCGCGACGATCAGCAGCTTGGGCTGCGGCCGGCGCGGCACATGGGTGAAGGCGCGCTCGAAATGCAGCAGGCGGCAGAACGGCCGCTCCCACACACTGTTGATATGCACCGGCACGCGCTCGCCGCCGACCAAAGTGGAATCGATATTCCATTCCGGCTTGTCGTAACGGCGCGTCACGCGCTCGAATAATTCGGCGGCGGCGGCAATCGACTTGCCGTACTGCGTGTGGGCAAAGGGGTTGGCCGGGTTCTTGAAGAACAACCGCGTGGCATCGGCCATGGCGCGCGAGGGATGCAGCGACGAAAGGCCCATTTCGTAGAGCCAGTACATCGGCGTCGCAAACACGCCCGCGCTGTCACTGGGCAGCGAGGCCGCCCCGTCGAATTCGCCTATCGGCATCGGCTTGGTCCCCGGCCTCTGCTGCACCGCGGCAGGCTGTCGTTTTTCCGTCATGAGGTCAACCTAGCGGTAAGTCCTTCGTGCCTGGTTTATATTGTGAGTTAAAGAAAATTAATTCGTATATTCAATTACTTAAGCACTATTCGCCGCCCTGCAAGAGGCTGCCCTGGACGCGGGCACTTGCCAACAGCTTCAGGAAGGCGATGGAGGCGGCGGTAAACAGCACGACGTTGAAGGCGAAGGCCTCCAGCATCAGGTCGGCGCGGAAGACGTGGTCGATGACCAGAGCCCGCATGCCCTCGAACACGTAAGTCGGCGGCAGCGACCAGGCGACATATTGCAGCCAATGCGGAAGCACCCCGACCGGGTAGTAGACGCAGGTCAGCGGCAGAAACAGGAACATGATGGTCCAGGCCATGCTTTCGGCGCCCAGCCCGTTGCGCAGCAGCAGACCGGAGACGAAGACGCCGATCGCCCAACTGGTCAAAATCAGATTGACGAAGAAGGCGGCGAGCGCGAAGCCGAACGACCAGATATTGAAACCGAAGAAGGCGATGGCGAGCAGCGACACCGGCACCATGCCGATGCCGAGGCGAATGACGCTCATGATCATCAAGGCCGCGAGGAATTCCGGCGGCCGCAGCGGCGACATCATCAGGTTGCCGAGGTTGCGGGCGTACATTTCCTCGAGGAACGAAATGGAAAAGCCGAGCTGGCCGCGGAACAGGATGTCCCACAGCAGCACGGCGCCGATGAAGACGCCGCCGGCTTGCGCGAAATAGCCGGCCCGCTGCGCGATGTAGGTCTGCAGGAAGCCCCACATCAGCATCTGCACGGCGGGCCAATAGATCAGATCGAGAATGCGCGGCCAGGACGAGCGCAGCAGATACCAATAGCGCCGCACCATGGCGAGCACGCGGTTGGCGGAAAAATTCACGCCGGTGTCGGTAAGACTCATCGCGCCGCCTCGCTATGCGTGCCACGGGCGACATCGAGGAAAACTTCTTCCAGCGTATGGCGGCCGTACTGGGCGATGAGACGCGCCGGCGTGTCGTCGCCTTCGATGCGGCCCTTCTTCATGATGATGACGCGGTCACACAGCCGCTCGACCTCGTTCATATTGTGCGACGCCAGCAGAATGGTGGCGTTGTTGTCGCGGCGGTAGCGCTCAAGACGGCCGCGCACCCAGTCGGCGGTGTCCGGGTCGAGCGAGGCGGTCGGCTCGTCGAGCAACAGCACTTCGGGCTTGTTGAGCAGCGCCTTGGCCAGCGACACCCGCGTCTTTTGTCCCGACGACAATTTGCCGGTCGGCCGGTCGAGAAACCCGGTGAGATCGATCTCGGCGGCGAGTTCGGCGATGCGCGCGTCGAGCGCGGGCACCGCGTAAAGCTGGCCGAACACCGACAGATTTTGCCGCACCGTGAGCCGCATCGGCATGTCGACGTAGGGACTCTCGAAATTCATCCGGTGCAGCACGCGGTAGCGTTCGCGCGGCATGTCGGCGCCGAGCACCTTTACGGTGCCGGCGGTCGGGGTGACCAGCCCCATGATGGTGGCGATGGTCGTGGTCTTGCCGGCGCCGTTGCCGCCCAAGAGCCCGGTGATCGAGCCGGCCGGCAGGCGGAAGGAAATGCCGTCGACCGCCGTCGAGGCCTTGTAGACCTTGACCAGATTGTCGACGGCAATGGCGGCTGGGACATCGTGCATCGTATTATCTTTTGCGCATGATCTGGCCCGAAAACCGGTGCCAATTTTCGGGATCATGCGCAGATGTGACGCTCCGCCGCGGGAAGTGCAAGGGCCGATTGGTCGCCCCGCCGCAGCGCGTTACACTACCGCCATGCCGAGGCCCGATCCAACCGACACCCACCAGCGCCGCAACGTGCGTCTCGATACGCTGGTGCGGCTGCGCTGGCTCGCCATCATCGGCCAGACCACCGCCGTGCTGGTGGTCGAATATGGGCTGGATTTCGACCTACCGCTCTACGCCTGCCTCGCGGTCATTACGCTGTCGGCCTGGCTCAACATCGCGCTGCGGTTACGCTTTCATCTGACCCAGCGGCTCGAGCCCGACCGCGCCGCCTGGCTGCTCGCCTTCGACATCGGCGAACTGGCGGTGCTCTTGTTCCTGACCGGCGGTTTGCAGAACCCCTTCGCTTTTCTGTTTCTCGGTCCGGTGCTGCTGTCGTCGACCGCGCTGCCGCCGCGCTATACGCTGATGCTCGGCGGTTTCGCGGTGGCCTGCGCCACTGTGCTGGTCTTCGTGCATTATCCGCTGCCCTGGGACAGCGACGACCCGCTGCAATTGCCGCCGATCTACATGATGGGCGTCTGGCTCTCCATCCTGCTCGCCATCGGCTTCATCGGCGTTTACGCTTGGCAGATCACCGAGGAGTCGCGTCAGCTCAGCGACGCGCTGGCCGCGACCGAATTGGTTTTGGCGCATGAGCAGCATCTGTCGCAGCTCGACGGCCTGGCGGCCGCGGCCGCGCATGAACTCGGCACGCCGCTCTCGACGATTTCGGTGATCGCCAAGGAGTTGGAGAACGCCATTCCCGCCGACGCGCCGCATGGCGACGACGTCCGCCTGTTGCGCGAGCAGGCGGCGCGCTGCCGCGATATTCTCGCCAAGATCACGGAACTGTCGAGCGGCGAACCCTTCGACCGCATTCCGCTGACCGCGCTGATCGAGGAAGTGGTGGCGCCGCACCGCGACTTCGGCGTCGACATCGCCGTGGCGATGCCGGACGACCGCGAGAGCGAGCCGCTCGGCGCTCGTAACCCCGCGATCCTCTACGGCCTCGGCAATATCGTCGAGAACGCCGTCGACTTTGCCCATGAGCGGGTCGACATCGCGGCGCAGTGGAGCGACGACACCATCGACGTCACCGTCACCGACGACGGGCCGGGCTTTGCGCCCGAAGTGCTCGACAAGATCGGCGAGCCTTACGTCACCACCCGCCGCCGCGCGCCGAACGCCAATGACGAGGAGCCCAGCGGGCTAGGCTTGGGCTTTTTCATCGCCAAGACCCTGCTGGAGCGCTCCGGCGCCACGCTGAGTTTCGCCAATCGAGGTTTGCCGGCACGCGGTGCCGTCATCAAATTACGCTGGCGCCGCGCCGATTTCGAGCGGCCGCTTACCTTCGCCGGCACCTGACAGGGCCCAGAATCGCCGCTTTTACGCTGTGTTTAGGAGGCGGCGCGGGCTATATTGGCGCGGACAGAGGAACGGGTGAAAACGTGGACGTGGCGACCAACGACAGCGCCGAAACGGCGACGAAGATCGACATTCCGGGCGAGCGCACGGTGCTGATCGTCGAGGATGACAAGTCGTTTTTGACGCGGCTGGCCAAGGCGCTCGAACAGCGCGGCTTTGCCGTCAGCACCGCGGAATCGGTCGCCGAAGGCCTGCAACAACTCGAGCGCAGCGCGCCGGCTTTCGCCGTGGTCGACATGCGGCTCGGCGACGGCAACGGCCTCGACGTGATTTCAGCCTTGAAGCGGCGCAAGCCCGAGGCGCGCGGCATCATCCTCACCGGCTACGGCAACATCGCGACTGCGGTGAACGCGGTGAAACTCGGCGCGGTCGATTATCTGGCCAAGCCGGTCGATGCCGACGACGTCGTCGCCGCGCTTTTGGCGCAGGACAACGCCAAGATCGCGCTGCCGGAAAATCCGATGTCGGCCGACCGCGTGCGCTGGGAACACATCCAGCGCATCTACGAATTGTGCGACCGCAACGTGTCGGAAACCGCGCGGCGGCTCAACATGCACCGCCGCACCTTGCAGCGGATTTTGGCCAAACGGGCGCCGCGCTAATCGATATCCCCGTAAGGCCCGGTCGGGTCGGCGAGCGATTGCAACCGTAAAGCCGCGGCACGGGCGAAGATCAGCATCATCGACTTGCGCGTGGCGGCGGCGAGCTTGTGCTCAGGCGCGTCGCATTTGAATTCGGCGCCGAAGGCGTCGGCCACGATCAGCCCGGTATCCGGCGGGAAGATGTCGCACGGCACTTCGAGGCAGGTGGCGAAATAAAGCCGGTCGCAATGGGCGCGATAGTCCTGCCATTTCTGGTCGGCGCGGAAATCCGCCACCGAAGACTTGACCTCGACGATCCAGATCTGCCCGCCGGAACCCAGCGCCACCAGGTCGGCGCGCCGCCCGGACGGCAGCGGCAATTCGCTGACGACTGAAAAACCGTGCGCGTGCAACAGCCGCGCGGTGCCGCGCGCCACCGCCAGCGCGGTTTGCGACTGGCGGCCGTCGACCGGAAGTTCGAGCGGCTTCTTGGCGGCGAAGCTCATGGGACCGATTTAACACGCTCTGGAAACGCGGATGCAAGCGCCGCGCGATTGGCGGCGATGACGCCGCGCTCGGTGATCAATCCGGTGACCAGCCGCGCCGGCGTGACGTCGAACGCATAATTGGCGACGGGCGAGCCATCCGGCACCACCTGCACGGTTTCGATGCGGCCGTCCTTGGTCTTGCCGGTCATAGTGGCGACCTCTTCCGGGCCGCGCTGCTCGATCGGGATTTCCGCGACGCCGTCGCTGACCGAAAAATCGATGGTCGGCGACGGCAACGCCACATAGAACGGCACGTTGTTGTCGTGGGCGGCCAGCGCCTTCAGATAAGTGCCGATCTTGTTGCAGACATCGCCTTGCGCCGTGGTGCGGTCGGTGCCGACGATGACCAGATCGACCAGGCCGTGCTGCATCAGATGACCGCCGGTGTTGTCCGGGATTACCGTGTGCGGCACGCCGTGATGGCCGAGCTCCCAGGCCGTGAGCGAGGCGCCCTGGTTGCGCGGCCGCGTCTCGTCGGCGAAGACGTGAATGTCGATGCCCTTGTCGAAGGCGCGATAGATCGAGCCGGTGGCCGAACCCCAATCCACCGCCGACAGCCAGCCGGCGTTGCAATGCGTCAGCACGTTGACGCGCTCGCCTTTCTTCCTGGCGGCGATGTCCTCGATCAGTTTGAGGCCGTGGCCGCCGATGGTGAAATTGATCTCGACGTCTTCCTCGGCGATCTCGTTGGCGCGCTTGAGCGCGGCAGCGGCGCGTTCGCTGCGCGGCCGGTTGCGCACGGCCGCGAGCATCTCGTCCAGCGCCCATTTCAGGTTGATCGCGGTCGGCCGCGTCGCGGCCAGCGCCGCACAGGCGCGCTCGAGATTTTCGTCGGAAGCATCCGCCAGCATCGCCAGCCAGACGCCATAGGCGGCCGACGCGCCGATCAGAGGCGCGCCGCGCACCTGCATGGATTTGATGGCGTGGGCGGCCTGTTGCAGCGTCGTCAACCGCGCCGTCTCATAGCGATGCGGCAACAGCGTCTGGTCGATGATGCCGACGCTTTGGCCGTCGCTCTCGACCCAGATGGTGCGCGTAAGCTTGCCGTCGACTTTCATGGCATCACAAATAGCGGGCTTTCGGCCGCGGGGAAAGTGCGCCAATGTCATGCGCCGGAGGGGTTCCATGCCGATCGATCTCGAAGCCGAATACAACAACCGTGCCCGCGTGCCCGAGCATCCCGCGATCCTCGCCAAACTGGACGTTGACGCCGCGGCCTATCGCGCCAAAGCGCCGAAAGCCGAGATCGGCCTGAGATACGGACCGGGGGAGCGGCAGGTCATCGACCTGTTTCCGAGCGGCGCCGCGAAGGCGCCGCTGGCGATGTTCATCCACGGCGGCTATTGGCGCACCAATCACTGTTCGAGTTACAGCCATTTGGCCGAACACCTCAACGCTCGCGGCATCGACGTCGCGGTCGCCGGCTACGACCTCTGCCCGCAGGTGAAGCTCGGCGACATCATCGCGGAAATGCGCGCGGCGGTGCTGTTTCTGTGGCGCAAGCGCCGGCAGCGCGTTTTCGTGTTCGGCCATTCCGCCGGCGGACATTTGGCCGCCTGCATGGTGGCGACGCATTGGCAAAAGCTCGCGGCCGACGCCCCCGACGATCTGGTGCCGGCGGCTTATGCGATTTCCGGGCTCTACGACCTGACGCCGATGCTGTCGGTGTCGATGAACCAGGAATTGCGGCTCGACGAAAACCAAGCCCGCGCCGCCTCGCCTTTGTTCTGGGACGTGCCGCCGGGCCGCATTCTCGACGTCGTGGTCGGCGGCATCGAGTCGGATGAATTCCGCCGCCAAAGCCGCATCATCGCCGACGGCTGGCAAGACAAAATGCGGACGCGCTACGCGGAAATTCCCGGCGCCAATCATTTCACCGTCATCGATCCGATGAGCGACCCGGACAGCGAGATGGTGCAGCGCGTAGTCGAACTGGCGAGGCAAACCGCCGCGATGAAGCTCTAGCCGCTCGTCCCCGCGAAAGCGGGGACCCAGGGCCGCTGAAAATCCGTATTGCCGCTCTGGATACCCGCTTGCGCGGGAATGAGCGGAACACGGATCAGAAAAACGCCTGGATGCCGGTCTGCGCGCGGCCGAGGATCAGCGCGTGGATGTCGTGCGTGCCCTCATAGGTGTTGACCGTTTCCAGGTTCGAGAGCACGCGCATCACGTGATACTCTTGGCTGATGCCGTTGCCGCCGTGCATGTCGCGGGCGACGCGGGCGATGTCGAGCGCCTTGCCGCAATTGTTGCGCTTCATCAGCGAGATCGACGGCGGCGCCGCCTTGCCCTGCTCCAGCATGCGGCCGAGCCGCAGCGCGCCTTGCAGGCCGAGCGCGATCTCGGTCTGCATGTCGGCGAGCTTTTTCTGCACCAATTGATTGGCGGCGAGCGGCCGGTTGAACTGCTTTCTCTCTAAAGTGTAGGTGCGCGCGGCGTGCCAGCAGAATTCGGCGGCGCCCATGGCGCCCCAGGCGATGCCGTAGCGCGCGTTGTTGAGACAGCCGAAGGGTCCGGCCAGGCCCTTGGCATTCGGCAATAGGTTGTCTTCCGGGATGATGCAGTCTTCCAGCACCACTTCGCCGGTAATGGAGGCGCGCAACGACAGCTTGCCTTCGATCTTCGGCGTCGAAAAGCCCTTGGCGCCCCGCTCGACGATGAAGCCGCGGATGACGCCGTCGAGCTTGGCCCAGACGACGGCGAGGTCGGCGACCGGCGCGTTGGAGATCCAGGTCTTGGCGCCGTTGAGCTTGTAGCCTTCGGCAATTTTCTCGGCGCGCGTCACCATCGAGCCGGGGTCGGAGCCGTGGTCGGGCTCGGTCAGGCCGAAGCAGCCGATCATCTCGCCGGAGGCGAGCTTGGGCAGATATTTGCGGCGCTGCGCCTCCGTGCCGTAGGCGTAGATCGGGTACATCACCAGCGACGACTGCACCGACATGGCGGAGCGATAGCCGCTATCGACGCGCTCGATCTCGCGCGAGATCAGGCCGTAGGCGACATAGCCGAGCCCCGCGCCGCCAAAGACTTCGGGAATGGTCGGGCCGAGCAGCCCGAGCGCGCCCATCGCCTTCATCATGCCGGGATCGTATTTTTCCTGCGCGTAGGCCTCGACGACGCGTGGCATCAGGTAGTCCTGCGCAAAGCCGCGCGCGGTGTCGCGCACCATGCGCTCGTCCTCGGTCAGTTCGCCCTCGAGATCGAGCGGGTCCTCCCAGGTGAAGGCGGAATCTTTCAGCATCTTAGGGCTGCCCTCATGCTTTTCGGCCGGCTGCGACATGAACTTCTCCGTGGGGGGTGCTGGCGGGCATTATAGAGCGTGGGGCTCTTTAGCCAACGCTGCGCGGCCCGTATTCTTTGCGGCGCCGGGTACGCCGTCGTCCTTCTTTCCCCTCGAAAGCCGAGGGGACGGAGCACCGAGCGGCGCACCGGGTCTCATCCGTCATGCCGCATCCCCTTGTGAAGGATGCGGGCGCCTCTCGGCGCTCCATCGGTGGCGGTTTCTGTCCTCGGGTCCGCGTTTTCCAGGGTTGTGGACCGGTCCGGCGTGCCGTCGCGGCGCTCCCTTTTGGGCGAGCGACACTTCGGCGGACCGAAAACCTTTGGTCCCTCCCCACCCAGCGAGCTCCTCGCGGGGGGTCTTAATGCCCCCGAGCGGGTCCCGAGGCCTCCCGGGTGCGGGGGTACGTCCGTCCCCGCCCGCAGGCGCCACATCCGGCTCCACCATCATGACGCCTCATGAGAGCGCCCTCGATGAACCGGACGGCTGTGATAATAATCATATAGGATTTAAAGTCAAGAGCCGATTTTCAGCCGAGGCCGCCAACAAAAAACCCCGCCGTCGCCGGCGGGGTTTTTCGTCGAAACGGTTCGCTGAAACGGTCAGATCGCCATCTTGAGTTCTTTGGTGGCGCGGAACGCCACTTTGCGGCTGGCCTTGATCTTGATGGCTTCGCCGGTGGCCGGGTTGCGGCCCATGCGGGCGGCGCGCTTGCGCACCTGCAGGATGCCGAGGCCGGCGATCTTGACCCGCTCGCCCTTCTTCAGGTGCTTGGTGATGAGGCCGACGAGGTCCTCGAGCATCTGGGTGCCCTGCTTCTTGGTCAACTGATGCTGGTCAGCCAGCGTATAGGCCAGATGCTTGGTCGTGACCGGCTTGCTGGCCTTCGGCTTGGTGGTTGTTGCGGCTGCTTTGGCTGCCATGGAAATCTGCTCCCTCGTGCGCACCATGCGCTCTTCAAGAGCAACGGCTTATGAGATTCGTTCCGTAACCGCAAAGCATCCGCGCCGCCGTGAGCGGTTTAACCACAGAAAACCAAGCTTTTTGCGGTGCACGGGTGCGGAAAAGCCCGCTGCGACGGGCCAAACGCGCGCTGCGGGCGCGGCCGGTGCCCGAGATTCGGCCGAACCCCGCCTATGCTTCGGCGCAAAACGACGTAAACTAAACAAAAAAACTTCAGCACGGGAAAAGGAAACGTCCATGAGCAGAATGACACGCCGGAGATTTATGCAGTCGACGAGCGCCGCCGCGGGCGGCGTCGCCCTCTTCGGCATTCTGACGCGACGCGGCGATGCCGCCGAGTTCGTCTATCGCTACGCCAATAACAACAACGCCGCCCATCCCATGAACGTGCGGCTGCGCGAGGCCGTCGACAAGATCAAAGAAGAATCGAGCGGCCGGGTGGAAATCCAGGTCTATCCGAACAGCCAGCTCGGCGGCGACACCGACATGCTGTCGCAATTGCGCACCGGCGCCATCCAGATGTTCAACTTGTCCGGTCTCATCCTCGCCACTTACGTGCCGGTCGCCTCCATCAACGGCATCGGCTTCGCCTTCAAGGACTACGACCAGGTCTGGCCGGCCATGGACGGCGAGCTCGGCGCCTTCGTCAGGGGCGCCATCGGCAAAGCCGGTCTGCACGCCTTCGACAAGATGTGGGACAACGGCTACCGCCAGATCACCAGCAGCACGCATCCCATCAACGAGCCCGACGACCTCAAGGGCTTCAAGATCCGCGTGCCGGTGAGCCCGCTCTGGACCTCCATGTTCAAGGCGCTCGAGTCGTCGCCGACCAGCATCAATTTCAACGAAGTCTATTCGGCGTTGCAGACCAAGATCGTCGAGGGCCAGGAAAATCCGCTGTCGCTGATCAACCTGTCGAAATTCTACGAAGTCCAGAAATACGTGTCGGTCACCAACCACATGTGGGACGGCTTCTGGACGCTGGCCAACGCCAAGGCCTGGGCCGACCTGCCGAAGGACATGCAGGACATCGTCGCCCGCAACATCAACGGCGCGGCCCTCAAGGAGCGCGAGGACGTCCGTCAGCTCAACGACTCGCTGCAAGACGAGCTGGGCAAGAAAGGCATGACTTTCAACAAGACCGACGCGGCAAAATTCCGCGCCAAACTCCGCACCGCCGGTTTCTACGCCGAGTGGAAGGGCAAATACGGCCCCGACGCCTGGGCCGCGCTGGAAAAGCAGGTCGGCAGCTTGAGCTAGGCCGTGGCCGGCGACAGCATCGAAGGATTGGCGTCAGAGCAAGCGATCGCCAACGCGGTGCTGCCGACCGGGCGCGCCGTGCACTTCGCCCGGCTGGACAGCGTGCTCGCCTGGGCGACGGAAATTCCGGCCGCGGGTCTTGTCGCGGTGGAGATCCTGGTTCTGCTGGTCGGCGTCATCTCGCGCTACATCTTCAACCGCCCGCTGACCTGGTCGGACGAGCTCGCCTCGATCCTGTTCCTGTGGCTGGCCATGCTCGGCTCGGTGATCGCGTTGCGCCGATCCGAGCACATGCGGCTGGCCTTTCTCGTCGGGCTGGCGCCGCCGCGCTGGCGGCGATTTCTCGAGACGCTGGCGACCGGGGTGGTCGTCGCCTTCCTCATTGGGATCATCGCGCCGGCCCGCGACTACGTCGAGGTGCAGTGGTACATCACGACACCGGCGCTTGAAATTCACGACGGCTATCGGGTGGCGGCCATCGGCGTCGGCGCGGTGCTGATGCTGGTGATCGTGCTGGCGCGGCTGATGGAGCGCAGCAGTCTCGCCGAGGCGGCCGCGGCTTTTGTCGTGATCATTGGCATCGCGGCGGCGTTCTGGCTGTCCAAACCGGCGCTCATTGCGCTCGGCAACATCAATCTCCTGATCTTTTTCGTCGGCATGGTCGCGCTCTGTGTCGCGCTCGGCGTGCCCATCGCCTTTGCCTTCGGCATTTCGACGATGTCGTATCTCGCGCTGACGACGCGCATTCCGCTGACGATCATCGCCAGCCGCATCGACGAAGGCACGTCAAACCTCATCCTCTTGTCGGTGCCGTTGTTCGTGTTTCTCGGGTTGCTCATCGAAATGACGGGGCTCGCCCGCGTGCTGGTGGATTTCATGGCCGCGCTGATCGGCCATGTGCGCGGCGGGCTGTGTTACGTGCTGCTCGGCGCCATGTATCTGGTCTCGGGCATCTCGGGCTCGAAGGCGGCCGATATGGCGGCGGTGGCGCCGGTGCTGTTTCCCGAGATGCGGCGGCGCGGCGCCAATTCGGGCGAGCTGGTGGCGCTGCTCGCCGCCTCGGGCGCGATGTCGGAGACCATTCCGCCGAGCCTGGTGCTGATCACGATCGGTTCGGTCACCGGCGTCTCCATCGCCGGCCTGTTCACCGGCGGCCTGCTGCCGGCGCTGGTCGCGGCGCTGGCGCTCGTGCTGATTTGCCGCTGGCGCTCGCGCGAGGAAAACCTCGACGACGTCAAGCGCGCGCCGCTGCGCGAAGTCGGCCGCACCTTCCTGGTCGCGCTGCCGGCGCTGGCGTTGCCGTTCCTGATCCGCTCGGCGGTCATCGAGGGCATCGCCACCGCGACCGAAGTGTCGACGGTCGGCGTCATCTACACCGCCGTGGTCGGCATCCTGCTCTATCGCCAATTTCCGTGGCGGCGACTCTATCCGATGCTGATCGAAACCGCCTCGCTGTCGGGCGCCATTCTTCTCATCATCGGCATGGCGACGGCGATGGCCTGGGCGCTGACCCAGTCCGGCTTCTCGCGGCAGCTGGTGTCGATGATGGAGCAGGTGCCGGGCGGCCAGTGGGGCTTCCTGGCGGTCAGCATCGCGGTCTTCGCCATTCTCGGCAGCGTGCTCGAAGGCATTCCCGCCATCGTTCTGTTCGGGCCGCTGCTGTTTCCGGCGGCGCGCGCGCTCGGCGTGCACGAGGTGCATTATGCGATGGTCGTCATCCTGGCGATGGGCATCGGCCTGTTCGCGCCGCCCTTCGGCGTCGGATTTTACGCCGCCTGCGCCATCGGCCGCGTCTCGCCCGACGAAGCCATGGGACGGGTGTGGCCTTATCTGGGCGCGGTGCTGGTCGCCCTCATTATTGTCGCGCTTTTTCCGTGGCTCTCGATCGGCTTCCTCTAGAAACCAGGCGCGGCACCATCAAAGCGACAGGTTAGCGGCACGCTACGATCGGGCTATTGCTTCGCCAACTCGGCCATGCCGTCCTGAAACGCGATTTGCGGCGCCCAACCGAGTTCGCGCCGAAGCCGCGACGAGTCCGCGGTTATGTGCCGCACATCGCCAAGCCGGTATTGTCCGGTCACGACCGGCGCGGGTCCATCCAACGCACGCGCAAGAGCCGCCGCCATTTCTCCCACGGTACGCGGTGTGCCTGACCCCACGTTGAACGCCGTCACGCCCTCGATGCCGGCTTCGCAGGCAAGCACGGTGGCCGCGGCAACGTCGCGGACGTGAACAAAATCGCGGCGCTGGCAACCATCCTCAAAAACGCGGGGGGCTTCTCCGCGCCGCAGCGCCGAGGTGAAGATCGCGGCAACTCCGGCATAAGGCGTGTCGCGCGGCATGCCCGGCCCATAGACATTGTGATAGCGCAACGCGGCGACCGAACCGCCGGTCACGCGCGCCCAGTTCGACGCATAAAATTCCTGAGCCACCTTGCTGCTGGCGTAGGCGTTGCGGGGGTCGAGGGGCGTATCCTCGCCGACAAGTTTCGGGGTCAGAGGGCGATTGCAGACCGGACAAGGCGGCTCGAAGTTGCCGCGCGCCAGTTCGGTTTCGACGCGGGGCGCCGGGCGGACCGCTCCATGTTCGGCGCAAATCGCGTAGCCCTCGCCATAGACCACCATCGAACTGGCGAGCGTCAGCCTCTGGACGCCGGCGCGCGCCATGCCGGCCAGCAGTTCCGCCGTGCCCGCGTCGTTCGACGACGCGTAATCCGGAAGGTCGCCGACATCGACGCCGAGCCCGACTTTAGCGGCCAGATGCAGCACGGCTTCGACGCCGCCGAGCGCGCGGTCGATCGCGGCAGCGTCGCGGACATCGGCCACGATCAGCTCGGCGCCTTGCAGCGGACTCGTCGCGCCATCCTTGTGAACATCGGGCCGCAGCGAATCGAGAATGCGCACCTCGTGGCCGCGCACAAGCAGCTCGCGCAGCACGTGGCGGCCGATGAAACCGGCGCCCCCGGTCAGAAGAACTCGCATCGTCAATTTCCCCTGACGCGGACGGCCGTGAGCCCCGCATTGCGCCGCAGCGAGGCGGCAAGACGGAGAAAGGTCGTTACGATTTTCCAGCCGGCCTGGAGGCCGGCGATCAGATTGCCCGAGACTTTCGACACTCCGCCGCGGCGGCAGCGGTGGTCGACGGGCACTTCGAGAATGCGCAGGCCGCGGGCGGCCGCACGCATCTGCATTTCGAGATTCCAGCCGTAAGTCTGCTCCTGCATCCCGAGGGCGCGCAGCCGGTCCGCCCGCATGCCGCGGAACGGCGACATGTCGGTAAATCTTACGCCGTAGGTGAGGCGCAGCAGCAAGCCGGCGAGCCAGCCGGCGAAAACTTGTTGCGGCGTCAGGCTACCCTTTTCGCGAAGGCCGCGCAGGCGCGAGCCCATCACGAAATCAGCCTGATCGCGCACCAGCGGGGCGACGACCGCGTTCAGGAAAGCCGGCACGTCGCTGCCGTCGCCGTCGAGAAAACAGACAAACTCGGCATCGGCGCGGATGGCGCTGAGGCCGCTGGCGCAGGCGCGGCCATAACCGCGTTGCGGCTGAGCGACGACATGCGCGCCGGCTTGAGCGGCGCGCGCCGGCGTCGCATCGGTCGAGCCGTTGTCGACGACCACCACTTCATCGACGCCCTGGGCCAAGACCTCCCGCACGACATCGGCGATCGGCTCCTCTTCGTTGAGGCATGGAATCACGACGCTGACAATTCGGTCGCCCTCGGGGAAGCGCATGTTTTGTTATACCGCAACCGCGCTCTTGCGCTCGCGAAGAAACTGCCGCGTCGCCGGCGCCTCGGCCCCGGCCAGGCGGGCGAAGTCCGGCGCGCGGCCGGACATTTCGTCTTCCAGCATCTGGAAGGATGCGGCGTCGTCGACGTCGTACCAGCCCGGAACGTTCACGACCGGCAAGCCGATCTGGCGGGCGCGTTCCAGCGTCAGGCGATACACCTCGCTGGTGCTCCACGGAATATCGGCGAACAACCGCGCGTGCGGCCGCGACAGCCCGACCAGCGTGTAGCCGCCGTCGAGCGCCGGGCTCAAAGTCACATTGTCACCGCTGCGAACCGCGTCGACCGCTTCGCGCAATATTGATTTTGGTAAAGTCGGCGAGTCCGAATTGACCAAAATTGCACCTTGATGACCGTCGGCCAGGAGATCAACTATTCCTCTCAGCAGCCGTTCACTGAAATCGCCTTCGCTTTGCAGCGTCAATGCGAATTGCGGCGGCAGCAATTGCCGCAAGGCCGGCTCTGTCCCCAACGGGGTGTAGACGGCATAGCCGGCAACGTCGCCATCGTCGGCGAGCGCCTGAATGGTGCGCGACAGATCGCGAATGAAGCAGGCCGACAAGGCGGCGCATTCTTCCGGGCGCAGCGGCGGCGACAACCGTGTCTTCGACTTGCCCGCCATCGGCGTCTTGCAGATGATCGCGACCGCAACCGTATTCGCCATGCTTATCCCCGGCCACCCCAACGGCGAATCTAGATAGCGCCCGTGAGTGCGCGCGACAAATCCAAGAACAATTCATCGGTATTTTCCAGACCGACCGAGAATCGCAGCAGATTGCAGGGGCACGGCGAGCCTTCGCCTTCGATTGACGAGCGATGTTCGATCAGGCTCTCGACCCCGCCCAGCGACGTCGCGCGCTTCCACAATTCGACGCGGGACGCCACGCCGACGGCCGCGGCTTCGCCACGCCTGATCTGGACGGAGAACATGCCGCCGAAGCCGCCCGTCATTTGCCGCAAGGCGACCTTATGGCCGGGATGAGTTTCAAGACCCGGATAGAGAACGCGTTCGACCGCCGGATGGCCGACCAGCTTGTGGGCCAGCGTCGCGGCGCTTTTGGCCTGCGCCTTGACGCGAACGTCGAGCGTGCGCATGCCGCGCATCAGCAGCCAGGCCTCGAAAGGTCCGAGCACCGCGCCGTGCTGTCCGCGCATTTTACGAATGCGCGCCCAGAGTTCGCCGCGGTTCGAGGTCGCGAGCGCGCCCGCGACGACGTCCGAATGGCCGTTGAGATATTTGGTCGCCGAGTGCATGACGATATCGGCGCCGAGCGCGAGCGGGCGCGTGAACACCGGCGTTGCCACCGTCGAGTCGACGCACAGCAAGGCGTCGCAGGCGTGCGCGATGTCGGCGATGGCGGCAATATCTGTCACCGACCACAGCGGATTGCTCGGCGTCTCGATCCAGAACAAACCGGTTTCGCCGGGGCGGATCGCGGCGCGCACCGCGCTCAAGTCGGAGGTTTCGACAAAGCTCACGCTGTGGCCATAGCGCGCGATCTCGCGTAGCCAGGAGCGGAAACCCCAATACATGACTTGGGAGGCGACGATATGGGTCGGCTTTTCCAGCGCCAGGATGACGGTCGTCGCGGCCGCCATGCCGGAACCGAACAGCAGGGCTTCGTCGGCACCCTCGAGGGCCGCAATGACGTTTTGGGCCTGTTCGACCGAAACGTTATCGGTGCGGCCATAGACGTAGCCTGCACGATAGCCATTGTCTGCGTCCCGCAGATAGGTCGCCGACATATGGATGGGCGGAACGATTGCTTTCGTTAGAGGGTCGTGGACACCAAGCGCCTGCGCGACAAGAGTCGCTGCGGTGAACCGAGGCTGGGTCAGGTCGTCCATGTAATTTTCTAACGGTACAGGGGTTAAAGTGTTCCAAGGCGCGGCATCGTTAAAGGCAATCGTACCCCGGCCTAAGTAATATGCGAAAGATTGTCATCGGATCATGGCTGAACGGTAACAGGTTAAATAATCAAACAAGCATCAAGAAGCTGTGAGCGTTTTCGTCGAATCCCATCAAGAAAAAGCGCGTGAAAATCGTCGCCAATGGCGCTGGAAGAAAGCAAAGGGGACGGATAAACTTTATGGTCAGTCGCGGCACGCAAACAATTGGTCGATTTCGGGTATGATGCCAACGAGCATCCAGGTTCTCGTTTGCGTCGCCGCCGCGATTTTCTATTGGACCACCGTCGGCTATTCGCTGGGGCGATGGCTGGCGCCCCCTGGCCTCGCCCTTCCCATCGCACCGGCGCTCGGCTGGGCCCTGCACAGCGCGCTTGTCTTGCCGCTCTATCGGGTCCTCGGGTTTACGCCGGGAATCGTTGGCTTTTGTTCGCTCGCGATTGTCGCCGCCGCGGCGCTTTCGCTACGAGTGGCGGCGCCGGCCGACGACCGGGGACCCACCACCCGGTTTCCGGCGCCGGTTTACGGTATGGCCGCGGCGCTTGCCGCACTCGTCGCGATCGCGCTCTTCCCGAAATTATCCGCCGATGCCGTCACGCTGAGCGGGCCGATCTTCGATCATTCCAAAGTCGCCATGATCGACGACATGGTCCGGCTCGGTCTGCCGCCGGGAAACCCGTTCTTCGGTGAGGCGGGGCATGAGACGCGCCTGGTGTATTATTATCTCTGGCATTTCAGCGCCGCCGAGCTGGCGCTTTTGCTCGGCGTCGGCGGCTGGGCGTCCGACATTGCGCTGACGGGGTTTACGGCCTTTGCCACGCTCGCCCTGATGATGGGCTTTGCGGTCTGGATCAGCGGCCGCGCCGCCGCGGCCTATTGGGCGGTGCTGCTCGCCTTCGCGGCATCGCTCCACCCGACTATTGAATTTCTCGTCAAGCCGGAAACGCTCTACACCTATATCCTGCCGCCGACGGGCTTTGCCGGGTGGCTGTTTCAATCGACGTGGGCGCCCCAGCACGTCATGTCGTCCGGCTGCGTCGTGCTTTCGGCCTATCTGCTGACGCGGTTGGCGCAGCAGCCCTCCGCAGTGACCGTTTGCGCCCTTGGCGTGCTCGGCGCCGCCGGGTTCGAGAGTTCGACCTGGGCCGGCGGCTTTGTCTTCGCCGCCGCGGCGCCCTTGATCGCGGCGATCCTGTTCGCCGGCTGCGCGCCGCAACAACGGTTACGGTTTTTGATCTCGTGCGCGGTCGCTGGCCTGTTGACCGTCGCGCTGGCGTTACCGTTCCTGCGCGATCAAGCGGCGGCGGCCGCGGCGCGGGGAGGTGAAAGCCCGATCGCGTTTCAACCGCTTGAGATATTCAACGACGGCGTGCCGGAAGCCTGGCGCCGGATCCTGGATGTGCCGGGGTACTGGCTCGTCCTGCTGATAATAGAATTCCCAGCGATCTATCTGCCGGGACTTTTTTCGATTGCCGGCACCTTGCGCGCCGGATCGGTCCCGGCCGATCAAATGCGGGCCAGCCGGGCTTTCGCGGCGCTCGCGCTTGTCAGTCTGCTGATCGCCGGATTTTTCACCATCACCTTCGCCGAGAACAACGATCTCGGCTGGCGCGCCGTCCTTCCCGGCGTTCTCGTCCTGACGATCTTTGCCGCCGCCGGGCTGGCGCGATGGCTTGCGATGCCGGCGCCGGCGCCTGCCGCCATGACACTGGTGTTGCTGGCCTTGGCGCTGCCGCGTTCGCTGCAGATTGCCGCGGCCAACATCAATGGCTCGCCTTCGCCGTCGGACCGCGTCTTCGCCACGACGCCGGCGCTGTGGCAGGCGGTGCGCAAATATGCCGGACCCGACGAGCGCATCGCCAATAATCCGGAATTCATGGCGCATATGACGCCCTGGAGCATCAACATATCCTGGGCACTGCTCGCCGACCGGCGCTCCTGTTACGCCGGCCTGGGATACGCGGCGCCGTTCACCACGCTGTCGCCCGACCGCATCGGCGACATCGACGGATTGTTCACGCGGGTTTTTGCCGGCAAGGCGGCGGACGGCGACCTCCGCGACCTCGCGACACGCTATCAATGCCGGATCGCCGTTCTGACCGCCGAAGATCCGGCCTGGCCGAACGATCCCTTCGCGCACAGCGCGGTCTATCGATTGGTCGAGGAAAAGCCGCAACAGTGGAAAATCTACCGCAGCGGGGCTGCGCCCGGCGGCTGATCAGCGCCGCGCCAGCGCGATGCGAATCGTCTCGTCGTCGGCAAGGACAGTGTCTTTGCCCGGCGTCCAGGTCGGCTCCGCCTCGAAGTCCTCGCGCGGCATGTCGACCGCGTCGACTTGGAGCGCCAGGATAGCGACGACTTCAATCGGCACCGCCACCGGACGGCCAAACCATCCGAACCATTTGCTGTACGACACGATCAACTGGATCTTGCCACCGGGCGTGCGCACGACCTTTTGTATAAGGCCGAGCGTCACATCGTTCTCGTCGAGTAACGGCAGGCCGATGAGGTGGCCGACGCGCACTTTCTGCGGAAACCGCTTGGCCATCTTGGCTTCGGGCGTTTCCTCTTCGTCGGCTTTATCCTGCGCCTGTTGCTGAGCGACCAGAACCGGTGCGGTCTGGCCGCCAACAGGTTGAGCCACAGCCGACGCCAGCAGCGCAAATCCAATGACCAGCCTGCGCATCCCAGTACTCCCCCGTCCCCGACCTGCGGAAGTATTGCATGATTTGCGGCGGCGACGCGATCACGCCTTGCGCACGAGAATATGACCGAAGAATCGTTGATTTTCCTTACGGGCCTGCTCATAACCTAAGCGCGGGCGCGCCCATTGCGGCGCCGGACGGGGATGTTCACATGTCGGCTGACGCCGTTGCCGCGCGACATCGCTTGCGCAAGCTTCATCCGCTTCCGCTGCGCATCATGCATTGGGTCAATGCCGTCGCCATTTTCATCATGATCGGCAGCGGCTGGAAAATCTATAACGACGAGGTCATTTTCGGCTGGCTGCACTTTCCCGAGTTTCTCACCATCGGCAAATGGGCGCAGCACGGCCTGCAGTGGCACTTTCTCGGTATGTGGATATTCGCGATCAACGGCCTCGCCTATCTTATCTATGGGCTCGCCACCGGACGCTTCCGCCGCATGCTGCTGCCGGTGCGCTGGGGCGAATTGATCGCCACCATCAAGGACGCCTTGAGCTTTCACCTGTCTCATGACGACCCGACGAAATACAACACCGTACAGAAGCTGTTGTATATCGGCGTCATCTGCGCCGGCATCATGATGGTCATATCGGGTCTCGCGATCTGGAAGCCGATCCAGTTCTCGGAGCTGCTGGCGCTGTTCGGCAGCTTCCAGACCGCGCGCTTGGTTCATTTCCTGTCGATGTCGGCCATCGTCGGCTTTCTGATCGTGCACATTGCTCTCGCGCTGCTGGTGCCGCAGACTCTGGTCGCCATGCTGACCGGCGGGCCCGCGGTCGACGACAAACAGCGCCCCTCCACCGAAACCCGGAGCGCGTCATGACCTTGCGCACGCCGTCGCGTTCGATCTTTCGGCCGAAACGGGCCGTCAGCCAGGACGTCCTCAAGGACAACCGGCGGCTGGTCGAGCAAATCGACCGGCGAAAAATATTACGCGGCGGCTTGAGTCTCGGCGCACTGACGTTTCTCACCGGCTGCGACGTCAGCGAGGACGCTCAGGTGCAGACCGCGCTGCGGGCGGTGTCGAGCTGGAACGACAAAGTTCAAAGCGCGATCTTCCGGCCGAACCACCTGGCGCCGACCTATTCGGAAAAGCAGGTCGTGATCCCGCCGCGCTTCAACGCGCATTACGACGTCGAGGACGTCAAGCCGGTCGATGGCGCCAGCTGGAAACTCGAACTGGCCGGGCGCATCGACAACAAGAAGCCCTGGACCGTGCGCGACATTTACGCGCTGCCCGAGCAGGAACTCATCATCCGCCACATCTGCGTCGAGGGCTGGGATTACATCGGCCAATGGTCCGGCCCCAATTTGCGCCAGTTTCTGGAGCGCATCGGCGCCGATACGACGGCCAAGTACATCGCGTTCCGCTGCGCCGACGGCTATACCGAGAGTCTGGACATGCCGACCGCGCTGCATCCGCAAACCATCCTCGCGACGAAATACGCGCGAGAGCCGATCACCGATCCGTTCGGGTTTCCCATCCGGCTGCGCACTTCCACCAAGCTCGGCTTCAAGAACGCGAAGTGGATCGTGTCGATGGAAGTCACCAACGACTTTCCCGAGACCTATTACGGCAAAGAAGGCTTCAACTGGTTCAGCGGGATATGATTTGACCCGACCCGAGCTTTACGCCGGGAGGGCATGGTGGCGCTGCAGGGCGCACCGACTTTATTCATCTGCGGCATGAACCCGACGAAAAACGCTCTTGTCGTCAGACGCCACGTCGGCAGCAAGATCGGCAAAGCTGCCGAGCAAAAAGCCAAGCGAAGGATCGGCTTTCTTAGTCCGACCTGTGTCCGCTACGAGCCTCTACCCCAGTACCCCAAGCAACTATTTTACGTCTTCATTGATACTTTACGGCCAATATCAATCGACGAAGGCGGCTCGTTTTTCCGCCGGTATTCGCGTGAGGAGTTATCGCGTAATGACTGCGTCCGTCCGCCCGATGCCCTCCTACGCGACTCCCACCGGAAACCAAATCGACCCGCATTCAGGCTCAACCGCCGCGCAGGATATTCTCCGGATCGCGGAAACGATCAAGGCCGCAGCCGGCCTCACCGAAGGGCGGTTTCTCGATATGGGCAGCCGGCTGGGGTCGTCGGTTGAAGTCTTGGATCGCCTCACCAAACTATTCGGCAGACTCCAAATCGAGCTGGACAGCCCAGCCATTAAAGACGCGACCGAGGGCTTGGCGAACGTTGCGGCCCAGATGTCGGTACTCGGCGGCGCGCAACGGGTCGAATCAAAGGTACTCACCAAGCTGAGCGACATCGCCAGCGGACTGGGATACCGCATCGATGAGATCTATAATGAGGTGCGCACGATCGAAATGCTCAACCTCTACGCCCGGATCACCGCGTCCAGCATCGGCCCCGCCGGAAACGGCTTTTTGACCTGCATCAGCGAAATAGGAGAGTCGCTCAAGCTTGCCGAAGTCAACATCCGGCATTTCCGCAACGACCTCACCCTGTTCAGCAGCAACCTCGATTCAACATCTGCCAGCGAGGTCCAATTCAACGAGCGGCAAGCCGAAACGGTGGCTATCATCCCGCAGCAGTTGTCGCAGAGCGTCGAGTTAATCAACACCCGTCGCCAAGCCGCGGCGCAAGCCGCCGGCAGCGTCAGCGAGCGATCTCATCAAGTCGGCAGCGGCATCGCCAGCGTCGTGATGGCGCTTCAGATTGGCGACGCCACGCGGCAGCGCATGGAACATGTTCAAGAGGCGGCACAATTATTGGCGAACATCCTGGCCGGGGTCGATGGACCCGTCGATGTCGCGGATCATCCCTGGGCGGGCCTCTCAAGGCATGAGCGCCACCATCTCGCCGCGGCTGGCTGCTTGCTCCAGACTGCCCAACTCAACGATACCGCCGACGAATTCGGCCGCGAGGTCAAAACAATCTATGCGGCCCTTACCGACCTCGCGGCGGATGCTCCCGAAATCGTCCGTCTCAGCAAAGAGGCATTCGGATCGGCCGACGGCGGCGCGTTCTTCAATGAGTTGGATGACGACGTCCGGCAATCTCATTCTTTGCTGGCGACTTTCCATGCCGACCGCCTGGGCGCAGACCGCACGATGGCTGCCCTGATCGAGATCGTCACGCGGCTGGCGTCGCATATCGGCACAGTTCGCACCGTCGAAGGCGATATCCGTATGACTGGCGTCAACGCCACCGTGATGAGCAGCCGGTTGGGCATCATCGGCTCCGCGCTGAGCGTGATCGCAAACGAGGTGATGAACTCATCGGCGCGCACCGCGGCCGTTGCCAGATCAACGACCGGAGATGTCGAGAATATCGTAACAACAGCAAAGTCCCTCGGCGGCCAGCAGCAGCTAGACCGGCTGGCCGAAATCACAGCGGTTACCGACCTGATGACCAAGTCGACCGATCAGATCCGCAGCGTCGGTTCAAGCCTGGCCTCCGCCTTCGAGGAGCTCTTGAGAGACGGCTTGACGGTAGCAGCGCTTCTCGACGATACCGCTGCGAGCCTGGCTGTCACCGAAGAGATCGACGCCACCTTGCGGTTCGCGGCCAAAAGCTTTGCCGACATTGCGGCAACAGCGCCGGCTTCAGAACTGGCGCCGGCCGATGCCAGCGATCGAATGTTTCAGACCATTGCCAAAGTCTACACCATGGTTCGCGAACGCGAAATCCACTGCGCCATCGTACCAGGCTCGGCCATCACGGCGCCGCCACTTGTGTCGGCCGAAGCCAATATCGACGACATGCTGTTTTAGGGCGTAGCCCCAAGCCACGGTTTGGGCGGCTGGAAGGCCGGCGCGACGGCCTCGCTCATCGATTTCCCGCGCGGAGCAATTCTGCCGCCAGCAGATCGAGCGGCAGGACCTTATCGCAAGCGCCAAGCGCGATGGCCTCTTTCGGCATCCCGAACACAACCGACGTCGCTTCATCCTGGGCGACGGTGAATGCGCCCGCCTGCTTCATTTCAAGCAAGCCACGGGCGCCGTCGTCTCCCATGCCGGTCATGATAATCCCCATCGCATTCGCGCCGGCAAATCGAGCCGCGGAACGAAACAGAACGTCCACCGATGGACGGTGGCGCGACACCAACGGGCCTTCCTTGACGGCAACGAAATAGCGCGCGCCGCTTCGTTGCAGCAGCATGTGCCGGTCGCCATGGGCAATCAAGACGCGCCCGCGCAGCGCTGTATCGCCGTCGGCCGCTTCCTTGACTTCGACCTCGCAAAGGCCGTTCAACCGCCGCGCAAAAGCAGCCGTGAATTTTTCCGGCATGTGTTGAACGATCAGGATCGGAGGTGAATTGGCGGGTAGCGCTTCCAATACGACGCGCAACGACTCAGTGCCGCCGGTGGAGGCTCCGATACAAACAATGGTCTCCGTCGTGCGCGCCATCGACTGTCCGGCAACCGGCGCCGGCAACATGACGTCCGCCGTCAGTTTTTTGGCCGGCGCGCCGAGACCGGCGGGCTTTCCGCGCACGAACTTCGGTATTTGTTTCAGGCGCGCCCGCCCCGCGGCTTTGACGACATCGCAAATGCTGACCTTGGATTCCATCAGGAATTGCGCGGCATCGATGCGCGGTTTCAGGATGATATCGACGGCGCCGGCTTCCATCGCCTGCATCAAGGTCTCGGAGCCATCTTCCGTCAGCGACGAACACATCACCACCGGCAACGGATGCTGACTCATGATCTTGCGCAGGAACGTGATGCCATCCATGCCCGGCATCTCGACGTCGAGCGTGATGACGTCCGGGACCTCATTCTGGATTCGGCGAGCCGCGATGAATGGATCCGACGCCGTGCCGATTACCTCGATGTCGGGATCTGAACTCAGAATGCTGGAAAGCGTCTGGCGAACCGAAGCCGAGTCGTCGACGATCAACACCCGCGTTTTCTTGTGCATCGCCATCACGTCCTACAAAATACGGTGGTTCCCACGGGCCGAACCGGCAGATCGAACCCGTTCAGCGATTCGGAATGGCCGAGAATTAAATAGCCGCCCGGCCGCAAGTGAGCGCAAAGCTTGCTCAGAACGTCGTGCTGCGTATGTCTTTCGAAATAGATCAGGATGTTACGGCAGAAGATCACGTCCATGTCGCGGTCGAGCGAATATGCGGAATCCATCAGATTGAGGCGCGAGAACGTGACGCGCGCGCGCAGCTCCGGGACGATGCGCGACAGGCCCGACGCACGGTCCTTGGCCCGCATCAGATACCGCGCGCGCAGATCGGCGGAAATTGGCGACAATACATCGGCCGGATAAATTCCGGCCTGGGCGACCTGCAAAACTTCAGTCGAAATATCCGTGGCGAAGACGATCCCGGCCGAGCCCAGCCGAACGCGCTCGAACTCCGCGAGTACGATCGCGATCGTGTAGGCTTCGACACCGGTCGAAGCCGCGGCACTCCATATCTTGATCGGGTTTCGGGTGGAGACTTGACGGCTTGCAACGATGCTGGGCAGCAATTTTTCGGAGAGGAATTTGAAATGCTCCGGCTCGCGGAAGAACTCGGTCTTGTTCGTCGTGATCACATCGATCAGATTGACCTCTTCCGACGCGAGTCCCCCTTGCTCGAACAGGTAGTCGTAGTACTCGGAAAGGCTTGCCATCCCAAGCGCGCGAACGCGGCGGCGCAAACGCCCCTCAACCATCGTCAGCTTGCTCGGCGGCATCTTGATGCCGCTGTAGTCGTGAATGAAAGACGCGAGCCGCGCGAACTGCTTCTTCGTCAGTTGATCGTCGCTGCCATACCAGGTTTGCTGATTTGGTTGGTCATTGGGTTGGTTCATCGCGGCTTTCGTGGAGAGAGAGCGCTAGGCCACGTCGGACTTGGACGGCGACTGATCGTCACCCGCGGCCGGGGGAAGGCTATTGGGTGTCTTGAGCAGTTGCGCAGCGTCCACCGAAAACAGCTTGCCCAGATCGAATATGACAACGAAGCTGTCGCGGCGCCTGCCGATGCCGCGGATGTAATCGGAATTCCAGCGCATGCCGATATCGGGCGACGGTTCGATCTGTTTATCGTTCAGAGCGATGACTTCAAATACCCGGTCGGCGACCAAGCCAATCGCCAGCCGGCGCTCGCCCATCGGCACTTCGAGAACGATAATCCGCGTGTAGGTGTCGGCGGCAACGGCGGGCAGTCCGAGCTTGACCCGCAGATCGATGACGGGCACAGCGCGCCCCCGAACATCGATCAAACCCTTGAGATGCGCGGGCGCATCGGGAATGCGGAAAATCGGCCGCATATCCAGGATTTCGAGCACAGTTTCGACCGGCACCGCGAAAACTTCTTTGTCGATCCCGATGGTCAGGAAGGAGGCATCGTCTTCGGTTTCGGCGGTTTCCATGGCTCACACCGCCCGTTCGAACTGGGCGTCGTGATGATCGTGACCGCCGGTGCCGAGGTCGAGCTTAACGCCTGACTTGCGCAACGGCTTGCCGCTGCCATAGGCCGCCTGGACCTGACCGATCAGCTTGTTCGCGCCGTTGCCGGCGGCCGGGGCTTCGGCGCGGACACGCTCAACCGGAGCCTTGGCATTCCTCTTGGCGGACACATGCTTGACCGGCGACGGCGCTTCGATATTTCCGGCCGCACTCGAGTCGTCGGTTTTGAAATAGGCGATGCTGCCTTGCAACTGTTCGGCCTGGGCTGCCAGTTCTTCCGATGTCGCCGACATTTGTTCGGAGGCGCTGGCGTTCTGCTGCGTGACCTGGTCGAGCTGCTGGATCGCCTTGTTGATCTGCTCGGCGCCGATTTCCTGCTCGCGGCTGGCCGCGCTGATCTCGGTGACGAGTTCCGCGGTCTTTTGAATATCGGGGACCAGACGGGTCAGCATCTCGCCGGCCGCCGTCGCCGCCTTTACCGTTTGCGAGGACATATCGCTGATCTCGGCCGCGGCCAACTGGCTGCGCTCGGCTAGCTTGCGCACTTCGGAGGCAACCACCGCAAAACCCTTGCCGTGTTCGCCCGCACGCGCCGCTTCGACCGCGGCATTGAGCGCCAGGAGGTCGGTCTGCCGCGCGATCTCTTGAACGATGGTGATCTTACCCGCGATGGTCTGCATGGCCTCGACGGCGCGCGCAACCGCATCGCCGCTCGCCTTGGCGTCCGATGCCGACTGGCTGGATATCTTTTCGGTCTGCGCGGCGTTATCGGCGTTCTGCTTGATGCTGGCCGCCATCTCCTCCATCGACGACGAAACCTCGTCGGTCGCCGAGGCCTGTTCGGTGGCCCCTTGCGACAGCTGATCCGAACTCGACGACAATTCCTCGCTGCCCGACGAGACATTGTCGGACGCGCGCAGCGCTTCGGAAACGACCCCACGCAGCTTCAGCACCATCGCGTTGATGTGGCCGACCAGGTCGCCGACTTCGTCGCGCGACACATGTTCGATCGTCTTGGTCAAATCGCCGGAGGCTACTCCTTGCGCCAGCGTACCGGCACGATTGAGAGCGCGGCTGATGCTGATGGCGATCCACAGCGAGGCAATAATCGCGAGCAAGCTGGAGCCGGCGATCATCGCAATCATGAGCGATCGCGCATTGAGGTACTGCGCGTCGGCCTCCATCTTGGCCTGCTCCAAACGTTGCTTGTTCACATCTTCAATCTTTTGCATATCGGCATTGATTTCGGTGACGTACTTGGCGATGTCCGTGACCGACATGTGACGAGCACCGTCGGCGTCGCCTTGCTGAATCAGGCTCCGAATCTTGTCCTGAACCGCGCCGACTTGGACCAAGCCAGCTCGCGCCGCCGTCCAAGCAGGCTTGTTTTGAGGGGACGCCGTCGCTATGGATTGCTCCATCAGGGTCAGCAGAGCCTGCCGGGGCTTGACGATCTCAGTGTCAAACCGGCCCAGCTCATCCTTGTTGGCGAGAAGCGTCAGGTTTTTTTCATTGCGCACGAGCCGCATCAGATCAAGGCTGATCCGTTGCGACAATTCCAGCCGCTTCATCGGACCTTCGACGAGGCCACTGAGGTGTTCATTCAGGGTCGCTAGGCTCGTGATACCGAACCAAGCCGTCGCCCCCGACAACAGAATGACCAACGCGAAAGTGAGCCCGAGTTTCATTTTGATCGTGAAGCGCATCGACTTTTTCCCTTAGCGGCTGGCGACGGCGACGTTGGCCATCTGGTGTTCAATTGTTGTCCATGGTCACCAGCTTCATGGGCTGGCTCAATTCCGGCATCCCGGGGCGGCGATGGGCCGCCGCCGTGTTTCAACCGGCGCGTTCGAACTCGGAGTCTTGGTGGTCGGGCCCGCTTGGCCCGAGGTCGAGCTTGACGCCTGTCTTGCGATCGGCCTTCCCGCTGCCATAGGCCGACTGCACCTTGGCGATGAGCTTAGCCGCCCCGTTCGGTGCCGATTTTGCGACGGGAGCAACTCGGTCCGCGCCGCGCGACGAGGTTTTGGCCGTTGCGGGTTGCTTTGCCGCAGCGGTCGCCGGCGCTTTCTCTACCGGTCCCGTACCTTCGATGTGGAAGTAGGCGATGCCGGACTGCAACTGCTCGGCCTGGGCCGACAGCTCTTCCGACGTCGCCGACATTTGCTCGGAGGCGCTGGCGTTTTGCTGCGTCACCTGGTCGAGTTGTTGAATGGCTTTATTGATCTGCTCGGCGCCGATCTCTTGCTCACGGCTTGCGGCGCTGATCTCGGTCACCAGCTCGGCAGTCTTTTGTATATCCGGGACCAGCCGCGTCAGCATCTCGCCGGCAGCTTCGGCTGCCTTCACGGTGGTCGCCGACATCTCGCTGATTTCGGCCGCAGCTGTCTGGCTGCGTTCGGCGAGCTTTCGCACTTCCGAAGCCACGACGGCGAATCCCTTGCCGTGCTGGCCCGCCCTTGCGGCCTCGACCGCCGCGTTGAGCGCCAGGAGGTCGGTCTGCCGGGCGATCTCCTGAACGATCGTGATCTTGCCGGCGATAATCTGCATCGCTTCGACCGCGCGCGCGACCGCCTCGCCGCTGGCCCTGGCGTCCGATGCCGACTGCCCGGCAATCTTTTCGGTCTGTGCCGCATTATCGGCGTTCTGCTTGATACTGGCTGCCATCTGCTCCATCGACGACGACACTTCGTCCGTCGCGGAAGCCTGCTCGGTCGCGCCCTGGGACAACTGGTCGGCGCTCGACGACAATTCCACACTGCCGGAAGAGACGTTGTCGGACGCGCGCAGCGCTTCCTGCATCACCTGGCCCAGTTTCTCGACCATGCGCTCCAGCGCGATGCCGAGCGTATCCTTGTCGGAGAAGCGCTTGACCTTCACCGTCAGATCGCCATTGGCGATCGTATCGGCAACGCCAGCCGTGGTCCGCAGGTTCGTCGTCATCTGATTGAGGGCGTCGATCAGATCCTTGATCTCGTCGTTGTTTTTGACCACGGCCTCCTGGGTCAGGTCGCCGATCGCGACGGCCTTGGCGAGACCGCCGGCGAGCGTGAGGCCCCGGCTGATGCTGAGCGCCATCCATACCGCGCCCCCCGCCGCTATAAGAAGCGACCCCAGGGCGATGCAGATGAGGAGAAGACGTGAAGTTTCATATTGATGATTTGCATCGGCCTTGGCCGCTTCAAGCCTCTGCTGATTGAGGGCGACGACGCCGACAAGGGCTTTCTGCGCTTCAACCACCTGCTCCCGCGACTGCGTGGACGACAGACTACGCGCTTCATCCGACGCGCCTTTTTGAACCGCGGCCCGAATGTTTTCCTGCACAGCAATGAGACGTTGCACGGCGGTGCGGGCGCTAGTCCAAAGAGCCTTGCCCTGAGCCGAAGCCGTCGCCTCGGACGCTTCCAATTCGCTCAGTAATGACTGTCTTTCTTTAACAAGATCGGAGTCGAATTTTGCGGTCTCTTCCTTGGTGCTGGCTAGAATCAAATTCTTTTCGGTTCGGACGAGCTCGACGAGATCGAGCTTTCGACTGAGAGACATTTCGACCCGCTTGACGGGCCCATCGACGAGCTGAGTGAGGCCGGCGTCGAGCGACGCCATATTGTAAATGCCCAGCCAGGCCGTCACGCCGGACAGCACAATGACGACGGCGAAAGTCGCGGCGAGCTTGAGTTTTATAGTAAGGCGCATTGGCGGAATTCCCTAACGGCTGACGACGGCGAGATTCGCCGCGGTGCTATTCAAATAAAGATCGTCGGCCGCCTGCTCGGCAGCGGTCGGCGCCAGAATACGGACGATGTTGGGCACGACGATAAAGTCCTTGCCCCGTTTGCCGATGAAGCGAATGTATTCCGGCCGCCATTTCATGCCGACGCGCGGCGCGTCTTCAAGCGAGGACGGCACCAGTTCGGTGACGGCATGGACTTTGTCGGCGCGGATGCCGACGATGGTCGCCACCTGATCGATGTCGATCTCGATGACGACAATCCTGGTGTCGATCGTGTCCGGCTTCTGTTCCATGCCGAACTTGAGACGAAGATCGGCCAGCGGCACGACCTTGCCGCGCACATTGATGACGCTGCTGACGAACGGCTGGCTGCAGGGCACTTCCGTCACCGGCACGAGATCGAGGATCTCCCGCACATAGGCCGTCTCCAGGGCGAAGGGCTGGCCCTGCAGATCCATCGTCAACACTTCGAGCGGCTGGTTATCGTTCATGGTTGTCATGCGTGCCCCCTATCAACCCGCTGCCCTGAGAGGATCGCTTTTCACCTGGCCATCCTCGACCAGTTGCGGAACATCGAGTATGAGAGCCACCAGGCCGTCCCCGAGGATCGTGGCGCCGGAAAAGAACGGCACATCCGCGTGCAGCTTCGACAGCGACTTGATCACCGTCTGATGGTCGCCGATGACCTGATCGACCACGAGCCCGACACGCGAGGCGCCCGCCGATACGATGACGACCTTCTGATAGGCGTCCGCCGGTATCGGCGAGCGAAACCGCTCGCGCAGCCTGATGAACGGCACCAGTTCGTCCCGGATGTTGAGGAAATTGGCGCCGGTCGAGCGTGCATCTTCTTCCGGCGTCAGTTCGACGCACTCCTCGATCGCAGCCAGCGGAATCACGTAGCGGGCGCGGCCGATGCGCACCAGCAAGCCATCGATGATGGCCAGCGTCAGCGGCAAGCGCAGCGTTACTTCCGAACCCAGGCCGGGCTTGCTGCTGACATCGATCGTGCCGCGCAATTCGACGATGGTGCGCTTGACGACGTCCATGCCGACGCCGCGGCCCGAAAGACTGGTCACTTCGCGCGCCGTCGAGAAGCCCGGCTCGAGAATGAACTTGAACAATTCCTCATCGCTGAGCTTTGCGCCGACGGGCATCAACCCGTTCTCTTCGGCGCGCGCCTGAATGCGGTTACGATCGAGGCCGCGCCCGTCGTCGCTGATCGAAATCAGAACTTCGGCGCCGGCGTGGCGCGCCGTCAATGTGATGCGGCCTTTGACCGCCTTACCCGCCTTGAGCCGGTCCGCCGGCGCTTCCAGGCCGTGATCGCTCGAATTGCGAATCAAGTGGACAAGCGGGTCGGCGAGCCGTTCGACCACGGTCTTATCGAGCTCCGTCTCTTCACCCGATGTGACCAGGTCGATGTCTTTGCCGAGGTCGCGGGACAAGTCGTGCACGAGTCTGCGGAACCGGCCGAACAGCGATCCGATGGGGACCATCCGGACGCCCATCGTAATGTCCTGCAACTCGCCGGCCAGCCGTTCGATGTCCTCGACTACGTCCTTGATCTGCAAATTATCGGACTTGGCTGTCAGCTGCCTGAGGCGGGACTGGGCGATCACGAGTTCGCCGACCCGATCCATCATTTCGTCGAGACGCTCGGCGGGCACGCGAATGCTATCGACACTCTTGCTGCCGGAGGGTGCGGCGCGCACCACGTCCGACGGCGCGGCCGAAGCTGCCGGCCGGGGTTCGGCGGCCACAGGCGCTTGCGCCACGAAATCCACCGGCACGAGCCCGATGGCTCCGGTTTCGATGACGACTTCGAGGGCGGCTTCGGCGGGAGGGCTCTCGCCCTCGATCCGTTCGATGCTCAACTCCATGTCGTCGAGCAGAAACAGGAATACCTGCTCGATGGCTTCGCGTGACTGATCGGTGGCCAGCAAGACTTCCCAACCGACATAACATTCGGCCGGATCAAGCTCTTCGAGCGCCGGCACGCGTTCGGTGTGCGCCTGGACCGTCGCATGTCCCAAGTCATGCAGCTCTTCGATGAGCAGGAGCGGGTTGGAACCGGTAGCCATCGCCCCCTTTGGCAAACGGAAACGGATGCGCCATACGGCGGCAGGCGAAGCCGTGCCGGGGCCCTTGGCCGGGGTCATGGCTGCATTCAGGGCCGGAAGCGCCGAAACCGCACCGACGGCGGCGCCGTCGACCGCAATCTGGAACCGGGCCAGAATTTCATCGCCGACCGTATCGTCGGTATCGCCCGGCGCGTCCATAAGCAGCCGCATCCAATCCTTTGCCGCGAGCGTCAGCGCGATCAACTCGGTCGTCGCCGCAATCTTTCCTTTCCGGACCAAGTCGAACGCCGTTTCGACGTGGTGGGTGAAGGCGGCAACCCGGACATAGCCGAACATGGCGCCGGACCCTTTGATCGTGTGCAGCGCGCGGAACGCGCTGTCGATCAAATCGCCGTCGCCGGGCCGGCCTTCAAGCTCAAGCAAGACATGCTCGAGTTGCTCTAGAAGCTCGTTGGCTTCCTGACGAAATATTTCTGCAGCGTCTGTCGAACTCATGCGCCCAGCACTTTCTTGACGATTCCGACAAGTTGTTCCTGCTGGAACGGTTTGGTAATCCATCCCGTAGCGCCGGCTTCTTTGGCCTTCTTCTTCATCTCGGGATCCGACTCCGTCGTCAGAAACACGATCGGCACGCCGCGATAGGCCGGCAGCTTGCGCAACTCGATGATCAACGACAGGCCGTTCATTATCGGCATGTTGAGGTCGGTAACGATCATGTCGACCTGGGTGGCCTTGGCTTTGGCCAATCCATCGGCGCCGTCATTGGCCTGGATCACGGTGTAGCCGGCGCCCGACAACGTTAATTGCACCATTTGGCGGATACTGGCGGAGTCATCGACGCTTAAAATCTTTTTCGTCATTGCACAGAAGACCCGTTGAGCCAGAATGCGAGATGATCGTTGGATTCGCCGGCTGGCGTGGCCAGAAAGCCCGCCCGCTCCAGCGCCGAACGGAGTTTTCCGTCAGCGGGCGAGGAGAGCCTCAACGCCTTTCCGCCGCGCTCGGCGCTGCGCTTGGCTGAAAGAATCAATTGGATAAGGCTGAGATCACACTCGGTGATATCGTGGAAGTGAATCTCGACCGATTGATGCTCGGCCAGCGCCGCGCTCAGGCGATCATAGGCTGCGTGAATATTGCGGACGATTTGCGGACCATCGAGATCCACGCTGCAAGCCGACCCATCGTTGATGTGCACAGTGATACCTGCATTCCAATTTCGAGAGCGATTTTTCGAAATGAGGAGTGACACCGGGTCAACCTCAACTGCACGGCGACCTTGGCGCACGAACCTTAAAGGACTTCTACCAATAAAATTTGGTGCGAGAATTTTGCGTGAATGTTTTTGAGTGAACAGAAAATATCACAATCGAAAATGCCAATTGCAATTGCGCTGCGCCGCATGACCATTGGCGCGACACGTTATTAGGGTAAGGAGACACCGTGATCCGAAGCAATTTGAAAAATCTAAAAGGCGGGCAAACGAATCCGTCCCCATAGGATGCGATGGCGCGTCACGCGACGCTTGACCATTTCCCACTTTCAGGCCCGCCGCGCGTCTGTCGCAAATATTACAACGCTTGAGCTTCCGCTCCGCGACGAACGCCCCGACGACGCGAAGGATATTTTTCTGGTCAAGTGACATTCGTTCTCGCCGGACAAATAAGCCGGCACGCCCTCGGCACAGACCTACTGTCGCGCCCGAGACGATTCGAACGCCTGACCTTGGCCTGAAGAGGCTCTTGCTCCTGTAAAATCGAGCAAATAACAGGGCCGTTGCCGCATCCAAGGCTTTGGTCTATTCAAGCATCCAGGCGCCCGTAGCTCAGCTGGATAGAGCGTTGCCCTCCGAAGCTGGCTGGAACGCATGTTGATCGATTCTAAAGCCTTGATTTTGAAGCGCTGAATTCACTCAGCTATTAATCCGATATCAATTCGGCACACACGAGCCACATATTCCTTCTCGTCAAGCCATTTCGTTGCACCCAATAAGCGCGTCAATTTGCTTGACGGTCTCTTCCAACTTGTTGCGCGCGTCAGTTAGTTTTTGAGCAGCAATCAAGTGTTCTCGCCTGGCTAGGATGAGAAGCACGGTAAGCACTTCATCCGAGTTGCGGATTAGACGAATAAGGTGATCGCCGCTTGGACCACTAGTCGCCGCGAGCCAGTTTTTAACGGTGCGCTCCCCGGCGCCGGTCCATTTTCTGATCGTTTTAACTGCTTGATGCGTCGAACCCAGCTCACTTTTCAAGGCAAACGCCACCGCTCGAGAAAATGAGCCGAGCTCGTGCGCACCTGGATAAACTATGCCCTTTTTCGGCGGCATTGTTCGGCCTTTCCGCGGCTATTGTCTCTACGAACCACGGCGCATAACGGGTTCATGACTGTGTGCCGAGTGTATTTGCAAGCAAGAACTACCGGAATAGCGCCAGTGGAACAGTTTCTGAGCGAAAGAATAACCGAACATTGCGACAGAAAACTCGTCAGCGCCGCTCAATATGTCCGTATGTCTACGGACCACCAACGATACTCAACTGAGAACCAAGCCAAAGCGATACAAGAATACGCAGCGCGGCGGGGCTTAAAGATCGTTCGCACATACGCCGACGAGGGAAAGAGCGGGCTGAAGCTGGACGGCAGAGACGCCCTCAAGAAACTTATCGAGGATGTGCAAAGCCAACGAACTAATTTTGAAACAATCCTTGTCTATGATGTAAGCCGCTGGGGTCGCTTTCAGGATGCGGACGAAAGCGCTTACTACGAATATATTTGCAAGAGCGCGGGCATAAACGTCCAATACTGTGCCGAGCAGTTTGAAAACGACGGCAGTCCAGTCTCAACCATCGTTAAGGGCGTTAAGCGCGCTATGGCTGGCGAATATAGCCGCGAACTTTCCGTCAAGGTCTTTGCGGGGCAGTGCAGATTAATCGAACTCGGCTTTCGCCAAGGCGGACCGCCAGGCTATGGGCTTCGCCGCAGTCTCGTTGATCAATCCGGGAACAGTAAGGGCTCACTCGCAAGAGGAGAGCACAAAAGTATTCAGACTGATCGTGTCATATTGATCCCCGGTCCGCCAGACGAGATTGACACCGTGAAATGGGTCTACCGGACTTTCGTGAATGAAGGAAAATCTGAACAACAGATCGCAGATATACTAAATGACCGCGGCATTCTTACCGATTTCTGCCGACCGTGGACGCGAGGAAGCGTCCACCAGCTTTTGATCAATGAAAAATACATCGGAAACAACATCTGGAATCGCGCATCATTCAAACTGAAGCGGAAGCGAGTTAAGAACGCCCCCGAAATGTGGCTGCGTGCCGAGAATGCATTTGAGCCAATCGTGGAGCAGCCTCTGTTCAACGCTGCACAAGCAATCATTCGGGATAGATCACATCGACTTTCCGACGAAGCAATGATCGCCGCCCTGCATCAGCTCTTGCAAGATCAGGGGTATCTTTCGGGCTTGATAATCGACGAGGCGGAAAACCTACCATCGAGTAGCGCATTCCGAAGTCGATTTGGTAGCCTGTTGCGAGCCTATCATTTGGTCGGCTTTACACCCGATCGAGATTACCAATACGTCGAAATCAATCGTAGTCTTCGTCGCCTTAATCCACTTCTAATAAGCAGAGTGTTGGATGGCATTCACAAGAGTGGCGGGCGCGTCGTTCAAAATCCATCAAACGACCTTCTTACGGTCAACGATGAATTTAGCGCCTCAGTCGTATTGGCTCGGTGCCATTTAACGCCGAGCGGCTCACGCCGCTGGAATATCCGCTTCGACACTGGCTTGTGGCCGGACATTACCATTGCCGCTCGCATGAATGAGAATAACCAAGACGTTCTCGACTATTATTTTTTGCCTCGTATAGACATGACAGCACCTCGAATCAGGCTCGCGAACGAAAATGGCGTATTTCTCGATGCCTATAGGTTCGAGGCCCTTGACGCGCTTTTTGAGCTTTCCGCACGCAGCCGTCTTTTAGAGGCGGCGTGATGAATACCCCAGAAACGGAAAAAATTGAGATGATCCCCGTTCATCTCATTAGCGTTCTTAACCCGCGAGCCCGCAACAAGAAGGTCTTCAGCGAAATTAAATCGAATATCGAAGAGATCGGACTGAAGAGGCCAATTACAGTAACTCGTCGCGGTGAACGGGAAGGATCAGGGTATACGCTAGTCTGCGGTCAGGGCCGGTTGGAGGCCTACCAAGCACTTGGCCAACTCTCCATACCGGCTCGGGTGATCGATGCAGACCCGGACGACTGCTTAGTCATGAATTTGGTTGAGAACCTGGCTCGCAGGCAGCATCGCGCAGTTGACCTTCTTCAGGACATCGAGGGGCTGAAGCAACGAGGTTACAGTGAGATAACAATAGCTAAAAAGACCGGGCTCGGTGTGGAGTATGTGAAAGGCATAGTTCGTCTATTGGAGGACGGTGAGCTCAGGCTTGTTCGAGCGGTCGAAACCAATCAGATTCCTTTAAGCATTGCCGTTTCCATTGCCGGCGCTAGCGACACCGAAACCCAGTCGATTCTTCATCAGGCTTACGAAAGCAAGATCTTGCGAGGCCAAAAATTTCTGGCCGCGAAGCGACTGATCGAACAACGACAGCGGAGAGGCAAAGGCCTCCGATATGGCGAACGGCAGGCGGGGAGGCGCCGCGAGCGCCCCTTGTCTGCAAATGCTCTCATCCGAGCCTATCAAGAAGACGTTGACCGCAAGCGCCTTCTGATTCGAAAGGC
>Ga0265314_10000871_pt1 | contig 35891 bp, 31 predicted proteins | sample 4126metaG_FD_203106 | JGI IMG/M metagenome (GOLD analysis project Ga0265314, IMG submission 203106) | Rhizosphere microbial communities from Carex aquatilis grown in University of Washington, Seatle, WA, United States - 4-1-26 metaG | ecosystem: Host-associated > Plants > Roots > Rhizosphere >...
GCCGGTGAAGAAGGGAAAGCGGCGCACATGAACGCGCTCTGCGTCTCACTGCCGACCAGCCGTCACGCAGGGGTTGAGGGTTGTGGGGTTAGGGGTTGGGGAGGAACGGATCCAACTACTACGCCCCGCTTTGGGCAACGAGCTCGATCAGCCGCAGTTTCCGCCCCAACCCCCAACCCCGTAACCGCTAACCCCGCTCTTGCGACGCCCCTCCTATGACCTACGACGTCGCCATCGTCGGCGCCGGGCCGGTCGGCCTGATGCTGGCCAACTTGCTCGGCGTCTACGGCGTGCGCACCGTCGTGCTCGAGCGCAAGGCGGCGACGGTCGACGAGCCGCGCGCCATCGCGATCGACGCCGAATCGTTGCGCGCCGTGCGGGCGGTCGGCCTGTACGACGCCGTTGCGCCTGATCTGCTGCTCGGCTTCAGCGTCGACTACGTGAATGGTCGCGGCACGCCGCTGCTGCACGTCGAGCTCGGGCAGACGCCGTACGGGCATGCGCAGCAGAATGCGTTTCATCAACCGCTGCTCGAGCAGGCGCTGGCCGGCGGGCTGACGCGCTTTCCGCACGTCGACGTGCGCTTCGGCCACGCGGTCGAGCGCTTCGATGCGACGGCCGATGCCGTCACCGTGTTCGGAGCCGCCGCTGATGGCACGCCGTTCAGTTGCGTGGCGCAGTACCTCGTCGGCTGCGATGGCGGGCGCTCGCCGGTGCGGCAGGCGCTCGGCATCGAGATGCACGGCAAGAGCGCGCCGCAGCGCTGGCTGGTCATCGACACCATCGATCCGTTCCTCGCCGCGTCCATGGAGTGCCGGTTCTTCTGCGATCCGCGCCGCCCGGCCATGACGCTGCGCAAACAGCATCAGCGGCGGCGCTGGGAATGGATGCTGATGCCCGACGAGTCGGAAGCCGATCTGCTCGACGACGGCATGATCGCGCGCTTGCTGATGCCGTACACGCGTCCGCAGCACGTGCAGCTGGAGCGCCAGTGCGTCTACACCTTCCACTCGCTGGTCGCCGACCGCTATCGCGCCGGCCGCGTGATGATCGCCGGCGACGCGGCGCACATGATGCCACCGTTTGCCGGTCAGGGCATGAACGGCGGCATTCGTGACGCGGTGAACATCGCCTGGAAGCTGGCGCTGGTGACCCGCGGTTACGCCGCGCCGGCGCTGCTCGATTCGTACGAGCAGGAGCGTCGCGGACACGTCATCGCTGCGACGGCGCTGGCCAATCGGCTGGGTGCCATGATTCAGCCGACCAGTCGCTGGCGCGCCGCACTGCGCGACGCTTTCTTCTTCTGCCTCAACCGCAGCCGGCGCGGGCAGGTGGCGCTGCTGCGCCGGCTCATGGGTACGCTGATCGCGCCGCGCTTGCGCCGCGGCGTCTTTGTCGCGGCGTCCAACACGGGCGGCGATGTCGCGCTCAGCGGTCAGATGATCGTGCAGCCGCCGGTACGGTGCGCCGACGGATCCACCGTGTTGCTCGATGCCGTGCTCGGCGCGGAGCATGCGGTAGTCGGCTACGGCGTCGATCCGCGCGACGCGCTCGATGCCGCTACTCAGCACCGGCTGGCCACATTGGGCGCGCGTCTGGTGTGCGTCATGCCGCGCGGCGTCGCGCCGAGCGGCGACGCGGTTGAAGATGGCAGCGGCGGACTGGGGACGTGGTTCGGCGCATGCGCCGAGCGCCTGGTCCTCATCCGCCCCGACCGTTTCTGTGCCGCGCAGTTCACTGCCGCAACGGCCGCACAAACCCTCGCTGCATACACGACGCGATTGCAGGTTCGCGTTGCGGAGGCGCGCGCTGCTGCGTGAGGCGGCGCCGCGTGGAGTGCTCGCATGACCATGATCGATGCGGCGGCGCGCGCCGAGCTGACGCACGGCCGCGCCGCAAATCCGGCGATCAAAGTTGCCGACATCGCCTACGTGCGCTTCGCCAAGCCGGACTTGGACGCCGCCGCGCGTTTCGGCGCGGACTTCGGCCTGTTGCCGGCTGCGCGCACAGCCGATGCCCTCTATCTGCGCGGCCACGGCGTTGCGCATCACTGCTACATCGCCGAGCGCGCTGCCGAGGCGGCGTTTCTCGGCGTTGGCCTGGTAGCCGCCGACGGGCGCGATCTCGAGCGCCTCGCCGCGCTGCCCGGCGCCTCGCCGGTAGAGTCGATTGGCGAGCCCGGCGGCGGCAAGCGCGTGCGGCTGCGGGCGCCCAATGGCGTCGTCGTCGACGTCGTGCACGGCATCGAAACGGTCGCGCCAAGCCCGATGCGCGCAGCACTTCTCACCAACACCGTCGACAACAAGCCGCGCCGCAACGCAGCGCAGCGTCCACCGCTGGCACCGGCCGAGGTGCGCCGCCTCGGACACGTCGTGCTGATGACACGCGACCACGCGCGTGTGCTGTCGTGGCTGCTGCGCAGCTTCGGTCTGATCGTCTCCGATTACCAAGTCCTTCCGAGCGCTCCTGATGCTGGGCCGGTAATCGCGTTTCTGCGCTGCGATCTCGGCACGACGCCGAGCGATCACCACACCGTCGCGCTGGGCGCCGGCTTCGTCGACGCCTTCGAGCATGCGGCGTTCGAAGTGCAGGACCTCGACGCGGTGGCGATGGGCGGCGAGTACCTGCGCCGCCAAGGGTGGACGCGCGCCTGGGGCGTCGGCCGTCACATCCTGGGCAGTCAGATCTTCGACTACTGGCGCGACGGCGACGGACACATGCTGGAACACTACGCCGACGGCGACCTCTTCGACGCCGCGGTCGAAACGCACAGCACACCGTTCAGCAAGCACGGCCTGGCGCAGTGGGGGCCGCCGCTGCCGGCCGATTTCATCGACACCTCGCTGTCGCCGCGCAAAGCCCTGCAGATCGTCTCCGCTCTCGCCGGCCGCGGCGACTTCAGCCTGAAGAAGCTGGTCGGCATGGCGAAGGCGATGGGGCGGTGAGGACGGTCTTGGGTGTCTGATGTCGGCTGTCAGTTTGCAGTCCGGCAGCGGACATAGCGCGGCTTGAGGCTCAACCTCGCACCGACAACAGGCACCTGCCACCAGACACCTGAGGACCCATGTCCATCAACGTCATCCACTATTGTCACAACGGCGAAGCGAGCTGGGGTGTGGCGCGCGAGGGGCGCATCGCGCCGATTGCCGGGCGCTTCGCCACCACCGGCGACTTCGTTCGCGACGGCGCCGCCGCGGCGCGTGCGCTGGCCGCCAGCGCCGCACCCGGTGTGCTGGCCGAGTCCCAGGTCGAGCTGCTGTGCCCGATCACGCGCAATCAGCAGTTCATCTGCCAGGGCATCAACTACCGCGGTCACATGCGCGAGTCGGGGCTCGATCCCGGCACCGCTTCGTTCAACATGATCTTCCGCAAGGCGTCCTCGTGCCTGGCGCCGGCCGACACCGAGATCCTTCGGCCGCCGCATGTGCTGCTGCTCGATTACGAAGTCGAGATCGGGCTCGTCGTCGGCGCGCCGCTGACCGAGGCGCGCGCCGTGACGCCGGGCTCGCTGCACGAGGTGATCGCCGCGCTGGTGCTGGTCAACGATGTCAGCGCGCGCGATGTGCAGCTGCCGCAGACGCAGTTCTACAAGGGCAAGAGCTACCGCACCTTCGGTCCGGTGGGCCCCTATTTGACGCTGGTCGACGCGGCCGAGTTGGCGCGTTTCTCGGAGCTGCGGCTGCGCCTCTCGGTCAATGACGAGATCCGCCAGGACAGCTTGGCCGCGGACATGGTCTATGCGCCGGCGCCGACTCTTACCGAGCTGTCGGCGTTGCAAGATCTCCTGCCGGGCGATCTGATCGCCACCGGTACGCCCGGCGGCTGCGCGCTGCAGGCGCCGCCGAAACCGATGCAGCTCATCGGCCGGCTGCTGCCGGACGCGATGAAGTGGCGCGGCTTCATCAAGGCGAACGCGGCGAACCCGCGCTTTCTCAAGCCCGGCGACCGCATCCGCGCCTCGGTGCGCACCGACGACGGCGCCATCGATCTCGGCGAGCAGCGCAATGTGGTGCGAGCGCAAGCGTGAACTGGAGAGAGCAGACACCAGAAAGCTGAAGGTGGGGAGCGGCAGGATCAATGCGGATGGGTGGATCGACGTAAGAACCCGAGGAGCGGCGTGCTGCCGACCGACTTTCCGCTGTCACCTCTCCGCTTTTCGCTATAATCCCCGCCTATGAGCGGCGAACCCGACGATCTGCAGCGCCGTATCGTCGCGGCGCGCCTCAGACTGCGCGAGCGCTTCCTCGACGAGATGCAGCGCACGCCGGGAATGGCGGACAATGCGCCGCAGGGCAGCGGTCCGCCGAATCGACACGGCATGCCGAAACTGCCGGTCGGACAGACCGCCACGGCGCCGGGCAAATGGCCGGTGCTCGATCTCGGCGTCGCGCCGAGCGTCGCAACGGCGCAGTGGACGCTCGCGCTCGACGGCGCCTGTCGGCATCCGCAGACGCTCGATTGGGACGCGTTCATGCGCCTCGAGCAGGTCGACGATGTCAGCGATTTTCACTGCGTCACGGGCTGGTCGCGCTTCGATGTGTCGTGGCGCGGCGTCCGCTTCGCCACCGTCGCTGCGCTCGCCGAGCCCGACGACGATGCGGAGTTCGTCCTTTGTCACGCCTATGACAACTACACGACCAATTTGTCGCTTGCCGAGGCGCTCAAAGACGACGTGCTGCTGGTGCACAGTGCCGACGGCGGTCCGCTGCCGCGCGAGCATGGCGGCCCGGTCCGTCTCATCACGCCGCAGCTCTACGCCTGGAAGGGCGCCAAGTGGATCAAGCGCATCGAGTTCATGCGGCGCGATCAACGCGGCTTCTGGGAGCTGCGCGGCTACTCGAACACTGCGCATCCGTGGCGCAACGACCGCTACTCGAGCTGAGCCCGCGGGCTTCTGCCGCATGGGCTGACGCGCCAATCCGCCTTGCGTGCTGCCGGCCCTCCGCGCCGGCATAGCCGCGCCGCCCACAGCGGCCGGCCGCTCGCGGATGGCGAATTCGCCGTCGACTTTGCCTCGATCTCTCGTCCGTGCTCAACCGGCGCGCATGGCGATGCCTGTGGGGGTGCGCGCGCTCAACGCGCTGGGAGGTGTGCTGCGCCGTGTCGGCGTGCCGCAGATGAGCCTCGACGAGGAGACGTTGCTCGATCGCGCGCGCCGCGCGACTCGCCTGTCGGACTTCGGTGACGAGTGGTTTCGCACGCCGCTGCGCCGCCTACTCGATTCATTCGAGCGCGAGGCGGGGCTGACGGCGCTCGGACGGATCATCGCGCATGCCGACGTGGCGCGCTTGCTGGAGAACCGCCTGCGCATGACCGACGTGCGCGCGCGCCATCCGGAGATCGGCGCCCAGGCAATCCGCAGGCCGCTGTTCGTCGTCGGCCTGCCGCGCACCGGAACCAGCATCCTGCACGAGCTCTTGGCGCAGGATCCGCAGAGCCGTGTGCCGATGAGCTGGGAAGTGATGTATCCGTATCCGCCGCCGGAGCGCGCGACGTACACGAGCGATCCGCGCATCGCGCAGGTCGACACGCATCTCGGCGGCGTCGACCGGCTCATGCCCGGATTCAAGCAAATGCATCCGATGGGTGCCGAGCTGCCGCAGGAATGCGTCGCGATCACCGCACACGATTTCGCCAGCATGCTGTTCAGCACGACGCACGATGTCCCGAGCTACCAAGCGTGGCTCGACGCCGCCGACCTGCGGCCGGTGTACGCCTCCCACCGCCGGCAGCTGCAGTATCTGCAGTGGCACTGCCCATCGCAGCGCTGGGTGTTGAAGTCGCCCGGCCACTTGTGGGCCCTCGACGCGCTGCTCGCCGAGTATCCGGACGCGTGCATCGTCCAGACGCACCGCGATCCGCTGAAGGTGATCGCCTCGTTGGCCAGCTTGGTGGCGACGCTGCGCAGCATGTCGAGCCACCGTATCGATCGCCGCGCCATCGGCCTCGAATGGACCGAGCGCCTGGTCGACGGCCTGACGCGTGCGACGCGCGTGCGCGATCACCTGCCGGCCGGCACGACGCCGCCCTTCGACATGCAGTTCGGCGAATTCCTGCGCGACGAGATCGGCATGGTGCGACGGATTTACGCCCACTTCGGTTGGACGCTCAGCGACGATGCCGCCGAGCGCATGCGCCGCTTCCTCGCCGCCAACCCGAAGGACAAGCACGGGGCGCATCGCTACACCCTGGCCGACGCCGGCTTGCGCGCCGGCACCGAACGGGCGCGTTACGCGAGCTACAGCGAACGGTTCGGCGTCGACAGCGAATAGCTGCGGCGACTTGGAACCGGATGTCGCCGCTCGGCACCGCGACGCCGGACGCGCTGCGCGATGGCAGGATTTGCTGGGGTATTGTCATTGCAGCCAGCAACCCACGCGACTACGTTTGCCGCATGTCCGGGCCGCGCCGCATTGCGTTCCTCGCCTTCGACGGCATGCAGTCGCTCGATCTCACCGGCCCGTTGGAGGTGTTCGCCGGCGCCAGCTGGCTGTGTACGCAGCGGGGGCACGCGGCGGCGTACACGACCCGGATCGTCGCCCCGTCGACGCGGCCGGTGAAGACGAGCTCGGGTCTGCGCATCGCGCCCGACCACGCCATCAGCGACACGCGCGGCAGCCTCGACACGCTGATGATCGCCGGCGGCAACGTCGAAGAGATCATGATGGACCGCGCCGTGCGGCGCTGGGTGGTGGCGCAGTCGCGTCGCGTGCGCCGCCTCGCGTCCGTGTGCTCCGGCGCCTTCATCTTGGCCGAGGCCGGCTTGCTCGACGGCCGACGCGCCACGACACATTGGTCTGTCGTCGATCAGTTCGTCCAGCGCTACCCGGGCGTCCACGTCGAGCCCGACGCGATTTTCGTGCGCGACGGCGACGTGTACACGTCCGCCGGCGTCACCAGCGGTATCGATCTCGCGCTGGCTCTGGTCGAGGATGATCTCGGTCATGCCATCGCGCTGGAAGTCGCGCGCTGGCTCGTGGTGTTCCTCAAGCGGCCCGGCGGCCAGTCGCAGTTCAGCAGTCATCTGGCTGCGCAGGCGATTCCGCCCGGGCCGCTCAAGGATCTTCCCGAATGGATCGTCGCGCATGTGCGCGAGGATTTGTCGGTCGAGGCACTGGCGGCGCGTGCGGCCATGAGCCCACGCCACTTCGCACGCATCTTTCATCAGGAGACCGGCGCCACGCCGGCAAAGTTCGTCGAGCGGGTGCGTCTCGATGCCGCGCGCCGTCATTTGGAAGACGGCCGACTCGGCTTCGAGGAGGTGGCGGCGCGTTGCGGCTTCGGCTCGGCCGAGCAGATGCGCCGTACGTTTACTCGCCATCTGCACATCGTGCCGGTCGACTACCGGCGGCACTTTCACCGGCGCCCGGTTGCGGCGCCGATCAGGAGAAGCGCATGAACGACACGCGCCTGCGGCGCCTCGGCGCCGTCTTCTATCCCGGCTGGGAGATGCTCGACACCTGCGGCCCGCTCGAAATGTTCGGCAATATGCCGGGCATGGTCGAGATCGTCACGGTGGCGCAGAGCGCCGGCCCGGTGCGCAGCGCACAGGGTCCGGAGATCGTTGCGACGTACGGGTTCGACAACTGTCCGCCGCTCGATCTGCTGCTGATTCCGGGCGGCATGACCTCACATGCCGAGGTTGAGAACCCGGCGATCATCGACTGGCTGCGCCGCCGCATTCCGCAGGCCGAGCTGACGATGACGGTGTGCTCGGGCACCGAGCTGGTGGCGGCGACCGGGCTGCTCGATGGCCGGCGCGCCACGACCAACAAGATGTTTTTCGGTCAAGTCACCGGCGACCACCCGCGCGTCAATTGGGTGAAGGAGGCGCGCTGGGTCGAGGATGGGCCGTTTGCCACGTCGTCCGGCGTTTCAGCCGGGATCGACATGGCGCTGGCCATCGTCGCGCGCTTGGCCGGTCAGGCTTTCAGCGAGCAGCTTGCCGTCGCCACCGAATATGAGTGGCATCGCGACGCGAGCTGGGACCCCTTCGCGCGCGTGCACGGTCTCGTCTGAGCGACCGCCACCGAGTCGCCGAGAATGACGTCGCGTCTCGCGCGCTGCTTGGTCTTCTCGGCGTCTTGGTGGGTCGGGAGCGCATGCTGTCTGCGCGCCGCGGCCGACGGACCGCGGCCACACGTTGTGATCGTCGCCAACAACTCCGGCGCCGAAACCACCGACCTGCTGACACCGTATGCCATCCTCAAAGACGCCGGCGTCGCCGACGTGGAGATCGTGGCCAGCGAGCCGGGCCCGGTGCGCTTGATGCCGGGCCTGGTCGTCGAGCCGGATGCGACGCTGGCCGATGTTGCGACGACGCCCGACGTGGTGATCGTGCCGGCGATGCACGACCCGAGCGAACCGACGCTGCTGGCTGCGCTGCGGCGCTGGTCGGCGGCGGGCGCAATGACGGTGTCGATCTGCGACGGCGCCTGGGTGCTCGCCGATGCCGGACTGCTCGACGGCCGGCGCGCCACCAGTCACTGGTACTCGCTGCCGACGCTGCGCGAACGCTTCCCGCGCACCCGCTGGCGGCAAGATGTGCGCTGGGTGCGCGACGGGCCGGTTCTCACCTCGGCCGGGGTCAGCGCTTCGGAGCCCGTGTCGCGTTATCTCGCGACCTTGCTGCGCAACGACCGCACGCTTGCCGGTGCCGGCGACGGTCCGCCGCACGATGGCGCCGCCTTTCGGATCGGGGTGACCGACGTGACGGCCGGGGCGATGAACTATGCGCTGCCGTGGCGCTGGGACGTCGTGACGTTCGACCTCCCCGAGGGCTTCGACGAGTTGGCGCTGGCGTTCAACGTCGATTTGTTACAGCGCACCTATGCCGTCCGCACGGCGACGGCCGGCGTGACGTCGCCGTTGCGCGGCCGGCGCGGCCTGCGCGTGATTCCAGACGTGATCGGCGGCGCCGGGGGCGCGGACCACCGCACCTTGCGCGCTCCGGCGACCTTCGACGCCTTGCTGAGCGAGATCGAGCAACGCTACGGACGCGACACCCGCAGCTTGGTCGCCTTGCAGATCGAGTACGCGCCGGCCCGCTAGCGCGCTGAGTCGGCGCGGATCAGAAGCCGATCCGCTTGCGAGTCGCGATCGGCGTCGCGACGAGCTGACGAATGGCGGCAAACACCGCGGCGATCTCATCGTCATGTCGCCCAAGCTTTAGCTCCAATTTGTCCAGTCGTTGCGCGATCGCGGCGTGCGTCGACGGCAGGCGGCGCAGCCGCACGAAGACACGCATAATCTCGATGTTCACCTGCATCGCGCGCGTGCTGCGCAACACCGAGGAGAGCATCGCGACACCCTGCTCGGTAAACGCATACGGGAGGCTCCGTCGCCCGCCCCGTCCGTTTTCGGTCACATTTTGTGACCGCAAACCTTCGACCTCGCGATCGGTGAGGCGAAGCATGAAGCGGCAGGAAAGCGCTCCGCGTTGCGCTTCACCGCCTGCACGAGGGCTTTCGTCGACACGCCGTACAGGCGACCGAGATCGCTGTCGAGCAGCACCCGTTGCGCGCGTACCACATGGACCAACTGGGTGAGGCGGTCCAGCCCGCTGATGCGCCGGCGCTGTGCCATGTGCATTCCTCCGTCGCACCGGTAGCGAGTTCGGTGCTGGCGGTCGACGACCTCAACGCGTCGATGCGGTACAGGGAGCCGCCGCAGCGGTTCGGCGCGCTCAGGCGATACCGAGCAAGCCGATCGTTTTGTCGGCGCTGGCGCCGCCGTCGACCATCAGCGTCGCACCGGTCATGAACGCGGCCTCGTCGGAGGCCAAGAACGCGACCACATTGGCCAGCTCGTCGGGCGTGCCGATGCGGCGCAGCGGATTGGCGGCCGCCATGGCTCGCCAACGCCCGCGACCGCGTCGATGAACGCCAACGTCGGCGGAGTGCCCACGGCACCAGGCAGATGCAGTTGGCGCGAATGCCGTGGCGACCGTACTCGACCGCGACTTGCCGCGTCAGCGCGATGACCCCCGCTTTGGCGGCGGCATACGCGCCGATGCCTTCCTCGACCAACACGGCTGCGCCGGTCGCCATGTTCACGAACACGCCGCTGCGCTGCGCCAGCATCGCCGGCAGCGCCGCGCGTGTGACGAGGAAGTGTCCGCTGAGATTGATCGCCAGCGTGCGCTCCCAGCCGGCGGGATCGAGGTCGCCGATGCGGCCGGGAATGCCGCTGGCGGCATTGTTGTGCACGATGTCGAGTCGGCCGAAGGCTTCCACCGCCGTCCGCACCATGGCGTCGGCGTCGACGACGCGCGTGATGTCGGCGCGCAGAGCGCGCGCCACTGGAGCGCCGAGCTCGTCGACGAGCCCCTGCGCGGCGTCGCCATTCAGGTCGGCGACGACGACCCGTGCACCCTCGGCAACCAGGCGGCGCGCCGTGGCGGCGCCGATTCCCGACGCCCGCCGGTGATCAATGCGACCTTTCCGTCGAGCCTCCGCATGCCTGGTCACCTCCCTGCCGAGCTCGCCTCTACACGAAGCGCGGGCCGACGAGAAAACCGCTGGCGTCGATGCGCGCTCCGTTGTTAGGACACCGGCATGTCCGCGCCGTTCGTCTTCGACCCATTCGACTACGCCATCCACGAGGATCCGTATCCCGTGTACGCGCGATTGCGCGCCGAGGCGCCGGCGTATCGCAACGAGCGGCTCGGCCTGTGGGCGCTGTCGCGGCATGCCGACGTGAAGACGGCGTTCCGCGAGTGGACGCAGTACTCGAATCGGCACGGCGTGGCGCTCGATCGCGATGCCTTCGCGCCGACGGCCGAGCACACCGCCTCGTTTCTCGCCATGGATCCGCCGCGCCACGATCGCCTGCGCGCGCTGGTGTCGAAGGGCTTCACGCCGCGCCGCGTCGCCGAGTTGGAGCCGCGCGTGCGCGCCATTGCGACGCGGCATCTCGACGCGGTCGCCGGCCGTGCGCGCTGGGATGCGATCGACGACTTCGCCGGCAAGCTGCCGATGGACGTGATCAGCGAGATGCTCGGCATTGCCGAGGCGGATCGCGATCAGTTGCGCTCCTGGGCCGATATGGTCGTGCATCGCGAAGAAGGGGCGGAGGGGCGTCCGACCGCCGCGGCTGCCGCCGCGCGCTCGTTGATGGGTCATTTCGTGCACTTGATCGCGCAGCGGCGCGCCCGGCCGGGCGACGATCTGACCAGCGCGCTGCTGGTGGCCGAGATCGACGGCGATCGCCTCACCGACTCCGAGATCATGGGCTTCCTGTTCCTCATGGTCATCGCCGGCAGCGAGACGACGACCAAGTTGATCGGCAACGCGCTGCATTGGCTGTGGCGCAATCCGGATCAGCGCGCACGCCTGCGCGAGGACGCGTCGCGGCTGCCGCAGTGGGTCGAAGAAACGCTGCGCTACGACAACTCGACACAAGCGCTGGCGCGCTTGGCGACGACGGACGTGGAGCTGCACGGCCGGCGCATCAGCGCCGGCGACATGATCGTGCTGCTGGTCGGCTCGGCGAATCGCGACGAGCGCGTGTTCGACGAGCCGGCGCGGTACGATATCCTGCGCGATACGACGCAGACGCTGGCCTTCGGCCACGGTATCCACTTCTGCCTCGGCGCCTCGCTCGCGCGACTCGAAGGCCGCGTCGCCCTCGAAGAATTCTGGCGCCGTCATCCCGACTACGAGATCGATCTCGAGAACACGTCGCGCGTTCACTCGGTCAACGTGCGCGGTTTCGCGCACCTCACGGTGGTGACCGGATAGGAGTCAGGTGTCGGCTGTCGGGCATCGGTGTTCAACACTGAAACCTGACACCCGACACCGTCCGCTGCATTGCTCATCGCGCGGCGATCGTTTACCCCCAGCGCGTGACTCACGACGTTCTGCCCGAGGCGGTGGCGCTGATCGTCGCCGCAGCGTTGATCGCCTACGTCTGCTTTCGCCTCGGGTTGGTGCCGATCGTCGGCTTCCTGGTCGCCGGGGTGATCATCGGGCCGCACGGCCTCGGCATCGTGCAGGATCAGGGGACCGTCGACGCCGCCGCCGAGATCGGCGTCATGTTCCTGCTCTACACCATCGGCATCGAGTTCAGCCTGGAGAAGCTGGCGCGCATTCAGCGGCTGATCTTCGGCGGCGGCGGCCTGCAAGTCCTCAGCGCCTCGCTCGGCATGATGCTCGTGCTGTTGCTGTTCGGCGTCGACTGGCGCGCCGGGCTGTTCAGCGGCTTTCTCGTCGCGCTCAGCTCGACGGCGATCGTGCTGAAGTTGCTGAGCGATCGCGGCGAGACCAATGCAGCGCACGGCCAGGTGGCGCTCGGGCTGCTGATTTTTCAAGACTTGGCGGTGATCGTCATGGTGCTGCTGGTGCCGATGTTGGCCGGCGGCAGTGGCGGCGGCAGCATGATCGGCATCGCCCTCGGCAAAGCCGCGTTGATCATCGCCGCGATCTTGATCATCGCGCGGCGCATCATGCCGCCGGCGCTCGAGGCGGTGGCGCGCACCTGTTCGCCGGAGTTGTTCCTGCTGTCGGTGATCGCGGTGTGCTTCGGCACCGCGTTCCTGACCAACCTGGCCGGCGTCAGCTTGTCGCTCGGCGCCTTCCTGGCTGGCTTGGTGGTGAGCGAGAGCCGTTTCAGCGAGCACGCCCTGGGCGAGATTCTGCCGCTGCAGATTCTGTTCAGCGCCGCGTTCTTTGTCTCGGTCGGCATGCTGCTCGACCTCGGCTTCCTCGTCACCCACCTGCCGCTGGTGCTGATGGCGGTCGCGTTGGTGCTGCTGGTGAAAGTCACCACGACATCCTTCAGCGTGCGCGCGCTCGGCTATTCGGCGCCGGTGGCCGCGGCGTCCGGCTTGATGCTGGCGCAGGTCGGCGAGTTCTCCTTCGTATTGGAGCGCGCCGGCCGCGCGCTCGGGCTGTCGCCCGCCGGCATGGCGGATGGCGGGTCGCAGGTGTTCATCGCCTCGACGGTGTTGCTGATGGTGGCGACGCCGCTGCTCACCTCGCTCGGCGTCGCATTCGGCAAACGCGTCGAGCACGTGCGCGCCGATCATCAGGCCGCGCTCGAGCCGGTGCTGCCGGACAACGCGCCGATCGAGAATCACGTCATCATCGCCGGCTACGGCGACGCCGCGAAGCGCCTGGTGCGCGTCTTGGCCGGCTCCCGCATCCCGTACTTGATCACGACGCTCAATCCGCAGGGGGCCAACGATGCGGAGGCGGAAGGCCTGCCGGTGCTGCGCGGCGATGCGAGCCGCCAGCACACGCTCGAGCTCGCCGGCGTCGAGCGCGCCAAGGGCTTGGTCATCGCCGACGACGATCCCGGCATGGCGCGCCGCATCGCCGCCGTGGCGCGCACGCTCAATCCGACCATGCGCATCCTGGTGCGCACGCCGTACATTGCCGAAGTCGAGCCGCTCGCCGACGTCGGCGTCGACCGCGTCATCGCCGAAGAGCTGGAGAGCGTCGTGTCGCTGTTCACCGACGTCATGCGCACCTATCACGTCGCGCCGGAAGAGATCATGGCGAACGAGGCGGCGGTGCGCCGCGCTGGCTACGCGGCGTTGCGCGTCGAGCAGCTGCCGTCCGACCCGGTGGCGGAATGCGCGCTCGGCGCCGATTGCCTCGACCGCCGCACGGTGACGGTACGCAGCGGCGCGCCGGCGTTGGGGCAGCGGCTGGCTGCGTTGCAGCTGCAAGACCGCTTCGGCATTCATCTCGAAGGCCTGCAGCGCGGCGCACAGCATTTCGATGCGCCGGACGGCGACACCGTGCTCGCGGCGGGCGACGAGCTGGACTTGTCCGGCAGCGCTGCCGCCTTCGCGCAGGCAGCGGCGCTCTTCCGCAGCGGCACGCTGACCGCCGACGATGTCGCCGCGTTCGAGAGCGCGGCCGACGCGCGCAAGGTCGACACGACGCAGATCGTCACGCTGGTGCCGAAGGCCGGCGCACAATGCGGGCACCTCGATCGCATTCGCCCGCAGCGCCCGCGCACGCCGGGCTGCGAGGAATGCCTCCGCGCCGGCGACCGCTGGGTGCATCTGCGCCTGTGCATGAGCTGCGGCCACGTCGGCTGCTGCGATTCGTCGCCGAACAAGCACGCCACGGCGCATTGGCAGCAGACGCAACATCCGGTTATGCGCTCGCTCGAGCGCGGTGAAGAGTGGGGTTGGTGCTACCCCGACGCCGTCGAGTTATGATGCGTTGATGGCCCGCATCCTGCTCAAAACGACGATCCCGTTCGCGCTAGACGATTGGCACATCGATCGTTTCTCGCTGTTGTGCGACCACCTGCGCGGGCTCGGCCATGCCGCCACGGCGCGCGACCGCGAGATGAACAGCGCGGGCGACGATGCGCAGCTCGTCGACCTCGCGGCGCAGCCGTTCGATCAGTTGTGGCTGTTCGCGGTCGACCTCGGCGGCGGCCTGACGCCGGCGGACTGCGCCGGCATCATCACCTTTCGCGCGCGCGGCGGCGGGGTGCTGACGACGCGCGATCACCAGGACCTCGGCGCCTGTCTCGCCGGCCTCGGTGCGCTCGGCGCCGCCCATCACTTCCATTCCATCAACCGCGAACCGGATACGGCGCGACACCGCGCCGACGATCTGGTGACCGCCGCGATCACCTGGCCCAACTACCACTCGGGCGCCAACGGCGACGTACAGACGATCCAGGCGCTCGATGCGCAGCATCCGCTCTTCGCCGATCGCGTAGAGCAGCTGCCGGCGCATCCGCACGAGGGCGCCGTCGGCGTGCCGCGCGGCGCCGCGGCGTTTGCGCGCGTCCTCGCAACCGCCACCAGCCAGACGAGCGGGCGCACGTTCAACAGCATCGTCGCTTTCGACGGCGAACGCGACGCGCGCGGCCGGCCGCTGGGCCGGGCCATTGCGCAGTCGACCTTCCATCACTTCTGCGACTACAACTGGGACCCGCGCCGCGGCTCTCCGAGCTTCGTCGACGAGCCGCCGAGCGACGCGGTCGTCCGCGACCCGACGCTGCTGCGCGGCGTACACGCGTACACGCGCAACGTCGCGGCATGGCTCAACGGCTGATCTGGGGCCGGCCAAACGGGCGTTTGCGCGATCGCCGACGCCCCGAGTAAGGTCCGGGCCTTCGCAGCGGGAGAGCACACATGGATCGCTTCAAGGAACGCGTGGCAGTGATCACCGGCGCCGGCTCGGGCCTCGGCCGCTCGGTGGCGCTGCGATTGGCTAAGGAAGGCGCGGCGGTCGCCTGTCTCGACATGTCGCTGCCCGCCGCAGAGGAAACGGCGGCGCAGATCGGCGCGGCGGGTGGGAAGGCCAAGGCCTACAAGGTCGACGTCTCGGACGCGCCGTCGGTCGGCGCGGCGGTCGACGCGACGCTGCGCGATCTCGGCGTGCCCGCCGTGCTGGTGACCTGCGCGGGTATCGGCAAGTTCGCCAACGCGCACGACATGGCGGTCGAGGATTGGATGCGTATCATCGCCGTCAATCTCACCGGCACATACCTCAGTTGCCGCGCCGTGCTGCCGCACTTGCTCGAGCACGGCGGCAACATCATCACCATCGCCTCGAATGCCGGCTTGATGGGCCAGCCGTACAGCGCCGCGTACTGCGCCTCGAAGGGCGGTGTCGTGCAGCTGACGCGCGCGCTCGCCGACGAGTACCTCTATACCAAGAGAGTACGAGTGAACTGCATCGCGCCCGGCGGCATGACGACGCCGCTGCAGACACAGTTTCACCAACTGCCGGAAGGGGCGGACGCCACACGCCTCGGCAAGCTGCGCACGCCATGGGGCAACGCGTCGACCGACGAGGTCGCCTCGCTCGTCGCCTTCGTCGCCTCGGACGAGGGTCGCTATATGACCGGTGCCATCGTCTCGATGGACGGCGGGCTGACGATCTGAGACGAAAGGCTGAAACCTGAAGGACTGTCTTCCCCATCCTTGAGCGGGGGCGCCAGGATAGAGTCGCATGCTCCTCGCGTACGCGGCTGAAGCAAATCGTTCCCGACGCGAACCAACTCCGGTCTTTCGTCCTTCGTCGTTCGTCGTGCGCGCCGCCCAGTTGCAGTTTGCCGCGCCGCCCCGCACCCTCCGAGCTTTGAACGGAGGGGTTCCATGCAGATCGAACAGCCCGGCGGGCATCTGGATCAGATGCTGCGGCAGACACGTGGCAATCTGATTCAGCTCAGCAGCATGGCCGACGTGAAATCGAGCATGTTGCTGACGCTCTCGTCTGTGGTGCTGACGCTGGCGGGCCGTTACGTCGGCGATCCGACCTTCGGCCCCGCGGTGATCGCGCTTGGCGTGTGTTGTCTGCTGACGGTTGGTCTGGCGACCTACGCGGCGATGCCGAAGGTGCCAGTCATTGCGCGTAACGACGCCGACCCCGCCGACCCGCGCTTCAATCTGTTCTTCTTCGGCGACTTCGTGCGCATGGATTACAAAACCTTCCATGCGGCGATGGAGCACGTGATGAACGATCCGAATCGCAATTACGAGATGCAGGTGCGCGAGGTCTACACGCTTGGTCGCTTCCTCGCCGAGCGCAAGTATCGCTATCTGCGGCTGGCGTATCTCGCCTTCATCTCCGGGCTCGCGGCGAGCGTCACGCTGGTGGCGCTCGAGCACTTGGCCTGAAAGCACAGGAAGGCGACAGCGGAGGACGGCCGCCTGCCGCGCGCTGCAGCGCCGAAGCGTTCGCGCCGCGCCAGCCTTGGTCTTTTGTCCGAGCCCTTCCTCAACCGAACGAGCGTTTGCCTCACCACGCGGCGGTCGACTATGGCGGATGCACACTGCGTGACCGGTGTTCGGTGACCGGTGGCCAGTGAGCGCCCCTTGCACCGGCCACTTGATCGCCGGTCACGGGCAGCGCCTCTTCCGTAAAGGCAATTCATGAAGCTCGGACTGCAACTCGGGTATTGGCAGGCGCACCCGACGCCTGGCTTCGTCGAACTGGCACAGGAGGTCGAGCGGCTCGGCTACGATTCGGTGTGGACCGCCGAGGCGTGGGGCTCGGACTGCTTCTCGCCGCTGTGCTGGATCGGCGCGCACACCACACGCATCAAGCTCGGTACGTCGGTGTGTCAGTTGTCGGCCCGCACCCCGGCGGCGACGGCGATGCATGCGCTCACCATCGATCATCTCTCCGGCGGCCGCATGATCCTCGGTCTCGGCGTGTCGGGCCCGCAGGTCGTCGAGGGCTGGTACGGCGTGCCGTTCGCCAAGCCGCTGGCGCGCACGCGCGAGTACATTTCAATCCTGCGCAAAGTGTGGAAGCGCGAGGAGCCGGTCAGCAACGACGGGCCGCACTACCCACTGCCGTATCACGGGCCGAACGAGTGGGGTCTCGGCAAGCCGCTGCGCAGCATCACGCACACGCTGCGCCCGAATATCCCCGTATACCTCGGCGCCGAGGGGCCGAAGAACGTCGCCATGGCGACGGAGATCTGCGAGGGCTGGCTGCCGCTGTACTACTCGCCGTTTCGCCCGCAGGTGTATGCCGAGTCGCTGGCCGGCATGAAGCCCGGCTTCGACATCGCGCAGTTCATCACGGTCAATATCACGGACGACATCGAGGCCGGACTCAATCCGGTCAAGGCGATGCTCGGCTTCTACATTGGCGGCATGGGTGCCAAGAAGCGCAACTTCCACAAGGAGCTCATGGGCCGCATGGGCTTCGCGGACGAGGCCGAGAAGATTCAGGAGTTGTTCATGGCCGGCGACCGCTGGGGCGCCGTCGCCGCGGTGCCCAGCCAGTTTGCCGATGAGATCTCGCTCGTCGGCCCGGTCGAGCGCATCAAGGAGCGCCTGTCCGAGTGGAAGAAGACCCCCATCAGCACCCTGCTCCTGGCCAACCGCGACATGGAAACGCTGCGCACGATGGCCGAGCTGGTGCTCTAGAGGATTCGCACGGAGGCACGGCGACGCGGAGTCGAAGAAGATTCTGGATCTGTCTCTCCGTGCCCCCGTTGTGAAGGATTGAAATGGAAAAGCTTGTCTATCTGGTTTGGAAGCGCGACGACCTGGCGATCGAGGCGTTTCGCGATCGGCTGGTCGTCGACGTCGCCCAGCGCATCGTGGCAGACGGCGCGCAGGCGCTGACGGTCAACGTGTCGGATTTGCGCGAGCGACTTGGCAAGGGCTCGGGGCAGTTCATGGGCGAGGGCAAGACGATCAGCGCCTGCGTGTCGCTGTGGCTCGACAGCCTCGACGGGCGCGCGCCGATGGAAGCCGCGCTGCACGGACTGGCGTCGCGGGTCGACGGCTATCTGGTCACCGAGTCGATGCCGCTGCGCTGCCCCGATCGCGATTGGCCGGATGGCTCGCGTAGTCCAGGGGTGACGTTGTGGACCGCGTTTCCCAAGCCCGAGCGCCTGACCGACGCGGCGTTTTTCGAGCGCTGGCACGAGCATCACACGCCGCTGTCGTTCGAGATCCACCCGCTGTGGGAATACACGCGCAACGCCGTCGCGCGCGTGCTGACGCCGGGCGCGCCGCCGTATCGCGCCATCGTCGAAGAGCGCTTTCGCACGCTGGAAGATCTCACCGATCCCAACCGCTTCTTCGGCGCGCCGGAGAACATTCAGCGCGTCCTGACCGACATCGCGACGTTCATCGACATGGAATCGATCAACAACGCGCCGATGAGCGAGTACATACTGAAAAGTTGTTGAGGCACAGCCTGCAACCTTTATCACAGACGTTGGGAGCCACGCAGATCGGACACGAGAACATGCATCGTTCTCGTGTCGAGTCCGACCTCCGTGGCTCCGTGCCTCTGTGGTGAAATTCTTGCTTCGCGGAGGAAGAATGGCGAAATTGTGTGAAGGACGCGTCTGCATCATCACTGGCGCCGGGCGCGGCATCGGACGCGAGTACGCGCTGATGTTGGCGGCGCACGGCGCGAAGGTCGTGGTCAACGATCTCGGTGGGTCGCGCGACGGGACGGGTAACTCGACCGGCCCGGCGCAGGAAGTGGTCGACGAGATCACCAAGGCCGGCGGCGAGGCGATCGCCAACGGCGACGACGTCAGCGACTTCGCCGCCGCCGAGCGCATGGTGCAGAGCGCCGTGCAGCGCTTCGGCAAGCTCGATGCGGTGATCAACAACGCCGGCATTCTGCGCGATCGGATGCTGGTCAACATGAGCGAGGCCGAGTGGGACGCGGTGATCAAGGTGCATCTCAAAGGCACCTTCGGTCCGGCGCGACACGCCGCGGCGTACTGGCGCGACCTGGTGAAGCAAGGCCAGAAGGTCGATGCGCGCATCATCAACACCACGTCCGTCTCCGGCATCTACGGCAACGCCGGCCAGACCAACTACGGCGCCGCCAAAGCCGGCATCGCCAGCTTCACCATCATCGCGGCGCGCGAGCTGCGCCGCTACGGCATTACGGTCAACGCCATCGCGCCGGGCGCGCTGACGCGCATGACCGAAGACCTCGGCATGGGCCAGACCAGCGACGAGATGAAAGAGCGCATGCACCCGCGCTGGATCGCGCCGATTGTCACGTGGCTGGCGAGCAGCGAGTCCGCCGGCGTCACCGGGCGCGTCTTCGAATCCTCCGGCGGGGTGTTTGCGATCGCGGAGAGCTGGCATCGCGGCCCGCGCGCGCAGCCGGTCGACGATCCGACCAAGATCGGGTCCGTCGTGCACGAGCTGGTCGGCAAGGCGCGCAAAAACGCCGACATGAACGGCGAGGATTTCGACTAACGGCACCGCATCCGACAACGGCGGCCGGCGACCGCGGCGAGGCGTTGCGTCACCTCGCCACCGGCGCGCCGGTGCTGCGCGAGGCGGAGGACGCCTTGTCGCTCGAGTTCGACGATGGCGTCGTGCAGAGCCGCATGTCGCACGCCGAGCCGACGCGACTCGTGCTGGAGTACACGCGGCTGATGATGGGCTTTCTGCTCTTTCAGCCGCAGCCGGCGCGCATCGCGATGATCGGCTTGGGCGGCGGCTCGCTGGCCAAGTATTGCCGGTCGCGGCTGCCCGAGGCGGACTTCACCGCCGTCGAGATTTCGCCGGCGGTCCTCGCCCTCGGCGACGTCTTCGGGATTCCGCGCGCCGGGTCGCATTTCCACATCCTGTGTGAAGACGGTGCGGCGTTCGTCCGCCGGGCCGGCGCGACGCTCGACGTCTTGTTGGTCGACGGCTTCGATCGCGATGGACTGCCCCCAGAATTGTCGAGCGTCGCGTTCTACGATGCATGTCGCGAGCGGCTTGCCGCCGGCGGCGTCCTGGCGGTCAACCTGCATCGCGACGACCCGGCATACCGAACCTTCATCGAACGCATCGGCACGGCGTTCGCCGGCCAACTCGCAGTGATCGAGGCCGATGCGAGCGACAACGCGATTGCCTTTGCGACCGATGGCCGTCCGCCATCGTTCGAGGTTCTGGTCAGCCACTTGCGACGGCTCGACGCCGCGCATCCTGTCGACCTCGGCACGACCTTGCGCAAGATCCTGCAGCAGCGGCCCGAGCGCCGCGCGGCGCGGCAACGACCGCGCAAGCAGCGCCTCAACGGCTGATCGCCGCGCGCATCTCCAGCAGCGGCGCAGCGTCGTCGGCGCCGTGCATCGCTTGCCGCGAGGCGTCGTCGAGCTGCGGGTCGAGATACCGGAGACGCGCTGATGGCGGCGTAGAGACGAGGCGAGGCCGACCGCGCTGGTGGCGCCGCGGTCGGCCTCGTCGGTCAGGCGCAGAGCGTCTGCGACTACTTGCTGAAGTTCGCCTGCGCGGTGGCGCTGGCGTTGACGCGCACGGTGCACGTCGCGGCGCTGCCGGTGCACGCGCCGGACCAGCTCACGAAGTTGAAGCCGGCGTCCGGCGTGGCGGTCAGCGTTACGCTGCTGCCGACGGCGACGTTGGCGGTGCACGTCTTGCCGCAGTTGATTCCGCCCGGTGCGCTGGTGACTGTGCCCTTGCCGCCGGCGGTCTTCACCGACAGCGTCGCGCTGGCCGTGCCGCCGCCGCCACCACCGCCGCCGCCACCGCCACCGCCGCCACCACCACCACCGCCGCCGCCGCCACCGCCCGTGGGCGCGGCGGTGAAGGTCGCGCCGACGTTGACCGCGCCGGTTGCGTTCACGGTGCAGCTTGCCGCGGCGCCGGTGCAGGCGCCCGTCCAGCCGGTGAACACGCTGCCGCTGGCTGCCTTTGCGGTGAGCGTAACGGGCGTGCCGGCGTTGTATGCCGCGACGCACTTGTTGCCGCACGAGAGCAGCTTGTCCGACGAATCGACCGTGCCGTTGCCGGTCTTCACGATCGTGACGGAATTCGATTGCACCAACACGGCGGTCATTTGCGTGCTGAGCAACTCGCCGATCTCGTCGGCCGCCGGCGCGGTGCAGGTCAGGTCGGCGCACAACGCTTCATGCGTGACCGGATCGTAGTCTCCGGTGAAGGCCCACAGCTCGATGCGGCGCACGACGGTGCGCGTGGTGGGCAGGAGATCGCTGCCGTTCTGCTTGCGTTTGCGCTTGCCGTTTCCACCGGCGGCCGGTTCCTGCTGCAGGATCGAGTAGTCGCTCTCCAGCTGCCCCGGGTTCATCGGCACGATCGCCGGATCGTCGGCGACCAACTCGTCGAGCGTCGCCTCGAACGGCAGCTGGGTGGTGAAGATGCGAATCCACTGCGCGTCGCCGAACAACTCCGGCGCCTCGGGCGGCTCCGGCGCCTCGACTTCGACGACGATCTGCGGCGGATTGCCGGCCTGCACGGGCGGCACGACAGAATACGCCGGCATCGGCACGGCGGTCGGGGGATCGTTTGGAATCAGCACGCCCGGATGGTCCGGATCCTCGCACAACCAATGGGCGCGCGCGGCGCTCGGATTGCCCGTCGCGCCGGTGCCGAAGTGCTCGCAGCCCGAGTCTTGATAGCTGGCCGGATTCCACTGGTAGCACTGGCCGGGAAACCACGGCACCGTATGCGGCAGCGTGCGTTCGGCGAACTGCTGCGTGCTGGGATCGTACGGGCTTTCCCAGCGCACGCGCACGCCGGTGGCGGTTGCCGAGACGCTCGGTGCGCCGTAGCGCTCGGTCGAGAACGAGTACGGAACCTGCGCCGGCGTCAGGCCGTCGAGCTCGACTTCGAAGCCGTGGCAGACCTGTCCGGTGTCGTTCGAAATGTCGAAGTTTCCCAGCGACCCGTAAATGATCGCCGACTGCGCCGCGGCGCTGCCGGGTCGGATCAGCGCCACGAGCGCCAGGGCCGCGACGCCAGCCCCGCCGCGCCTGCCGCGCGCCAGCCATCGCCCTCTCTGCATGGTGTTGCTCATCGTTCCTCCTCCGTTTGCGCTCAGATGTGAGCGGATTCGGAAGGGCGTTGAGCAACGCCTATGCCCGCTCGCGTACGGCGCGGCGCGGCGCGGATTCATCGCGCGCCAGCGAGCCTCCCTGCGGCTTCTCGCTCAGCCCTGTGTGAAATGGCCCGGCCGGCAGGGCGTCGGTGAGGGTGTCAGGTGTCTGCTCGGTCGTCGGCGAAGGCTCTGATCGACCCCCGGCAGCAGAGGCTTGGAAACCATCGGTGTGAGGCCCGACGGCAGACGTCTGCCTCGCCGCGCTGGTAACGCTCGAGATCGGCGGGATCGAAGCCGATGTTCGCGTCGACCAACTCGTCGCGCATGAAGTCGGTGCCCGGGGCCGGAGTGGTGGCGCGGCGCAGCAAGCGGGTCAGGAAGCGGTCCAGCCAGCCGCGGCGCTTGCGGCCGGCGCTGCGCACCAGACGCAGGCCAAAGCGGGCGCGACGCACGCGCTGGCGGTAGAGCTTCTCGGGCGCCGCCGCTTGGCTCATGGCGTCGTCTCCGCCGCGAGCGGGCGGATGCGGCACGGCAGACCTTTCAGATGGGGGATGCCCTGCTCGCGATCGCGATAGTCGACGTCGTCGCGGGTGATCTGCGCGTCGGAGAATTCCCACGCGCCGCTGAGCGTCTCTCGTCCCTGCGGCATCTCCGGCTTCCACCAGCCGTGCGGCACGCGCACCAGGCGGCGCGGCATGTCGGAGCGCACGGCGAGCTTGCCCTTCACGCGTCCGGTCGGCGTCTCGACCGCCACCCATGCGCCGTGCGTCAGCCCATAGTGTTGCGCGTCGTCGGCGTGCACGAAGATCTCCGGCTCGGGGCGGCGCCGGCGCAGCTCGGGGATGTGGCGCTGTCCGGTTTGGAAGTACTCGTCCTCGCGCACACCCATGAACAGCTGCAAGGGGAACGCGGGATCGGGCGGCGGGTCCTCGCGGAAGTAGGGCAACGGATCGAAGCCGAGGTCCGCCAGCACGCTCGACTCGAGCTCCACCTTGCCGGACGGCGTGGCGAAGCCGCTTCGTTCGTACTTCCGATGCTCGATCGGCGGCACGTACCATTCGTAGGTGTTCTCGAACTGGCGATACGACATGCCGGTGCGCTGCACCCGATGATCGTACAGCGCCTCGATCGTCGGCCACGGGAAGTGCGCGGCCAAGCCCATGCGCACCGCCAGGCTGCGCCAGAAGTCGTACACGCCACGGCATTCGCCGGGTGGCTGCATCGCCTGCTCGGAGATGCGCACGATCGATGTCCAGCCCCACGCGTCGTGCAGCTGCCGGCGCTCCAGCCAGCTGTCGCCGGGCAGGACATAGTCGGCGAGCTGCGCGGTCGGCGTCATCATGTGCTCGTGCACGACGATGAGGTCCTGGTTCATCATGCCGCGATAGATCGTCTGCATGTCGGCGAAGCCCATCAGCGTATTGTTGCCGAGCGAGAACAGCGCCTTGACCGGGTAGGGCACGCCGTCCGCCATGGCGCGAAACACCGCCGACGGATTGGCCATGTAGCTGCCCATCAGCAGGTTCACGTACGGCCGTCCCCAGACGCGGCGCGTCGGCTCGGTGAGCGCCGCCATGCCGCGATAGGTGAAGGCCGGATGCTCGTCGGCGCCGAGCTGCTTGGCCTTCTGCGTCTCGCTGATCTGATCGTGCAGCTCCAGATCCGTTTCGGCAACGATGTCGGGATTGAGGCCGTGCAGCATCTCGCCGCCGGGCACGTCGAGGTTGCCGGTGACGGCGCGCAGCGTGCAGTGCAGGCGGATGGCCGACGTGCTGTTGCGCTGCTGATCGGTGATCGGGGTCCACGGGATTACCGATGGGCCGTGCGTCGCGTACAAGCGCGCCGCGGCGCGGATCTGCTCGGGGTCGACACCGGTGAGCTGGGCGACGCGCGCCAGCGGGAACTCGTCGACGCGTCGGCGCAACGCCTCGAAGCCGACCGTCCAGTCGCGCACGAATGCCTTGTCATAGAGCTCTTCGTCGAAGATGACCTTCAGCCAGCCGAAGCACATGGCGGCGTCGCTGCCGGCGCGCAGCGGCAGCCAGATGTCGGCGCGCTCGGCGCTCTCGCTGCGACGCGGATCGAGCACGATGAGCTTGGCGCCGCGGCCTTGCGCGCGGCGAATCGCGTTGTAGATCGGCGTCCAGCTGTGCCGGCGCGGATTGTGGCCGAACAGCACGATGCAGCGCGTCGCCGAGTAGTCCGGCTGCGGGAACCAGCCGTAGACCATGCGGTTGACGGCCGCTGTATTGCCGGCGCACAGCGCCACGCCGCTGATCCAATTCGGCGCCCCGAGCAGATTCATGAAGCGCCGTCCGGCGCCCGACTCCGTTGACGTGTTCCATTGGCTGGTCGACACCGCGAAGCCTTCCGGGCCGTAGGCGTCGATGACGCGCTGCAGGCGCGCCGCGATGTCGTCGAGCGCGTCGTTCCACGACACGCGCTCCCACTGCGCCGAGCCGCGCGCGCCCACGCGGCGCAGCGGATGCAGGAGGCGCTGCGGGTGGGCGAAGCTCTTCGGCGCGTAGATGCCCTTCATGCAGATGTTGTCGCGCATGATGGGGTTGTCGGAGGCGCGCACCCTGGCGACGCGCCCGTCGCGAACCTCGGCGATCAGCTGGCAGCCGATATCGCAGCTGGCACAGATCACCGACTTCTCGCTCGCCCGCTCGCTCCTGTCCGCCATTTCGTACCTCCGTCGTTCCGCGCTTGAATAATACATACATATGTGTATGTATGTGGCCGGAGATTATGGTGGCACGACGGCGAAAGCAAGCGCCAACTCGGTGTGCGCCCGCGGCGGCGCGACCGACGCAGGGCGAGCGCAGCGCGGCGATGCGCGCCCGCCTCACCGAGGCGGCCATCGCCGCATTGGTCGAGCGCGGTTGCGCTGGCACGACCGCGCTGGCGGTGTGCGCGCGGGCCGGCGTCACGCGCGGCGCCTTTCACCATCACTTTCCCAGCTTGGCGGCGCTCTACGCCGCAGCGTTGGAACGTCTCTATCGCGATCTCAGCCAGGCGCCGGCCGCGCGGCAGGTAGCGCGAGCCCATCCACCGCTCCGCGCGCTGGTGCGGCGCTTCGCTGCGGCGACGCAGCGGCCCCAGTTCAAGGCGGTGATCGAGATCTGGCTGGCGGCGCGCAACGACCGGGTTGTCGGGGCCGAGCTCGCCCCGGCGATCGAGCAGCTCAGCCGTATGTTCAGCCCGGACGATCCGCGCGTTGCCCGCCAGCTTGGCAGCAGCCGCAAGGCCGCGGCGTTCTATCGCTTGCTGATGGAGGCGACGATCGGCATGGCGCTCGGCCGCGCCGTCTCGCCAACCAATCGCCCGCTGGCGCACGAGGCGATGGTGCTCGATCTGCTCGAACAGATCGCGGCTGATTTGTAGCCCGAGAGCGGTCGCGACCTTCGTGTCAGGCGGTCGTTTCCAAAGTGGACAGGCCCCTGTTCCGGGGGCATGCTGCGCCGCGTGGACACCACGTGGTTCATGCTGTCGGCGCTGTTCTCGCTCATCGGCACGGCGGTGTTCGTCTACGGGCGCAAGCAGCGCACCGCGACGCACACCATCATCGGCCTGGCGCTGATGATCTATCCGTATTTCGTCAGCGGCACGCTCGCCCTCATCGGCGTCGGCGCCCTGCTGATCGGCGGAATGGTGGTCGGCAATCGCCTCGAGAGCGATTGATCCCGGTACCGAGCCCACCGCCGGCGGGTTGATTCACGTGCGGGCCTGGTATCGAGTGCGGGGCCATGGCGAAGCACGAGCACGGACCCGGCTGCGATCATGACCACGAGCACGAGCATGCCCACGATCACGGTCCGCCGCCCGAGCCGGTGCGGCGCGCCGAGCCGAAGATCGGCCGCAACGATCCGTGTCGCTGCGGCAGTGGCAAGAAGTTCAAGAAATGCTGCGGCGTGAACGGGTAAGCGAGTGCGTCACTGCCAGCTGCCGGTCGGATCGCCGAGCAGAATGGCGGTGAAGTCCTGACCGGTCGCGTCACCCGCGAGCGGCCCGTACGCGATCGAGCCCATCGTGCAGGTCGAGCCGGACAGTGAGGGCGACACCGTCGATTGATTCGGTGCCGGGCTCGGACTGGGAACGAACAGCCAGTCCGAGTTGCACGCCTGTGCGGCGGGGAAGGGGTTCGGCATGCCGACGGCGCGCTGCAGAATGAGCGCGGCGTCGAGCGTGCTGATGGTGCCGTCGCCGGTGACGTCGGCCGCCAGGCGCTGCTGTGCATCGAGCGTGCGCAGCCCGGCGATGGCTTGCAGGACCCACGCGGCATCGAGCGCGCTGACACCGCGTGCATCGCCGTTCTTGCGCGGCAGCAGCTGCCACAGGCCGTGCGGCACTCCGCTGAACGCGTAGGCGCCGCCGGCATCGCTGCTCGCCGATTTGCTTGTGGCACCGCTCAGCGTCAACGCCGCGCCGGGGATGGCTGCGCCGCCGCGGAAGTAGTGCAGCGTGCCGCCGAGGCTGTACACGACGGTCGCGGTCGGCGTCGGAGCGGTCGGCGTCAGCGTCGGTCCCATCGGCGTTGGCGTGGCCGGGAGCGGCGTTACCGTCGGCGGAGCCGGCGTCTGCGTCGTGGCGGCCACCAACTCGTAGGCGCCGATGTCGAATTTAGCGCCCTGCGGCCGCGTGACGCCGGCGAGGTCGGTGGGCAGATCGATCAGCGGCGTGCCGGCGTCGCGGGCCGGGCTGGTGGGGCTCAGGTGGTAGTCGTCCGCCGCGGCGTTGACGAAGACCGCCGCCGCGCTGGCGACGATCGAGTGCGGATCGAAATCTGCGCTGAGCGCCCGCCACTGGGCGAGGGTGAGGAAGTTGTCGTCGTCGGAGAAGCGGTTGTTGACGATGTTGTAGTCGGATTGCAGGCCGACCTGACTCGACGGATCGGCCTCGATGCTGCCGCGCGCGCCGAGATGCAGCAGGATGTTGCCGAAGATCTCGTTGCCGGTGCTGCCGTCCTTCAAGCTGATGGCGAAGCGTGCGCTGCTCGGCTGCACGATGGTGTTGCCGACGATGCGGTTGTCGCGGGAGCCGAACTCGTTGCCGTCCCCGTCGTCCCACGCCGCGATGCCGGTCGATTGATTGTCGTAGATGAGATTGTTGCGGATCACCGAGCTGCGCACGGTGGCGAGGTTGATCGAGGCGCCGCCGGCGGCGCCGTTGTCGTGGATGATGTTGGCCTCGACCAGCGCGTCCTCGATGATGCCGTCGCCCTGCGGATCGTTCGGATCGTCGCCCATCTCCGCCGCGTCGGCGTTGAGCTGGATGCCGGAAGCGTTGTTGTGGTGCGCGTGGTTGCGCCGCACCGTGGGGCGGTCGCCGCTGTTCGAGACGTAGATGCCGTGCTCGATCGCCGAGTACGACGTCTCGTTGTCTTCCAGGAGCAGATCGCGCGCAAAGCCGGTGAAGATGCCCCAACGAGAATTGTGATGGCAAAAGCAATGGCGGATGACGACGCCGGTCGCGTTGGCGTCCGGCTCGCCTTGCACGGCAATGCCGGCGCGCGGTGTGCCGGTGCACTCGAAGCCGTCGATGACGACGTAGTCGACGTCGCGCACCCAGATGCCGTCGCCGTTGCTGTTCGCCGGTCCGGCGGCATTCACCACCACCCCGGCCTGGGCGAGAAACGTGACCGGGGCGTTGGCGGTGCCGGAGTTGCGGGGGCTGAAGCCGACGTAGGTGCCGGGCAGAATATTGACCGTATCGCCAGGACCGGCGACGTTACCGGCCTTCTGTAAGGTCTTCCACGGCGCCGCCTGCGTCCCGGCGTTCGCGTCGGCGCCGGTGCTGGCGGAGACGTAGTAGCTCGTCGCGCCGGCCGGCCCGGCCAATGACAGCGCGCATGCGATCGCGGCGCACGCGCGACGCCACGTGCGCGCGCCCCGGTTCGCCAATTCCCCCTCCGACCGCGCCATCGCGTCGTCCTTCAGCAGGGAGCGTACCCTGACGACGGCTTCCGCCGGCTCGACATCGCTGCGCACGTCGACAGGGATGTGGCGACGCGTCAGTATCTGTCGCCGCCGGCTGGACGAAATGGGCGCGCAGCGAACTATCCGATTCGCGGCGGTCTGCTATGGCTGGGCGCATGCGCAGCAAGCCGTTCGGCTGGACGCAGGTGCCGGTCGCCGTCATCGGCCAGGGCACGTGGCGCATGGGTGGCGAGTCGACGCACGCGGCGGAGGTCGCGGCGCTGCGCTACGGCCTCGAGCTCGGCATGACGCACCTCGATACCGCCGAGCTCTACGACGGCGCCGAATCCGTCATCGCGCAGGTGCTGCGCGACTGCCGTCGCGACGATCTGTTCCTGACCTCGAAAGTCATGCCGCGCAATGCCAGCCGGCGCGGCACGATCGCCGCTTGTGAGGCGAGCCTGCAGAGGCTCGGCATCGCGCATCTCGATCTCTACCTGCTGCATTGGCCCGGCCCGCTTCCAATCGGCGAAACCATGCAGGCGATGGAGGAGCTGGTCGCCGCCGGCAAAACGCGCTTCATCGGCGTCAGCAACTTCGATGTCGACGCGGTGCGCGCGGCCATGGCGGCGCTGACGCGCGAGCGCCTGGCGAGCAATCAAGTGCTGTACAATCTCGCGCACCGCGGCATCGAGTGGGATTTAATCCCATTGTGCGCGCGCGAGGGCATCGCGGTCGTTGGCTATACGCCGTTCGGCAATTGGCCGCGCGGCCGCGTCCTGGCGACGCTGACGGCGATCGGCGACCGACAAGGCAAGACGGCGCGACAAGTCGCGCTGGCGTTCCTGACGCGCCAGCCGAACCTTTTCGCCATTCCGAAAGCCAGCGACATCGCGCATGTGGGCGACAACGCCGCTGCGGCCGAGGTCGAGCTCAGCGCTGCCGACCTCGCCGCGATCGACGCGGCGTTTCCGGCGCCGCATCGCAAAGTGCCTCTGGCGACCGCCTGACTCGCCGCCTGCGAGCGGGCCGCGCAGCACGTCACGCGCGCGTGACACGCGCAACGCCGCGAAGGATGGGCGCTCGGCAACCGCCTCGATGCCAGAAAGACGGTCTCAGTGCGGCCGTCCACTGCACATCCGCACCCCGGCTCACCAAGAAACGCTGCAAAGCGAATTGAAGTGCCGTGCGGTGCAGCAAAAGCCGCCGCGCCGCCATCTCGTCGAGACGGACAGGGGGGCCGTTGGCGCGGTGGGATTTGGGGGCGCCGAGCCGGGAGGAGACAGGCCCAGGTATGCGCAAAAGGAGGCCGGAGGTCGCATCGATCGACCAGGTCCGCATCAGCCGCGACGGCGACGACGCGGTCATCGAGTACACCGATCCGACAGTTGCCACGACATATTTTCACATCGGTCCGACGCTGCGGCGGATGAGCGACCAAGATGTGTTGGACGCGTTCAACGCCGTGCTCGATGCCGATGCGGCGCAGCCGTACGAGCACGTCGCCGTCGAGATCCCGCCGGGCCGGCCGCAAATCGTCTATTTCGCTCCGGCGGGGCAGTGGGCGCCGCGCGGCGCCGTGTTGCGCTGTGTCGTCGACGACGGCGGGCCCGACGGCGAAGCGGTGATCTACATCGACGAGCAGGCGTTGTCGTTGGCCGAGTTCGGCCGTTTGCTCTGTACCTACGCCGGCTGGGGGATGCGCATTGCCTTCGTGCCGGAGGACGCGCTCGGCGACGAGCCGACCATCGAGGTGTGCGAGCCCGACGACAGCTGAGCTGCGAGCGCGGACGGCTCGCTCGCCGGCAGCGTCCCCCGCTGCCGACCCCCCGGTGACAGCGGGCGAGTCGTTCGCCCTTGCTATTGCGGCTCTTGCTGCGGCGGCAGGTGTGCCCCTTCGCAAGTGCGGCGCGGCGCTCGCGGGGTCGTGGAATGCCGGTCCGTGTGACTAGGCGACGCGCATCGCGCGCAAGCAGTCGTTGACGGCGGCGCGCTCGATGCGCGATGGCTCGTGGTGGAGGGCACGATGTCAAACCAGCCTGCCGAGCGCGTTCACTTCCACACCTGCCCAATCTGCGAGGCGACCTGCGGGCTGGAGATTCGCACGCGCGGGCGTGAGGTCGTCGGCATCCGCGGCGACGCGGACGACGTATTCAGCCACGGCTTCATCTGCCCAAAGGGCTACGCGGTCAAAGAGCTCGACGCGGATCCGGATCGCTTGCGCACGCCGCTGATCAAGCGCGGGGGACGCCATGTGCCGGCGTCGTGGGACGAGGCCTTCGCTGAGATCGAGCGGCGCTTGATGCCGATCATCGCGCAGCACGGACGTGATGCGGTGGCGGTCTATCTCGGCAATCCCAGCGCGCACGCGCTGGCGCTGATGCTCTACAACCAGGTGCTGCTGCGCGGCCTGGGCTCGCGCAACGTCTATTCGGCGAGCACGGTCGACCAGATGCCCAAGCAGGTGTCGGCCGGTTTGATGTTCGGCACCGTGCTCAGCGTGCCGGTGCCCGATCTCGACCGCACCGACTACCTGCTGGTGCTCGGCGCCGATCCGTTCACCTCGAACGGCAGCTTGATGACCGCCCCCGACGCGCCGGGACGCTTGCGCGCCATTGGCGCCCGCGGCGGCAAGGTGGTGGTGATCGATCCACGCCGCTCGCGTACGGCGCAGGAAGCGGACGAGCATCACGCCGTTCGGCCCGGCGCCGACGCGTATCTGCTGTTCGGCATGGTGCACACGCTGTTCGAGGAAGACCTGGTGCGACTCGGACGCCTCGCCGAGCACGTCGAGGGTCTCGACGTGTTGCGGTCCCTGGCACGCGACTTCGCGCCGGAACAGGTGGCTTCGCGCTGCGATATCGCCGCCGCCGACATTCGCCGCCTGGCGCGCGAGCTCGCCGGCGCGGCGCGCGCGGCCGTGTACGGCCGCATCGGCACGTGCACGCAGTCGTTCGGCACCCTCACCAGTTGGCTGGTCGACGTGCTGAACGTGCTGACCGGGCACCTCGACCAGCCAGGCGGCGCGATGTTCACCCGCCCGGCCGCCGGCGCGCCGCATACGCGCGGCACACCGGGGCGCGGCAAAGGAGTGCGCTTCGGCCGCCGCCACAGCCGCGTGCGCCACGCGCCGGAGGTCTATGGCGAGCTGCCGGCAGCCTGTCTGGCGGAAGAGATCGAAACGCCTGGCGAGGGACAGATTCGCGCCCTCATCACCATCGCCGGCAACCCGGTGCTCAGCACGCCGAACGGCGCGCGCCTCGACTCGGCCCTGAACGGCCTGGAGCTGATGATCAGTCTCGATATCTTTCTCAACGAGACGACGCGCCACGCCGACGTCATCCTGCCGGGGCTGTCGCCGCTCGAGCAGTCGCACTACGATGTCGCGCTGCGCAGCCTGGCGGTGCGCAACGTCGCCACCTATGCGCCGCCGGTCTTTGCGGTGCCGGAGGGCCAAGAGCCCGAATGGCGCACCATCCTGCGCCTGCTCGGCGTGCTGATGGGGCAGGGGCCGAACGCCGATGTCGACGGCCTCGACGACTTCGTCGCCGGACAACTGGTCGAACAGACCGTCGGCGCCGGCGCCTCGCCGATCGCCGGCCGTGCGGCGCCGGATATTCTCGCCGCCCTGGCACCGCGCCGCGGTCCGGACCGCTTGCTCGATCTAATGTTGCGCACCGGACCGTACGGAGACGGCTTCGGCGCGCGGCCCGACGGCCTCACGCTGGCGCAGCTGGAAGCGCAGCCGCACGGCATCGACTTCGGCGCGCTCGAGCCGCGCATTCCGGACGTCCTGCGCACGCCGTCAGGGAAGGTCGAGCTGGCGCCAGACCTGTTGGTGGCGGACGTGGAGCGATTGCGCACCGGGCTTGCCGACGGCGCCGGCGGCATGGTGCTCATCGGCCGGCGCGATCTGCGCTCGAACAACTCGTGGCTGCACAACGCGCCGGTGCTGGTGAAAGGCAAAGCGCGCTGCACCATGTACGTGCATCCAGCCGATGCGCAGCGGCTCGGTCTGGCGGACGGCAAACTGGCGCGCGTGCGCTCGCGCGCCGGCGCCATCGACGTGCCGGTGGAAGTGACGGACAACATCCGTCCCGGCGTCGTCAGTATCCCGCATGGCTGGGGACACGATTTGCCCGGCATGCAGCTCGGCGTCGCCTCGGCGCATGCCGGGGTCAGCTGCAATCGTCTGGTCGACGAGCAGAGCATCGATCCGCTGTCGGGCAACGCCGTGCTGAACGGCGTTGCAATCACCGTCGAAGCGATCTGAGCTGCGCCACGAAAAAGGGGCGCGGCTTGCGGCCGCGCCCCCCGAGGTCGGGTGTGTCCCAGCGCCTAGCGCCGGCGGCGCCGTAGCAGGAGCGCGGCGATCGGCAGCAGCAGCACCAGAGCGGAGCTGCGGTCACGCGGTGCGACTACCGCGCAGCTATCGTCGTCGGCGCCTGTCGACTTCTTGGTGCGCGTCGCCGTCGGCGTCCCGGTGACCGTCGCCGTCGGCGTGGTCGGCGTCGCACCCGTCGGCGTTGCCGTCGGGGTCGGTGTCTCGGTAACCGTCGGCGTGACGGTGGTGGTTGCGGTGATGGTCGGAACGACGCCGACCACGGCCTGGCCGTTGACGCAGTGGGCCACCAGGGCGCCGCCGAGCGGATCGAAGGCGGTCGGGTTGCTGCAGTCGAAGGTGTAGGTGCCGGGCTCGACGCTGCTGTCGATCGACACCGAGCAGGTGTAGAGCACCGCGCCATCGGCGATCGGCGTTTGGTTGTCGTTCGACTGAATCGTCGCCGCGATACCGGTGCAGTCGCTGCCGACGGTGCAACCGGTCGGCACGAAGACGAAGGTGGAATCGCCCTTGTCGATCGTCGGATTGACGCTGCACTGCGGCACGCCGTTGATGTCGGCGAGGGGGAAGATGCCGAGCGGGAAGAGGATGCTGTTGCCGACCTTGGCGACGTCGGCCTCGCCCGCGTTCAGCGTCACGCTGAGCGGCTCCACGCTGTCGGCGGGCCCGTTGATCGAGCCGACGGTGATGGTGACGTCGGCCGGAACGGCAACCGTGATGGTGCCGTTGCTGCAATCGACCCCGACGCGATCGCCGTCGGTATTGCCGGCGCCAGGGTTGCTGCAGGTCAACGGATAGGCTCCGTCGGCATCGGCCGCGAGCGCGATGTGGCAGGTGTAGAGGACCGAGTCGCTCGGGATCGCATCGAGATTGCTGAGCGACAACACCAGGGCGCGGATCGCGGTACAGGTCTCGCCCGGTGTGCACCCCGACGGCAGGTACGCGAACGAAGTATCGCCCTTGTCGATGTCAGGATTGACCGTGCAATCCGGCTTGCCGTCGTTGTTCGGCGGGATCGAGGTCGCCGGCTCGAAGGCGATGTCGTTCTGCGTTCCGGCAACCATCGCGCTGGTGGAGAGCTTCACGTCGAAGCTGATCGTCGCGCCGGGCTCGCCAGTGGCGCTGCCGACTTCAATCGAGGCGACCACAGGCAGCGGCGTCGCGGTGACCGTGGGGGTGCTGGTGATCGGCGGGATAGTCGGCGTGCTGCTGTTGGTCGGCGTCGGCGAGTTCTTGGTCGCCGTCACCGTGGCGGTGGCGGTCGCGGTTCCGGTTGGCAGACCGGTCGGCGTCGAGGTGGCCGTGGCGGTGCCCGTCGGGATGCCCGTCGGCGTATCCGTCGCGGTCGCGGTGCCGGTCGGCAGGCCGGTCGGCGTGAACGTCGCGGTCTCGGTCGGCGTGCCCAGCGCCTCGGTCGGCGTGCTGGTTGCCGTCGCAGTTCCTGTCGGCAAGCCGGTCGGCGTAGACGTGACTGTCGCGGTGCCGGTCGGGACGCCGGTCGGCGTCTCGGTCGCGGTCAGCGTGTTGATCGGCGTGGCCGTGTCGGTCGGGAGGAGCAATGGAGTGTTGGTCGCGGTGGCCGTGGCTCCCAAGGTGGGCGTATCGGTCGCAATCTGGACTGGGGTGTCGGTAGCGGTGGCGGTCGCGGTGCCGGTCGGCAGACCGGTCGGCGTCTCGCTCGGCGTGGCCGTCGCCGTAGCGGTGCCGGCCGGCACGGCTAGGCAGTTGCCGTCGGAACAGACGCTGTCGCTGGTGCATTCATTGAAGTCGTCGCAGCTCGCGCCGTCGTTCGCCGGCTTGCAGGAACCGGTCTCGGCGTCGCACGCGTTGCAGTCGCCGCACGGTATCGGCCCGAGGTTCTCGCACTGGCCGGTGCTGACGTTGCAGAAATCGAGTGTGCACTTGTTGTTGTCAGAGTCCGGACAATCGAGGAACGAGCCGATGCAGATCGTGCCCAGGCAGATATCGTTGGTGGTGCAGTCGCCGAATGAATCGGTACACGAATCCAGCTGTTTGTCGGGATCGGGAAGGCAGAAGCCCTGAGCCGAGCAAGCGCCTTCGCAGCCTTGCTGACCGCACACGGCGCCGACGTCTGGCGTGCCCTCGCACTTGCCGCTGACGCAGGTGTCGTTCTTGGTGCACGGATTACCGTCGTCGCAGCTGCCGCCGCTGATCGGCGTGCCTTCGCACGTGCCGTTGGCGCAACTGTCGTTGGTGGTGCAGACGTTGCCGTCGTCACACGCGCCGGCGACCGGTGTGCCGGTGCAATTGCCGTCGGCGCACGTGTCGGGGTTGGTGCAGACGTTGAAGTCGTTGCACGACTGTCCGAAGGCGTTGGCGGAGGACAACACCGCAACCAACCCCACCGCACCCAAGATCTGCCAGGCTCGCGATCTCATTAGGATTCTCCCCTGCCCCCGCAAAGTGATGGGCGGAACAGGCCACATATTGCCGCCGAGGTCAAATTTTTCTTTGCCGGTGTGATTCCATACAACCGCTCGATACACCCATGTCCCGACCCCGCGCGCCCGAAACGCCGTCCACTGATCTGATCACGCGCAACCTCGTCTGCTATCTCGCCAGCCGCTTCTGCGGTGGAACGGCGATGACGATGCTGCGCGCCGCGATCGCCTGGCACGTCTATGCGCTGACCAATTCGGCGTTTCATCTCGGGCTCATCGGACTGGTGCAGTTCGTGCCGGTGCTATCGCTGACATTGGTCGGCGGCGCGGTCGCCGATACGTACGAGCGGCGTCGGGTCATCATGCTGGCGCAGCTGGTGCCGCTGACCTGCGCCACGATCCTCGGCGTCGCGACGCACGCCGGTACCATCACCGTGCCGCTGCTCTACGCCATGGTCTTCGTCATCGCCTGTTCGTCGGCGTTCGAGAATCCCGCCCGCGCCGCGATGCTGCCGACCTTGGTGCCGCGAGCGCAATTTGCGCGCGCGGTGACGCTGGCCTCGACCGGCCAAGCGCTGGCCTTCATGAGCGGGCCGGCGAGCGGCGGCCTGATCATCGCAGAGCTCGGCATCGGGGCGGCCTACGCCAGCTACGCGGTGCTGATCATCGGTTCGCTCACCGGCCTCGCGCTGCTGCGCCCGCAGCCGATCAGCGGCGAACGCCGCGCCATGAGCTGGACGGCGGTGCGCGAGGGGCTCGCCTTCGTGCGCCGCAACCCCGTGGTGTTGGGCTGCATGACGCTCGACATGTTCGCGGTGATCTTCGGCGGCGCCGCGGCACTGCTGCCGATCTATGCCAACGACATCCTCAACGTCGGCGCGCGCGGCTACGGCGTGCTCAGTGCCTCGCTCGAGGCCGGCGCGCTGATCTGCTCGCTGGCGCTGGTCATGCTGCCGCCGGTGCGGCG
>Ga0265314_10000875_pt1 | contig 35839 bp, 25 predicted proteins | sample 4126metaG_FD_203106 | JGI IMG/M metagenome (GOLD analysis project Ga0265314, IMG submission 203106) | Rhizosphere microbial communities from Carex aquatilis grown in University of Washington, Seatle, WA, United States - 4-1-26 metaG | ecosystem: Host-associated > Plants > Roots > Rhizosphere >...
CGCCATCGCCTGGCTGAACGGAGCGCAATTCGCGGGCGTGCCGGTGATGCAACGGAGCCAGAAATGAAACTCTTCGGTGATACGAAGCCGGCGCAGGCGCCGGTATCCGCGACGGCCCCCGAGTTCACGGGGACGCTCGAGTCGCTCGACGGCAGCGCCGCGGTGGTGGCGATGGAGACCGCCGCGGGTGAAGCCGCCGGCGCCTATCCGATCACGCCGAGCACGCAGATGGGCGAGGGCTGGGCCGCCGCGGTCGCCGAAGGCAAGGTGAACGTGAACGGGCGCCGCCTCCTGTTCTTCGAGCCCGAGGGCGAGCACGCCGCCGCGGCCGTGACGGCCGGCATGAGCATGAGCGGACTGCGCGCCACGAACTTCTCGAGCGGGCAGGGCATCGCCTACATGCACGAGTCGCTGTACGCGGCGGTCGGCAAGCGCCTCACGTACGTGCTGAACGTCGCCGCGCGCGCGATCACCAAGCAGGGGCTGAACGTGCACGCGGGGCACGACGACTACCACGCCGTCGACGACACCGGGTTCTTCCAGCTGTTCGCGAAGGATGTGCAGGAGTGCGCCGACCTCAACCTCATCGCGCACCGCGTGAGCGAGCTGGCGCTCAACCCCGGCATCATCGCGCAGGACGGCTTCCTCACGAGCCACGTGATCGAGACGCTGCGGCTCCCCGAACTCGCGCTGGTGAAGCGCTACCTCGGCGACCCGAGCGACCTGATCGACGCGCCGACGCCGGCGCAGCGTCTCGTGTTCGGCGCCCGGCGCCGCCGCATCCCCGAGATGTTCGACGTCGACTATCCGGCGATGCTCGGCGTGGTGCAGAACCAGGAGAGCTACGCGCAGGGCGTGGCGGCGCAGCGGCCCTTCTATTTCGACCATGTGGCGGCGCTCACCGACCGCGCGATGGAGGAGTACGCCGCGCTGACGGGGCGTCAGTATATGCGTGCAAGTGCTTACTTGCTCGATGATGCCGACTACGTGATCGTCGGGCAGGGCTCCGTCGTGAGCAACGCCGAGGCCGTGGCCGACCACCTGCGCGCGACGCGCGGGCTCAAGGTGGGCGTGCTCAACCTCACGATGTTCCGTCCATTCCCGGCCGACCACGTGACGCGCCTCCTCGCCGGCAAGAAGGGCGTCGTCGTGCTCGAACGCACCGACCAGCCGCTCGCCGTCGACCCGCCGCTCATGCGCGAGATCCGCGCGGCGATGGGCAAGGCCGTGGAGAACGGGCGCGCGAACAGCCGCGCCAACGGGCGCGACCTGCCGCACGCCGGCGTGACGCCGCTCCGCCCGGAGCAGATCCCGGATTTCTATTCCGGCTGCTTCGGCCTCGGCAGCCGCGACCTCCAGCCGGGCGACATCATCGCCGCGGTCACGAACATGCTCCCCGGCGGCGACCAGCACCGCCAGTTCTACCTCGGCATCGACTTCGTGAAGGAAGGAACGCGCCTCCCGAAGCTCCAGATCTGGCAGGAGCAGCTCACCGACAGCTATCCGCACGTCGGCGAACTCTCGCTCGCGAGCGATGGCCCCGCGAACCTCCTCCCCGAAGGGGCGACCGCGTTGCGCATCCACTCCGTGGGTGGATGGGGCGCCATCACGATGGGCAAGAACCTCGCGATGACGGCGTTCGAGATGTTCGGGCTCCACATCAAGGCGAACCCGAAGTACGGCTCGGAGAAGAAAGGACAGCCGACGACGTTCTATGCCGTGCTCGCGCACGAGCCCATCCGGCTCAACTGCGAGTTGAAGCACGTGACCGTCGTGCTCTCGCCCGACCCGAACGTCTTCCGGCACAGCAACCCGCTCGACGGGCTGGCCCCGGGGGGCGTCTTCGTCGCGCAGACGGAACTCTCGCCGGCGGAGTACTGGAACACGCTCCCCGTCGCGGCGCGCGCGACGATCCGCGAGCGCAAGATCCAGGTGTTCGTGATCGACGCCTTCAAGGTGGCGCGCGAGGAGGCGAGCGATGTCGAGCTCCGCTACCGCATGCAGGGCGCGGCCTTCATGGGCGCGTTCTTCCGCACGTCGCCGCTCCTCCAGCAGGAGGAAGTGAGCGAAGCGCGCCTCTTCGAGGGCATCCACCACCAGCTCGAGAAGAAGTTCGGCGGCAAGGGCGCGACGGTGGTCGAGGACAACGTGCGCGTGATCCGCCGCGGCTACGACGAAGTCGTCGCCGTGCCCGTGGGCGGCGACGAGGGCGCGACGGTGAACAGCGACGTGCCGCACCAGCCGTCGACGATGGTGTCGGACAACGCCGAACAGGGCCCGGGCAACCCGGGGCGCTTCTGGGAGCAGGTCTGTTCGATGTGCGCCAGCGGCGCCGACCAGATCGCCGATCCGTTCGCCGCGTTCAGCACGATCCCCGCGGCGACGGGCGCCGTGCGCGACATGAGCGGCGTGCGTCTCGAGATCCCCGAGTTCCACGCCGAGAAGTGCACGGGCTGCGCGCAGTGCTGGACGCAGTGTCCCGACGCGGCGATCCCCGGCCTCGTGAACACCGAGGAGGAGATCCTCGCCGCGGCGATCGCCGAAGTGGCGCAGGAACGCGCGATCGAGCGCCTGCGCCCGGTGATGAAGCCGTGGGCGAAGGAAGCGCACCGGCTTCTTGCCAAGGAGCCCACGCTCGCGGTGAGCGAGGCCTTCGCGAAGGGCTACGCGGCGGTCGCCGACAAGATGAACTGGGACGCGCCGCGCCGCGCCGAGACCGATGCGGAGTTCACGGCGGTGCAGGGGCGGATCGCCGAGTTCCCGGCGGCGCGCACGAAGGCGTTCTTCGACGCGCCCGAGAGCAAACTCAAGGGGAACGGCGGGCTCCTCAGCGTGACCGTGAATCCCGAGGCGTGCAAAGGGTGCAACCTCTGCGTGGCGGTCTGCCCTGACGGCGCGCTCACGACGGCGCGCCAGGACGACACCAACCTCGCCAAGCTCCGCCGCAACTGGTCGTTCTGGACGCGGCTCCCCGACACCGACGACCGCTTCGTGAACGTGAGCGACGTCGACGACGGCATCGGCGTGCTCTCGTCGCTGCTGCTCAAGAAGGGGACGTACCGCTCCATGGTCGGCGGCGACGGCGCCTGCATGGGCTGCGGCGAGAAGACGGCGGTGCACCTCATCGTCTCGTCGATCTACGCCTGGATGCAGCCGCACGTCGACGCGCAGCTGCAGCACATCGACGCGCTCATCGCCTCGCTCGACGAACAGGCCCGCACGCTCCTCGCGAGCGGCGCCGACCTCGACGCGGCCGCGAAGACCAACGGCGCGGTGAAGGTGACCGTCGCGCCTGACGCGCACGATCGCATCGCGCTCATCAACCAGTCGGTGCACGAACTGAAGGACCTGCGGTGGCGCTACGTCGAAGGCCCCGGCGGCAAGGGGCGCGCCGCGCTCGGCATGGCGAACAGCACCGGATGCAGCTCGGTGTGGGGGAGCACGTATCCCTACAATCCGTATCCGTTCCCGTGGGTGAACCACCTCTTCCAGGATGCGCCGAGCGTCGCGATCGGCGTGTTCGAAGCGCACATGCGGAAGATGGCGGACGGCTTCATCGCGGTGCGCCGCGCGCAACTCGTGGCCGACGGCGCGTACGATGCCGCGAAGCACGAGGCGGAGTTCCAGGCCTTCTCGTGGCCGCAGTTCACCGACGAGGAGTTCGCGCTCTGCCCGCCGATCGTCTCGATGGGCGGCGACGGCGCGATGCTCGACATCGGGTTCCAGAACCTCTCGCGCCTGCTCGCGAGCGGCAAGCCGCTGCGCGTGGTGGTGCTCGACACGCAGGTCTATTCCAACACCGGCGGTCAGGCCTGCACCTCGGGCTTCACCGGACAGGTGGCCGACATGTCGGCCTGGGGCAAGGCGCAGCACGGCAAGAAGGAGGTGCGCAAGGAACTCGCGTACATCGCCATCGCGCACCGCGGCGTGTACGTGCACCAGTCGTCGCAGGCGTCGGCGAGTCATCTCATCGCCGGCGTGCTGAAGGGGCTCAAGAAGCGCCGTCCGGTGCTCATCAACGTCTATACGCCGTGCCCCGTGGAACACGGGCTCGCCGACGACTGGTCGCAACACGCGTCGCGGCTGGCGCTCGAGAGCCGTGCCTTCCCGTTCCTCACGTACGATCCGGACGGCGGCAAGAACATCTCCGACTGCCTCTCGCTCGACGGCAACCCGTCGCTCGAGACGCAGTGGCCGTCGTATGAATTGAAGTACCTCGACGACGCGGGCGCGGAGCAGTCGATGGACCTGCCGCTGACGATCGCCGATTGGGCCGCGACCGAGGCGCGCTTCAAGCAGCACTTCAAGGAAGTGCCGGCCGCGAAGTGGGACGACACGATGGTGCCGTTCCACGAATACCTGCTCAAGTCCGTCGAGGAACGCGACGGCCTCACGCCGTTCATCTGGGCGGCGACGCACGACCGCAAACTCCGCCGCCTGCGCGTGAGCACGGAGATCGCGGGGCTCGCCGAGGAGCGGCTCCAGTTCTGGTCGCAGCTCCGCCAGCTCGCGGGTCTCGAAGTGTCGGGCACGGTGCACGACATGGTGCAGGGCGAGGTGGACGCCGAATACCAGGCGCGCGAGAAGGCCCTGCGCGCCGAGTTCGAGGCCAAGCTCACCGACCTCAAGGCGACGTATCCCGCCCAGATCGCGCGACGCCTCGCCGAGGGGTTGTTGCACACGGCCGGCGGCTCGCAGGCGATCAACGAACTGCTCGCTTCACTCCCGCCAATCAATAAGGAACTCACGAAGACCGCGTCGGCGACCCTCGCACCGCCATCCGTGCAGCCCTCGCCCTCCGTGCCCTCTGTGTCCTCTGTGGTGAAGGCGATTGCCGCCTCCGCCCCGGCAACCGTCGCCGCGGCGCAGGAACCCGACGCCGCCGTCGCCGGCGCCGCCACCGCCTCCGATCACGACGACGGCGACCTCGGCCTCGAGGCGTACATCGACTCCGCGCGCTGCACGAGCTGCAACGAGTGCACCAATCTCAACAAGAAGATGTTCGCCTACAACGCCGACAAGCAGGCCTACGTCAAGGACGCGTCGGCCGGCACGTTCGCGCAGCTGGTGACCGCCGCGGAGCGCTGCCCGGTGTCGATCATCCACCCCGGGACGCCGCTCAACACGAAGGAGAAGGACGTGGAGAAGTGGATGAAGCGCGCGGAGAAGTTCAACTGATGCCACTCGCGTTCGATTTCCGTCACGGCGTGCATCCGCCGGAGGAGAAGGAGCTCACGCGAGCGCTCCCGATCCGGCGCATGCCGTACCCCGACGAACTGGTGCTCCCGCTGCGCCAGCACGCGGGAAAGCCGGCAAAGCTGCGCGTGAAGGTCGGCGACTACGTCGAACGCGGCGACACCCTCGCCGACGCCGACGGCTTCGTCTCCGTGCCGATCCATGCCTCGGCGGCCGGCACCGTCACCGCGATCGAGTTCTGGCCGCACCCCGATGGGAGCTACGCCGAGGCGGTGCGCATCAAGGTCGACAAGTTCGCGGCGCAGGTGCCGCGGCCGCGCCTCGTGCCGGAGTGGGCGGGACTCACCACCGAACAAGTCGTGAAGGCGGTGCAGGCGGCCGGCGTCGTCGGACTCGGCGGCGCTGCCTTCCCGACGCACGTGAAGCTCGCGCCGCCCAAGGACCACCCGGTGCACACGCTCATCATCAACGGCGCGGAATGCGAGCCGTACCTGACGAGCGACCACCGGACGATGGCCGAGTATCCGGATCGCGTGCTCTTCGGCATTCGCGTGATGATGCATGCCATGGGCGTCGCCCGGTGCGTGGTCGGGATCGAGAAGAACAAGCCCGACGCCATCGCCGCGATGCGCGGCGCCGTGCCCAAGGACCTCGACGTCCAGATCCTCCCGCTCACGGTCAAGTATCCGCAGGGCGCGGAGAAGATGCTCATCCAGGCCGTGACCGGCGTCGAAGTGCCGAGCGGCAAGCTGCCGGTGACGGTGGGCGTGGTGGTGCAGAACGTCGGCTCGGTGGCGGCGATCGCCGAGGTGTTCGAGACGGGGCTCCCGCTCATCGAGCGCATCGTCACGGTCACCGGCCATGGATTGCTCAAGCCGCAGAACCTCATCGTGCCCGTGGGCACCAAGCTGCGCGACCTCATCGCCTACTGCGGCGGCACCACGGCGGACGCCGCCGAAGTGATTCTCGGCGGTCCGATGATGGGCACGGCGGTCGCGAACCTCGACGCGCCGGTGGTGAAGGGGACGACCGGCGTCGTGGTGCTGCGCAAAGCCGAGACGCGCAGCGAGACGGTGTACCCGTGCATCCACTGCGGGCGATGCCTCGACGCCTGTCCCGTGTTCCTGAATCCGTCGCACCTCGGCGACCTCGCGCGCGTGGGGCGCTACGAGGAGATGGCCGGTTCGCACCTCGCCGACTGCATGCTCTGCGGATCGTGCGCCTATGTGTGCCCGTCGAACATCCCGCTCGCGCAACTCTTCCAGCTGAGCAAGGCCGCGCTGCGGCGGGCGCAGGCGGTGGCCCAATGACCACGGCGACCGCTCCCAAACTCATCGTCTCGGCGAGTCCGCATGTGAAGTCGGTGGACAGCACGCCGAAGATCATGTGGCACGTCGTCCTCAGTCTCGTGCCCGTGGTGGCGGCGAGCGCCTGGTTCTTCGGCATCAGCGCGCTGCTCGTGATCGTGACGGCGTCCGTCGCCGCGCTCATCACCGAGCGCGCCGTGGGGAAGGGCGGCACCCTCGCCGACGGCTCGGCGATGATCACCGGCTTGCTCCTCGGCCTCACGCTCCCCGCGGGCATGCCGCTCTGGATGGTCGCGCTCGGCGGCGCCTTCGCGATCGCGTTCGGCAAGGCGGTCTGGGGCGGGCTCGGGCAGAACGTGTTCAATCCCGCGCTCGTCGGACGCGCCTTTCTGCAGGCGGCGTTCCCGGTGGCGATCACGACGTGGCCGACCGTTGGCGGGTCGTTCATGGAATTGAAGGGCGACCTCTTCGCGCTTCCGTTCCTGCATCCGGTGACGAACGCCATCACGTCGGCGACGCCGCTCGGCCTGCTCAAGTTCGAGGGGAAGGGCACCGATCTGTTGCCGCTCGTGATCGGCAACACCGGTGGTTCGGTCGGCGAGACCGCCGCGCTGGTGATCCTCGCCGGGGGCGTGTATCTCGCGCTGCGGCGCTATCTCAACTGGCGCATCCCGGCGAGCATCCTGCTCACCGTGGTCGTGTTCAGCGGCATCCTGCATCTCGTCGACGCCAAGAAGCCCGACCCGCTCTTCATGCTCTTCTCGGGCGGCCTCATGCTCGGCGCCATCTACATGGCGACCGACATGGTGACGTCCCCCGTCACCAACAAAGGCAAGTGGGTCTTCGGGTTCGGCATCGGCCTGCTCGTGGTGCTCATCCGCGTCTGGGGCGGGCTCCCGGAGGGCGTGATGTACGCCATCCTCTTCATGAATGCGCTGACGCCGTTCATCAACCGCGCCACGCAGCCGGCGGTGTTCGGCTCGGCCACGAGGCTCGCGAAATGACGGCCCACGCACATGTGCACGGGGGTGGTGGCGCTCCGCCGGTCGCGGGCAAGATGACGCCCGCGTGGAAGCTCCTCGCGACGTTGTTCATCGCGGGCGCTATGGCCGGGCTCCTCGTGGTGGCGGTGTACCGCGCGACGCTCCCCACCATCCAGAAGTACGCGGCGGCGAAAGTCGACGGCGCGGTGCGCGAGGTGCTCAGGGCGCCCGCCAAGTGGGACACGCTCTACCTCGTGAAGGAATCGCTCGTCGCGAAGCGGCCCGACGGGAGCGAGCCGGGCGAGTTCGAGAAGGCGTTCGTCGGCAAGGACGAGTTCGGCAAGCGCATGGGCATCGCCGTCGTCGGCGACGGCCCGGGCTTCCAGGAGACGATGCAACTCATGATCGGCTTCGACCCGGCCACCGGCGCGCTCATCGGCATCAAGGTGCTCGACGAGAAGGAGACGCCCGGTCTCGGCGACAAGATCGAGAACGACCCGTCGTTCATGGCGCAGTTCGCGAGCCGCATCGCGCCGGTGGTCGGCGTGAAGGGGCGCGCGGGCACGCCGCCGAGTCAGGTGCAGACCATCACCGGCGCGACGATCAGCTCGCGCGCGGTCATCAAGGTCGTCAACACGACCGTGGCGCGCTGGCAGGGTCTCATGCAGCGCTACGACAAGGGAGCGACTCCGTGACCACCGCAACGGCCCCCGTCGCCGCGAAGAGCGACGCTCCGGCGTTCGACCCCGGCGCGCCCCCGCCCGCGACCCTCTTCGCGGACGTCTGGCGCGGCATCGGCAAGGAAAACCCGGTGCTCGTGCAGTTCCTCGGCATGTGCCCGACGATGGCGGTCACGAACATCCTCGCGAACGGCTTCGCGATGGGCGTGGCGACCACCTTCGTGCTCGTCGGCTCGGGACTCTTCGTGAGCCTCTTCCGCAAGTACGTCGCGCACGAGGTGCGCATCACCTCGTACATCCTCATCATCGCGACGTTCGTGACCCTCGCCGACATGCTCCTCGCGGCGACGTTCCCGGACATCTCGAAAGCGCTCGGCCCGTTCATCCCGCTCATCGTCGCGAACTGCCTCCTCCTCGGCCGCGCCGAAGCGTTCGCGGCGAAGGTGAAGCCGGTGCGCGCCGTCGCCGACGGACTCGGCATGGGCCTCGGCTTCACGCTCTCGCTGAGCGCGCTCAGTTCGTTCCGCGAGATCCTCGGCCGCGGCTCGCTGCTCGGCCACCCGCTCTTCGGCCCGCGGTTCGAGCCGTGGGTGTTCCTGATGATGCCGCCGGGCGGGTTCCTCACCCTGGGGATCGCCTGCCTCGCCGTGGCGTACGTGATCGAGTGGCGCAAGAAGCACACCCCGGCGCCGCGGAGGGCCTAATGGGCCATCTCAGCTGGATCTTCGTCTCGACCCTGCTCGTGAACAACTTCACGCTGGTGATGTTCCTCGGGCTCTGCTCGTTCTTCGGCGTCACGGGCAAGATCGAGACGGCGTGGCGACTCGGCCTCGCGAACACGTTCGTGCTGCTGCTGACGGCGATCAGCGCCTGGTTCCTGAACGCGTACGTGCTGAAGCAGACGCCGTTCCTGCGCACCATCGCCTTCATCGTGGTGATCGCGAGCGCCGTGCAGATCGTCGAGATGGCGGTGAAGAAGTACCTGCCGGTGCTCTTCCGGCAGCTCGGCATCTACCTGCCGCTCATCACGACGAACTGCGCCATCCTCGGGCTCGCGCTCTTCCAGACGAGCCGCAACTACACGCTCGTCGAGGCGCTCGTGTTCGCCGTCGGCGCCGGGCTCGGGCTCACGCTCGCGCTCTCGCTCATGGCGAGCATCCGCGAGCGCACCGAACTCACCGAGCCGCCGATGGTCGCGCGCCGCATGGGGCTCGTGCTCGTGATCGCCTCGTGCCTCTCGATGGCCTTCATGGGCTTCGCCGGCATGGGGAGCGCCGAATGACGCAGGCCGTGCTCGGCGTGCTGCTCACCGCCTTCCTGTTCGCGCTGTATGGATTGCTGCCGCACCGCGGCTGCACGGGTCACTGCGCCGGATGCACCGGCAGCTGCGGCCGCAACGAAGATGATGGAGAGACCCATGCGCATTGATCCCTTCCTCGGCCGCGCGACCAGCCGCCGCGATTTCGTCACCCTCGGCGTGGGCCTCTTCGCGGCGCTCACGCTGCCGGCCGCGATGCTCCGCCGCACGACGCTGGCGCGCCGCACCTTCCCGCTCATGGGGACGATCGCCGAGTTGCAGGTCGCGCACCGCGACGAGCGATATGCCGAAGCGGCGATCGACGCCGCGATCGCCGAGCTGCAGCGCGTCGAAGCGCTCATGTCGCGCTTTCAGGCGACGTCGGACGTGGGCCGCGCCAACCTCCTCGCCTCGCGCGACGGCGTGCCCGTGTCGCCGGAGACGGCGCTCGTCGTCCGCGCCGCGCTCGACTGGTCGGTGGCCAGCGGCGGCCGCTTCGATCCTGCCGTCGGCCGGGTGAGCGAAGTGTGGGACGTGCTCAACCGCCACGAGCCGCCCGTGCCGGGCGACGTGACGCCCCTCGCGCATCGCGGCTTCTGGCGCTCTGTGGACGTGTCGACCATGGGCGGCCAGCCGGCGCTCCGCTTCGCCTCCGCCGATCTCCATCTCGACCTCGGCGCGATCGCCAAGGGCTATGGCATCGACCGCGCGACGGCCGTCCTGCGCGACCGGAAGATCGAGCACGCGATCGTCACCGTCGGCGGGGATCTCTACGCGCTCGGGGGATCGCCGGAAGGCGGCCCGTGGACGGTGGGCATCCGCGACCCGCACAACCTCAAGGGCATCGCGCAGACGCTCGAGGTGCAGGACCGCGCCGTCGCGACGTCGGGCGACTACGAGCGCTTCTTCCGCTTTCACGGCGTGCGCTATCACCATCTGATGGATCCCGAGACGGCGGCGCCGCGCCGGACGCTGTTCCACAGCGCGACGGTGCTCGCGAGCCGCGCGATGGATGCCGACGGCGCGAGCACCAGCGTCTTCGGGTTGCCGCGCGCCGCCGCGCTGGCGATCGCGCGACGCCACGCGCACGACGTGGATGTGATCCCGCTGGCCTGACCGCGTACCGAACCACCGGCGCGACGCCGCGCCGGCACGGAGGAACCGATGTCCGCGAACCTGTTGCAGTGCAGTGCCTGTGCGCGTCCGGTGCACATCCTCGTCACGCCGGCGCACGAACTCGACGGTCACGCCAACCTCCACGACGCCGAGGTGATCTGCCTCGATGTCGGCGAGCAGTGCACCGGCGGGCTCTGCCCGCTCGGCAACACCGCGCCCGACGCGATGATGTCGCGTCTCATCCGCAACGGGCTGCCGCTCGACGGGCTCCGCACCGTGAAGGCCACCTGTCCCGCCTGCGACGCGCCGGTGGAGATGGTGCTCTACGGCGAGGGGCGCGCGGCCTGCACGGTGTGCGGCACGCCGGCGCGATGGGTGATGCGGCACGCCGAACCGTTGGCGTGAAAGCGTCGGTGCATGCGCCCGCGCTGGCCCGTGGGTGCGCCATTCGGTAGACTTCGAATACCCCTTGAACGCGAGGGCATCGAAGACGACCTGCTCCGCCGCTCCGGCGCGCCGATCGGCTTTTCTGGACAAGGCGCATCGTGACGGTCGAGCGCAAGCGGGTTCGCGCGAAAGCAGCGGCAGCGACGCAGGACGCGCCGTCTCCCGCCGCGAACGTCACGTCGGCGACCCCCGCCGACGGCAACGTGCCGACCGGAACGTTCCCCATCGTCGGCGTCGGCGCGTCCGCGGGCGGTCTCGAGGCCCTCGAGGCGTTCTTCGCGCAGGTGCCGCCGACGTGCGGCATCGGATTCGTCGTGGTGCAACATCTCGACCCGACCCATGAGGGGATGCTTGCGGAGTTGCTGCAACGCGTCACGACGATGCCGGTATTCCAGATCGCCGAGCGCATGCGCGTCGTGCCGGGCAGCGTCTATGTGATACCGCCGAACGCGAATCTCTCGATCACACGCGGCGTGCTCCACCTGGCCGTCCCGGAATCGGGCCGCCGGCTGCGCCTGCCGATCGATACCTTCTTCGAATCGCTCGCCGCCGACGCCGCGACGCCGCCGGTCGGCGTGATCCTCTCGGGCATGGGCTCCGACGGGACGATCGGATTGAAGGCGATCAAGGCACGCGGCGGCGTCGCGTTCGTGCAGGACCCGGCGAGCGCGAAGTTCGACGGCATGCCGACGAGCGCGATCGCCGCCGGCCTGGCGGACGTCGTCGGCGCGGCCGACGAACTGCCCGAGGCGATCATCGCGCGCCTCTCGACGCCCGCGATGACGCCGGGCGCGGCGCGCCCGATCCCGGCGTACGTCGCTCCGTTCGCGCCGGAGGCACTCGAGGAGATCTTCACGCTCCTGCGCGCGCGGAGCGGCCACGACTTCTCACAGTACAAGACCAATACGATCTTCCGCCGCGTCGAGCGCCGCATGATCGTGCGCCAGATCGAGAAGGTCGAGGACTACATCACGGTCCTCAAGGAGACCCCGGAGGAAGTCGACATCCTCTTCAAGGAACTCCTCATCGGCGTCACCAACTTCTTCCGCGACTCCGACACGTGGGACGCGGTGAAGACGGCGATCGTCGACATGCTCGGCGCGGCGCGGCCCGCCGATCAGCCGCTGCGCGCCTGGGTCGCCGGCTGCTCCACCGGAGAAGAGGCGTACTCCCTCGCCATCGTCTGCCGCGAAGCGCTCGATGCCCTGCCGGCGGGGACGAACTCCGGCATCCAGGTGTTCGCCACCGACATCGACCGCGACGCCGTGGACCGCGCGCGCAGCGGCGTCTATCCGAAGACCATCGCCGGCGACATGTCGCCGGAGCGGCTCAAGCGATTCTTCGTCGAGTCGGAGCACGGCTATCAGATCATCCGCGGCGTGCGCGAGAGCGTCGTCTTCGCGCCGCACGACGTGACGACCGATCCGCCGTTCACGAAGCTCGACATCGTGACCTGCCGCAACGTGCTCATCTACCTCACGGCCGACGCGCAGCACAAGCTCATGCCGCGCTTCCATCACGCGCTCCGGCCGGGCGGGCTCCTCCTGCTCGGCAGCTCCGAGACCGTGGGCGCGCAGGAAGAACTCTTCGCGACGGTCGACGGCAAGGCGCGGCTGTACCGCCGCCTCGAGAGCGCCGCCGGCGCGAAGGGCCTCACGTTCGGCCCCGCCACGCGAAGCCTCGGCGAGACGCCGCCGCACGCCACCGCCGCCCGCGGCGCGGCGACGGTGCACGAGCAGGCGCAGCAGCTGCTGTTGCGGCACTACACGCCATCGGCCGTGTTCACGAACCCCGCCGGGGACATCCTCTTCGTGAGCGGACGCACCGGCAAGTACCTCGAGCCGGCCGCCGGCAAGGCGAACTGGAACCTCTTCGCGATGGCGCGTGACGGCCTGCGCGAGGAACTCGGCGCCGGCTTCCGCAAGGCGCTGCGCTCGAAGCACTCGGTCACGCGACGCGGCGTGCGCGTGGAGACGGGCGAGGGCGTGCACGCCGTCGACGTGACCATCCAGCCCCTCGACGAGCCCGCGTCGCTGCGCGGGATGCTCGCCGTGGTCTTCGCCGACGTGCCGCTGCCCACGGCGCGGCCCCGTCCGGCCGCCGCGGCGCACGGCGCCGCGAACCGGCCGACGAGCGCCCGCATGGCCGCGCTCATCGAGGAACTCGCGCACGCGCAGCGCGACGTGCGCGCGCAGCGCGACGACATGCAGCAGTCGCAGGAAGAACTCTCCGCCTTGAACGAGGAACTCCAGTCGTCGAACGAGGAGCTGCAGTCGACGAACGAGGAACTCACGACGTCGAAGGAAGAGATGCAGTCGATGAACGAGGAGCTCCAGACGCTCAACCACGAGCTGCAGGCGCGCGTCGACAGCCTCTCGCACCTCACCAACGACATGAAGAACCTGCTCGACAACACCGAGATCGCGACGGTCTTCCTCGACGGCGCGCTCAAGGTACGGCTCTTCACGGCCGGCGCGACCCGGGTCTTCTCGCTCATCGCGGGCGATGTCGGTCGGCCGATCGCCGATTTCGCGTCGGCGCTCGACTACCCGGGGCTCGTCGACGACGCGCGCGAGGTGCTCCGCACGCTCGCCGTGCACGAGCGGCCGGCCGCGACACGCAGCGGCGGCTGGATGCTCGTGCGCATCATGCCGTACCGGACCCTCGACAACATGGTCGACGGCGTGACGATCACGTTCTCCGACATCACGGCGGCGCACGAGCGCGAAGACCGCCTGCACGCGACGCAAGCCGGACTCGAACAGCACATCGAGGCGCAGGACCGGCGCATCGAACGCGCGGAACGGCAGGAGCTCGCCGCCGCCGACGACGTACCCACCCCACCGAGCACGACCCCGCCACTAGCCGGCGACCCGCACCCAACGAAACACCAGCGACGGAGTGGCAAATGAACAAGTTGCTCGGACCGAACCTCACCGCCGCGGAACTCCGCCGGCGCGCCGAAGAACAACTCACGCAACGCGGCGGCGCCGGCGCCGCCGACCGGAGCGCCGTCGAGACGGCGCGCCTCGTGCACGAGCTCCAGGTGCACCAGATCGAACTCGAGATGCAGAACGACGCGCTCGAGCAGACGCGCGAGGAGATGGAGGCGTTGCTCGAGAACTTCATCGACCTGTACGACAACGCGCCCGTCGGCTACATCACGCTCGACCGCTTCGGCACGATCGTACAGGCGAACCTCCCCGCCGCGCGCCTCCTCGGCGTCGACCGCGTGCGGCTCGGACAGCCGCGGTTCGGCTTCTTTCTGAGTCCGGCCGACCGCAAGCCGTTCGCCGACTTCCTCGAGGCGATCTTCGCGAACGGGACGGCGGAGCCGTGCCGGATCACGCTCGTCGTCGACGGGCACACCCCGCTGGCGATGCGCGTGGAGGGGTCGCGGTTCGCCGACAGCGAGCGGTGCCGGCTGGTACTCGTGACGGCGGAACTCGCGGCGCCGAGGTAGCCGCCGGCCGCGGCGCGGCGCCCCGGCGCGGCAGCGCCTCAGGGCGCGCGCGGCGCCGGGACCTGCAGGGTCGCGTTGGCCGAGTAGGTGGTGAGCCCGACGAGCACGCTCGCCGTGACCGTCGTGCGGCCCGGCGCCTTCGCCGTCACGAAGCCGACGGAATCGACGTCGGCGACGGCGGTGTCGAGCACGCTCCAGTGCACGGGCGTGCAGCCGCGGACGTCGGCGGGGCCATGGTCGTCGCCGCCGTGCGACGACGTGAGGTCGGCGTCGAACCACTGAAAGCCGTTCACCGCGAGCGTGAGCGACGTCGGCGTGATGGCGAGGCCGTCGGGCTTGGGCCCCTCGAACTCCTCGTCGCCGAGGTGGTGCGCCGTCTGCAGCCCCACGGCCCAGCGCGCCACCTGCTGCGCGTCGATGATGTCCACCGTCCCGTCGCCGTTGGCGTCGAGGATCGAGATGCCGGTGCTGAAACTCGTCGGGAGCCCGACGATGAACCGCGCGAGCTGTTGCGCGTCGACGATGTTCACCGCGCCGTCGCCGTTCACGTCGCCGGTGTTGCCGATCTCGCAGAGGAAATGCGGCCAGATGTGCACCGCGCCGGGGTTCGAGGCCGCCGCGCCGTCCACGGCGACGGCGACGATCTGCAGCGAGCGGATGCCCTTGGCGCGCGCCGAGACGAGCGCGATCACACGGGCGCCGGTGATGCCCGCGGAATCGGTGTAGTCGAGCCGCACCTTGTTGCGCGGCAGGCTGTCGGTCGCGATGACGAGGTGGCCTCCCTGATTCGCCGCCGAGACGATGTTCACCGCGTTCGGCGTCCACGACAGCCAGACGGTGACGTGCACCACGGGAGTCGCGGCGAGGCTCGCATCGACGATGACGGGGAGGAGCAGGGAATCCTGCGACCGCGCGTTCGTGCGGATGCCGCCCCCGATGCGGAGCACGACCACCGGCGGGAGGGCGCGGCGCGCATCGCGTACGGCGGTTGCCCGGCGTGGGACGCGCGCCGACTCCATGCGCCCGGACGCTCCGAGGGCAACGACTCCAGCCAGCACGAGCGCGTTCCGCAGCGGCATCGACGACCCGATCGCGAGGGACACCCAACAGTGAAGCATCTCCCATCCGGCCGGGGGCGTCAAGCCGCACGTTCGTGGGAGGGCCGGCGGCCCGCCCTCTTGCGCGAAGAAACCCTTGAAGGACATAGTGTGTCTATCCCCTAGACCGCCTATATGCCTCCCATGACCACGCCCCGTCGCGACCTCCTCCCCGGCACCCTCGACATGCTGGTGCTCAAGACGCTCACCGTGCAGACCATGCACGGCTACGGCATCGCCCAGCACATCCACCGCCTCTCGCGCGACGTGCTGCGCGTGGAGGAAGGCTCGCTCTACCCGGCGCTCCAGCGCATGCGGCAGAAGGGCTGGGTGAGCGCCGAGTGGCGCATGACGCCCAACAACCAGCGGGCGCGCTACTACACGATCACGCCCGCCGGCCGCAAGCAGCTTGGCGCGCAGGCGACGTCGTTCGCCGAGCTGACGGCCGCCATCGGCCACGTGATGCACGCGACCTGAGACCACCCCGAGGCCCCCGATGCGCGAATTCCTCAACCGACTCCTCGATCTCTTCCGCCGCCGCCGGCTCGACGCCGAGTTGCGGGAAGAACTGCGCTTTCATCGCGAGATGCTCGCGCGCGACGCGGCGGCGTCGCAGGGCGCGAGCGGCGCATCGGGCGCGCGGGACGCGGGCGCCGTCGATCCGGATACGCGCGCGGCACGCGCGCTCGGCAACGTCACCGGCATCCGGGAACGGGCGCGCGCGGTGTGGGGCTTTCCGTTCATGGATCAATTCGCGGCGAGCGTGCGGCAGGCGCTCCGCGGCATCGTGCGGAATCCCGGCTTCGCGACGGCCGTCGTGCTCACGCTTGGGCTCGGCATCGGCGCGAATGCGGCGATGTTCGGCGTCGTCGATCGCCTGATGTTCCGGCCGTATCCCATGCTGCGCGATCCGTCGATGGTGCACCGCGTGTACCTCCGCGCGACGTACCGCGGCCAGGAGCAGGTCACGCGCGGCTTCGAGTACACGCGTTACACCGACCTCCAGAAGTGGACGCAGTCGTTCTCGCAGATCGCGGCGTTCACGTCGCGCGATCTCGCCGTCGGCACGGGCGACGACACGCACGAGCGGCGCGTGGAGGTGGTGAGCGCGGAGTTCTTCCGGTTCTTCGACGCGCCGCCGGCGCGCGGGCGGTACTTCGCCGACGACGAGGTCCGCACGCCGAAGGGCGCCGACGTCGTGGTGATCAGCTATCCGTTCTGGCAGTCGCAGTTCGGCGGCGCCGACGACGTGCTCGGCAAGACGATCGTCGTGAACAACACGACGGCCACCGTCATCGGCGTGGCGCCGCGGGGCTTTCAGGGCGTGGAAGACGACCAGCCCCCCGAGATCTACCTGCCGATCACGACATACGCCGCGGCGGCCGGCGACCCGAAGGACCGCGCGGAGTACTTCACGCGCTACAACTGGGGCTGGCACGACGTGATGGTCCGTCGCAAGCCCGGCGTGACGCAGGAAGCGGCGGATCGCGATCTCAGCCAGGCCTACGTGCGCAGCTGGAACGCCGAGCGCGAACAGGAGCCGCAGATCACGCCGGCCGACATCGCGCGTCCCAACGCGCTCGCGGGCGCGATGAAGGACGGCGCCGGCCCCGATCCGAGCCTCGAGGCGCGCACCGCGCTCTGGGTGACGGGCGTCGCGGCGATCGTGCTCCTCATCGCCTGCGCGAACGTCGCGAATCTCTTCCTTGCGCGGGCGCTCCGGCGCCGGCGCGAGATTGCCGTGCGGCTCGCCCTCGGCGTCACGCGCCGCCGCCTGCTCGCGGAGGCGCTGACGGAGAGCCTGCTCCTCTCGGTGCTCGGCAGCGCGATCGGGTTGCTGCTCGCGCAGTGGGGCGGGTCGGCGCTGCGCACGCTGCTCTTCGTCGCGGGGCCGGCGTTCGACGTCGTCACCGACCGCCGCACGGTGCTGCTCGCGGCGGCGCTCGCTTGCGTGACGGGCGTCGTCACGGGCGTCGCGCCGCTCGTGTTCGGCGTGCGCGGCGACCTCGCGGGAGCGCTCAAGGCCGGCGCGCGCGAGGGGACGTACCAGCGCTCGCGCACGCGCGCCACGCTCCTCGTGACGCAGGGCGCGCTCTCGGTGGTGCTGCTCGTGGGCGCGGGGCTCTTTGTGCGCAGCCTGAATCACGTGAGTGAATTGCGGATGGGGTACGACGCCAAGCCGGTACTCTTCGCCGAACGCGTGAAGCGCGGCACGATCATGAGCGACAGCGAGACGGTGGCGCTGCGGCGTCGCCTCATGGAAGCGGCGCAGTCGCTGCCCGAAGTGGAGTCGGCGGCGTGGGCGGCGGCGGTGCCGTTCTACAGCACGATGAGCACCAATCTGTTCGTCGCGGGCATCGATTCCGTGCGCAAGCTCGGCCGCTTCGCGATGCAATACACGACGCCGGACTATTTCCATACGATGAGCACGCGCATCGTGCGCGGTCGCGGCCTGCTCGCGACCGATCGCGCGGGAGCGCCGCGGGTGGCCGTGGTGAGTGAAAGCATGGCGCGCGCGCTCTGGCCGGGACAGAACGCGCTGGGTCAGTGCATGAAGGTGGGCGCCGACACGATGCCGTGCACGGAAATCGTCGGCGTCGCCGAAGACGCGATCCAGAACAGTCTCACCGACGACAAGCACCTCGACTACTACCTGCCGGTGGACCAGGCGCGGCCGCAGGCGGGCTTCGCGCTCCTCGCGCGCATGCGCGGCGACCCGGCCACGCACCAGGAGGCGCTGCGCAAGGCGCTGCAGGCCGTGATGCCGGGCATCATGTACGTGAACGTGCGGCCGTTGAGCACGATCATCGATTCGCAGCGGCGCTCGTGGAAGGTGGGCGCGACGATGTTCGTGGCGTTCGGACTGCTCGCCCTCGTGGTGGCCGCGGTGGGGCTCTACAGCGTGATCGGCTACACCGTCGCGCAGCGCATGCATGAGTTGGGCGTGCGCGTGGCGCTCGGCGCGCAGGGGCGTGACATCGTGCGGCTCGTGCTCTCGCAGGGGCTCCGCTTCGGCGCGGCCGGCGTGCTCGTGGGCGCGGCGATCGCGCTCGCCGGTGGCAAGTTCCTCAGGCCGCTCCTCTTTCAGGAGTCGCCGTACGATCCCGTGGTGTTCGCGTCGGTGGGTGTGGTGTTGATCGTCGTGGCGGCCGCGGCGAGCATCAACCCCGCGCTGCGGGCGTCGCGCGCGGATCCGAACGTGACGTTGCGGACGGAGTAGGCGAGGGCGTCGGCGCGGCGGCTCAGGCGCCGCTTCCGTCGCTCGAGTCGTCGCGCCGGGCGCCGAGCGGCCACCGGCCGCGACCCTTCAGCGATTCGATCTCGGCGTCGGAGAGATCGCCGCTGATCGCCGCGCGGAGGTCGCGCGCGCCGATGAAGAGAAAGACGACACCGAGGCCGACGAGACCGGCGCTTCTCGCGTCGCGCTCGCCGGAGGCCGCGATCCAGAACATCGCGAGGCCGATCGGAAAGAAGAGCGCGCCGCGCGCCCAGGCGCGCACGCGGAAGCTCGGACTCTTCGCGCCGAGCGCGACGACGCCGAACACCGCGAAGAAGCCGATGACGGCAAGCAACTCGCCCCACGAGAGCGCGCGATACAGGCTCGGCGAGTGGAGGAAATCCATCGTCAGAAGATGTTGGGGTTGAGCACGAGCGTCACCTGCGCCCGGCGCTCGACGCTGCCGTTGCGATAGTCGAACGGCACGTCGATCGTCTTGGCGGTGAACGTCCCGTCGAGGATGCGGAGTCCCTGGCCACCGCGCTTCGGGTCGGGGATGAAGCGGATGCCGTTGCCCGTCGCGACGATCGTCCCGTACACCGTCATCTTCTGGATGGGGTCCTTGCCGATCCGGTCGCCCTTCGCGGCGAGCGTCTGCCGGTAGCGCAGCGACGCGCGGAACTCGTGGTTCGGGCGCATCGTGAGGATCAGTTCGTCGAACTCGATGAGGAACTGCACGCCCTTGTCGTCGCTCGCCAGGTCGGTGACGGGGAGCGGCTTGTTGTTGAGGCGCGTGGAGACGTAGCTCCCCTGACCGGGCTCGGTCGCGGGTTTGGGCTGCGCGGCGAGCGAGGGGGCGACGGCGGCGATGGCCAGGAGGAGCAGGGCGGTGCGGGGCGTCATATACCATAAGATACCCGCAAGGCGGGCCGATGGCATGACGCCGCGCCGCGGCGCCGCGTGGCGGCGGCCCGTCAGTAGGAGCGCGTCCAGATCGCGATGACGGCGCAGGCGTTGCTGAGGAACTCCACGGGGATGCGCGTCACGCCGTTGTAGACCTCGACCATCTCGATGTCGCGGGGATTCACGCGCCGCATGGCGAGCGTGAGGGGGTCTTCGTCGTTCGAGCCGGCGACGACCAGCAACCCGTCGATGTACACCTGCACCGCCGCGGCGGCGTTCGCCACGGAGAGCGCGCTGCCCAGCTCGCCGCGGCACCGGGAGAACGAGACCCCACGGTCGCGCGCCTGCACGCCGGGCACGGCCGCGAGCAGCGACTTGAGGTCGCGCGCGCCGCCGAGGTCGTCCTTGGTGAAGAAGGTGCCGTGGCCCGCGGCGGCGCGGTCGAGGACGTCGGCGTACTTCACGGGCGCGCGCACGACGCGGCCGTTGATGCGCACCTCGGCGAGCGTCGAGACGATGTGCGCGAGTCGCACCGTGACCACCGCCCCGCCCGGCGCAGCGAACGCGACGGCCGTATCACGCGGCGTGTACCCGATGCGCGCGATGGTGACGCGCTGCAGGCCGGCGGAGGTGGCGTGCACGGCCGCGCGCCCGGCGGCGTCCGTGCGCACGTCGTCGTCGCCGACGGTGACGCGGGCGTAGGGAAGCGGCGCGCCGTCGAGCGCATCGACGACCTCGATCACGGCGCGCGGGTCCGCCGCCGTCCAGCGGCTCGTGCCCGTTTCGATCGCGAGGCGCGGCGTCAGCGATCCCACGATCGCGAGGTCCAGCGTCGAGGGGATGCGAAAGCGCACGAGCGTCGACGTGGTGTCGCCGCTCGTCCAATGGAGGGCGAAGGCGCGGGTGCGCGGCACGTCGCAGGCCCACCATCGCCCCGCGGAATCGCGGCGCACTTCGGGCGAAGGCATCGCCACGGCGGCGTTCTCGCGGTCGAACGGCTCGGCGACGAGGCGCAACGCTCGGAGTTCCGCGCCCGGCCCGGCGTCGCGCGTCACGCGCCCAACGGCCACGGCGCCTCTCATCGCGGCGCCGCCAGGGCAGCGCTGCCCCGCGATCTCGCCGAGCGTCGGCAGGTCAAGGTCGAAGCGCAGCACGCCGGTGTCCGGCAGCACGGCCAGATCGACGCTCAGCGGATCGACGCCGAGGTCGCGCGCCAGTGCGCTGAGCATCCGCACGCGGAGGGGCCCGGGCTCCCGATCGCGGAGGCGCGCCGTGCCGTCGGCGCCGAGGGGGAGCGCGGCGGTGTCGCCGTCGATCCAGAGCAGCGTGCCGTCGGCGGTGGGCGCGCCTTGTGGGGCGCGCGGATGAAGCACCACATCGCGCCGCAACATCGGGCTCGGCGCGGCGCCCGCGACCTGCGCCGACGTGACCGCGCCGCCTTGTTCGACCGTGCGACGCAGGTGCGGGATGAGTTCCATCCGCACGCCGCTGCCGCGCCGCTCGAACACACGTTGCGGCATGGTGAGGTGCCAGCGGCTCACGATCCAGTCGCCGCGCGGGAGACGGGTGAACTGGAGTTTGCCGCCGGCATGCTCCTTCTCGATGGCGTCGGGGAGCGCGACGTAATCGTACTCGAACTCCTCGAGCGCACCGTCGGCGGCGAGCCAGAGCACGCCCTTGACGTCGCTGCGCTTCGGGGACGGCTCGGCGGGGCGGATGCCGATGCCGATCCACGCCGGATGCTCCGGCGGCGCGGGCTCGAGCCAGAAGCAATGACGTCCCGCGAACGCGTCGTCGAGGAGCACGCGCTCGTCGGGGGCGCGGAACTCGATCGAGTCGCCGCGGGCGACGACGAAGCCGTCGCGCGCGAGCTGCGCCGCGTCGACGCTGCGGTAGGCATCGCCGCGCGTGAAGCGCACCGAATCGATGGTGGCCCACGTGCTGTCACGCGGCCACACCTCGTGCACGCGCGTGTAGTCGACCGTGCGAACGAGCGTCGCCGAGTCGGGACGGAACGCCGTGGAGAGGAGGGCGGTGCGGGCCTGCTGCCAGGCCTGCACGAGCGGCGCGGCGGCAGCGCCGAGTCCACCGCAGGTCGCGCGTTCGCGCACGCGCACGGCGGCGAGCGCGATGGGGCGTCCCGCAAGGACGATGCGCACCACGCGTTCCTCGCCGGCGGCGAGCGGCGCGAGGGGCGTTCGCGTGGGCGAGAATCCCACGCGGAGCGCGTCGACGGCGTATTGCCCGGCGCGCGTGAAGGCGAGCGCGAAGGTGCCACGGTCGCCGGTGCGCGTGCGCGCGATCTCCGCGCCGGCGGAGTCACGGGCGACGAGGACGACGAACGGGGCGGGGGTGGCGCCGTCAGGTTCGAGGACGGTGCCGGTGATGCGTTGGGCGCGCAGGCCGCCCGGCGCGGAAAGCACAAGAACCGCCGCGAGCAGCGCCGCAACCGCGCGCCCGCGGCGAGGCTGTGCGTCAGGTCCGACAGTGGGGTTTATCAATCCGTGCTCATCGGAAGGGCACTGACCTCGCGCAGATGGGTCGCGGTTCCGAAGGATGCGATAGCGCGTCCGCTGACGCCAGCGCCGCAGCGTAGCTGTCTCGAACGGGGCCGCCGTGCTGGCGTGCGTCCTCATGAGAACCCACATTGGAAGCGGTAGCACTGCGGAGGCGTATGCTCGCTCAGCGCAAGACGAGAGCTGTTTCGTTCCTTATGCTGGCGCTCTGCGCGTTTCCAGCGCTGCGAGCGCAGACGACGCGCGTCGAGGGACAGGTACAACTCCTTGGCGACTCTGCGCGGGCCGTTGCCGGTGCCGAGGTGTCGCTCCTCCCCGGCCTCCGCACGACGCGGAGCGACTCTTCCGGGGCGTTCCACTTCGACAATGTCGCGCCCGGACACTACACGTTGCGCGCGAGGCAGGTCGGTCTCGAGGTCGCGAACCTCGACCTGGTCCTCTCGGCGCAGGGTGCGCAACAGGTGCGTCTCAGCATGCGCGCTGGGGCGCAGGCGCTCTCGGCCGTCACGATCGCGGGACAGCGGATGCTCTTTCCCGCGCGGTACTCGGATGCCTACCAGCGTGTCGCCAAAGGGAAGGGCGTCTTCTTCACGCGCGAGCAGATCGACAGCCTCAATCCGCTCGACATGAAGTCGCTGCTCCAGCGGGCTCCGACGGTGCATGTGAACGAACGCGGGTTGACGTTCGAACGATGCCAGTCGGGACTGGTCTCCAACCTCAGCTCAGGATTCAGCAGAAGCGCGAAGAGTTCCACGCTTGGAGCCGCGCCGAATCCGGCGCACGTGCAGGTCTACCTCGACGGCGTGCGCCTCACGCGCTATGACAGTGGGCGCGAAGACGACATCGTCGATGCGAACGAGGCCATCCGCGACATCCCCACCACCTCGATCCAACTCGTCGAGATCTACTCCGGCGTCGCGCGCATCCCCGGCGAATACCTGAGCGACGCCTGCGCCGTCATCCTCATTTGGACGAAGTAGCCGCGGCGTCAGCGCCGCTCCACTCTCCGCGTGTTGTAGTCCCGCAGATACTTCTCATGCGCCGCATCCGCCGGATACCCATCCCCCGGCGCATACGGATACGCCTTGATCGCATGAAACGGCAGCGGCCCCACGGTGTTGCCGAGCGCCGTGTTCATGTCGGCGTCCTTGATCCAGCCGTCCGAGTACAGCAGGAAGTCACGCGTCCATCCCTTCGCCGGCGGCGGCGGGGCCGTGAACGTGAGCGTGGTCTCGTCGCCGGGCGCCATCACGATGTACATGTCGTCGGCCGAGCGGAGGAGCGGGAGCACGTCGCCGTAGCGCGTGAACGCGCCGGTGATCGGGCGCCAGATCGGCTCCTTGGTGACGCTCGCGTAGTCGAACCACTGCGGGCCGTAGCGCCCGCCCTTCCTATAGGTACGGCTGGTGCCGCGGAAATGCAGGTCGGCACTCACGAGCGGGAGCGTGGTCACCGTGGCAGGGGCCGCGGCCGCGTCGGTCGCGACGAACGCCTGATCCCAGTAGATCTGCATGTTCGTGCGGAGCCGCACGTGATGGTCATTCGTCGGGAACTTGCCCGCGAGATCGACGACGACCGTCTTGTCCTTGCCCGACGGGAAGCCGATGTCGGCGGCCTTCACCCACTGGCCGTTCGCGCCGCGCACCTCGAGCGCCGGCATCACGGGCTTGATGCGGCTCTGCTGGCTCAGCGCGACGTTGATGCTCGCGTCGGTGGGATAGATCCATCCGCGCAGGAAGAGCGCCGTGCCCGGCGCGCCCGCGTCGTTGCCCAGATCCATCACGAGATCGTGCATCGCGACGATGCCCTGATACGCGTCGGCGACGAGGTTCGACACGTACACATCGTCCTTCTCTCGCAGCGCGGCAAGGACGTCGGCGCCATGCTCATCGACCGCGCTCACCGGCGGGTGCGCGCGCGTCGCCTTGTACGGCTTGAGCGCGATCGGGCCGGGGGGCACGAAGCGCTCGTCGACGAAGACGTTCACCGAATCCGGATGATCGACGGCGAGGAGCCGGATCTCGTCGGTGTACGACGTCTCCCACAACTCCTCGGTGAGCTGCAGCACGTACTTGCCGTCGCGCGCGACGAGCGCGCTCCCCGGAACACGGAGGTACTCCTGGCTCGCGCCGGCCGGCGCCCACGCGGTGTTCGCCCCCATGATGCCCATCGGCATGCCGAGCGCGCTCCGCCACATGACGTCGGTCACGAAGCGGAACTGCGTGCCGTCCCACGCGTACAGAAAGCCGCAACTCGACTTGAGCACTTCGTTCTCGAGCACGTCCTGGTCGGTGCCGGGAAAGTGGATCGTCTGGAAGACGCCGTTGGGCCACTCGATGCGGAGGACGTCGCCCTTGAGGTGCGCGCCGAGGCCGAAGTGCGTGACGGGGCTCGTGACGATGCGCGTCTGCACCACGTCGCCGACGCGCAGTTCGAGCTTCGCGCCGATGCCGAAGTCGTTGTTCTTGCCGCTGCCGGTGCGGAGCGCGGCGAGCTTCACCTGCACGAAGAGGTTGGCGTTGCCGCCGTCGTTCCGGAGGAGATGTACGCCGTTCGTCGCATCGGCGATGACGTAGTCGTCGTCGCCGTCGCGTCCCACGTCGAGCACGGCGATGGCGCTCGCCGATGCCGCCGCCGCGGGGAGGAGCGACGACCGGTCGTCGAAGCCACCCTTGAAGCCACCCTTGCCGTCGTTGCGCAGCAGCACCACGCCGCGCGCGCCGGCCTTGCCCGATGCGCCGCCGACCACAAGGTCGAGCCAGCCGTCGTTGTCGTAATCGGAGAACTGCACGGCGCCGATCTGCATCGCGCGCAGCGCGGCGAACGCGGCGGGCGCTTGCGCCTTCGTGAAGGTGCCGTCGCCCTTGTTCAAATAGATGGCGGGCTCGCCGCCGTCGGGCGCGGCGAGGAAGAGGTCGATCGCGCCGTCGTTGTTCACGTCGCCCGCGGCGGCGATGGCCACCGCGCCCACCGCGCCCAGGCCGCTCGCCTTGGTCGCATCCTCGAAGCGGCGCGCCCCGGCGTTGCGGAAGAGCGTCACGCCGCCCGCGGCGCGCGTGATGAGCAGGTCGGTGCGGCCGTCGCCGTCGAAATCGGCGAACGCAGCGTCGCGCGCCGGGCCGGTCACCGTGAGGCCGAACTCGGCGGTCGCGTCGGTGAAGGTGCCGTCGGCGTTGTTCCGCAGCGCACGCACGCCGCCCGCGCCGACCGTGAGCAGGTCGAGGTCGCCGTCGTGATCGAGGTCGACGAACAGCGCTTTCTTCGCGCCACCGAGGTCGCCGATGCCCGCCTTCGCGCTGACGTCGGCGAACTTCCCGCCGCCCGTGTTCCGGAAGAGGTGCCCGCGTCCGTCGCCGCCGAGTGCGAAGAGGTCGAGGAGGCCGTCGTTGTCATAGTCGACGAACATCGCGAACACCGCGCCGCCGGGCAGTGCGATGCCACTAACGGCGGTCACATCGGTGAAGCGGCCGTTGTCGCCGCGCAACAGGTGCACGGTGGCGGCGCCGGCCTTTGCATCCCAGCTCGAGACGAAGAGGTCGTCGGTGCCGTCGCCGTCGAAATCTCCCGAGGCGACCGTGATCGCGGGCGCGGCGCCGGCGATCGCCGTGGCGCCTGTCGCGAACGCGCCAAGCCCGGCGTCGGCGGTCGCATCGGTGAAGAGCACGGCGTCCTTGATGGCGCTGCCGAGCGACGTGGCGCGCTGCGCGACGTTGAGGCTCGCGCCGAAGGCGAGTACGGGGCGGCCCACCATCGGTCCGTCGGGGCCCTTCACGTTCGCGAGGCTCGCCTGATAGGCGGGCGTCAGCTCCATCGCGGCGCGAAAGCGCGCGAGCGCGTCGCGTGCCTCGGCGACCTTGCCCGAGCGGAGCAGGGGAAGCGCCTTCGCGAAGTGCGCGATGGCCTCCTTCGGCGGCTCGGGCGGCAGGCGGCGGATCTCTTCGAGCGACCGTGCGGCGCTGTCGGCCGCGCCCCCCGCCACGAACGCGTCGAGCTGGGCGAGGCGCACCGCGACGTTCGTCGGCGACTTCGCGAGGATGCGGCGGAGCAGCTCGAGGCGCTCGGCGCCCTGCGAGGAGGCGGTGTCGAGCTGCGCGAGGGCGTAGAGCACGGCCGGGTCGTCCGCGCCGCCTCGTGACGCGCGGTCGAGCACGTTGCGCGACTCGGCGGCGTTTCCCTCGGTGGCGTAGACGCGCGCGAGCAGCAGCGCGACGGTCGTGCTGGTGGAATCGAGGGCGCGGGCCTTCAGCGCCTGTTCCTTCGCGTCGTTGAGCTTGCCGCCGCGCAGGTAGGTGAGGCCGAGGTTGGCGTAGCCGAGGGCCTCGTTCGGCGCGTAGGTGACGACCTTCTTGAACTGCAGTTCGGCGGAGTCGAGCTGGTCGGTCTGGAGATAGATGAGGCCGAGCGTGCGGGCCGTGATCGCGGCGCCGGGGTCCGGTGCGGCGGCGCGGGTGCATGCGGAGACGGCGACCGCCGCGAACCACAGAGAGCACAGAGAACGCAGAGGAGTACTTCTCCTCGGTGGGCGCGTGATGCTGGGCATGAAGCGAACACTAGGTTCAGGTGGGGGCACCGGCAAGCGCGGAGCGGAGGGCGCGATGCTGCTTCTCGCTCGCGATTCCGGGGGTTACGTTCTGTTCGTGCCTCCCCTCGGATCGCGCCGCCTCGTCGCCATCCTCGCCTTCACGGCGGGCATCGCGGGCGTGGTCGTCATGAACCGCCGCGCGACGCACCCCGCGGCGAGCGCCGAGCATCCGGGGTTCACGCTCGAGGACGTGACGGCGCGCGCCGGCATCACGTTCGTGCACCACAACGCGGTGCTCGACGCCAAGCTCGACAACATCGCGCCGCACGTGGCCGCGGTGGGGGCGAGCGTGAGCGTGGCCGACGTGAACGGCGACGGGCTCCCCGACCTCTACTTCACGACGAGCAAGTTCGGCGAATCGAACGCGCTCTACATCAACAACGGCGACGGCACCTTCCGCGATGTCGCGCGCGAGGCGGGGGTCGGCGACCTCAACACGCCCGCGCAGGGCGCGTCGATGGGCGCCGTCTGGGGCGACTACGACGGCGACGGCCTCGAAGACCTCCTCGTGTACCGCTACGGCAAGCTCTCGCTCTTCAAGAACCTCGGGAACCTCAAGTTCAGGGACGTGACCGCCGAGGCCGGCCTCGACCGCTGGGTGAACAGCAATGGCGCGATCTGGTTCGACTACGACCGCGACGGGAAGCTCGACCTGTATGTAAGTGCTTACTTTCGTCCCGAGGTGAACCTCTTCAGCCTCGCGACGACGAAGATCATGCACGACAGCTTCGAGTTCGCGCAGAACGGCGGCAAGAACTACCTCTTCCACAACCTCGGCAACGGCAGGTTCGAGGACGTCACCGACCAGATGGGCGTCGGGAGCACGCGGTGGACCCTCGCCGCCGCGAGCGCCGATTTCAACGACGACGGCTGGCCCGACCTCTATCTGGCGAACGACTACGGCCCCGAGGAACTGTTCCTCAACGACCACGGCAAGAAGTTCACGCTCGCGCGCGTGGGCCTCGAGGCTGACTCGAAGAGCGGCATGAGCGTGAGCATCGGCGACGTGCACAACCGCGGGCGCATGGACGTGTTCGTCACCGACATCTCCGAGAAGGGCTACCTCTTTCAGGGGAACAACCTCCGGCTGAATCTCTTTCCCGAGATCGGCCGCTTCGAGAACATCGCCAAGGGCGTCATCTCCGACGCGGGCTGGGCCTGGGGAGCGCAGTTCGGCGACCTCAACAACGACGGCCGCAACGATCTCTACATCGCCAACGGCTTCCTCTCGGCGAGCAAGAGCAGGAGTTACTGGTACGGCATGAGCAAAGTGGCCGGCGCGAACAAGAACCTCTTCGAGGACGCGAAGAACTGGCCGGCCATCGGCGACGCGTCGCTCTCGGGCTACGAGCACAAGCGCGTGCTCCTCAATCGCGGCGACGCGGGGTGGGACGACGTGGCCGCGCGGGTCGGCGTCACGGATGTGTCGGATGCGCGCGCCGTCGCCTTCGCGGACCTCTGGAACCGCGGCGCCGTCGACGTGATCGTCGCCAACCAGAACGCGCGGCCCATCGTCTATCGCAACACGGTGGAGCGGGGCAACCACTGGATCGGGTTCACGCTCGTCGGCACGCGCGGCAACACGAGCGCCATCGGCGCCGAGGTGACCGTGGAGTTCGGCGCGGAGAAGCAACGCCGCGTGATCGACGGCGGCATGGGCTTCGCGGCGCAGAACGACCGGCGCCTCCATTTCGGGCTCGGCGCGAAGATGAACGTCGACCGCGTCACGATCCGGTGGCCGTCGGGCCTCGTGCAGACGCTCGGGCGGTTCGACGCCGACCGCATGCACACCATCACCGAGCCGGCGAGATGATGCCGACGCTCCGCCGCTGGCTCTCCGAGCCGCGCTATCTGATCGTCGCGCTCATCACGCTCGTGCTCGTGGTGGGGCAATGGCGTTTCGCGATCCTCGGCGACTACCGGCGGCTCGCGACGGCGCTCGGTGTCTGCATGCTCACGGAGTTCGTTTTCTCGTGGTACGTGCGCGGCAAAGTCGCCAACCTGCAGAGTGCGTACGTCTCGGGCATCAGCCTCAGCCTGCTCACCAAGCCGCAGGCGGGATTGCTGTGGCCGTTCGCGCTCGGCGGCTTTCTCGCGATCGCGTCGAAGTACGCGCTCACGTACCGCGGCCGGCACCTCTGGAATCCCACGAACTTCGCGATCTGCCTGCTGCTGCTCCTCGCGCCCGAGAGCGTGGCGGTGCTGAGCCATCAGTGGGGGAACGAGATCACGACGAACGCGGTGATCTGGGGCTTCGGCCTGGTGATCGCCTATCGTGCCGGCGTGCTGCACATCACGGCGAGTTACGTGCTCGCGTTCGTCGCGCTCGCCGCCGTCCGCGTCGCGATCTCCGGCGGGCCGCTCGGCGGCGAGATCGCGCCGCTCACCGGGCCGATGTACCAGCTGTTCGTCTTCTTCATGGTCACCGACCCGCGCGTGACGGTGCGCACGAAGCGCGGGCAGGTGATCGTCGTGCTGCTCGTGGCGCTGGTGGAGGCGCTCATCCGCCTCGCGGGGAACGTCGGACTGCCGTGGCTCACGCCGCTGTATGCCGCGCCGGCGCTGTTCGCGCTCACGATGGTTGGGCCGCCGGCGCTATTCCTGAGCCTTCGGCGAGAAGCCGCAGCGCGCTAGCATCGCCAGCACCTCGCCGCGCGAGGCGTTCAACTTGCCGGCCGACGCGAGGATGTCGTCGGCGAGCGCGGGATACCAGTTGTGGCGCGAGGCGTCGGCGAGGCCGGCCACGTTGATCGGCGCGATGGCGTGCGCGATGGCGTCGAGCAAGGCCGTACGCCGCTCGGGCGTGCGGTCGTCGCGATAGCGCGCCGCGAGCGCGAGGCAGGCGTCGCGTTCCGTCGCGAACGGTTCGCGCGCGCCGAGCAGGAACGCGTCGCCGGCGAGCGCCTTGTGCCCGATGCGGCGCGCCGACTCGGCGTAGCTCACCGCGGCGAAGTACAGGTTGCTGAGCGCCGTGAAGCGTTCCCAGTCGCCGAACGCGTCGTAGAGCGCGCCAACGAGCCGTGCCGTGGTCTCGAGTTCGGCGGTGCTGCGCGCGGCGTAGTGACGGAAGTTGTGCCAGAGCGCCGGCGTGCCCCAACTCTCGGCGATGATCGCGGCGACACGCTGGATGCCGAGGAGCGTGAGCGGAAAACCGGTGGAGAGGAGCGGATCGACGATGCCCGCGGCGGACGGGAGCATCACCCAGCCGTCGCCGGTCAGGCGGTCGCTGTAGAAGGAGAGACGTGGCCACCACGTGAACGCCTGCGTCGGCACGGCGTCGGCGAACTGCGCGCCGATCGACGGAAAGCGGCTCATGAGCCGTGCCCAGCCGGCGGCGCCCTCGCGAAGATCCAGATCGTTCGCGAGCTGTTCGGTGGCGGCGATACCGGCGCTCGTGATGCCGTTCTCGAACCGCAGCACCCAGATCCAGCCGCCGTCGAAGACGTGGTGCAGCGCCGCGTCGTCGGGAGGATACGGCGGGGCGCCGGCGAACGCCGCGGGCGCCACGTCCGCGAAGCGCCGCACGCCGGTGAAGTGCGTGAACAGCGTCTGGGTGCGCGGCAACCCGGGAAGATCACGGTCGCCGAGCGTGAGCTGGCGATGGAGAAAGCCGCGCGGCCCGGTGGCGTCGACGACCAGCCGGGCGTGCACGGTCAGCTCATCGGCGCCGCGCTTGCCGCGCAGCATCGAGCCGTCGGCCGAGAGATGCACGGTGTGGATGTCGGTGCGGTCGAGGGAGGTGACGCCCATCGACTCCGCTTCGCGCACGAGGAAGTGATCGAAGTCGGGGCGGTACCAGTGCACGTCGCCGATGTCGTCGTGCGGGCTCGCGGCGACCATCAGCTGGTCGCCGTGGTCCGCGGCGGCGGCGAAGGGCGCGCCGCTCTCGTGACGGACGAACGTGAAGCCGCGCTTCAGTCCGCAGGCGACGCCCGGATACGCGCGCTTCCAGGTGCCGTACTTGCTGAACGGCCGGAGGCGCGGCAGGTCGTAGGCGTCGGCGATCTCCTCGATCATGAGGTTGGTGAGCGGCGTCGTCGACTCGCCGATCGCGAAGCGCGGATGGCTGCCGCGCTCGATGAGCACCGCGGAGTGGCCGAGCCGGCGCGCGATCATGGCGAGCATCGCACCCGAGAAACCCGAGCCGACGATCGCGATGTCGGCGTCGTAGGTCAGCATGCGTCGCAGCCGGCGCGCGCGATGAGGCGCTGGGTGAGGTTCATGTCCATGAGGCGGCGCAAGCGCGCGTCGATGCAGCGCGCGCACGAGGAGAAGCGCGCGAGGTCCCAGGTGTCGGCAAAGACGCGGCCGGCGCCGAGCGCGAGCGCGGCGTCGAACGCGTCCTCGAGCGTGGACAGGTGCGGCTCGCGGAACGATCCGTCCGCGACCATCGCGTCGAGGGCGCCGTTGCCGGCGCGCACCGGGATGAGGCTCACCGCGCCCGCCCCGTGCTCGAAGGCGAACGCCGCGGAGCGCACGGCCCAGTCGACCGCTTCGGCGGCGGGAAGGAACGGCGGCTGCACGAGCACGAAGGCGCGCGTGTCGACGCCGTACCCGCGCAGCCGCTCGGTGGCGGCGATGTAGCTCTCGAGCGTCATCCGCTTGTTGAGCTGCTCGAGCACCGCGGGGTGCGCGGTCTCGAGCCCCATCGCGACCTCGAGGCGGCCCTCGAGGAGATCGCGAAAGCGCAGCACGTCGTCGCCGACGAGCGACGGATGGCATTCGACGATCACGCGGTCGAAGCCGCGGAGGCGGCGCGCGATGGCCTCGTACTCGTCGGGCGGGATCGCGCGATGATCGAAGAAGCTGCCGCTGTTGTAGAGCTTCACCGTGGCGGCGGCGGGGAGCGCGGCGAGCGCCACGTCGATCTGCCGCGCGATGGCGCCGGAGGGCACGCTCACCGCGAGCGTGTTGCGCCAGAGATCGCACATCACGCAGCGGTACGGGCACTCACGGTTGGTGAGGAAGATCGTCGCGACCGGCCCGACGTCGCCCGAGGGCCCGGCTTCCTCCTCCACGAAGAACGCGTAGGGCCGGTCGGCGTGCACCACGTTGCGGGCTCCGCGGTGGCCGAGCACGAACGCATCGCGCGCGGCGGAGCGGGGCGGATGGTGCGGCGGCGTGGTGTGCACGATGTTTGAAACGTAGTTTGGGGCGGAGGGGCGCGCATCCACGAACGACTCGGGGGCAACCGCATGAACCCGCACGGCATCTCGGGCGAGGCGACGTACAAGATCACGCGGTCGTTCTGGTCGTTTCTCGACCGCACGTTCCGCGTGTACGACACGGCGGGTTCGCTCGTGCTCTTCGTGCGGCACCCGGTGCTGCGCCTGCGCGAAGCGTTCAACCTCTTCGCCGACGAAGAGATGCGGCAACCCGTCGCGACGGTGCAGGCGCGGCAGATGATCGCCATCGACTACGTCTACGACGTCACCGACCCTTCCAGCGGCACCTGGCTCGGCACGCTCAAATCCCGCGGCATCTCGTCGATCGTGCGCGACACGTGGGACGTGCTTCGCGAGCACGGCGAACCGATCGGCAAGGTGACGGAGGACGGCCACTCCATCCTGCGCCGGTTCTTCCCGTGGCTGACGGGGCACTGGCACGTCGAACTCGACGGCCGCACGGTGGCCACCATCGACCAGCGGTTCCGTTTCTTCATCAAGGAGTACGCGCTCACCATCCACGCGGCCGGCACCGGCGTCGACCCGCGATTCCTCATGGCGTGCGCGCTCCTGGCGCTGTTGCGCGAGGATCACCGCGAGGAGCGCGAGCGGTAGCGGAACGGCTGTGGAGCGGTAGCGGAACGCACCGGCGGGCGGCGCGCTCCGCCGCTCAGGCGTACTGCGCGAGAAAGCGCCGGCGGTACTCGGCTTCGGTGAACGGCAGCGCGGCGCGCATCGCATCGGCGTCGATCGCGCCGTGCTGGAAGCGCCGCTTCTCGAACACCGGCATCTCGTAGCCCGTGACGGCGCGTATGCCAGCGGCCACGATCTCGCCCTTGAGCTGATACAGGCGGTCGACGTCGTACCCCGTGAGCGCATCCCACGGGAGCGAGCCGGCGAGTTCGACGAGCGCCGGCCGCGTGTACGGGCTGAAGCCCTCGAAGCCGAAGTGCCGCGCCGGCGCGTAGGTGCGCACGTACGAGCGGCTCAGGCCGCCCGAGTAGGTGAGCGAGTGCTTCATCGTCCCGACGCCCCAGCCTTCCTGATACAGCAGGGGATTGTTCACGACGCTCCGGATGGTGAGTTCCGGGTTCTCGTCGATCGGGTAGTCCTTCATGTTCTCGTCGCCGCCGTCGCCATCCATCAGGTAGTGCCAGTCGGGATAGCGCGCGCGGATGCCGCGCATGAGGGCGAGGCCCATCGTCGCGCACTCGACGTCGAGCGACTTGTAGTCCTCGGTGATGCGGATCGCCTCGTTCGCGTCGAAGGCCGCGTCGGCCTCTACCGGCTCGAGGAACAGCTCCATGTCGACGGCGCGCAGGAAGTCACGCGCCTGTGCCAGATCCGGCCCGTTGCCGGCGTCGAGCGTGAACGCCTTGAGCCGGCCGAGGTGCATGCCGAGCGTGCGCATCGCGTGCGCGGTGGCGAGAAAGACGGAGCCGCTGTCGATGCCGCCGCTGAACGAGACGCCGATGGGAGCGTCCGACGGGATGGAGCGCAGCCACGTGCCGATCTCGTTCGAGAGGGCGCCGATGTAGGCGCGGCCGATGGCGCCCGTGTCGTTCGGGAGCGTGCCGGGGCGGGGAACGACGAACCGCTCGTACGTCGGGCTCGGGTCCGGACAGCCGACGATGCGGATGCTCGTGATGTAGTGCGCCGGCACCATCCGCGTGTAGTTGGGATGGAACTGGTCGTCGAAGCCGCGGCGCTCGAGCCAGTCATGGATCGCGTCGATGCGGTCGGCCACGACGAGCGCCGGCCCCTCGACCTTCTTCGCGAGGAAGTACCGCACGGGCCGGTCGAGCGAGCGCGCGATGCGTACGGTTTCGCCTTCGCGGGCGACGATCGCGAACGATCCGCCGATGGCGCGCACCGCGGCCGGGTCGCCGGCGAGGACGCGGGCGCGCGCCTCCTCGATCGAGAGGTCGTCGAGGCGGTTGAGGGCGGGGTCGGTGAGGTCGACCAGCTCGCCTACGTAAGTGTGCATCGAAGGCTCCGGACGGGGCGAAAATCGCGCGATGTGGTGTACCAGAGGCACCCACGCATCAAATGAACGTTTACGTGCATTCAGGTGTCAACGGTTCAGCATGAAGCGAACGCGACGCAGTCCGGCGCAGCCGGCCGATATCACGACCGCCCCGCCGGCGCCGCGCGCGCGCACCGCGCGATGGGTGACCCTCCTCGCGATCGCCACCGCGCTCACGTTCTCCGCCGGACTCCGCGCCCCGTTCTACTTCGACGACCTGCCGAGCATCCAGCAGAACGCCTCGATCCGGCAGCTGACGCCGGTGGCCGGCCTCTTCTCGCCGCCGGGCAATACGTCGGTGTCGGGCCGCCCGGTCGTGAACGTGACGCTGGCGCTCAACTACGCGGTCAACGACTTGTTCGGCGTCGACCAGCGTCCCGATCCGGCGGGGCTCGACAAGACGGTGAGCTATCACGTCGTCAACCTCCTGTTCCATCTGGGGTGCGGGCTCCTCCTCTTCGGCATCCTCCGCCGCACGCTCCGCAAGGCGGGGTTCCCCGAAGACGGCATCGGGCCCGACGAGATCGCCGCGTGGAGCGCCCTCCTCTGGCTCCTGCACCCCATCCAGACGGAAGCGGTCTACTATGTGATCGCGCGGACGGAGCTCGTCGTCTCCTTCTTCTACCTCGCGACCCTCTACGCGGCCATCCGCGCCTGGGACGCCGCCACCGCCGGCGCGCGCCGCAACTGGGCGGTGCTCGCCGCCATCGTCTGCGCGCTCGGCATGGGGAGCAAGGAAGTGATGGTCACGGCGCCGTTCGTGGTGCTGCTCTACGACCGGGCCTTCCGGGCGGCCTCGTGGAGAGCGCTCTGGAACGATCGCGCGCGCCGCCGCCTCTACGCCGCGCTCGTCGCCACGGAGGGCATCGTCGCGGCGTTCGTCGTGGCCAATGGTCGCGACCGGAGCGTCGGTTTCGGACTCGGCATCAGCTGGTTCGAGTACCTGCTCACGCAGGCGTGGGCGGTCGCGCACTACCTGCGCCTCATCGCCTGGCCCAGCGGCCTCAACTTCGATTACGGCGAGATCGCCGTGCACGATTCGCGTTGGATCCCCGGCGCGCTGGTGCTCACCGCGATCGCCGCGGCGACGCTCGTCGCGTGGCGGCGCGACCGCACGCGCCGCGCGGCCTTTCTCGGCGTCTGGTTCTTCGTGCTCCTCGCGCCGTCGTCGAGCGTCGTTCCCATCCGCACCGAAGTGGCGGCCGAGCGTCGCGTCTACCTCGCGGGAGCGGCGGTGGTCGTGGCCGTGATCCTCGCGCTCGTGTCGCTGCAGCGGGCCCGGGGTTGGCGTCCGCGATTCACGCGGATCGGCGTCGGCGTGGCGGCGGTCGCGTGCGCGGCGCTCTCGTTCGACCGCGGTGGCACCTTTCTCGACCCGCTCGCGCTGTACGGGAGCGTGATCCTCGCGTCCCCGAACAACCCGCGCGGCTACATCGGCGCGGCGCTCGCGAGCGTGCAGGCCGGGCCCGGGCACCTCGATTCGGCGCGCACGCTGCTCCACGAGGCGATGCGCGTCGACACGCTGAATTTCGTGGCGCCCGACCTGCTCGGCGTGACCGAACTCTCCCGGGGCGACACGAAAGCGGCGGAGGTCGCCTTCGATCGCGCCCTCACGCTCCGGCCCGACGACCCGCAGGCCGAGCGCGGGCTCGCGCGCGTCTTCGTGAACCTGCGGCAACCCGACTCGGCGGCGCGATTCGTGTCCGTGCAGACGGAGGAGGACAACGACCTCCTCTGGGACCTGGGCTGGCTGTTCGTGGAGCAGGGGCGCGGCGCGGTGGCGCTGCCGTACCTCGAGCGCGCCTCCCGGGAGCCGCACGCGCTCGGCCTCGCGCTGCTGAGCG
>Ga0265314_10000876_pt1 | contig 35825 bp, 22 predicted proteins | sample 4126metaG_FD_203106 | JGI IMG/M metagenome (GOLD analysis project Ga0265314, IMG submission 203106) | Rhizosphere microbial communities from Carex aquatilis grown in University of Washington, Seatle, WA, United States - 4-1-26 metaG | ecosystem: Host-associated > Plants > Roots > Rhizosphere >...
GGATGGCTAGACGCGACGAAGGCGCATATTCGTTAGAAATCTGTAACTGAGGAGCAACGACGCCAGACGCCCCGCCCCGCCGCAAGACCGCCTGGGATATTTTTAAAACACGCTCTAAGGCGGAATGCGCGCTCGAAGTAAGAACGCCAGCCGCCAGTGCCACTGACGGATCCGTACCCTTCGCACCGGCCCAGCGCCGGAAGTGCCGATGACCCCAGTGTCGAAGCGATCGCCTCCCGAGACCGCTCAACGCGCTTCGGTCGCGCGGTAGAATAGGCGCGCCGGACCGGAGATATTCGTGCCCACGAAGTCAAAATCCTGGCCCAAGAACACGTTCGTGCTTGCTAGCGTCCAGTTGGTAAGATCGATGGAGTTCTGTATCTGGTACAGTCGTCCTTCCAAGCCCGTAACGTGGAAATGAAAAACCCCGGAAGGGGACCACACCACAGAGTGATCGTCGATTTTGGGCGGCTGATAAAAAAAGAGGTTCAAAATCAGCTTCCCACCCGGTGATTGCAGGGCGCCGTCCACGACGATGCTGTATGCCGTGCCGCTCGCCACTTCGAACCGCAGGTGCGGCCCGTAATAGTTGTCATCGGCGGCGACGAGAGTGAGATTGGTCAGAGCGGTGCCGGTGAAAACTCCCAGCCGGCTCTGAAAATCGGTTCCAGCGGTATTGAGGCTCACCCAACCGTTCGATGGAGCTGTCCAACTCCACCACACGGTTTTGCCTCCGGGATTTTCTCGGCCAAAGGAAGGTTCACCGGGCTCGATCGTCGCGTTCGAGGTGTAGTTGGTCAGCTGGATCAACGTGCCCAGCAGTTGCGCACGGTTGGCAAAATTATCGTTCGCTGGCGGGGCGGCGGGCCCGATGCTCAGGAGGATCGGCCCTGAAGAATCATAGTAGCCGTTGACCGCGATTTGGTATTTCGTCTGCGCTACCGCTTGGAAGGTAACTCGGCTAGGCACTGTGTAACCCCAGTTGGGTGCCGCGACCGCGACCAGGTTGGCAAACTCGTCGCCGGTATAAACCGCCAGCACAGCGTCGAACGGACTTCCAGCGGTGGAGACCTCGACCTCCGTGGTCACCGGCGAAGTCCAAGTCCACCACACGGAACGGCTCCCAAGCCAATTGAGGTGCGAATCCCCCTGAATCAGTGACTCCCCGGGTTCAAGAGTCGCATCGATGTTCGATCCTGTGACGCTCACCGGGAAGCCCGAAATCGGGATCCGATTGGCGAAGTCGTCGTTGGCTGGGGCTGAGAACGTCAGACTCAGGTAAAGGTACCCGCTGGCGCCATCCCGGCCGTCGACCGCAATTTGGTATGCGGTTCCCGCCACAACCGGAAACCGCACCCCACTGGTTCGCCCGCCCGGCGTTTCATCCTCGTTGTTCGCTACGGGACTCAGGGCCGCGACGTTCGTGCCGGTATATACCGCCAGCAGAGTGTCAAAATCGCTCTGCTCTGTCGTTAGCATCAAGTACCCTGTAGCCGGTGCCACCCATGACCACCACAACGACTTGCCCCCGGCATTGCCGGCGTGCTGTGGCTCTTCGGGTTCTCTTGTCGCGTTGCTGTTGTCGGTCTGAAGAGTGAGACGGGAGCCACTTAGTAACAGCCGATCCTCAAACCGATCATTGGTCGCCAATGGCAAGGTCGTGCTGATCTGCGCTAAAAACGCGTCCGCGCCGCCGCCGCCAAAGGTCGTCTGATGTGCCCCGGGCGTGACGGGAAAATAGGGCGGCTGATAGGCATAGCCAGCCCCGCCGGTTACATAAACACCGCCTTCCCCATCCGCTGCCAACCCGGCGCACGAGCTCCAGCCCTCACCACCAAAGAATCGCAGGTAGTCCACCGTGGAACCACTGGGGTCGACCTTCGCCACAAACCCGTTCATGTCCCCAATGAACTCGTTGGCGCTGACCACGCCTGGTATCATGCTGTCCCCCCTGGTGGATGAGGCGACATAGGCGTTGCCCGCTGGGTCGAGCATGACGTCTGCGCTGGGCAGGTACCAGTAACTGTCATAGACGTAGACCCCATAAAGCTGCTCGCTGTAACCACCCAGGTAAGTGGCAAATACGAAATTCGAGCCGTAGGCGTCTAGCTTCACCAGGAAGTTGTCGTTCCTATCGCCCACAAACGCCCTTTGTGCAGCTTGACCGGTGGTGGGAAAATTGGTCGAGCTAGTCTGGCCGAAGACACAAGCATTCCCTAGGCCGTCCACCGTCAGGGCCGAGGCGATCTCACTCCCGTCGCCACCAAAGAACGTCAGGTACTCCATCGACTTCGCGTCGGGGGTGAGCTTGGCCACAAATGCCTGGCCGAATTCATTCGGACCCAATCGGGTTGGGGTCAGCATTGCCGCCAGGTTAGTAGATGTGGAGGTTCCTGAAATATAGACGCTTCCGGACGGATCTACCGCCAACCCGGTTCCATAGTCCACACCCGTTCCGCCCAGATAGGTCGAAAAGAGGAGGTTTGACCCGCCACTTCCCACCTTCGCCACGAAGGCGTCGACGCCACCCGCAAACTGAGGCTGAACCACGCCAGTAGTGGTGGGAAAGTTCGTTGAGTCGGTCAATCCCACCACGGTTGCTTGGCCCTTATCATCGATGATGATTCGCTGGGCGAGATCCACGCCCGAACCGCCGAGGAAGGTGGAGTAGACCAGCCGGTCTCCGGTTGGGCTGACTTTGGCCACGAAGGCATCATAGTCACCGCCTCCATAATCCGCCTGAACAGCGTTCGTGGACTGCATGGCATACTCGGCCCGCCCTGCAATGTAGGCACTCCCTGAAGGACCCACAGCGATGGCCACCCCCCAGCAATCGGCTATGAACGTGGCGTACATCAAAGCCCTGGTGCCCGGATCGTACTTCACTATAAAAGTCCCTTGGTTGTCTAAGCCAGGCCCAATCCAATGATCGAACGGAATCGGGAACCGATCAGCCGCGTCCGTGGTGCCTACAACATAGACAGATCCGTTCGGTCCGAGGGCGATGCCGTAGCCTTGATCATTGCCTTGACCACCAAAGAGCGACGAGTAAGTCAGCGTTGCAGCGCCCTGTTGAGCGTTGCCGGGTGGCATCAGCGCCGTGATCACAGCGGCCGCCAATGCGAGCGCGCCTGCGCCCGCGGTTCGCTTAAGGGTGGAGTGAAAAATGGCATTCATAGGAAGAGTCGTCGCAACAACACCCACCCGCCCGCCGCGCGATCAATCCGCGCTGCGTCCATCACCGTTGCCCAGCCGCCGCGGCGCGCAATGATCGCTTCAACCAAGCGTAGCCCTGCGGGCTGAGTCCCAGAGTTGGGTTTGCTCCCGCTATCATGAGGTAAAGTAACCAAGTAAATCAACGACAAAAAGAGTCGATAATAGTGAGTGGGGGTTTTCTGCACCGGCCTGTCGGAGCTTCACCGCGATGGCCTTCAAGCCAGCGAGGCCTTCCTCGCGAGCCCTGCTCACGGCGTTCAGGAACTCGTGGCCTAGAGGTCTAGGGCTTAATGTGCGCTGTTCGAGGGATTCCATGCATAACGAACTCTAAGGAACGATTGACAAACCAAGCACCCTCGAATACAACCATAAGTCAGAGCCCCCCCGCCGCAAGAGCCCCGGAGATGGACATCGACGTGTAGCTGGGATTAAGTGATGGGGATGACAAGGTGCGCCCTCCCGGCGCTAGTCGTTGGTCCTCCGCCGCCGCCACGACTGCAACGGGGGAACTCATTCGTACGGAGCCTGGCTCCAGACACGATCGGCATTATGAAACCTCGATGCTCCCCAACCCGCAAAACTTCGCGTTATTCCTCCACCGCTGTTCACGGCCACACGGCCCTTTGCCGGCATTACTGGAAGACTTGGGACGTTTGGCGGAAGCGTTTGCCACTCTCTGCTTGGTCAGTGGTGCTCTTGCTCGGAATTCAGCCGCTTCAGTCTTCTCAGGGGTCGGACTTCGGTGACGGCAGGCATGGCTCGTATGTGCTGCACACGAACGCCAGCATTGAACAACTCTATCAAACGCTCAGGCTACCTTCCGATCCTCCTCAATACGACCCTCTCGACAGCAAGGCTATCCCTAACCTCCGCAGCCTCACCGTCACCAACGGCGCAGTCTTGTCAGCTAAACCTTGGAACGGGGCCAGTGGAGGCCGAATCGTCCTGCGGGTGCAGGACTCCTTGAGTGTAGCGTCCGGCTCGTCAATTTCGGTTACGGGCCTGGGTTTCCGAGGCGGGGCTCCCTTACTAACGGGGGAATCCTACCCAGGCACCGGCGGCGGTGGATGCGGTGGGTCTTATCCCCCGCAAGGCGCCGTGATGTATTCTCTACCGGCAGGGGGTGGTGGTCACGGGTCCCCGGGCCTACCGGGATCCATTTGGTACTCGAGTCCCTTTGGCGGTGGGACCCTGATCGGTGGTTGCGGCGGAAGTAGTTACGGATCACCATCGCTGGATACGCTCTATCTGGGAAGTGGCGGCGGTGGAGGAGTAGCCAACTACGTCGGCGGCAACGGTGGTGGAGGAATTGACATCGGAGCCGGTCAACTCGAGGTCGCTGGCACTATCCAAGCCAACGGGCAGGCGGGCCAGGGTGGCGACATGCCGGGTGGCGAAAGTGGCGGCGGTGCTGGTGGGTCCATCCTCTTGCGCGTAACCTCAGCGGTCCTCGGAACCACCAATGTGTCCGCCGTAGGAGGAGAGGGCGCCCTCGTTGTCGGCACCACCTTCGGCGGAGGAGCCGGAGGGATGGGCCGAATCGCCATTAGGTATGCCAGCAGCTACACCGGAACGACCACGCCTCCTGCCGACCCACTCCCAGGAACCCTTGACTACATCATTACCGACCAACCAGACCAGCTCTGGATTCGGCGCAGCCCGATGCCCACCGCTGACACTCTCCGCGGCGTCACCTTCGGAGATGGCCAGTTTGTAGCTGTCGGGGATGCGGGCACCGTCCTGACCTCCGCCGATGGAGCAACTTGGATCCGGCGTCACCAGCCCAGCAACACCACTCTCAGCGCCGTTGCCTATGGTGACGGCCAGTTTATTGCGGTGGGCGGCGCTATATTGGCTTCCGCAGATGGGGAGACCTGGGTCCCGCGTGAGCCGGGAACTACCGCGCTCGCGCTTTCCAGCATCGCATACGGAGTTGGCCGATTCGTGGCCGTGGGGACCAATGGCGTGATCCTCACTTCAGCCGACGGCGTAACCTGGGGGACGCAGACGATGACGAACAATTCCCTTTCAAGCATTGCCTTTGGCAGCGGCCGATTTGTCACGGTGGGCTACCTCATCGAGAACGGAATGTTTGGACCGGTGCAATTCCCCAACATGCTGACTTCAACGGACGCGGTGAATTGGGTGGAGTATGCAGACCCTAATTTGGGAGCTAACTCTTATTCGACGGTGGCCTATGGCAATGGTCGGTTCGTTGCCTTTGCCGGGGGAGATTCCCTCACCTCCAATGACGGGGTGAGCTGGTTGAGTCAGCCGGCGCTAACAAACGACTATTCCCTGGGCGTCGCCTCCGTTGCGTACGGCACCGGCCAGTTTGTAGCGGTGGGCCACAATCCACTCCTGACCTCTACCGACGGGGCAAGGTGGGCCCAGCCGCCGTCCTCGCTGCCCACGAGTGGGCTCAAATGCATCGCGTACGGCGGGGGTCAATTTGTCGCCGTGGGTGAGACTGGTGCTATCCTGACCTCGGCAGATGCGGCGACGTGGGTCAACCGCCAGATGGGGTTGTCCAATCCCCTGTGGAGTGTTGCGTACGGAAACGGCCAGCTTGTGGCTGTGGGCAACTCGATCACCGTTGAAACCTCTCCTGATGGGGTCGAGTGGACCGGCGCTCAACCGATGACCAACGCTGTCTACACCCTCTCTGGCATCGCCTATGGAAATAGTCAGTTTGTAGCCGTGGGCACGGACCTCGGGCCACAGGGTTCTCAGGACCAGGTCATCCTGAGCTCGAGCAACGCGGTCACTTGGGTGCAGCGATGGTCCCAGCCCCTCTCGGTGACTAATTGGAATAGGTCAATGAATGGGTTAATCGACGTTACCTATGCCAACGGCCTGTTTGTCGCGGTGGGCGCCTTGGGTACCATCGTCAACTCCACCGATGGGGCAACCTGGATCCGGCAGCAACTCGGGACCAATGAGGATTCCTACCTAACCGCCGTTGCCTTCGGAAATGGCCTGTTTGTCGCCGTGGGCCTCGCTGGCACAATTCTCACCTCTGCCGACGCGCAGACCTGGACTCCTCTGCAATCGGTGGCCGGTGTCGACTTCACCGGGATCGCCTATGGCAACGGGCAGTTTGTCGCGGTGGGGACGGATTCCTCAGGCTATGGCAACATGGTGATGTCCGCCGACGGCGTACGTTGGATCCCCCGACTGGGGACGCCTTTCCGGTTCCAGAGGCTGACCTATGGCGACGGCCGGTTCGGAGCCGTCGGCCTGGCAGGTGCCATCTTGACCTCCTCCGATGGTCTGAGGTGGGTCCAGGGCCAATCGGGGACCGCAAATGACCTCAGTGGGATCGCATATGCCAATGGCCACTTTGTGGCCGTGGGGGCCGGAGGAACGATCCTCCAGTCGAGCACTATCTCCTTGTCTGCTACCCTCACTTCCACTCCGGGCCTGATGACGTTTTCCCTGGCCGGTCCCGTTGGGCTGCGCTACACGATCCAGACGTCCACCGGGCTGGCCTCCTGGCTGGACGTAACCAATTTCATCGGAATACAGCCGACCAACGTCCTTTTCAACCTAACCCCTAGCGGTGCGGAGCGGGCCTTTTATCGTGCCTTCTCTCGGTGACCTTAGCATTGCAGAGCGCGTTGGCGAGCGAGTATCATGGCGACATCGCCGAGGATGAACCCCCAACGGCGAGCCTTGGTCCATATGAAAAACTCATCATCGCCCGTCGCGTCTCTTTCCCGCCGATCATTCCTCGCCCTCTCCGGAGCTATTCCCGCCGCCATCACCGCACAGATCTCTGTCTCCGGCTCTGCGGCCGAGGCGGGTAGCGCGGACGCCGCGAAAGTGAAGACGCACCGCCTCGGCCTGGAACTCTACTCAGTGCGAGGCGAGTTGTCGCGCGACCTGCCCGCTACCCTCAAGACCGTTGCCAGTCTCGGCTATGAAGTGGTCGAGTTCTACTCGCCTTACTTCAAGTGGACGCCGGCTTACACTAAAGACGTCAGGGCGCAAATGGATGATCTTGGGCTTCGCTGCTACTCAACGCACAACGGTTTCGAGTCATTCACTCCCGGCGAGAACCTGGCCCACTCCATCGAGCTGAACCAAATCCTTGGCGCCCGTTATGTGGTCTTGGCCAGCGCGCCGGGGCGCACAACTGGGGTTGAAGGGTGGAAGAATCTCTGCGAGCAACTCACTACCGCGGTTGGACAACTAACCCCGCACGGCCTGAGCGCCGGGTACCACAACCACCAGGCCGAATGGGCCAAATTGGAAAACGGCCAGCGCATCCTCGAAGTCATCGCCGCCAATACCCCTAAGGAGTTCGTCCTGCAGTTGGATGTCGGCACCTGCGAGGAAGCCGGCGCCGACCCGGTGGCCTGGGTCAAAGCCAATCCGGGCCGCATCAAGACCATGCATCTCAAGGATTGGGCGCCTGGCTCGGGCGCGGACAAAGGCTACCGAGTCCTGTTTGGCGAGGGCATCACGCCGTGGAAAGAACTCCTCGACGTTGCCCAATCTGTGGGCGGCATTGAGTATTTCCTCATCGAGCAGGAAGGCAGCAGATTCTCGGAATTCGAGACAGCCAAACGTTGCCTGGACAATTTCAAAGCAACGTTAGGGAAAGCCTGAGGAGGTTTTTTCAGCAACTAATGGCTGTCCGAACCCTCTCCTCGATCCGATCGAAGCGGCTTGTCGTAGGGATGGCTATGACGCGGCCTTCGTCACAGCACCGGCACCGCTCGATAGAAGCGTTTCACATGTCCCGGGGAATTTGGATCAATCACGATGTTGGGACTGGAGGGCAGGATGATGTTGGTCAGCACCTGCCAATTCGTTTTGCCGTTGCTGACCGTATCCGCGTAATCCACACGAAACTGCTGGCCGACCGTTCCTTCCAAGGTGATGCCTGCGTAAAGCTTTAGGTCGCCAAAGAACAGCAACTGCAGTATCGCGTCCTGGCTGGTCACTGTGCCCCCTGCTGTACTGCTCACCACCACACGGTAAGCACCCTCATTGTTGTGCGAGAGGGCGGTGAGATCGAGGGTTGAACTCGTCGCCCCCGCGAGGTTCTTGCCATTGAGCTGCCACTGGTAACTCAGGCCCGATCCCAGCACACCGGCGCTCAATTTGACTTCACCGCCCGGAGCGAAGGTTTGCGCCAGCGGTTGCCTGGTGATGATCGGGCCGATCAGCGCCGCGGTGTGGAACCACCCCGCCGAGATCGCTGTCACTCCGCCCAAATTGGCCGGCACCGTCGTTTGACCATTGTCGTTCCACCCCCATGCCACGATCGTCCCGTCGCTTTTCAAGGCCGCGCTATGGTTTCCGCCGCCCGCAATGGCGATCACGCCTTTTAACCCAGCCGGAACGGTCGATTGCCCAAAGAGGTCGCTTCCCCAGGCCACCACGGTGCCGTCGGCCTTCAAGGCCAGGGTGTGATTTCCGCCTGCGGCGATGGCCGTGACTCCTTTTAAGCCCGCAGGAACGTTTCCTTGATGGAAAAAGCCGTTGGCTCCCCACACCACCACTTTGCCCTCGCTTGTCAGGGCCACGGTGTGACCAACCCCCGCGGCAATCGCCGTGACCCCGCTCAATCCGGCAGGGACGTTCGTTTGGCCATACCCGTTGTCTCCCCAAGCCACCACCGTGCCATCGTTTTCCAGGATTACGGTGTGGTTTGCACCTGCAGCAATGGCTGTCGCCGGCTTCAACCCGGCCGGAATGATCGTTTGATCCAAGAGGTTGTCTCCCCACGCCACCAGCGTGCCGTCCCTTTTCAGAGCCACACTATGGTTTCCTCCCGCCGCAATCGCCACTACCTCGCTTAACCCGGCAGAAACCTTGGTTTGAGAAAAACTGTTGTCTCCCCATGCCAGTACTCGGCCGTCGTCCTTCAATGCCAGCATGTGATTAAGCCCCGCCGCAATCGCTGTCACCCCGCTCAAGCCGTCTGGTACGGTCGTTTGACCGTCACTGTCGTCTCCCCAGACCACCACCGTCCCCGCCGGGTTTGCGTTGTGTGGGACCGTAATGGCGCTGGCGTCTAAGGAAACTTGGCCTGCTCGAGCTAACGCTCTGCCTTCCAGCGTTGCACCGGTGGCCATCGTGATTGATTGCGCCGCCATTATCGTTCCTTTGAAGACAGAACTTTCCCCGATCGTCGCTGAACTGCCGACTTGCCAGAAGACATTCGCTGCCTGCGCCCCTCCACTCAGAATCACTCGGCGACCGGTGGTCGTCACGAGTGTGGAGCCCATTTGGAAGATCCACACCGCATTGGCGTCGCCTTCGAGCGTTAGGTCACCCGCCGATATCGCCAGGGAGGAGGTGGATTTATAAAGACCGGGAGCTAGGGTTTGTCCGCCGAGATTTCCGGCCACGCTCACCGCGCCTGCAGTCCTCCCGGCCGCGTCGTCGTACGCTGTGGTCAAGTCGGATTGAGCTTGGGCGGCCGCCGCATCGCCGATGTGAAGCGTCCCGATTACGTCCGGAAATCCCGTCAGCGCCGTGCCCGGACTCACGCCAAGGCTTCCTGAAATTGTCGTGCCACCAGTGGTGGTGATCGTGGTAGCAGCCATGACCCCGTACGCTCCGGCCGAACCAAGAGGCACGGGCGCTTGAGCGGCCAAGCCCTCGTGGAGCGAGAACATCAAGGTAAGGGCGAGGAGAAATCCTCCTCGCGCGTGCTTCATTCCGTTTACTGCCAACGTTTGTGAAATTACGTTCATTCGATTATCTTGTTTGTTTACTGCCGTTTTGCTCTCGCGGACACGCTCTGCTTGGACCGACCGGGGACCAGCTATCAGCCTGGATCGAAGCGGATTCAATCCGGCCACGCCCGTTCCAGCGTTGCCTTCGGAGCAAAGGTGTTTTGTCGTGGTCGCCCCGCCAGGGAGCGCACTTGACCTGACCCGAATCCCGAGAAGCGGCGATGCCGAATTCAATTAGCCACAATCCGATGCCGTGTCATGGTTTTCAGGTTCGACCCCACGCGTGCCGTAGGGTGTTTTCCCCATTGCCTTATCTTCGCACCATTGCCCCGATATGCAAGCGGTTTTAATCTTTCCGAGCGCCATGCACGCGCAAAGGAGCCCGAAAATCGAGAATTGCTCCTTCCCCAAGGGTCGGTTAGCTTCATCCCACCTAAATCTATCCGACATGCAAACCTCCCTCCTCAAATCAGTCCGGCATTTCTCCTGCTCGTTGCTCCTCCTCGTCCTGGTCCTTCCGTCGTTCGGCGCGGAAGTGAAGCCCCTTCGGGTTCTGTTGATTTGCGGCGGGTGCTGCCATGATTACGCCAAACAAAAGGACATCCTCAAGCAGGGGATCGAGAGCCGCATCAGTGCTACTGTGGACATCATCTACACGGCCGACGGCAGCACGCATCCCGACCTGCCAATCTATGGTCACCCCGACTACGCCAAGGGCTACGATGTGGTGATCCACGACGAATGCGCTGCCGACGTCAACGATCAAGCTGTGGTCGAGGGAGTTCTAGCGCCCCATCGTGACGGGGTGCCCGGAGTTAACCTCCATTGCGGTATGCACTGCTACCGGATTGGCAACCCCTCTGATCCCGCGACACCCGGAACGCCTCATTCCCTTTGGTTCGACTACCTGGGACTTCAGTCCAGTGGCCACGGCGCCCAGCTCCCGATCGAGATCAGCTTCGTCGACAAGGCCAGCCCAATCACCAAAGGCTTCGCGGACTGGACCACGATCAAAGAAGAGCTCTACAACAACGTGAAGGTTTTCGACGGCGCACACGCTCTGGCTCGAGGCAAGCAGGGCAAAAGTGATTTCGTTGTCGCTTGGACCAACCTTTATCGCGGCAAAACCCGCGTGTTCAGCACCACCATCGGCCACAATAACGAGACGGTCGAAGATCCTCGGTATCTTGACTTGGTCACCCACGGCCTGCTCTGGGCGTGCGACAAACTTGGCGCTGACGGTATGCCCGCCGCAGGGTATGCCAAGGCCCATTGAAGGCCGCCCGTCATCCACACCCCCTTTTTAATCGCTCCCTGCAGTCAACTCCGGGAATGCAACGCCTTGTAGACCGCTTCGAGGAGCGCCTCTGCGGTGTAAGGTTTGATGAGCTGCGGCTCGACGTCTAGTGCGGACAGCTCCGCCGGCCCGCCTTGACCCTGCGCGACGGCTACGGCGCTGGAGGGGATCACCGGTAGGTCCGGCGCCAGCCGGCGCAAAGCGCGGATGAGATGCGCGCCATCGAGGCGAGGCATCATCAGATCCACCACCGCACCTTTCAGTTCCTGGGCGTGCGCCACGGCCAGCGACAGCGCCTCGGTCCCATCCTTGGCCAGCAGAACCCGATAGCCATGGCGCTCAAGCACGCGCTTGGTGGTCTCCAGGATTTGCCGTTCGTCGTCCACTACTAAAACCACATCGCCGTCGCTACTGGGCAAGGCCTTCGTCGTTCGAGGCAGTTCCGTTACATCAGCCTCTGGTGTAGCGGGCAGAAATACCTGGAATGTTGCGCCTTGGTTGGGCTGGCTTGAAGCGGTGACAAATCCACCGTGGTTCTTGACAATCGCCAGGACCGTCGATAGGCCCAAACCCGTTCCCTTTCCAGCGTCCTTGGTGGTGAAGAAGGGATCGAAAATCTTGTCCATGATCTCCGGTGGTATGCCTTGACCGGTGTCCCGCACCGTCAGCAGAACGTAGGGTCCTGGTCTGGCCTCAGCAAGGGTGCTGGCAGCGCTCTCGTCAAACAGTCTATTCTCAAGGCCCAGAAACAAGGAACCACCCTGCGGCATCGCATCGCGAGCGTTGACGCAAAGATTCAGCAAAACCTGATGGATTTGGGTGGGATCACCAATCACCGGCCAGGGTAGCTGGGGCGCCGAGGATTCTACTCGAATCGATTTGGGGAAGGTATTGCTCGCGATATTCACCACCTCTCTCAGCAGCGGCCTGAGGTTCATCGGGATGCGCTCGCCCTCCATGCCTCGGCCGATCGTGAGCACTTGCTTGATGATGTTCACTGCGCGCGCGGCGCTGGACTCAATCGTCGAGAGAGTCTCTTCCCGCTCATCAGCAGGGAGGTCCCACCGCAGCACCGGCAAGGACATGACGATTGGCGCCAAGGCATTGTTGAGGTCATGCGCGATGCCGCTGGCCAGCCGGCCAACGCTCTCCATCCGCTGGGCATGGAGAAACTGGGCTTGGAGCTTCTTCTCCTCGGTGATGTCTTTGTTGATCATGAGCACTGACTGCGGCTGCCCTTCGGCATTGCGCAGCAGCGTCCAGCGGCTATCCACCACCACTGATTTCCCAAGTTTGGTCAAGTGGGTCAACTCACCGTTCCACTCCCCAGCATCGATCATCTTCTCGATCGCGGCCTTGACTCGCGCCGGATCCGGAAAAAGGAAATCCAGCAGGTTTCGCCCCGTCACCTCCGGCGCGGTCCACCCGTAGAGCCACTCCGCTCCTCGATTGTAGAACCGGAGGCGAGTCTCCAGATCGCAGACCAGGATCGCATCGTGCGAGAGGTCCACCAGCCGCGCGAGTTCGCGAATCTGTTCTTCGGCTTGTTTGCGCCCGCTGACATCGCGCAGGATCCCGCGTATTGAGACGGCGTGCCCTCCCACAAATCGGCAGTTGATGCTTCCCTCCAGCGGAATCTCGCGGTGGTCGCGGGAGACGAACACAACCTCGATATGGCCGATCTTCTGCCCGGCTCGCAGCGCCTCAAGAGTCTGCTGGTAGGTCTCACGGCATCGCGGATGCACTACATCCATCACCTGCAGACGACGCACCTCAGCTTCTTGGTACCCCAGGGCTTCGCGCCAGGCCCGATTCACATAAAGCAAGCGCCCGTCCATCGCCGCAATCTGGATCAGGTCGCCGGCGCTTTCGAAGAGGTCACGATAGCGCTCGTCGCTCTCGCGCAGCGCGTCTTCGCCCAGACGCCGCTGCACAATCTCCGTGCGCAACTCTTGGGTGCGTTCGGCCATTTGCCGTTCCAGTTGCTGATGGGAACGCACCCGCTCCAGCGCAATGGCTACTTGGCTGCCCAGGCTCGCCACGTTCCTGAGGTCGTCGTCGCCCAGGGTACCCTGATCAATCCCGCACAGATTCATCACGCCCAGGAGGCGGTCGCCAATCTTCAAGGGGACGCTGGCGTGATTGCGCAGGCTGGGCCCTTGCAAACCCGCGCGGCACAGCCGCTCACACTCAATGATGTTAACCTCGTGGTTCAGATCGCCTGCCAGGAGCGCGCGCTGGCACGTGCAAGGAGCCCCTGCGCCAACCTCCAGGGTGAAACCCGCAGGCAGCCCCCTTGCCCCTAACAGGTGGAATTCCGTCCCGCCCACCCATTCGAGCAACCACACCGCCTTAACTCCGGGAAGTTCATCTGGCAGGCTGAGCACCGCCTCCACCACCCCGTTCTCGCTGGCGGCCTCATTGAGGATACGCGTGACCCGGTACAGCGCCAGGAGGGTCCGGTTCGCGACGTCAAGCTGGCGCTGCTTGGCCTTGAGGTCCTCGTTGAGGCGGACCGCTTGCTCGTAGGTCGAGATCAGTAAGCCGTGGATTTGTTGGGGTGATGAAACCCCTGGCTGCGATTTGCTACCAGGCAAGGCTTGGGTTTCCGACTCGGCCGCGTGACTCAGGCTTTGGCCTCGGCCCAACAGGCAAGCCTCAATCCGCGAGACCAGGTATGCGCCATCATACGGCTTGAAAACGAACGCGTCGGCGCCGCATTCCAGTGCCTGCACGATGTCCTGGGTGTGCGACAACATGGTCAGGATAATCACTGGGATGTCGCGCAGATGTTCGGCCGACTTCATCGCGTGGCACAGGGAATAACCGTCCATCTCCGGCATCCGCACGTCACTCACCACCAATCGCGGCCGCTGTTGAGCAATAGAGCTCAGTGCTTCCCGGCCATTGCCGGCCACGGCAACACGGTAGCCGCACCTCTCGAGCAGGTTCTTAAGTAGTTCAGCCTGCGTTGGACTGTCCTCCACGCAAAGGATATCCACCTCGGCGGCTGCTTGCGCCTGATCCTTTGCTATATTGGTTTGTTCTTCTCCCGATCCGGCCGCGGCGAGACGCGGCAGGCTCGTGGACTTGGACGTCTCGTTAGCCACCTCCTTTTATTTAGAGGGTGTCCTAACGATCAGTCAATGGATTTGTATGAACAACTAAGCTAATCGAGTTCGTCCCCTGGCCCGGCTCGTTCCATCTCCTGTCCCTAACACTCCTGGGCTCCTTCATCGAGCCGCTCGCCGCCTTTCTCTCGGTTGGCCCGGTCGGAATGACGGCGTGCCGGCGGATCGATTCTTCAATCGTTTTACTGGCACGCGTTGTGCTTATTCTGACTTGCCAACAAGCACCGTTTCTCTTACTACATGTGTCACGTTGCATACGCCAACTCAATCACAGGTGGCGAGGAGTTCGACATCGGATCAAGCTAATGAAAGGTACTCTATGGAGGTATTCGCTATCCAACAGCCGACGTCCGTTGGCGGGCCCGCTATCGCTCGTAAGCCTTTGCGGCCGAAGAACCGCTTCGGCCGTAGTGCGGCTGGGCTCTTGGTAGCGGTTGCTCTTGCCCAGTTCGCCCGGGGGGCGGCTCAGATCGAAGCGGTTTCCGTAGTCGATTCGAGCCTGCCAGTGGCGGCGGGTGGGAGCGGAGATTCCGAGAATCCCATCCTCAGCAGCGACGGGCGGTTTGTGGGTTTTTCAAGTGATGCTGGAAACCTGGTCACCAATGTAATGGAGCCCTTCCTCCAAGCCTACGTACGGGACCGCAAGACTGGCACGACTCTCCTTGCCAGCGTGGGTTTGGATGGCCTTTCAGGCGGGGACGGCGAGGCGATCTTCACCGGGATCTCGGCGGACGGCCGCGTCGTCGTCTTCGAGAGCAGAGCTTCCAATCTGGTCACGAATCAGACCAGCGGGCTGGGAGACGTCTATGTGCGCGACTTAGTCAGCGGCGTCACCACCCTGGTCAGCGTCAGCCCAAGCGGTGCTGGAGGCGATGATTATTCAACGGGCGCTAGCATCACCCCGGACGGTCGATTGGTGGTGTTTGAGAGTATGGCTCAGAATCTGGTCCCGAACGATAGCAATCAGGGCACGGACATTTTCGTGCGGAACCTCGCAAATGGGACCACCACCCTCGTCAGCGTGGACTGGCGTGGAGCCCAGAGCGCTGTTTTTGCCCCCGCCATTCCCGTTCTCTCAACCGCTGCCCAGATCTCCCCGGACGGGCGGTACGTTCTGTTTCAGAGCTATGCCACCAACTTGGTTACCGTTCCCGTCACGCGAGCCGGGGCCTCAACTTTCTATCCCCAGACCTATCTTAGAGATCTACAGCTTGGAACCAGTTTCTTGGCCAGCGCTGACTCTGCCGGGAATCCGGCAAACCGAGGTTCGCAGGACTCGGTCTTGAGCTCCGATGCACACTATGTCGTGTTCAGTAGCACAGCCACGAACTTGACCGCCCAGGATAACTCGCAGTCCCTGTTGTTGCTCTTCCGCAAGGATATGCAGACTGCCGACATCTCCTTGGTGAGTTCGGCTCCTCTAACAGAACCTGCCGCTATCAGCGCCGATGGAGGATTCATAGCCTATGCCAGTACCAACCAGATCTATCTCTGGGACCAGGTCACCGGTTCTTCGAGCCTGGTTTCGACCAATAGCGCCGGCGAGGCGGGCGCCGGAGTTTCAGCCTCACCCCTTCTTTCCGCCGATGGCAAAATGCTGGTTTTCATCAGTACGAGCTCCGATTTGGCCGACCCCGCCACCACTGGGTCTTTTCAGGTGTTCGGGCATGAGAATGTTGCGGGCGTGAACAAGTTGTTGAGCGCTACTCCTGCTAATCCTGCAGGGAGCTCTTCCGATTGCCTCTCCCCCAGCCTCAGCCCGGACGGCGCAGTGGTCGCTTTCCAGGCATTTGACACGGGTTTGTTCGCGGCGGACAATAACAGCGCCAACGACATTTTTGCCGCCGGAACCACTGGCGATAACTTGGAATTGATCTCCTCGGTTTTGCCCGCCCTCGCCTCGGTGACCGCCGCGTTCGTCAGCACCTTGGTCGATCATGGCATTAGCGACGACGGACGCTATGTCCTTTACTGGGGCGTTTCCGACAACCTCACCGCCCATGACACCAACGGTGGATACGACGTCATTCTGCGCGACACACTGCTGCGGACCAATATCCTCGTAAGTGCCAATTTGAGCGGGACGGGGCCCGGGGATGGGAATTCCGATACCCCCGTCATGTCACCCGATGGCCGGTACGTCGCCTTCTGGAGCACCGCCCACAACCTGGTCGATGGCCACACCAACACCTCGGGCGACGTCTACGTCCGGGACGTGATCGGTGGCACGACCAAGCTCGCCAGCATTTTCCCCTTCCCCAGCCCGGTGGTCAGCACTGTTCCGGCTCCTGCCAATCCGATTCTGATCAGCCAGGATGGGCAGTACGTTGCCTTTGTAGTTGCCACAGCTTCCAAGAAGCCAATCGCCCTCCGCGATTTCGGGGCGGGCGCCACCCTCTTGGTCCCTTCGAATAACTTGAACCAGAGCGCGTCCCCGCTCGCATTTACCCATGACGGCGCCCTCTGGTACGTGCTCACCTCCCTGCAGGTCTCGAACATCGTTCGCTACGATATCGCCAGCCGGACTAGCGAAATCCTCGGCACAAACGCTGCCCAAGCAGCAATTACGCCCGACGGGAGGTTTCTCGTCGGTCAAACTGTCACCCGAACCAACCAAACCATTTGGCGTTACGATCGATCCCATCCTGAACTGGGCGTGATCCAAATCGCGAGCCTCCCCGCCGGAAGCTCTGCCCCGGGGGGTAACCCAAACTCCCGCTGGCGAGTTGCGCTCAGCGCCGATGCCCGGTTCGTCGTTTTCGTTGGAGCCGATTCAGCCACCAATACCGTCTCGGATATTTTTCTCGCCGACGCGCAGAATCCTGGCGTTGTTAGCCTGGTTAGCTCGAACCAATCAGGCGTCGGCGGCGGGGACGGTGCGTCCGATGACCCCAGCATGAGCGCCGATGGCCGATATGTGACCTTCCGCAGCGCGGCTTCGAACCTGGTGCCGGGAGACAATAACGGGAAGCCGGACATCTTTGTTCGAGACCTCCAACTGGGTACCACCACCCTGGTTAGCGCGACCCCGTCGGGTGCGCCTGGCAACGATCGATCATTCTATTCGTGGATCAATCCACCGGGGACCGCCATCGCGTTCGAGAGCGCTGCTTCCGACCTCGTCGCGGGGGACTATAACGAGCTCCCCGACGTGTTCCTCTATCACTTGCCCCAAGCGCCGCCCCTGCTGGCGCGAGTTCTGCCTGTGCAACTCGGCTTGCCTGTTTCGATCGTTTGGAACGGAGAAGCCGGGAAGAATTATCAAGTCCAGTTTAAGGATTCGCTTAGCGACGCCGTATGGAGTGTGGTGCCGGCAACGCCGGCGGCGAATGGGGCGGGTGAAATGGTGCTCCAGGATAGCGGTGCTAACTCAAGCCACCAACGGTTCTATCGCGTGGTGCAGGAGCCCTGATCATTCGGGACCGGAGGGCGGCGGAGACCCAACAAACACGTCCTGCCGCCCTCTGGTTGATCCTCCGAATCAGCGGCCCAGAGGGGCCGAAGAAGACGCTAAAAAACCACCTCGGGGTGCTCAGCCAGCCAAGTCCTGAGTCCCGGGAGTTGGAAGGACAGCACCGATTGCACCCGACGGCAGTCCATCGAAACATCAGGCGGGCGCCGCGCTCCCCGATAATCCTTCAGCGATCCGGGCTCGATCTTGGGCGAGAGTTGAGGCCAACGCGCCGCAACGCACTGCCCGATCTCGAATCGAGACAGGCGTTCGCTGCCAGCCAAGTGGAAAAGTCCGCTGGCACCCTGGGCAGCAAGTTCCCAAATAGCCTGGGCGGTTACTACCGCGGGCAGGGGAGAGCGGAACTCGTCGGTGAATAGTTTTATGGTCCGTCCCTCTTGCCAGGCCACGCGCATGGCTTCATTGAACGCACCGGTTCCACGCGGAGATTGGCCTCCGTTGAGCGAGATTCGCACAACGGTGTGCGAGGGATTGGAAAGGACTATCCGCTCAGCCTCGAGCTTGGTCTCGGCATAAACACTCAAAGGGCATGTCGGGTCCGACTCAACGTAACGACCCTTTTCACCGTCGAACACCAGGTCGCTGGAGAGGAAGATGAGGGGGACTCGGTCGCAGACTTCGGCCAGGCATTGGGTGGCCGCCACATTCACCTTCCGAGCAAGCTCAGGCTCGCGCTCACAGACATCCGTCCGGCTGATCGCGGCGCAATGAATGACGAGACTTGGACGATCCGTCAGGAACGCCCGCCTCACCGCGTCGGAATCCGTCAATTCGAGATCCGCGTGCGCCAGAGGTCTGACTTTCCATTCCGGCACACGCAAGGCCCCCGTTTGGGCCAGTTGGTTGCCGATCAATCCGCCTGCGCCCGTGATCCAAACCAGGCTATTCATCACAGGCGAACCGCGAACTGATGACAGGAAGTTCCATTCATAAAGAACCTCAGTCGATGAATCGCCGGGTCAGATCGGAATAGGCGTCGATTCGCCTATCTCGCAGAAAGGGCCAGTGTGTGCGGGTAGTCTCCACTTTCTTGAGATCCACGGAGACCAATAGGTTTTCTTCCTGCTTCGGACCGCCTTTGGCCACGATTTGGCCTGACGGATCGGCCATGAAGCTCTGGCCCCAGAACTCGATTCCGTCACCGCCGGCCGGCCGCTCGTGGCCCACACGGTTGATCGCGGCTACATAACAGCCGTTGGCGACCGCATGGCCCCGCTGGATGGTTTCCCAAGCATTGTGCTGGGTGGCACCATACTTGGCTTTCTCCTTGGGATGCCACCCGATCGCCGTGGGATACAGCAGGATCTCCGCACCCTGCAACGCCGTTAGACGTGCGGCTTCCGGATACCATTGATCCCAACAGACCAGCACGCCGATGTTCGCGTAACGAGTCTTCCACGCGCGGAAACCCAAGTCCCCGGGCGTGAAATAGAATTTCTCATAATACAGCGGGTCGTCGGGAATATGCATTTTGCGATAGAGCCCCAAGAGAGACCCATCAGCGTCGATCACCACCGCGGTATTATGATACAAGCCGGCCGAGCGCCGTTCGAAGAGCGAGGCGACCACCACCACCCGCCTGCGCCGGGCGAGTTTCTGGAAAGCAATCGTGCTGGGCCCCGGAATCGCTTCCGCAAGCGCGAAATTGTCGTGGTTCTCGGTCTGGCAGAAGTACTGGGACCGGAACAGTTCGGACGTGCAGATTATTTGAGCCCCGCTGAGCGCTGCCTGATCGGCAGCCTTTAGCACGCGCTCCAGATTCCCCTGCGGGTCCGGGCCCGATTGGGTTTGCAGCAATCCCACGGTGAGGCTCGCGCCTGTGGATGAGCGTTTCATCGGCGTCAAGACTAAGGCACTCCGCAACCCCTCGCAAGCAAGGCTGTGCGATCGGGGGGCGCGGTGGCGTTGTCCCTGCGCAAGTCACCTCTGAAAACCCTGAATGATTTCGTAGGGAGTGTCGCTCAGCCGTCTCAGGGAGTCCCCTTGACCTGGCCGGGCGACGGCCGTCCGGCGCTGGTTCAGACGGCGCGACTGACCCGAGCAGTCCGCTCGAGCAGTTCCGTGCTGCCGCGCGCATCATCGAGCGTGAGGGGATTGGTCTGTCCGAAAAGCTCCCTGGTGAATCTGCCCAAAGTCTCGTTGGTTGGCCCGTAGCCGGAATGGTAGATGTAATACTCCAGGTCGTAAAGCAACTCGTCCGCGGACGGATAGCGATTGTGCAATTCGTGGGCCAGTGCCCGCTGCAGGATGTGGTTCAAGGGATCGTCGATGCGCGTGTCCAGATGCCGGAAATCCGGAATCGGAAGGTTCATAATCCGTTGGCGCGATTCCTCTGGAGTGGCGCCTTTGAAAATATTCCGCCCCAAAACCAGATGCGCCAACACGACCCCGGTCGAGAAAAGGTCGGAGCGCTTATCAGTGATCTGGAAGTTGGCCTGTTCCGGGCTCATGTAGTCGGCCTTGCCCGCCACGACCTCGCCTTCCTGGTCCTGCAAAAATCCGCGCGCCTTCGCAATGCCGAAATCGGTGAGCTTCACGTCACCTTCGAAAGCAACCATCACGTTCTTGAAACTCACATCTCGATGCACAATCCCCAGGGGCTTCCCGTCCTTGTCCAGCTTGGCATGGGCGTATGCCAGCCCGCGCGCCACGCGGCTGGTGATGAACACCGCCAATTCCAGTGGCAGCGCGCGTTTCCTCGCGGTGAGCTGCTGGGCGAACTGCTCAAGATTCACACCCCGGATCAGCTCCATCGCGATGAAAAAGACGCCGCCTGATTCACCCAAATGGTAGGTCTGTACGATGTTGGTGTGGATCAGGTCAGCCACCAGCTTGGCTTCACCGATAAAGTTCTCGATGAAGAGCCGCTGGCTGGCGTAGCTCTGGCGAACCACCTTGAAGGCGATGCGTTTGACGAAATCGCGGGCGCCATGCTGCTCCGCTTCGTACACCACACCCATTCCTCCCTCGACGATCTTCCTCACGATTTCATACCGCAGGTCACTTTGGATACTGAAGAGGCTCGTCACGCGACGATGTTGTGAGAACTCTTGGGCAAGTCAAGCCTCGGGTGCTGCACCGCTGGAAAACACCCGCCCAACCAAGGTAATTGTGATGTGAACTGCAAAAAACCGTGGAAAGACGGGCCTGTCGCTGATTTTTCTGCTTGCGAAGCAATGCCGAGTTGCCTAGAAACAGCCTCGAAGTCCGTTGACTTGACCTAACCAAAAAACATAAAGCTATGGCAAAACCTCTCTCGAAGTCACAAATTGCGGCCACCATCGCGGAGAAGACCGGCATCTCCAAGAAGCAGAGCGCTGAGATCCTCGAACTCCTCGCCGATCTGTCCTACAAGAACGCGAAAAACACCTTTACTCTCCCCGGGATCGGCAAGCTCGTTTTGGTCAATCGCAAGGCCCGTATGGGTCGTAATCCGGCCACCGGCGCTGAGATCAAGATCCCCGCCAAGAAGGTCGTTAAGTTCCGCGTCGCCAAGGCTGCCAAAGACGCCATCTTGGGCACCAAGTAGCTCTTAGTGCGGTTTTCACGGGCACTCTGGTATTCCCCGAGTGCCCGCTTCTTTTGTACGGGATCGCACTTCGCGAAAATCCCACAGGAGCTGCCCGCTCCCCGCTCCTGACCCGCGCCTAATCGACCTCTGCCAGGCGGCGCATCAGCTTCAGAGCCGTTGTCGATGCGCTTTGCTCCATTCCCACCTGCCGCTGAGTTTGGAACAACAGCCAGGTCAGGCGTAAATTCGCCGGGAAACGTTCGGCTACTTGCGCGAGCAGCACTAAGTCGCGTTTTCCAGGCGGCTCGTCCCACATGCGCTCGGCCAATTGCAGCCCTAGTGCCTGATCGTTCGGTTTGCTCTGCCACGCGATTTGCGCTTCACCAAGATCGATGGTCGGGGCGCGGCCGGTGAGAATGTCTTTCCTCAGACGCGTCCGCAGGACCTGCGCTTCGGTCAGTTCGATCACCTGGGCGTGATCGCCCAGGGCGTAGGCTGCCTGAACCCGCAGCCATTCGGATTGTGATGACGGTGCAATGTTGGTGAGAACCAGCAACGCTAGGTCCGCACGCTTGGCATCAAGAAAACGTCCGGCTAAAGCCGTGGGCGCGACCTGGTTGGTCAGCAACAGAAACGCCTGTGCGGCCATCGGATGAAGCTCATGTTTGAGCGCAAACTCCCCCAACGTCAGAAGACCGTCCCGCGTTACTGGCGTCAGCGCCCAGAGTGAGCCGGTGTCCGGATCGATGCGCCAGGAAAGCTCCAAGACCCGGCGCAATAGCACAGGATCCGAACGATCGGTGGCTTGAAGAAACTCCCTCGCGGTTTGGGGATCAAAGTCCGCGTAGTGCGCGGCGAACCGCAGCGGAATCAACGGTTGCATGCGGTTCAGGCGCATTACCTCGCGTGATTCAGCCAAACTTCGTGCCGCGTTCGTGGAGAAAGCGAGATCCAGCCAGGCGCGTTCCAGCCGCAATTCCCAGTTGAACGGATCGCGCTGGAGGGATCGGTCCAGTTCTTCACGGAACTGCTTGCCCTCCTGGACACGCTCCTGGGGGGCCGTGCTCTCACTTGCTTTGACACGCTGACGAGTCAAAGCGATCTGGCGGTTCGAAGCCCAAGGCCATAGGCGCAGCGAGTGATCTAGATTATCCACGGCTTGGAGCGTCGTGGGCGCGCGCTGCGCCCGGTCCCAGTGCCAGAAGGCCATGCCTTGAAACGTCGCAGCAGCACCAAGGGCTAGGGCGAAGGCGCAATTGAAGATCCAACGTTTGTTGGAAGGTGGGGGCGTCACGCGTGGGCTCCGGACGGCATCGCGAGTGCCTGCCAGGTAACCCGCCAATGCGCCCGCCAGGACCGCATTTGCCGTGATCTGGAATATGAATTCGAAGGTCGCACTCACCGCAAATGCCGCCAGCCCGGCCAGCGCGCCAAAGGCGTATTCGGGTTCCTGAATCGGTTCGTTTAAACAGAAGCGGATCAGGGTCCGGGCGATAAGCCAGCCCGCCACACCGAACGTGACCAGGCCCGCCAATCCGGTTTCCGCTATGAGTTCCAGGTACTCGTTTTCGGCGTGCCAGCAAGCGAAGCCTGCAAAACCCTCCTTGAAGCAACTGAACGCGGTCATGAACCCCCCCCATCCTACTCCTACTAGCGGGAACCGAATGGCTAACTGAACCGTCTGCCTCCAGAGCTCAAACTTCGTGTAATGGTTTAGCAGCCCCGTGTCTATGGCCGCGAACTTTCGCAGAAGCAAGTCGCTGGCCGCCAGCAGCGCCAGGAACACCCCCAAGCCGGCGAACGCGACCACGGCCCACCGGCCGCGGCTTCGGGTGCGGAAGCGAACCAGCACGACCCACACGCTTAGCCCCACCGCCAAACCCGCGAATCCGCCTCGCGACCCACTGGCCACGGCCATGACCCATCCGGCAATGATCATTACCGCCAGAACCAGTGCCGAGGCAATTGAGCGACGCCGGCGCGGTAACGCGTGAAGGCGGGCGGATTGGAAGGGCCAGAGCCCCCGGAACACCCCCCCAAGCAGAAACAAGGTCGCGGTATATATCCAATTGGCGAAATGGTTGGGATTGGCGAAAGTGCCCTCGCCCTTGCCCCATGAAACATTCCAGATCCCAAGAATGGATCGGCGTCCGTCCCAACGATACCAGAGGTCACTGCCCACCAGGCAGACCACTGACAACGCCAGGACGCCCGCCAGCCATGGAAGGGCGGTACCCGAACGCCCGGCCTGACGGCCCACAAGAAAACTAGCCGCCACCAAGCTCAGCTCCCATAGGCGCTGGACGGTGCCGGACGTCGAGACGCTCAAGGGAATGAAGGCTGGAACCGTGCCTAGTTCAACCGGGAACGCCTTCGCCAGGCTCGCTCGCGTTGGGCTAAGAATTCCGACCAGGCCGATCGGCAGCGGCAGGAGAGGTAGGATCAGCAGCCCCAGCCCGAGCATCCAGAGCCATGCACTGAGAATCGGCGCAGGGCCGGGGCCGATTTTGGAACCCAGCAGCCCCAAACTCAGAGCCATCAGCAACCCCACTGCGGCCTGGCCGTCGGCCTGGCCGGAACCAAACCACAGAGGAGCTATCCCCAAGGCAAGGAGCCACGGCAGGTAACAGACGAGATCGGAATTGTCGCTCGCGTGTCTCGCCATGGACCTGGAGCCCGAAAAGCTTAGGTCCCGTTACGCAAGTCGGCAGGGGCTTCCTGTGTCTGCGGCGCGGTCGAGTCCGCCGGGCTCAGGCCGGCGCCGCTTGGCCCCGGTTGTTCCCCGGGACTAGGCGCGCTGAGAGGGCTGGTATCCGCGCTGCTCCCTGGCTCGATCTTCCGGGCGGCTCGACGGGCCTTGAACAACTCCGCCTTGGTCGCAGCTTCCTTCTCAATCTGGCGTAGGGAAGGTCGTTGTCCGGCGATCGCCATCGCTTCGCCGCTGATGGACTTGTCCGCAAGTCGCCTGCCTTTGCCCTGGGGCACTGCCTCCGGTTTGGCCCCGGTTTCCCTGTCACTCGCCTCCCTCTCGGATGCCTCCGCCTGCGCATCCCGTGAGGACTTGTTGTAATAGGCGTGGTAGTAGTAGTTGTAGTAGTAGTAGGGGTTGTCCGCGGTGATCCCGTTTAGGACGATCCCGAGGATCGACGCGCCACGCTGCCGGACGGCGGCCAACGCGGTCTTGGCAAACCTCATCGAGGTTTGACCCGAGCGCACGACGAACAGCAAGCCGTCCATCAAACCGATCAGGGAAAATGCGTCGTCAATGGCCGTTAAAGGCGGACAATCCACCACGATGTAGTCGTAATCGATTCGCGCCTCGTCCATCGCTCGATGCATCGTCGGGCTTACCAGCAGCTCGCCTGGGTGCGCCGGCAGCTTCCCGGACGTGATCACCTGAAGGGTGGGGATCTCCGTCTCGCACACTACCTCGCGCCAGGTTTGGGTGCCATCCAGCGCCTCGGTCAAACCGGGCTCACGCAAAAGCCCAAAATAGTTATGGATGTTGCCTCGGCGCAAATCCGCATCGATCAACAAGACCCGGTTCCCGGCGATCGCCAAAGTTGCGGCAAAGTTGACCGTGAACGTCGTCTTCCCGTCGCCGGGCACCGCACTGCTCACCAACATCGCTTGTTTCTTTCCCTCGTGGGAGCCAAGCAAAATAGCAGAGCGCACGCCTCGGATCGCCTCGGCGAACATATTGTGCCGATGCAGCTTGGTAATGAGAAGGTAGCCTTCCTTTACCGATTTCATCTCCACTTGAGGCACCTGCCCCAGCACCGGTTCCTGGAGCTCTTCTTCGATGTCCTCGGCCAGTTCCAGACGGTCGTCCAACCGATGCAGGAAGTAGATCAGGGCGAGTCCAAGCAGAAATCCGATCCCCACCCCTTGGAGCACGACCCGGCTGCGATGGGGATTCTCCGGCGAGGTGATGATTTCCCCTAGGGTGTTGAACTGCGCTTCGTCCGTAGGCCCAAGCTCGATCTGGCGCAACGTGTCCTTGATGCCGCGCCAGGTCTGTTCGATTCGCTTCTCCTCCTCCTCCAGCCTCAGGTACTCATCCTGGATTCCGCGAAGGTCCTGAACCTGCTTGGAAAGGTCCACGATGCGCTGCGCCATTCCTTGCTCCGTGAGCTTGAGAGAGTCAAGCTGAGCGTTCCGTTTGTCTTCGCAGAGCTGTAGTTGGAAGGCGATCTGCTGTTTGTACTTCTCCATCTCCTTAGCCAGGCGCACCATTTCCGGGTGCTTTGGCTTCAGGCTGTTGGTCAGGCTATTGTACGTGTTGAGCGTCGTGTTGAGTTGGGACCGGAGCGAAACGTAAACGTTGTCCGCGGTGAACTTGGAGAGCGGATCCGCCATATCAACCCCTCCACCCCCGCCATCGAGGTTGCGGGATCCGAGCGATGCGCGGCTCTCGGCCAGGGCGCCACTCGCCAGCGCTTCACGAGGAGTTTGCTCGAGAACTCGACGCTTCGTTTGCGTCGAGGTCAGGGCTCCTTTGAGCTCTTCCAGTTGCGACTGCGCGGCTTTGTAGGTGTCGCTCGCGCTGCCAATCTGGTGCTGCTTTCGGTAATCCTCCTTTTCAGCCCTGGCGCGATCCAAGGCCTTCTCCTGCTTAAACAGGTCTTGCTGGAAGGTGTACTGCTTGTTCTTAAGAATTTCCTCGGATTGCTCCCTCTTGTATTGGAGAAAAGCCTGTGCCCAGTTGCTGGCATAAGTCCGGGCGTAGAGTAGGTCGGGGCTGGTCACTTCGAGCCTGAAGCTCGAACCCTGACCTCGTGCCGCGACGCCGACCGTCCCGGGCGGTTCCATCAGCGGCTGTGCGCTGCTGCGAATCAGCGACAGGACCCGGGCCCGCAGCGAGCCGCTGTTCATCACGCGCAGTTGGTCCTGATAGAACGAATCCATCACGTCCAACATCACCGCCGTGTTCGGGGTATTCACCTGGAGCTTCCGCGATACCTCCAACTCGGCGGTCGCCCGAAAGCTATCCCGGAGTTGCGACGCGCGATAGAGCGAGAACCCCAATCCCAAGACCGTTGCCAGAAACAAGATCGGCCAGCGGCGTGACAACAACTTGAAGTACCGCCGGAAGTGCAGCGCCAAATTCACCCGATCCACCAGGGAAGTCCCGTGGCGTGGAGCCGGAGAAGGCAGGCTGGCTGTGGGCTCGTTCATGGCTGCGACCTAAAACCCAACAATGGTCTTCTCCTTGACCTCCACGTGATCCCCGTCCTGCAGATGGACGTCCTTCGAATGGTCGCCTTTGATCATCGCATCCACATCATAGATCGTCGTCTCGGTCTTTCCGGTCGTCGGATTGACCCGGTGGAGCCGCACCTTCTTGAGATTCGCGAACTCCGTGTAGCCTACTTTGACCATGGCTTCGAACAGGCTAATGCTTTCTCCCGGCAAGATCGGCAGGACGCTAGCCCGCACCTGGCCGGTGAATAAAATCTCCCCGCGCTTTTGCGCCTGTTCTTTGATGCGCAACTGGATTGTTGCGTTCTGGTAAAAGTCGGCATCGAGCTTGGATTTCAACTCGTCCTTGATCTTGGCTAGCGTCTTATCCCGCACGTTCACGCTGATAAACTGGTCCGCGTCCCGGCTGACCGGGAAATTGACTTCGCCGCCCGGGCCGACGACGAGCTCAGTTGGGCCCTTGGCCCCGCCCGCTGTGGCCGGATCCTCTTCGATCACAAACTGCAGCTTGTCGCCGCTGCCAAGTTGATCGGAGCTCTTCGCCACCAGCGGTGTGGTGTTCGTGGCAACGCTCGCCCCTTGGCCAGGGTTGGCCGAAGATTGAGGCCGGCCAGGGCGCACGGCAACGTCCGCAGCCATGCCGCTCAGCGTCAGCGCCAGCGCCAGGGCGGCTGTCATCCACCCAACGCGTGCTCGGCCCGCCTCGTCCGCGTGGCGCCCAGAGCTAGGATTTGGCATGCCGTTGTTCATCAATCTAACCAAAATCATAATCCGCCTCTGGCGCCAAAAGGCAACCTAGAATCTTCGGGTCACGTCCAACGTGACCCGGTTCTGGACGTAGTCATGGCCAGCCAGGTCGGAGTCGCGCAAACCGAGCGAATAGCTAATCCCAGCGCTCCAATACCGCGTGAATTGGTACCCAGTGCCCAGGTAAATCAAATATCGCTGGGCGCGCTCGCCCGGATTCCCTGAGCTCTTGATGTCTTCGAAGGACACCATCCCATGGAGCGTGATGCCCCGGGAAAGCGACGTGTTAAGGCCATATTGAGCCGTAAGGGTGGTCGCGTAATTGCTGCCCACCCCGGTTCCCAGCGATTCACCCACCCGTAGATACTCGGTCGTGCGCCGATTGACCACGTGATCGAGTCCGACCGAATAGGTCGGCCCGGAGAAGTTGGACTCGTCCAAAATCGAGCCCGTGTGCTGATAGCTGCCCACGGTGTAGCCCGCCGATGCCGTGGCCGTGATGAATTGGGAGAGCCTTATCGAGAGCGTGGGTCCCACCGAGTAGTTCTCTCCGTCGTTTTGGACCGTGTCTTGGTACCGAATGATCGAGTAACTGCCGAGAATCCCCGCCTTGACCTTGGGGGTGAGGGCATAATTGAACCCGGTGTAGAAATTGTGGATGTTGTCGTCCAGGTAGGTGAAGCTGCCCGTGAGTGAACGATCCATGGTGTACCCGTAGCCGCCAATCAAACTCAGCTCCCGGGTGGCCTGATAATCCAGGCCAAATCCAGCGGTGTTGACCAAACGCCTGAACTCCGTCAACGGGCCAGTCGCCCCGCTTAATTGGCCATTGTCGATGGGGTCGACCTGGATTGAAAATCGGTCATAGAACGAGACCCGCACGTCGTCGATGTAGATCGTGTAATCGAGATGCGTGTTGGGCGCGACGCTAATCGAACTGACCGATGGATTGTTCACATACCACCGGTAGCCCACTCCCACGTCCATTTGAATCAGGTGGTTCCGCGTCACCGGCCAGAGGAAACCGACCGAGGCAAACGGCCCGATGCTGAAGTCCGCAACAGGATTGTGCTCGGACAGGTTGATGTTGTCGTTGAACTCCGACTGAACATTGGCCGACAGACGAGCCGTCAGCTTGCCAATTTTTAGGTTGTACGGCGCGGTCCCCTGGTTGTCATAGACCGGGTACGGTTGCGTGCGTGCAAAATACTCCCTGTCCACTTGCGCCACCGCGTTGGCGACGGCTACTAGGCCGCAGCAAGGCAGTACCAGCCGAAAATGGCGGCGAGTTCCTGCGGTTTTTTCCGGCCGCGATGCCTCTGAGAGCTCCAGACGTTTCGGTGATACTTCAGCCATGGGAGAGGAGTGCAACTGGTCAGCGGCCCGGGTTTGATAGCGGCACTTCGCCGATTCGCGACGTGTCTAAAGGGTTGTTGACGTTGCCTCCCGGTCCAGGCGTCTGGGTTCCACCGATCGGGGCGATCGCGGTGTCTCCGGTTCCCGCGCCAGCCCCCTCAAAAAAGATCCGGCCCTGTTTTTCGTCTCCAAAGGACCCGGTTTTGGCCAGAGTGATGGTTAGCTTGTTGTTCGGCCCCAGTTCAACTCCTGCCCCTTCACCCGCATCGCCATTCCCAGCAAGATTGAAACTCGCACCGCCTGGCTTGTTATTCGCCGAGCCGGTGATCGCCGCCACTCCAGCCCGTGAGTCGATGGTGAGAAAAATCTCACTCCCCGGCTCCAACTTGATACCCAAACGGCTGTCCAGGTAGATGAAGATGATGAACTTGCCCCCTGCGGCCTTTAAAGTTATCAGCCCTTTGTCCGCCACTTGGGCGCTCAACGTCGCGCCACTGTCGGTTTCCAGCGTCTCCGAGGAACTAAGAGGAAGGTTGATGAATTTGCCGTTGGCTTCAAGTTGTATGCCGCCGGGACCGCCTTTAATCTCTACGCGGTGAACAGCTCCCACTGGGCTGCTCCACTTCTGGCCCGTGGCCGAACGGCCGTTCACAAAAATCTCGTTTCGCTCAGAGAGCGATTCTTCCTTGCCAGTTTGCTTGTTCACCATCACCACGCTTCCGGCGGCGGAGGTCGCAAACACATTGGGCCCGTCGAGTTGGGAGATCTGAAGAGTCCCGCCTCGGTCCACCCGCGCCAGCAACGTTCCGTTAGGCGAAATCAGGATGTAGCTCAAGGCATCCAGACGGCTGTTTCCTTGGATCTCGCTCTGATTCCGAAGGGAGATGGTGTGCGTTTCGTTGTTCCACTGCTGGCTCGCGCTTGCCCCACCCACTCCGGTGGCTTGCCACCCCTCAATCCCCTGAACCTGAATCTCGAACTCCCCGCGCTCGACGGTCCACTCGAAGCTCGAGGTCATGGAGTTTAAGCTCAGGTTGATAATCGATCCGTTGGCCAGTTGGACCTGCTGTTTCTGCCCGCTCTTCAAGTCGATGGTTTGACCTCCCACTACGACCGTCACTTCTTCATGGGGGTCGCCCGTCACAACTACCTTGGTCAGTGGGTTCGCGCGGCGCAGCATCGGTTTGCCATCTGGCCCGGTGCTCTCGATGAGCGGACCACCGGTCAGCGGCAAGGTGTTGGCCGTGAGAACCATCTTCCGTCCGTCCGCATCCTCGGCAATGACCTCTCCCATCATTGCCATCAGGTAACCCAGCGATGCCCCCTTCGGCTGGGAACTACTCACGGGTCGAGTTGGCTTCTTTCCATCCTCGTTCTCCGCAACCACATTTCCAACTGCCGCCAGGTAATAACTGCCGTCATTCAGTTGTTCGAAGTGCACCATCGATCCCGGCTTAATATCGGCCCATGCTCCGTCGCATAGCTTCACATGAACCGGGGCAGCGTTGGTGGTGGGCGACAGGAGAGCAACGCTTCCCGCGTTCGAATTGATCCTCAACAGTAATTCGTTGCCTTTGGGCAGCGTGGCCAGCCAGTCGCTACACTCGGCGGCTTTGATCGCCAGGTCCTGGTCATCGGTCGAGATACGGAGCCCTTTCTCCAGCGCAACCACCTCGAATAGAACTGCTTCCGTGCTGAGGCGTTCGTGCCCGGGCTTCTGGCCGTCGATGGTTGCCGAAAGCCCGTGGTCCAAGGAAATCGAAAATGAATCTATCCCTTCCTGGGACACGATGGCATGCAGCGGCCGTGTTACGCCGGCGCCGAGTTTGGCTGGCGCTGGTTCGCCCGCCGACACCAAGAGGGCAAACGACATGCAGAACAAGGCTGCCGACGCTGCGTAGCGGCTTATCCCCCGCGGGATTTCCGCAGGCCAACGAACTTTAGCGTCGCGCTTTGAATTGAGCATGGACTTGAGATACTGGGCCAATCGTCGGCGCGTGGTTTTCGCGACCCTGGCTCCTGAGGATGCCTGAATCAACACTGGACCTTAAACTATGATACTTATACGTCACATGTCAAACTTGCGCTGGGTCGCTTTTGCAGGCAACCACTTTGAAATTAGCCTCTTTCCAACGATCTCGCAAGCAGAATCACAAGTTCTACTCCCATTACAATGAAACCTGCTGGCGGCTAGGTATTTGACTCTAATGCATTGACCTGGAGCGGTTTAAGCGAGAGACTTCAACCCCAACCGCTATGACCACGCCCGCTGAACCAAAACTCGAGCCGGGAGACATCGCCCCGGACTTTACCGCGAAAACGCAAACCGGAGACGACATTCGCCTAAGCTCGCTGCGGGGCCGCCCGGTCGTACTCTATTTCTATCCTCGGGACGACACTCCAGGGTGTACGCGCGAGGCCTGCGGGTTTCGCGATTCATGGAATCAAATCCAAGCCAAAGGTGCCGTCGTCCTCGGGGTCAGCACTGACTCAGTACGCTCTCACGAGCGTTTTAGCGAGCGCTACAAGCTTCCCTTTACCCTCGTGTCCGATGAGGAAAAGAGCATCGTCAGCGCGTACGGCGTTTGGGGCGAGAAGAGCTTCATGGGTCGCAAATTTCAAGGCACCCGCCGAATGACTTTCCTGATTGGCGCGGACGGCCGCATCCAGAAGATTTGGCCGAAGGTCAAAACCGCCAACCACTCCGCCGAGGTCCTCGAGGCATTGGGTTAAGGCGACCCGTGCCGTGGCGCTTCTGGGAAGATCAACACTGCTTGCCCCGGCCTACCACTTGAACTACGTTTGGCCCGATTCATATGGATAGCCCAAATCCACCGGATTCAGGTCCCCAGCCTCAGCCAACTCCGACCCCGGTGCCGCCGCCGCTCCCCCCCGTGCGGCCCCCGCCGCCACTCTCGGCCCCGATGCGCTCAGCGACCGAACGATCTGGCAGGGGCTGGAAGACGCTAGCCCTAATCCTGTTAGTCCTCCTCGTCTTTAGCGGTCTGGGCAACATCCGCCATTGGGTAGGGAGCCTCCTTGGGGGCGGCAGGAGCGTGCCTGGAGGTCAAGGACGCCTCGAGGAAACCATGGTCGAGGATAACGGCGCCGACGACAACATCGCCGTGGTCGACGTGGAAGGGATTATTATGGGGAGTCTGCTCAGCCCGGGCGACCATAACTTGGTCGATTCGATCAGCGACCAGCTTAAGCGGGCTGGCCGGGAAGCCTCCGTCAAGGCGGTGATCCTCCGCGTTAATTCTCCGGGTGGCGAGGTGCTGGCCTCGGATGAGATTTCCAAGACGATCGAGGATTTTCAAAAGAGCACCGGCAAGCCCGTTGTCGCCGCGATGGGGGCTCTGGCCGCTTCTGGAGGCTACTATGTCTCGGCGCCTTGTGCGTTGATCGTCGCTCACGAACTGACGCTCACCGGCAGTATCGGCGTCATCATGCACGGCTACAATTACCGCGGCCTGATGGACAAAGTCGGCTTGCGCCCTAACGTCTTTAAGAGCGGCAAGTTCAAGGACATGATGAGCCCCGATAAACGCCAGGAAGATGAGACCCAGGAGGAACGGTCGATGATCCAAAATCTTGTGGACGAGGCGTTCGCTCGCTTTAAACGAGTTGTTGGTGAGGGCCGTGAGAGGGCCGCTACCATGCATCCCGGAATCGGTCGAAAGCTCGCTCCCGATTGGCAGGATTACGCCGATGGGCGAGTGCTCTCCGGTCGTCAGGCTCGTGACTTGGGGCTGGTCGATGAATTGGGCAGTTTTCGGACCGCCTTCGAGCTCACCAAGAAACTTGTTCGTGTTCAGAAGGCCAACTTGATCCGGTACCAGCAGCCCTTTGAGCTCTCCAGCCTGTTCCGTTTGCTCGGCCAAGAAGAATCATCCTCCCGAGCGGTTAAGCTCGACCTCGGCATCCAGGTCCCACGAGTCGAGGCCGGGCGCCTGTATTACCTCTTCGAGCCGGGAGTGCGTTGAGTTGCGAGCGGCCCTCAGGCCAACCTCCCCTCATTTTATGCCGAAACCCCTTCCAGCTTTTGCCCAAGCCTTCCTGCTCACGGTCACCCTCGTAGCCTTTCCCCTCCTGGCGATGGGCTCTGAGCCAACGACCACCATTAAGCTTTGGCCTTCAGGCGCCCCTGGCGAAAAAGGCGATCTCGGCCCCGAGAAGGATACCACTAAGGCCAGCGACGGGCTCATTGCGGGGAGGCCGGTAATCCGTTTAGGCAACGTGTCGGAGCCAACGCTAACCGTTTACTCGCCGCCCAAGGCTCAGAATACCGGCGCCGCCGTCATCGTATGTCCTGGGGGAGGTTATTACATCCTGGCGATGGACCTCGAAGGGACGGAGGTCTGTGAATGGCTCAATACCATTGGTGTGACCGGGATCCTATTGAAGTATCGCGTGCCCAAGCGCGAGGGGCTTCCACCTCATGCCCCAGCACTCCAGGACGCCCAGCGCGCCATGGGCTATGCCCGAAGTCACGCCCGGGAGTGGGGGATCGACCCTCAGCGCATCGGCATCCTTGGCTTCTCGGCGGGAGGCCATCTCTCTGCCGCGCTGAGCAATAACTACACCCAGAGGTCCTACCCTACGGTAGACAACGCCGATACGCTCAGTTGCCGCCCGGATTTCACCGTCTTGATTTACCCGGGCGGACTTACCAAGAAAGAGGACGCCGACAAGATCGCCCCCGAGCTTTCCATTACCACCAACACTCCTCCGACCTTCATCGCGATGAGCCAGGACGATCCCGTGCGTGCCGAAAATGCCATCTTTTACGCTCTAGCCTTGAAGCGATCCTCCGTTCCCTTCGAGCTCCACATTTATCCGTCCGGTGGGCACGGCTATGGCCTCCGTCCGACCAAGGAAACCGTCACCACATGGCCGGCGAGAGTCGCTGAATGGATGCGGGCTCGTGGCCTTCTTGACCACAATTAGGCCCGTCTCCGGGTCCCAAGCTACTGTGAGCCACGCCGCATCAACTGCTCAATGAAACCGGTGGAATACACCCCGCGCCGAAAATCCGGATCCTGTAATATATTCTGCTCGAACGCGATAGTCGTCTTGATGCCGGTGATCATGTACTCCCCTAAAGCCCGGCTCATCCGGTCCAGCGCCTCACGACGGTCCTTGCCGTAAGTGATTAGCTTGCCGATCATCGAGTCGTAGTTTGAAGGGATGGTGTACCCGGCATACGCATGGCTATCCACCCGCACCCCTCGGCCCCCAGGCGAATAGTACATTTCGATCCGCCCCGGGGATGGCCGAAAATCATCAAACGGATCCTCCGCGTTGATTCGGCATTCGATGGCATGGCCTCGGAAATGGATATCGCCTTGGGATAGCTTCAAAGGCTCTCCCATCGCGATCAGGATCTGCATACGGATCAGATCGATTCCGGTAACCTCCTCGGTCACAGGATGTTCGACTTGGATTCGCTTGTTTACCTCCAGGAAATAGAAGTTCCCGTGGTCATCAACGATAAACTCTACCGTCCCTGCGTTGTTGTACTGAGCGAGCTCGGCGATCCGGATGGCCGCTTTACCCATCTTCTTGCGCAGGTCCTTGAACTTGGTTTCCAAAAGCGGGGAGGGCGTCTCCTCGATTAGTTTTTGGTGCCGGCGCTGGATCGAGCAATCACGCTCGCCCAAATGAACCACGTTCCCCCGGGTATCCGCTAGGATCTGAAACTCGATGTGGTGGGGGTTCTCAAAGTACTTCTCGATGTAGACGCCATCCTTTCCGAACGCTTTTCCGGCCTCGCTGCGCGCCGTGTGGTAGCCTTTCATCAAGGAAATGTCGTTGTGGGCGATCCTCATGCCGCGACCGCCACCACCGGCAACTGCCTTGATCAGAACAGGATAGCCTATTTTCTTTGCGGTCGCTAAAGCCTCCGCCTCGGTCTCCACAATGCCGTCCGAGCCTGGCGGCACGGGAACGCCTGCTTTCTTGGCCAAGGTTCGGCTGACCGCCTTGTCTTGAAGGGCATTCATAGCCCTTGAACTGGGGCCAATGAAGCGGATGTTGCAGCTCTCACACACATCCGCGAAATGAGCGTCCTCGGACAGAAATCCATAACCGGGATGGATGGCATCCACATCGGCGATTTCCGCAGCGCTAACCAACCGATCAATGCGTAAATAGCTCTCGTTGCTCGCGGCGCGCCCGATGCATATCGCCTCATCCGCCATCTGCACATGCATGGAATTGGCGTCCACCTCCGAATAGACCGCCACCGTGCGGATGCCTAGTTCCTTGCAGGCCCGAATAATGCGGACTGCGATTTCGCCGCGGTTGGCAACTAAGATCTTTTCGAACATCGGGTTGAGTTTCTGTTAGCCGTTGATTGGGTAGTGGAGGCCGCTTCCCCACTCCGCCGTGGGTCAGCCAAAAATGCCCTTGGACGCCCGGATTCTCCGGGGGCTCTGAGCCGTGGACGCTAGAGGGGGCGGATCTTGAACAAGGCCTGGCCGAACTCCACCGGCTTGGCGTTCTCCATCACCACCTGCGTCACCACGCCGCGTGCTTCAGCTTTAATCTCGTTCATGACCTTCATCGCTTCAATGATGCAGACCACGGTGTCCGGTCCCACCTCTGAGCCGATGTCCACATACGGGGAGGACTCTGGCGATGGGGCTCGGTAAAAGGTCCCGATCATCGGCGACGAAATCTCCTGCTCCAACGACTGAGGCGTGGGATTACCGCCTGACGGGGGCAGGACCGTCAGCGGCAACATGGGCACCGCAGCTGAGTTTCCACCGGCGTAGTCTTCGCCGTGTCCTTGGCTCGCTACGCCATTGCTGCCCCGCTTCATCTTGATCTTGAACCCCTCTCGCTCCATCTCGAACTCGCTGATCGAGTTCTTCTTCATCAAGTCGATGATGGCCTTGATATCCTTCAAATCCATGACACCCTCCCGTTTGGAAGGTTGAACTGATCCGCCGGTTGGTTCGTTTCGTGCATTTAGCAAAAAAGCAGAGACTTCAATCGGCTCTGCTCTACCTACGGTACTAGACTCGGCGCAGGCTAATGATTACGACAGTGGGCGTCAAGCAGACTCAGCAGTTCTCATTTTGAGTTGAGGCCGTGGGGAGTGGCGGTCGCCGACGGGGATACGGTGGCCAGTACCGCACCAGGGTTGTGATTGTCACACAATCGTAACTTGTACTTTTGGCCCGGTACCGGC
>Ga0265314_10000877_pt1 | contig 35820 bp, 19 predicted proteins | sample 4126metaG_FD_203106 | JGI IMG/M metagenome (GOLD analysis project Ga0265314, IMG submission 203106) | Rhizosphere microbial communities from Carex aquatilis grown in University of Washington, Seatle, WA, United States - 4-1-26 metaG | ecosystem: Host-associated > Plants > Roots > Rhizosphere >...
CGCGACCATGGGTCGCGCGACACCCAGTTCGCCATGGGACAACCGGCCGAGCGCGGAGACTTTTACCACCTCTACATCAATGGCGAGTACTGGGGCCTCTATAATACGTGCGAAAGGCCGGAGGCTTCCTACGCTGCCTCCTACTTCGGCGGCAGCAAACAGGACTACGATGTCATCAAAGTCAATACCGGCGCCGGTTACACCATTTTTGCGACCGACGGCACTATGGATGCCTGGACTCGCTTGTGGCAGGCGGCCACCAACGGTTTCGCCAGCGATACCGACTATTACCGGGTTCAAGGACTCAATCTGGATGGCACCCCGAACCCGGCCTACGAAAACCTCGTCGATGTGGATAACCTCATCGACCACATGCTGTTGATCTTCTTCGTCGGGAACATCGACGCGCCCATCTCGGCCTTCCTCGGCGACCAAAACCCGAACAACGTTTACGCCTTTCGTGACCGCACGGGCAAACACGGGGGATTCCGGTTTGTGGCCCACGATTCCGAACACACGCTTCTCCACGAATCCTCGCTCGGCAACCCTGACGAACTGCACCGGGACCGAACCGGCCCATTCCCCGCCGGGGACCCGCTCCAGCAAGGGGCCGATGGCGCTCTGGCTCGGAGCAACCCCCAGTACATCTTTTCTCAGTTAACGGCGAACGCCGAATTCCGCTTGCGCGTTGCCGATCATATTCACCGCCGCTTTTTTAACGGCGGCGTGCTCACTACCGAATCCTGCCGCGCGCGCCTAACGGCCCGGAGCAACGAAATCTACGGTGCCGTGGCGTGCGAGTCCGCACGCTGGGGTGACTCAAAAACCGAGCCCCCACGCACTCGCAATGTCGATTGGGCGGCCGAAATGAGCCGGGTCTATGGTGACTATTTCGATCAGCGTCCGGGAATTGTGCTGGATCAACTCCGCGCAAAGGGTTGGTACCCGGCTGTGAATCCGCCCGCTTTCAACCAGTTCGGAGGGATCGTCACTAACGGGTTCCAACTTGAACTCGCAGCGCCGGTCGGGACGATCTACTACACCCGGGACGGCTCAGACCCAAGGCTCAGGGGTGGTGGAATCTCGCCGCTTGCCCTGGCGTGGAGTGGGCCGATCGCCCTGAGCCAAGGCGTCCGCATCCGAGCCCGTGCCCTGAGCGGGGGGAACTGGAGCGCGCTTGCCGATGCTACGTTCTACATCATCCACGACTTTGCCGGATCGCTAGTTGTCAGCGAGATCATGTATCATCCGCCGAATCAAACTAGCCTCGACGGAGACGAGTTCGAGTTCATCGAGTTGAAGAACGTTGGCGATACGGATCTCGATCTCAGCGGAGTCCACTTCACGAACGGTATCACCTACACCTTCCCGGTTGGCTCAGCAATTGCACCGGGCCGATTCCTGGTCCTGGTTAGTAACCCCACAGCCTTCGCCGCCAAATACCCTGGGGTGCGCGTGGACGGAGTCTATTCGGGCAACCTTTCCAACCAGGGCGAAAAGATCACCTTGGACGATGTGTCCGGGACGAACCTCTTCTCCGTCAGCTACGGCGAGAGTTCGCCGTGGCCGATGACGGCTGACGGCGCGGGTTTCTCATTGGTGCCGGTCAATCCTAACGTCAATCCCGACCCTAGCAACCCGGCCAACTGGCGAGCCAGTTCTCGCATTGGCGGCTCTCCAGGCAGCGATGACGTTCCCAGCAACATCCTGCCGATCCTCGTCAACGAAGTCCTCACCCACACGGACCTGCCACAACTCGACTCTGTCGAACTCTATAATCCCAACGCGGTGGACGTCGATGTTGGCGACTGGTATCTGACGGACCAGCGAACGGTGCCAGCGAAATTCCGCATCCCCTCGCCGTCTATTATCGCAGCCAACGGATACCTGGTGTTCACCGAAAATGACTGGAACTCAGATCCAGCCTCAACCAACCACTTCCGCCTCGATTCCCATGGAGATGAGATCTACCTCTATTCGGCCGATAGCAGCGGCAACCTTACCGGCTACAGTGACGGGTTTGCGTTCGGAGCCGCTCAAAATGGAGTCAGCTTCGGGCGCTACCGGATCAGCACGGGCGACGCGCGGTTTCCGGCGCAGCGCCTCCTCACTTTGGGCTCTACAAACTCCGGACCTCGCGTTGGACCGGTGGTTATCAACGAAATCTTCTATCATCCCGCGCCCGGCGGCAGCGAGTTCATCGAGCTTAAGAGCGTTACCAAGGGGCTGGTCAGGCTCTATGACCCGGATTTTCCCACGAACGCCTGGCGTGTGAATGGAGTCGGATACAGTTTTCCGCCTAACACGGAACTTGCCCCGAACGGGCTCCTCCTCCTGGTTGCGATTCAACCCGAGGCATTCCGCACCCAGTACGGGGTACCGGCGGAAGTGGCCATCTTCGGTCCGTATTCCGGCACCTTGCAGCACAGCGGTGAAACGCTGGCCTTACAGTGCCCCGACCATCCGGATGTGAACACCAATACCGGGGCTATTTTCGTGCCGTACTTCGATATTGATTCGGTCCGCTACAACGACAAAGCGCCATGGCCCACTGACGCCGACGGACTGGGCGCATCGTTGGAACGCTTGGACTCCACCGCGTATGGCGATGACCCGATAAATTGGCGCGCCAGTCCGGGCGGACCGTCCCCCGGGCTCGACAACCTGGGCAATCGGCAGCCCCTCGTTAACGCCGGCCCCGATCAGTCGATTGCCGCCACCGGTGCCCCAATCGCGGTGCAACTTACTGGCTCGGTCCGTGATGATGGACTGCCCAACCCTCCCGGAACAATCGCTGTTTCCTGGAGGCAGATAAGTGGCCCTGCCGCAGCGTGGTTCAGTGACGCCTCGCTCAGCAATGCAATCGCCTACTTCCCCGGGGGAGGCCAGTATACTCTACGTTTGACGGCCGATGACGGCGCGCTTCAAGCCAAGGAGGATGCCGTTTTTACAATCCAACATTCCATCGCCACAATCCCGTTCACACTGATCCCGAAGGGCTCCGTATGGAATTACCTCGATGACGGCTCAGACCAGGGCACAGCCTGGGTGCAAACGTCCTTCAACGACGCCGCATGGCCCTCTGGGCCTGCCCCTCTGGGATACGGGGATGCGAACGGTCAGTTGCCTTCCACCATTAACAACTTTGGCCCCGATCCGAACAACAAGTACCTGACCACCTATTATCGACGTCACTTCGCCGTGACCGACGCCGCCTCGGTTGCGGATCTCACGGTCAGCGTGCAGCGTGATGATGGCGTGGTTTTGTATCTGAATGGCACGCCTATCTACACCAACAATATGCCGACCGATACCGCTATCGGTTACCGGACTGCGGCCCTGGCTGCCGTCGGCGGCTCCGACGAGACCGCGTTCTATTCGCAGAGTGTCAACCCCCGCCTCCTGGTCAACGGCGATAACGTTCTTGCCGCTGAAATACATCAGGCAAACGGCACCAGCAGCGATATCATCTTCGACCTGCAACTTTCGGGTGACGGCGCGGTTTCGAACAGCGCGCCGTCTGTGAGCGCCGGATTAGACCAGAGTGTTACCTTGCCGTCGCCGGCGTTGTTGCTTGGTACCGTAGCGGACGACGGACTGCCGATCCCCCCGGGTCTGCTCAGCTTTGCCTGGTCAAAAATAAGCGGCCCGGGCTCCGTGACCTTCAAGGACTCCAGCGCCCTTCAAACGACTGCGGACTTCGAAGGGGAGGGGAGTTACGTATTGCGGCTGACTGCCAGTGATGGCGCCCTCGCCGTGGTCAGCGATTTAACGATTACCGTGAAACCGCAAGCTCTGGTGGCGGCGCACATCGAATCGTGTGGGATTGCAGACGGCAACCCGCCTCTGCTGCGACTCTCCTTCACCACCACCCCGAGTCAGGGCTATGCGATCGAGTACCGTGATTCGTTGGAATCAGGGACTTGGCTCAGCTTAACCAACATTACTGCGCAACCCCTTGGGCAGTCGGTCGAGGTTACTGACCCCATCTTGCCAGGTTCACCTCGGCGCTTCTACCGCATCACCACGCTGGTATCCCCGTGATCTCACAGGCGCTCTCTAGAAATTGCCCCACCACGGATAAAGCGATATCAACGTCGGTGCCGTCCAGCGTCGGTCGGACCGGGCCGCGCGCCCTACGCGCGCCTACCACAGAAACGATTTCTGTTCTGCCAGCAACTTGTCACCGTCCCAGAGCGTGGCTCGCCAGGCAATGACCTCGCCTGCTTCTTCGAAGGTCTTCCCGTCCAATCTCAAGGCGGACCACCGGCTCCAGTAGCGCCTGGGAATGGCCGGGCTTTGGAGCACTAATGGCGAAGCCTTCGACCGCTTGGTGGTGATGGCCTCCAGCTTCAAACTGAGGTTTGGAGACATCAGTCTGCGCGCCCTCCAGTGGATATCGAAGCGCACTCCGGAGCACTTCGAGGGATTGTGGCGAAGGAACGCCTGGTAGGCATCGCGCTCGTAAAGGCTTGGGGCAAGGGCGATTCTGCCTTGCTGATCGAGCCGATGCTCGAGCACCTTAAGGATTTTGGCTTGCGGTTCGCTGTGCACGCAAAGCCCCAGACAAAAACTCGCAACTAAGATGAAATACCGGCAACGCACGAAACGATGCTAACCGGACCTCTCGGTTAACTCAACCCCAGGCTGAGTCCCAATACGGTGTGGAAGAGAAACTTGTTTCGCTGGGGACCTCGAGCTAGGATGAACGTTAGTTCGAAACTTCTTATGCAAAACGACGATTTTCGCAATGCGTCGCGCGCAAGCCGAAGAGGGGGCTCTCTTCGCGGCGCCTTCACTCTCATCGAGCTTTTGGTGGTTATCGCGATCATAGCCATCTTGGCCGCACTGCTCCTTCCGGCGCTGGCTAGCGCCAAAGAGCGAGGGCAACGAACCCGTTGCGTGAACAACAACAAGCAGATTGGCATCGCGACCCACCTCTACGCTACCGACAACAACGATAAGATGGCGGCCCCGAACTGGAATCCACCGTGGGTGCCCGGCTGGTTGTATACCCCTGTGAATGGGGGGGTGCCCAACCTCTTCTCCGCCGCCTATGCGTCCAACCAAAGCGCTGCTTACACCGGAGGCCTGCTTTGGCAGTTTACCGGAGCGATCGGGATCTACCGCTGCCCGCTAGACAAAACCAATACCGCCACGTTCAAGGCTCGCCCCAACAAGCTCTCGACCTATGTCCAAAACGGAGCCGTGTGCGGCTATGGCGCGCTCAAACCGGACGGGAACGCCTACAAACTGGGCGATTTTATCCAGAACGCCTTCTTTATGTGGGAGCCGGACGACACCAATCCGACCCCTGGGTATGGCTATAACGACGGCTCGAGTTCTCCGGATCCGGCGACGGACGGCGGCTTGGGCAAGCGGCATGGAAAGCTGGGAGGGATCGTTATGGCCATCGACGGTCACGTCGAGTTCGTCAAATACGACGCCTGGAAGAAGGAATCCGAGCTGCCCTACAAGAACCGGATGTACTGTAATCCCGGCACAGTGAACGGGCGCTGATTTTCTACGTCACGTCGCCGCGAGTTCACGATTTCTAGATGAAGCGTTGAGCTTGCGGTAACTCGGCCTAAGTTCCGTCTGCCGCCATACCCGGTCGAGGCCGGGATCTGGTTCTGGAAAGCCAGTTGGGGCCTGTTCTCGTTGCGTCCCACTTGACTTCCCAGCGGATCGGCGATCCTGGACCGAGACCAGGGTGGAACTTTCGCCACCAACGAGTTATAGTCGCCGAGCCAGCATTGTGCTTTTTCCACGCATTCCAAAATCGAGTTCGCCGGAGCGCGTTGTCGTCACCGGCGCCGGGGTGGTTACTTCGCTCGGCATCGGGTGGCTCGCAAACGAGGCGGGGTTTCGAGCCGGGCGGACCGCATTTCGGCCGGTTACTCTATTTGACGTCTCCAGGCAGCGGGCCAAAACCGCCGCGGAAATCGATGTGCCTGCGGAATTGCCGGAGAACTCCCTGTCCGAGAAGGCCCGCTCACGTCTTGACCGCGCCACCCGCATCCTCTTGCTGGCGGCCCACGAGGCCTGGGCTCGGGCATCCTTAGGGAGTTCTGAAAACATTCCCGTGGTCCTGGGCACGACCAGCGGCGGCATGGCCCTGGGCGAAGCCTACTCGCGTCAGACCCTGGATCGGCCCAAGACGAATTGGCGGCAGGCAACCCGCTTAGCTCACTACCAGGCCCAACTCCAGGCACTCGAGCTCGGTCAAGCCCTGGGGTTCAAGAGCCAAGTCACCATTCTGGCTAACGCGTGTGCTTCGGGCGCAAATGCGATTGGATACGCTTTCGAAATGCTCCGTCATGGCAACGCCGACGTCGTCATGGCCGGTGGATATGATGCTCTATGCCAGCTCACTTTCGCGGGCTTCGATTCGCTCCAGGCCCTTTCCTGCACCACCTGCCGGCCATTCGACGCCCGTCGGGATGGTCTCTCCTTAGGGGAAGGAGCAGCGGTGTTGATCCTTGAAACCCTCGACCACGCCCGGAAGCGAAATGCTGGGATCCTAGGGGAAATCGCCGGCTACGGGGCGGTCACCGACACCCATCATCTCACGCAGCCGCACCCCGAGGGCGCCGCCGCGTACTTGTCCATGCAAAAGGCCTGCGACTGCGCCCGAGTAACCTCCGCGCAGATCGATTACGTGAATGCCCACGGCACGGCTACGATCCAAAACGATGCCACCGAGGCACTGGCTATCAACCGCTGGGCTGGTGCCTGCGCGGCGAAGGTCTCCGTCAGCTCGAGCAAAGGCAACGTCGGCCACCTCCTCGGAGGCGCCGGCGCTGTGGGCGCCCTCACCTGCCTCATGGCTCTGAGAGGTCAATGGTTGCCGCCGCAAGCGGGCTTAACGGAGCCTGAACCCCTGTGCCAATTTCAGCTCGTCCGTTCACCCACCGATGCACGGGTCACTCTTGCTGCGGCGAATTCCTTTGGATTTGGTGGCGCCAACGCGACCCTGATCTTGCGGAGGTGGCCATGAGCCTCCCCGATGTCAGGACGAATGGCACGACTTGCTCTGGGGCTTCACCCGGAATCGGTCCCCTCTCATGAGCGCCCCGCGAGTTTATGTCCGTGGGGTGGGCGCCGTTTCTCCAGCCGGCTGGGGAGCAGCCGCCTTGGTCGCGGCGCTCGAGAACGCCGTGCCGCTTCCGACTATCCCGTTGGCCCGCCCCGGGTGGGACAAGACCGTGGCCACCAGGCCAGTCCCAACGCCCGCAACGCGCCCAGCGTTCCTCCAGCATGCCCGGTTACGCCGGGCCGGGCCCATCTCGCAGTATGCAGTTGCGGCGGGGCTGGAAGCCTTAGGGACGGATACCGCGGAGGTTCAGGCTGGCCACCTCAAGCTCGGAATCGTGGTGTGTGTGATGGCAGGGGGGGTATCCTATTCCCGACGTTTTTTCGAGGAGGTCCTGCGCGATCCGCTAACTGCCAGCCCGCTGGTCTTTTCCGAAACGGTCTTCAACGCGCCCGCAAGCCACTTGGCCGCCTTCCTGGGAATTGACACCGCGGGCTACACCGTTATCGGCGACGATGGCGCTTTTCTTCAAGGACTGGCGATGGCGGCGCAGTGGATCGCCCAGGGCGATCTGGCGGCCTGCCTGGTTGTCGGAGCTGAGGAGGTTGATTGGATCGTCTCCGACGCGATGCGTCTTTTCGACCGCAGCGCTATTCAAAGCGGCGGTGCCGGGGCCCTTTATCTGAGCGGGAAGGCTTCCGACAATGCCTCGGTTCAATTGTCGGCAGTGACCGATTCTTTCAACTATTCGGCGGATCAGAACCGAACCAAGGCTGCTCGTGGCATGCGCGCCCAATTGCCGAACGGAGCAGCAGGTGAGCTGCTTTGCAGTGGAGAGCGAGGTTCGCCTCGAGCTGATCGCGCCGAAAGGTCGGCCTGGGAAGGCTGGCCTGGTTTGCGCCAGACACCTAGAACCATTTTGGGTGAAGCGTTCGTCGCTTCGACCGCCTGGCAGTGCGTGGCCGCCTGTCAGTGGCTGCGGGGAGGCCTTGGCACGGCTGCAAACGTCAGCATAGTCGGCGCGAATCAACAGGCCATCGGCGCGCGGTTCGTGCTCAGCGACGATCCAAGATCACTATGAGCTCGCGAGTAATCCTCGTTACCGGCGCCAACGGTTCCATCGGCCAAGCAATTGCCAGGTCGTTTTTGACTGAATCAGAGGACAACCTCCTTTGGCTGGCTGTCCACGCCAACCGGGCGCTGGCCGACAGCCTGGCTGCCACACATTCCAATCGGTGCCGCGTGGTGGAGATCGACGTGGCAACCCCAGTTTCGTGGAAACACGCGGTCGCCACGATCCTCGAAAGGGACCGCCGTCTGGACGTGCTCGTGAACAATGCCGGCATCCATGAGGACGCTCTGCTGGGTCAAATGGATCCTGAGTCGTGGCGCCGAGTCTTGTCGGTGAACCTCGATGGCGTCTTTCACGGTTGCCAGGCCGTTCTGCCGGCCATGATCAGTCAGCGCTTTGGCCGGATTATTAATATCGCCTCCCTCAGCGCCCTCCTGGCGCCCCCCGGCCAAACCAATTATGCGGCCGCCAAAGCCGGGGTCCTTGCACTCACGAGTTCTCTTGCCAAAGAAGTCGCTCGCATCGGAATCACGGTCAACGCGCTCTGCCCTGGCTACATTGATTCCGAAGTTCTCCAATCGATGAACCCTGCCGAGCGCCAGCGGGCCTTGGAACGAATCCCCATGCGACGCCTGGGCAAACCCGAGGAAGTGGCTGCGGCGGTGCGTTTTCTGGCTTGCACAGAGGCTGGCTACATCACAGGCTCAGCCCTCAAGATTGACGGCGGAATTCTTTAATGACTGACCCAAACGATCTGCGCACCCAAATCAAACGCATGCTGGTGGAAAACCTCATGCTTCAATACAGCGCCGAGGAAATCGGCGATGAACAAGCCCTCTTCGGCCCTGACAGCCTAGGTTTGGACTCCGTGGATGCCCTCCAATTGGTTGTGGCTTTGGATAAGAACTACGGCCTGAAGGTGCCCGACCCTGAGGCCGCTCGAAAAATCCTCCAAAGCGTGAGCACCATGGCCGCCGCGGTTGAGAAGCATCGGGCTCTGCCATAACCTCGACCCTCAGCCATCAGTTCCCTGCCAAGACTCCGAGGGTTGCCGGCGATGTCGGTGGCTTTAGTGCGCTGGCGTAGCGCCTTCCGGTGCGCTGAGGATGAACTCGATCAAATCCGCTAGATCCTGAGGCGCAAGGCCTGCTTCGAGTCCCTCAGGCATTGCTGAGAGCCCTTGGCTCTCGATCTTCACGACGCTGCTTCGAGCGATCACCGTTTCTTTGCCGTAGGGCTGCCGCAGCGTGAGGGTGCCTGCTGTCTCGCCGGCGATCAGGCCTACTGAGGTTTCTCCATCCGTAGTCTCTACCAGGTAACTGAGGTAATTGGGCGCAACTTCGCGGTTCGGGTCGAGGATGTTGGTCAGGATCTTCTCTCTGCCCGCGCTCTTGACTGTCGTGAGATCCGGTCCTAGGGCAAAGCCCAACCCAGCCAGCCGATGGCAAGAGATGCACCGCTGGCTAAATATATCCCGTCCACGCGCGGAATCGCCGCTCAGGCTCAGCGCCGGAAGGAACTTTTGCACGACTTCGTCGCGTTGGCCGACGGCCGAATCGCCCAGAACCAGCTTCGCTCTTTCCCGAATCGCCGGATCGGAGTGCTTGGCCAAGAGTTGGCGTTGGCTCGATGCCAGGTCGGTCTTCATTACCGTCCCCTTGTCGATCGCGTCGAACAGGAGTCGGATGCGATCCGGCCGCTTGAGCAGCACGTTCAGAGTGGCGTCACGGGACCGCGGGGTGAAGCGCGGCCACCGTTCCAAAAGATCGATCGCCACCCGCGCGTCGACGTAATGGCCCAGCGCGTTGACAGCGCCAGATTGCACCGCCGGGGGTTCGTTGGTGTCCAGTAAGCTCAGGAAGATCGGCTCGGCCTCCGTGAAGGGGCGTGTGGTCGACACCAGTTGTAACGCGTCGGCCCTTGTGGATTCGGACGCGGCATGCTCTTGGGCAACGTCGGCCGCGGCAGCCAGGATAGGCTTCAGCCTCCCCATGGGGTCAGCTTCGGCCAGTGGTTTACCCGCACCAGCAAGACCGGAGATTAGCGCGTTCGCGAGAGGGATCGCGCGCGACGGATCCTTTTCTCGAGCCAGGAAGGCGAGCACTCCATCCACGTCAGCACTGTGATTCTGGGCGCAGACCAAGGTCACGAGTTGCCGGATGAATTCCCTTCCGGTTGTGCTCGCCAACACCGCGGAGTCATCTGCGACCCGGGTGAACAGGACACCTGCGTCTTCGGTGAGGGCGTTGAGCACCGCCGCCCCGATCCAAGGATCGCCAAAATCTCGACGGACGATCTCAGCGAGCGCAGGCACCTTGTCCGGACTCGTTACCGTGCTGAGCGTGAGGGCAAGTTGGTAGCGGACCTGGAGATCGGGGTCAGTGGCCAGCAGAGCCAGGCGCTTGGCCGTGTCATCGCGTTTGGCAGGCTGCGTCAAGAAAGACTCCGCCAACTTGATCGCCCGTTGCCGCACGCGGCCATCCTCATCCGCGAGCGACCAGAGCAGATGTTTCGTATCGAGCGCGTGCAGGCCCTCGAGCGCGCCCAAAGCGTGCACTCGACCGAGGGCCGGCCCAGGGGCACGAAGCATCGCCTCGAGCAAAGGGATAGCCGAGCGATCCTGACGCTCGTAGAGCAGGCGCGAGGCGGTATCCCGATGCCATCCATTCGGGTGGGCAAGGGTTTCGACCAATTCACGTGTGCTTGCTTTGCTCAGATGCAAAGGCGGGGGCGACTTGAAGCCATCTGGCGCCAGACGGTAGATCCGACCTCGATCGTGGCCGCTGTTGAGATCGAGATGCTTCTTGATCGAATCGGGCAGTGACCACGGATGCTCGATCACCTCGCGATACATATCGATAATGTAGAGCGTGCCGTCCGGCGCGTTGGCCATTTGGACCGGGCGAAACCAATTATCCCGAGAACGCACGAACTCCGTACGCTCCTCCCCTGCTGGCCGTTGACCTTTGAGCGCAACTCCATCAGGAAGCAGTTTTTTGCGATGGACCAAATTGCTGCCGCAGTCGGCTACGAAGACGTCTCCCTGGTATTCCTGCGGCCATGCGTTGCCCCGATAAATGGTGATACCGGTGGCCGCCGTGAAATATCCAGATGCTCGCCCACCGCCCTCGATCGGACCTGGCACCAGGCCTCCGACCCTCCACTTGGTGCGCAAGACGCGCCATGGTTCATCCGGGCTGATTCGGTAGACCTCGGCCGAGGGCCCATCCACCGCAATGCTCACCCGTGATGGGGGGAGGTTGAAGCGCGGATTCCGGCCCGCATAGCCCTCGTCGTACATCATCATTTGGAGATGGTCGCTGTTGCTGCATACGAACTTGCGCCCGGTGTCGTCGAAACAGAGGCCGTACTGGCCTCCACCGTTCTCCCCCGACAAACTAAAGGTGCGGGGATCAAAAACGAAATCCCGTCCGCGTAGATCGATCGCCGACTTCGATGGATCCTTCGCTGATTTGACATGCCCGCCGTTGAAACTGGTCGCGCCGTGGATTCGGTTATCAAGTCCCCACGCGAGACTGTTAAACAGCGCCTGGACGTTGAGCTTGTTGGTTTGGTAAGGCGCGTAATCGCTCGCGAACCCGCTGAAAACAAGCTCCTTCGTGTCCGCAACGCCGTCGCCATTGGTGTCCCGTAGATAAAACAGATCAGGCGTGGCCCCCACAAAAACTCCGCCGCCATAACAGAACACGCTCGTTGGCCACGGTAAGCCCTCAGCGAACACCGTGCTTTGGTCGTAACGCCCATCGCCGTCGGTGTCCACCAGCATCCGGATCCGACCCAGGTGTTGGTCGCGGAGTTCCGAGTAATCGCGCATCTCGACCACGTACATCCTTCCGTCCTCATCGAACGAGAGGGCAATGGGCGATTCGATCAGCGGCTCGGCCGCCACCAGTTCGAGATGGAATCCTGGCTTCACTTCGAAAGTGGACAGCGCTTGATCAGCCGAGACCGGCGGGATGCGCGGCAGCTCGCGGGGATCTGCCTCGGGCTCAGCCGCGCGGCCCAACGGGACCAGTTCGAGCGCGCCGAACAAAATCACCAGGGTGAGGTTAAAGAATCGGTCAATCATGAGTTTTACGGGCGGCTGTTCCTTCCAGGTTTACCTCGCCTCGCCGAATTGGGCGGGCGGGGCAGACCCCTCGGGCACGAGGCAGATCTCGCGGAGGTCCATCATGGCACCACGCAAGGGCGGTTGGCCGTGCACACCCAGCCGATGCTCGCCGGCGGACAAAACGATTTGTCCGATCTTCTTCTGATGGTATTCGTCCCAGCTAGCGGTGTGGGGTACGCTGGCAGAGAGTCGCGCCTCCCCGCAATCAAGTTGAAGCTGGTTTTCCTTCCCTCCGCCTTGTGCCGCCCAATCGAGCCACACATCGTAACGTCCTGCCTTGGCCGCTCGAAGAGACCAAGCGGCGTGATCACTTTCGCTCTCCCAAAAACCGAGGTTGCCGTAGTGGGCCTCGAACACCAGCGTATCACCATAGACCTCAGCCACGCCCGCGCGCAGGCGCACGGTGCCGTCTGGACCGGCTGCCACTAAACCAGGACGGTTCCCCTCAAAACTCTTGGGCGCCGGCCCGCTCGCCGCCACAAACGCCACCAGGTCCGCCATGGCTTGATGATCCAGGCTGTTCTCGAATCCCTCGGGCATGAGCGAGAGCTTCGAACTGGTCAGTTGGGCCAGGTCGCCCCGCAACAACACCTCTTCGACCCCGCCAGGCGCTCGAAGGGTTACGCTCCCCGCCGTTTCTGAAACGATTACTCCGGTGAGCTCGCGCTCCGAACGGGTCACCGCAGTGTAGCTCAAATATCTGTCCTCGACGGCGCGGTTGGGATCGAGGATGGCTACCAGCAAGACCGGAACCGACTTATCCGCGAGCCCGGCCAAATCCGGCCCCACCGCCGCCCCGATTCCGCCCAAACGATGGCACAAAGCGCAATTTTGCTGGAACCGCTCCGCCCCTCGGGTCGGGTCCCTCTTCAATGCGGACACGTCGCGATAAGCGTCCACCAGGGCTTGGCGGTCGGAATTCACGCTCCCGATCAGACGCACCACCCGGTCGTGGATCTTCGGAGCAGCCAAGCTCAAAAGCTTTTGCTGGTAGGTCGCGCCCAGGTCACGGGCTTCGATCTGCTCCGATTCCAGCGCCTGGACGAGGTCCATTATCCATTCCGCCCGTGAAAAACACACTTCGAGCACCTCCCCTCGGGTAGTTGGACTGTAGCTTCGCCATCCTGCTAGCAGCACTTTCGGCACCCCAGGTTCACGACAGCGTTTCAGACCAGCCAGCGCGGCTTCACGTAAAGCTGTGGGCTCTAATGGCGTAAGCAGCTTGCCAAGTAGCGCCGCGTCAGCGGCGCCGTTGCCCAATCCGCGCCCCACCAGCCGCGCCGCCGTGACGCGGTCGGCCTCCGGGGCGCTGGAGTCCGCGGCGGTTTTGCGTGCGCGATCGAAAACCGGCGCGCTCTGCAACAGAGTCTGACGGAGCTCTGGTGATGCCGAGCTGGCGAATTGCTCCAGACCAATATTGCGTCGCTCGAGCGCGTCCAGCAGGCCGGCAATCACACTAAACTGGGCCGTGCTGCCCAGCGCCGTTTGCCCTTGGAGCGCGGCCGCCAGCCCCATGCCGAGCGCATGGTCATCACCTGCGCGCGCGGCCAAGCCCAATAGCTGCTCGATGATTGCGGTCGGTGGCGGCCGGCCACCGGCATCCGTTAGCAGGGCCGCAAGCAGTCCACCCAGATGCGGCACTGCGGAACTGAGGATGGCCGTGCGCATCCCCTCGTCCTCCGGGAATCGTCGCGCCAATTCCGCAAGCGCAGCCGAGGCGCGAGCGTCCTTCCACTCACCTAGCGTGAAGGCGAGTTGGGCGCAAACCTGTAAAGAAGGATCGTTGACCCGCGCCAGCAGCGCTTGACTCAACGACATTGGCAAAGACTTGCCGGATGCCGCGGCCGTTAGGAAAGGCTCGGTCAAGCCCACGGCAAACCCGCGCACAGCGGGATGCGGATCCTGCAAAGCCCCAACTAACACAGAGGCGGGCAGCGCCCCCAGTCCATCGAGCGTGGCGAGTGCCTGCAGACGGACCTTGGGCGAGGGATTGGTTGCCACCATGTCACTTAGTGGTTGAGCCGCGGCAGCGTCGCGTGCGTGCACCAGCAAGCGCTGCACCGTGTCGCGCTTCCAACCGTTCGGACTATCCAATGCGGCCACCAGTTGCCTCGAATCCATTTGATCCAGCCTTGGAGCTCGACGCAGTTTCGCCCCCTCAGGATAGATGCGGTAGATCCGGCCTTTGTCCTCACCCGCTCGCAAATTGATCCGCTGCTGGCTGTCTTTGGGTATCCATTCGGGATGTTCGATTACCAGCCGATACATATCGGCAACGTAGAGCGCGCCGTCCGGGCCGGTTCGTTGGAATACCGGCCGAAACCAATTATCCGTCGATGCGAGGAACTCTCGATCCGACTCTCCCGGTGCGCGATGGCCGGTGAAGCTGATACCATCTTCGTCGAGCACCTCCTGGTGGACCACGTTATAGACCGGCTCGCAAATGAAGATCGAATGCGCGTAGTCCGGGCCGAACAGTTCGTCTCGGTAGGGCATGGCGCTGCATGCCGCGGTTACGTAATTCTGCATCCGCACATCGTTGAACCTCTGCATCCGCGGGCTGATTTGAAACACGCGCGTGGCATTTGCGTATTCCGCAAAGGGGTGTTTCGTGGTCCTAACCGGCAAGTCCGGGTTCCTTGCCAGGTAGTGCTCCGGCAGAAAATAATGCCAACCCCAGCTCGAGTTGTAGTTCCCAAACCAATTCCCCCAATCGTCCCGATGTCGGCCGAACTGCGTGGTCCCGGCCTCCGCCTCAAATGCGCCGTCGTCAGGCCGCAGCCGAAAATCGTGGCCGTTAATGTTCACGCGCTTGCCGGTGGCCACTGAGAGCACGGTTCCGCCGCTCTCGCCGTTGGCTCCGTGGAGCCAATTATCCAGCCCATAATCGAATCCGTTGGCCCGATGTTGCTGGTTTCCCTCAACAAAGCCGGAGAAGAGCGTTCGACGCACGTCCGCCTTCCCATCTCCGTCGGTGTCCTCAGCATAAAATACCTCCGGCGCGGCGCTTATAATCACGCCTTTCCCCCAGGGTATGATTCCGTTGGGGAAGTTGAGCCCCTCCAGGAATACCGTCGAACGGTCGTAAATTCCGTCCCCATTGGTATCTTCGAGAAAACGCACGATGCCCCCGGGTTTTCCTTTGCCATCGACGCCGAGCGGATAGTCGCCCATCTCCACCACCCACAGCTTGCCGTCAGCTCCCCAATCGAAGGACACCGGAGACCGGATCAGCGGTTCGTGGGCGACTAAATCCACTTTAAATCCTGGCCGTGGATGAAGGGATGCCAAACCCTCTTCAGGGGAGAGCGGCTTGGGTTGTCTCCCGGCCATTAACTCGTCAAACGACCGCCGATCCACCACGTCGGGCAACTGCGAGGTGTCCTCATTCTGCGCCCATAAATGCCCGGAATGAAACCACGCCCCATTGTTCGGATGAGCTCCCCCGCGCGCGAGCATTGGGATCTCCCCGAACTCGCCGCGTTTGCCCGCCAAAACTTCGCGTGACCATCCCGCCGGAAAACCCAGCACCAACTTGGGCACGTACAGGTTCACCGAGAATTCGCGTTCGTTCGACAGCACCACGTCTGCGTAGCCATCGCCGTTGAGATCGACCCACCCCACGCCGTTATCCCGGCCCTCGGCGGTGACCATGGCGGCTCCCGGCGGAAGCCCATAGCCAAGTCGTTGCCAGCGCTTCTCCGGCCCGGACCAGGCGAAGACAGCGTTCTGGCTTTCATTGCCCACGACGAGCTCGCACGCCCCATCGAGATCTACGTCGCGAAGCCGCACGCCTCGGTCACGGCCTCCTTCCATGGTCAGGACTTGTTTGCCGTCAAGCTCCAGCCCGCTGAGAAGGGTCTTGTCCTCGATCCATCTGCCATCCGTGAAGCGCCAAGCTCCGGACCGCGACTCGCTCCTGACCAAAGCCACCACCTGTCCCCCCGGTGGCAAGATGCCGAACCGCACTCCCGTTTCCCGGCGGCTGCCGGCGCCGTCGTTTTCGACCAATGGCACGGGAAACGTCGTCTCGGCCCAACGCTGCTCTCCTGGTACCCAGAGCCGCGTCAGCCGCGTTTGGTCGTTGCCGATGATCACGTCCAAATGTCCATCGCCATCCAGGTCCACCAACCTCACGCCGTTGTCCTGTCCGTCGATCGCTCGCAGCGACTGACCGGCGAGCAGATTGCGGTTCAGCCGGCTGAGCATCTCGGGAAAGTTGAGGAACTTCACCTTCGGCCCATACCGTTGCAGCGCACGATCCAACATCCCGGCAAGCTGCTCGGGTTTGATCCAGCCGTGCGGGTGGAAGATCAGACAAAACACGCCCTTCTTCCGAACCGCGATCTCCAGCCCCGACTCCCAATCCGCCACCGTTTCAGGATTGTTCGATCCGTGGACATTCTGAGCCTCCCAATCGCTGGGGACCATCGGGGGCACTTCCCAACACAGCTTCCCGATCACGTAGGGGTAGGGATAATCCGCTATGGTTGTAGCGAAAGAGCTTAAGTTGTTCCTCGTGATTGCGTTGGTTTGCGTGGGAAAGTACTTGGCAAACTTGGCCCGTCCATCGCTATCGGTCACCCACTCACGCTGGAGGCTGGGATCGTTGGTAGTCTCCAGGTTCATCACCGACGAATCCATCTCCAGGAACTGCCCAAGCGCGTTGGTGCGGTTGAACATCTCCGCGTAGAAACGCGGGCTCGGGCTGTTCATGGAATCGCAACACGGCATCCGAAACGCCACCGCCCGATTGCCTGCAATGCGGTCCAGCAACGCGATACCGCCGTAATAGGTGCTCTCGGCTCCGGCAAAGTTCCCTTTGGCCAGCAGTGGACAAGGATGGCTCAAGGTGTGCACCTCCAGGGAGACACCTTCCTTTAACCATTGCTGGAACAGAGGATGGGCCGGATCGCATTCATTGCAGAAAATGCTCGCTTGCCCGCCGACGCTCTTGAGCCGGTCCAGGATGGGACGCAGGAAAGTCTCGTAGCGCGGAGGATCGCGCAAGTCATCGATCGCCAGGACCACCACTGCCTCCACGCCTGGTTCCCCCACCCACTGTGGTGTGGTCAAGGTGGCGAACTCCACTCCGGGGTAGAACGGATCCTGGGTATCCAGGTGAGTGAGCCGGTTAGCCTTCGGCTCTCCGGCGGCTACGGCGATCAGTCCGAGCCACAGGCCCAATAAGAGGGTTGAATTCATGGCAGCCAACAGCACCCGACGCGGTGTGCGAAAGGCGGATGTTGGTCGTGATTCTAGTAAGAGCCAGTCTCTCGCCAATACAAAATCAGCGAAATCTCCGTCCCGCGAGAGCAACGCCCAGGCAGATCACTTTTCCCCGCAGACCGGACAACGCGGATCTCGACGAAGGCTCACGGTACGAAAGGACATGCTGCGCAGGTCGTAGGTTAGCAGGCGTCCTAACAGGGGCTCTCCGAGACCGGTCACGACCTTGATCACCTCCATCGCGCCCAAGCACCCTACCGTCCCCGCCACTGCCCCAAATACGGGGAATCTGCGCTTCCAGGTCGGGGGCGGTTCGGGGCAGACGCAGGCCAGACAAGGCGTCCGCCCCGGGATGATGGTGGTGATCTGCGCCTCCAGCTCGTACATCGCGCACTCCACCATGGGTTTCCCTTGCATAACGGCTTCGCGGTTAAGGCAGAAGCGTTCTTCAAAACGCGGTGCACAATCCGCCACGATGTCAGCTTGTTCCACCAACTGCTGGGCGTTGGCATCAGAAACATTTTCAGGGATCGTTACCACTTCCAAACGCGGGTTGAGCGCACGCAACTGCCGGGCTGCGCATTCCACCCTTGGACGCCCCAGCCAGTCGTGGGTCATTAGGATCTGCCGGTTGAGATCACTCGGCTTTAGATTCCCGCCATGAGCCAGGATGAGCTTGCCGATCCCTGCCGCCGCGAGTTCGAGGGCTACCACCCCGCCCACGCCTCCGCAGCGCGAGATCAGCACCGATGCCCCCTTCAACCGTTGTTGGCCTGCCTCGCCGAACCCGTCGACCCACATCTGCCACTCATAGGTTTGTCGCTCCGAATCGGAGAGATCCTCCGCTGGACCTCCGCAGTAGGTTGCCAGGTCGTTCATTTTCACAGGTGACACTCCACTCTTCCGTTGGTCAACAGGAGTACTCTGTCGGCCAGCGCCTCGGCTTCTTCGAGGCTGTGCGTGACGTGCAGGGTAGTCACGCCCGTGGCCTGCTGCACAGCATGCAGCAGGTCCTGCATCTCCCGCCGAGTCTGATCGTCCAGGCCGTTTAAGGGCTCGTCTAAGCACAAAATAGGGGGCTGAGCCGCTAACGCCCGGCCCACGGCCACGCGCTGCGCCTCCCCGCCACTGAGACCTTCCGGCCAGCGATCCAACAGATGCTCGATCCCCAGCAATTGGGCCAGCCCCCCGACCCGCTCCGCAATGACACCCCCGCGCAGCTTCTGAATCGCCAGGGAAAACCCCAGATTCTCGCGCACAGTCATGGTCTGAAAAAGCGCTCGGTCTTGCGGCACGTACCCGATGCCGCGCTCGGCCGGCTTGAGTTCGGTAACATCCCGGCCGTTCAGCCAGATCGTGCCGCCGGTCACCGGTTTGAGACCGCAGACCGCCTCCAACAGTGTCGTTTTCCCCGCGCCAGTTCGGCCCATAAGCACGGCGTAACATCTCGCAGGGATGTCAAAGCAAACGTCCGCCAACGCAAACCCGCCTGCCTTGACCTTCAAGTGTTCCACTTGGATCATACCTAGAGCACCCGTTCCAAAGGCGCGCGCGAACCGAACCAGCGGGCTATGGTAAGCACGGTGAGCGCCGCGCCAATCATGATGAGCGATACCGCCACCGCCGCTTCGATGTTCCCCACACTCAACTCAAGGAACACCGTGGTCGGGAGAACCTCCGTGCGCATGCGCGTTGCGCCCGAAAAAACCAGGATCGGTCCAAACTCCCCCAAGGAACGCGCCCACGCCAACGTCGCCGCCGTCAGGACACCCCGGCGCGCTTCGGGCAACGCCACCTTCCAGAAAGCTTGGCTCCGGTTACAGCCAAGGGTCAACGCCACCTGTTCACACCGCGGGCTGATCTGGTCGAACGTCACCAGCATCGTGCGAACCGCGAAGGCGCAGGCCACCGCAAATTGGGCCAGGATGACACTCGGGACGGCATAGGTGACCGGTACCCAGCGTTGGATCCCTCTGCCAACCGGCGTCTGGAACAAGATCAACAGGCTCAAACCGATCACCAGCGGGGGCAGCACAATCGGGATATCGAGGACCGCATCCATGAGCCGTTTGCCTGGGAATTGGTGTCGTGACATCAGATAGCCAGTCGGGACCGCAACCCAGAGCGAGAGCACGGTCGTCAGGGTGCATGAGATGAGACTTAGCCGGATCGAATACTGGATCTCCGGCTTGGCCAAAGCGTTCAGCAAATGATGCGGCGTCGTGAACGACAGGTCCGCCAGCAGCATCGCCAGGATCAGCAAAAGGTAAGCGCCGCTCAGCGCGGACAGAGCAAAAAAGAACGGCCAGTCCGAACGCGGTTTAGCTGCCTCGCCTAGGGGAGCACGAGTGATCCGGCTGATTGGTTGGACGTCCGTGGCTTTCAGGGGAGGGGGCTCGGTTGATAACGCCAGCCAAAACCCGCAGACTCGAAGCGTTGGCGGGATGTGGGAGAAATTAGCGCCTCAAGCAATCGAGCCGTCATCTGGCGGTAATGCGTGCTGCGTCCCACTGCGAAAGGCTGCTCCAAGTGTGCCAAGGGATGGTTGATGGGAATCGCGTCCAGGTAGGCCTGCACGGCCGCGGCATGGCTCTTGCACGCAATGATCGCGTCGAGAGACCCTGTTCGTATCTGATTCACGAGGAAATCTCCCGTCGGCGACTCCACCTTGAGGTTGTCGCCAAGCTTGTCGTAGAGGTCCATGGCTTGCAGCATCCTCCAGGCTATGTTGCCCATCGCCGATTTCTCGTGGTGCGGCAAACCCACTCGCAGACCTGGGCGTGTCAGGTCATTGACACCGCCGATTCGTTCCGGGTTGCCCTTCTTCACGAGTAACACCAAGGTGTCGTCCACGAGCGTCACAGGTGATCCGTAAAGGTCGGCCACGCGGGACATGAAGGATTTGTCGCAAGAAAAATAAGCGTCCGGATGTTCGCCCGCTCGCATCTGCGCTACCAGCAGACCGCACCCGTTATAAACGGTCGTGATTCGGCAACCTTCCCGAGCCTCGAATTCTCTCAGAGTCTCTTCCACTCCGGGTCGCAGCATGGCGCCGCTAAAAAACCTAAGCTCCGGCGTCTCCGCCCATTCGTCTCCCTCGATCGTTGTGTAGTGGGCCTGTTCGAACTCCTTGAGCCCCTTCTCTCTTGCCGCCAGATAGCGCGCAAAGTGCAAAGCCGCCACCGGCTGACCGCACCACGTCAGCACCCCAATTGAAACGGTTTCGGGCGCAGCCTCGAACAAGGGCACGCGGACCATTTCCAACTCCGGATACTGCTGGGCCGTCGCGTCCCATACGATGCCCGCATCCACCGATCCGATTCGCACGTCGTTGGCAACATCGTTGACGGTCGGTTTGAAAACAGTTGTCCGCTTTTCAAACTCGGACCACTGGCCGCTCTTCTGCAGTAGCCCCCTCACGGTCCGGCCTATCGACGCCGCGTCTGGGTTAGCGATCGCGAACCTGCACGTGCCCCGCGATAGATCCTCCAACTGATGGATGCCCTTGGGGTTACCTTTGGCGACGGCGATCACCGGTCTTTGCTGCGCCAGAGGGAGCACCTCGGCCATCAAACCCAGGTCGCGCGCGGATTTGATGTAACTCTCGTCCGCCGCCAAGAACAGGTCGCCCGCATGGGTGACACGAAGGCTGCTCAACAGTGTGCCCGATCCACCGTACTGAATCTGGACTGCCACGCCATAAGCCTTTTCGTATTGGCGCGCGACGGCTTCAATCGGGGATTTGAGACCGGCGGCGCAAAACAAGATCAGCGGTCGATTCGATGCTGCTTCATGCGGCCCCAAATGCTGCGCCTGGTGCTTCAGCAGCGCGCCGAGTCCAACGACCACCACCAAGGACCCGACCCCTACGACCAAACCAAGGGTCGCGCGGGCTTTGCAGCTCCGGCCGCGCTCCACTGAATCAAGGGTGGTTACCATGGTGGTCTGCTACCGGGCCGCATCTCCGACCCGGCCTCGCTCCAGACGGATGACCCGATGAGCGTAGCTCGCCGCCCGTGGGTCATGAGTGACCAGGAATACTGCCCCGCCCTCGTGCGCGAACTCTGTCATGCACCGAAGGACCACGGTCGCGTTCTCGTTGTCCAGGTTGCCGGTAGGTTCGTCTGCCAGGAGCACCCTCGGCCTCGTCAAGAGCGCTCGAGCCAACGCGGTGCGCTGCCGCTCGCCCGTGCTTAGCTCCGAGCACAAATGTTTCGACCGGTCACGGAGGCCGAATTGCGTCAGCAATCCTTCGGCCCGCGCCCGAGCGTTAGCCACCGGGTTGGCCATCGTGGGAGTCAAGACGTTATCCCAAACGGTTAGGTAGGGAATGAGGTGAAATTGCTGGAAAACGAACCCAATGTTCGCACTCCGAAACCGGGCGCGCTGTTCCGAGGAGAGCGCGTAGGGGTCCTGCCCGTCGAGCAGCACCTGGCCGCTGGTCGGCCGCAGGAGGGTTCCCGCTGCCAGGATGAGCGTGGTCTTGCCGCTGCCGCTCGGGCCCTCCACCGCAACGAATTCTCCCTGGGCAATGCTCAATGAAACACGATCAACCGCCTTTAGGGCGTTGCCGGGTGCCGAGTAAGCCTTGCTCAGGCTCTCGAGTTGGAGCAGCGCGGTCATCCTTCCTTCAGCGCATCCGCCGGGTCTTGATGGGCGGCGATCCATGCCGGAATCCAACCGGCCAAGCCCGTCACGAGAGCCGCGCTGGCCAGGATCGCAACCACCGCCTGCGCTCCGAACGGGAAGGCGGTACCCAGCCCTGCTCCGGGCCCCTCCTTCCATCCTTCCCCGACCAGCACGCCCACGGCATAACCTAGACACGCCCCTGCTAGACCAATAAGCACCGCCCGGCCCAAGAATACCGCTAGGATCTGGCGAGACCGCACACCTAGGGCCCGGAGCACCCCAATCTCGGCACGACGCTCACGGACGTTATTGAATGCCAGCAAACCGGTCCATAAAGCAGCCACTAACGCCACAATCGGCACCACCCGCGCAGCCATGGCTTCCCGCTCTTCCCGCTGCATGGCGCGATTCTGCCTCTCCCGGGCAATGGCCGCCTGCGCCTCGGCGGCAGCCCGCTGGCGGGCCTCCGCTCGCGCAAGCGCCTGCGACGCAAACTCAATGACTTGTGTATCGGGCAGGACGCCGAGGATCTCGCCGCGGATGCGGCTCAAGCGGTCTACGGTATCACAGGTGCAGTCCAGGGCGAGGATGCCATTGATCAGCCCACGCTTGTCCAAAAGCTCTTGCGCCTCGGCCAGATTGATCCAAACGGTGATGTCGTCCTTGTTCCCTCGCGCTGCATTGATCTTCGCGACCGAAAATTCGCGCCCCAAGAGTTTGGCTTTCTCGCCGGCGCCGAGCCGGAAGTTCCGCGCTAATTCGCAGCCCAGGACCATGGTGCCCGTCGCAACCGGTTCAATCATGGGGCGTTGTTGCTTGCTCTGAACGTAGACTTCACTCCGCACACCCATCAGGAGCACCGTACGGCCGTACTCGGACCAATTGAGTTTCTGCTGCAGAGACGGGAGTATATGGTTGATGGTCGCGACGCGGCTCTGCGCCAGGCGCGTTGCATATTCCTCTGGCATATACTTTGAAGCAAAATCGTCTGCATATAGATCTGCGAGGTTCTGCTCTTTCGGCATGATCAGCACATTGAAGCCCATTTTGAGCATCATCTTGCGGTAATCATCCTCCAGGACCGCCATCTTGGCCCGCGTCTCCTCCTCCTTGGCGGCAATGATGCGCTCCGTCCTCTGATCGAACCGCTCCAGGATTATCAGGGCGACAACGAACCCCGCCACGGCGGCGGCCGCGGAAAACACACCAAGACAAAAACTTAGCTTCCGGTAGAAGATCTCGCGAAGTATGAGCCGGGAGAACGACATAGCCATCAGCGAAAGCCAAACTCGAGAGGGGGCAAACGTTCTGATCTCATTCGTTAGCTCGCCGTGCTTTGGAAACTAAAGCCAGCGCGACACTCCCCACCACAACCACTCCTATCGCCATCGCCAAGATCACATTATGGACCACGCGGTGCGGGCTGTTCCGCTCTTTTACAGGTTTAATCTGGGCCAAGGAAATCTCCGACGCGCTCAGAACTGACGCCGGACCCTTCGTCGTATTGGAAATGAATTGCGATATTCCTATGAGGGGAGGGAGCTTCCCTGGATTCATAGTATGCCCGCTCAGAAGCTCATCCCACTTTGCGCCCAGCAATAGATCAAATCCCGCGTTCATTTCTTTGATCTGGCACGAACACGGTCCCGTCAGAAGTCGCGCCATTGCACCAATCGCGCCGACCTGAATCCCCTCCCCAACCGCAGGCGGCAACACTCTGCCGCGGCCGAAGACCGGGAACAACAGCGGCTGGGTCGTTTTTCTTAGGCGAGGCTCCCAGTTAACAAGCTGGCTCACGAGCAAGTTCTCAGCAGGGTCAGAACGGCTCACCCGGACCATTGAGAACGCAATTTTCAAGGGCAGATCCGGGTTGATCTGTGGATCGTCCGGCGCCGGTGTGGGCAGCGTCAGCGTCCGTTCAAGTTCTTGCGATGCATCCGTCAACCTCCGCGCGAGCAGGTCATTCTGCTTTGGGTCCTCCCCTTCTACCAGCAACCACACCACTGAATCCCCCCTTAGTAGTCTTCGAGCGATTTCGCTCCGCGCCGGAGACTCGCCTAGACTACTTAGAGATTCTGCACTCAGTGGACCCGCCCAGACGGAGAGATCGATTCCGCTTTGGGCTGGGTAGCGCACCACCACCCATGGCAGAGTTGGCTTAACTTGGCCTTTCCATAGCGCCTGGAACGGTCCCGACATCCCCTTGGTGACATCGATCTGACACACCCGCAGGTTCGCCGTCCCGAGTTCACGAGCCTTCTGAAGCGTTCCCACCAAATCTTTCTGTCCTGCAGTCAACGGTTCTCGATAGAAGATCACCACCACAAAATCGTCGGGAGTCCACTGCTCGAGCGCATAACGAAAAACGGGGATATTACAGCCCCACACCCCTGAGGGCATGAGTAGCCCAATCAGGAGAATCGCGAGTCCAATGACTTTATTCCAAGCCGAAACCATGCGGCAGTCGAGATGGGAATGTTACTTAAACATTTCGCAGCTAGCTCCGGTCCCAAGTGAGTAAATCATCGGCCTGACCCCTATGGAAGGCATGGCGTCTGTTGACTTAATGTCATGTACCCGATACCGAGAGTCTGAGCATCTACCCTACCCGAGTCACTGGGGTGTTTTACTCATAGACAAAACAACACTCGAGAGCGCAAAAGGGTGGGCGGTATGCATCGGACTCTTCAGAGTGGCGAACCGCCCTCGACAAGGACTTTCAAACATCTCTTCAGCTGGCGCCATGCTCGGCTATCGATCCCCGGATTAGTCGCGGGGTTGCTATTGACCGTCTCTCCCGCTCACACCGCTACGGTGATCTGGGACGGGGATGACCCAGAATTCGGCGACAATTGGACCACCGACGGAAACTGGTTCGGTGGCGTTGCCCCTTCGCCCGGAGATAGCCTCGTGTTCGGCTTTAGCCAGCAAGCTAACAACAACGATTTCCCTCCCAATACGCCTTTCGACTCAATCACATTTACGAATGAAGCTTGGGTCCTGACCGGGAACCCGATCAACCTCACCTCCCCAGGAATCGGGGTCCTTTGGATGCAAACAGGGGTTCCTAGCAGCCCGATTGTCCTGGACCTGCCGCTCACGTTCACCAGCGCCGCCACCATCAGCAATGCGGCTCCGGCGGCCGCCTTGATCTTCAGCCAAGGGATAACTAACGGCGGCAACCCGCTGGTCGTGGGTGACCTGTCAGGCGGCACAGTGATTCTCCAGGGTCCCGTCGTTGGCTCGGGCGGTTTGACCAAAGTTGGTTCGGGCACACTGCAGTTGGGCAGCAGCGGCAATGACTATCGCGGGAACACGATCGTTTCCGCTGGTGTGCTCAAACTCGCGGCTAAGCAGGCCCTGCCCTCTGGTGTTGGCTACGGTGACGTAGAAGTCGACTCCGTTCTGGATCTTCATGGCAATACACAATTTATCAACGGCTTGACAGGCACAGGCATCGTCACCAATTCCAGCAGTACCATGATCGACTTGACCGTCTGCCTTCAAGACACTGTCCGCACTTTCACTTTTGATGGTTATCTCCAGGGTGCCATGAACTTCACCAAAGTTCAGGCCGGCCCCACCCTCATCCTCACGCGCCCCAACAGCTATTCTGGTGCTACTGCGTTTCGGGCGGGCACTCTCCAATTGGGTGCTAACAATGCCCTTCCACCCACAACCCCTCTGACGATGGGAGCGCTGGGCAAAGACGTTACTTTGGATCTAGCGGGCTTCGATCAACGGTTGGCCGGTCTGTCCAAGTCTACTACCGGAAACTGTGTTATCACCAACAGCAGCACCGCCAGGGATTCAACCCTGACCTTTAGTAATACCGCGACTCCATCTGTTTACCTGGGAAGGATCGTGGACGGCGCGAGCCGGAAGATCAACGTGACCGTAGCTGGCGGCACGCTCACCTTGAAGCAGGCGTTCAGCACCTACCGCGGGCTAACCTTGGTAACTAACACCGGCTCGAAATTGATCGTGCCGACCACACAGACCGGCGGTGGACCCTTTGCGGTCGCTGATGGCGCGAGCTTAGGAGTGATCGTCAGCACAAAAAAAGGCGCTTTGGCCATGTCGACTCTAACCTTGGGGACCAGCCTTGCGCATAATGGAACCCTGGACTTCAACCTGGGCGAGTTTGGGACCAGCACCAACGCGCCTATCCAAACCAAAGTTCTCTCCACTCACGGGACCGTTACGATCAATGTCGCCGGACTCGGCGTGGAGGTGGGCCAGTTCCCACTGATCAAGTACTCGGGTGCCATAGGCGGAGCCGGCTTTGCGGCCTTCACCTTGGGTTCGCTCCCAGCGGGCGCAGCAGGCGAATTGATCAACAACTCCCTGAACAGTTCTGTTGACTTGAAGATCACTTCTTACGCCGGTTCCCTGGTTTGGAGCGGCACAACCAACAACCTGCCGGCAAGCTCCTGGGACATCGGCCTCACCGCTGATTGGACTGACCTCGGGACAGGCTTGGCATCCACCTACAGCGAGGGCGGCCTTTCAGGCCCTCTGGTCCTGTTCGACGACACCGCCAGCAATGGGGTTGTGACGGTCATGGCCGAAGTTAAGCCCTACTCAATCACGATCAACAATTCCACCTTGGATTACACCATCGGAGGCCCTGGTAACATCGCTGGCGCGGCGTCGGTTTCTATGGAAGGGGCCGGAGTTGTGACCCTTACGAGCTCAAATACTTATAGCGGCGACACCACCATCGGTTCGGGCACCCTAAGACTCGGCGCAAGCGGCGCCATTCCCAGCGGCGCCGGTGCTGGGAACGTGATTCTCAACGGCACCCTCGATCTGGCAGGAGTAGCCTCGACGATCAACGGTTTGGCTGGCTCCGGCATTGTCGATAACTCTGTGGCTAACGGAATCCTTAGCGTTGGAGGCAACAATCAGAGTAGCACCTTCAATGGCGTGATTCAGAATACCGCCGGCTCTCTCTCTCTGAGAAAAATTGGGTCGGGCTTGCTCGCACTCTCGGGCACAAACACCTATGCCGGCTCTACTGAGATCAAGGCAGGTACCCTCGCCGTTACCACCGCAGGCCAGCCTCCCGGACCGATCGAAGTCGCCAACAAGGCGTCGCTCTCTCTCACCGTTTCCGGGCTCGGTGTTTCTTTGAAAACGTCCGATTTGGCTCTGGGGAGCGGCGGTGCGGACGTCACAACGAACTCCTTCGACCTCGGTGACTTTGGGAATCCAATCGACCCCATTGTTCATGCCACCAACCTGACCGTCAATGGACTCAACGTGATCAATATTGCTGGCTCCGGTCTTTCGGTCGGCCAGTTCAGCCTGATCAAATATGATGGGGCCATTGGAGGCAGCGGCTATTCGTTCACACTTGGCTCACTCCCTGTGGGAGTTGGAGCTTTCCTCAGCAATGCGCCCAGCGCGGTGCAGTTGGTCGTCTTCGATCCTGGGGTGCGGCTCTGGACCGGCGCCTCAAACGTCAACTGGGGCCTCGGCGGTGTTCTGAACTGGCAGCTTGACGGTCTGCCTATCGCCTACCACGACGGCGACACCGTCCTTTTCGATAGCACTGGCACCAGCCGAAGCCACGTGAATCTGCCAACGGATCTCACGCCGGGCAGTATTACCGTAAATGATGCTAGTTACACCCTCAGTGGTCCGGGCAGTTTGAACGGCTCGGCCAACCTATCCAAAACCGGCACCGGGACTCTCACACTCAATGTCCCCGACAGGCTAACCGGCCTGACAACTATTGCCGGCGGCGTGTTGAGACTGGGCACTAACGGGTTAATTGCTTCTAGTCAGAGTATCCTGGTCGCCAGCAATGCTTTATTGGATGTTTCATCGCTGAGTAACGGATTAGTCATCGGTAGCGGCAGTTCCTTGGCGGGCTATGGCACGGTTGCTGGATCGGTCACCATTGGCCCCGGCGGCATCCTCGCTCCCGGATCCGCTCCTGGAACGCTGACCTTCTCCCAACCGCTAAACCTTCAGGGAACTGCGGTGATGCAAATCAGCAAGAGCGGCGGAGTGGTGGCTGGGAATCTGGTGAAAGTCAACGGCCAGCTTCACTTCGGTGGCGCTAGCGCGTTGACCGTCCAGTACCAGGGTGATCCGCTGATCGGCGGCGAAGTCTTCCACCTCTTCGACGCGCAAAGCTTCGACGGTGCCCTCTATTCCTGGACCCTGCCTCCGCTGGGCCCCGGTTTGGATTGGTCCTTCGATCGGCTTACCACCGACGGCACTATTTCGGTCAACCGCGCCCCCATTGCCGCCAATCTCGCCATGCAGACCGCTGCGCGCGTCCCGCTCTTCATTAACGTCGCTAACCTCTTGGCCCTGTGCTCCGACCCGGACGGCGACCGGCTTGCGCTCAATGCCATTGGCAGCCCAAGCCACGGCGTGGCCACGCTTGATCCCGATGGCGTCACCCTTACCTACACCCCCGACGCGGCTTATACCGGCGCAGACCAGTTTACCTATGTGATCGGCGACGGTCACGGCGGGTCGGGCACTGGGACCAATTCAGTGTTAGTTGCGGCCGAAAATGATTCTACCCATGACGAATTCTCAGACCCGATTGCCTCGGGCGGTTCGGTTGAATTGAGCTTTTCGGGTTTCCCGGGAGACTCCTACACCATCCAGCGCTCCACCAACTTAGTGGACTGGGTGGATATTCTGACTGAAGTCGTCCCGCCCAGCGGTCGGCTAAGTTTCGATGACCCCACCATGCCGTCCCCACCACCGCCCTACGCCTTCTACCGAGCCGTCTTTGAGCTCGGCAGTGGAGAGGTGAGCGCATCGAGGATCCTCCAGGCCACGGGCGTTAAGGGCGGGTTTGTTGCCCACGTCGGCTGCGGCAACGGCGAGTTAACTGCAGCCTTGCAGCAAAATGCCAGCTACCTGGTGCAGGGATTGGATCGCAATCCAGCCAACGTTAAGGCGGCGCGCCAGTATATCACGTCGTTGGGTATCTACGGTCCCGTCTCGGCAGACCATTGGGATGGGGCCCATCTACCCTATATTGACGGCTTCGTGAACTTGGTTGTGGTCCAGGATATGGGTACCATGACGACCAATGAAGTCACTCGCGTCTTGGCGCCTCTAGGGGTCGCCTATATTCAACAGGGCGGATCGTGGCACAAGATCGTTAAGCCGCGACCCCCGGAGATTAGCGAGTGGACCCACTACGCCTATGACGCCAGCGGCGTCTGCGTGGCGCCTGATACTGTCGTGGGCCCGCCCAAACGCTATCAGTGGCTGGCGGGGCCGCGCTTCAATCGCCACCATGATGTGATGTCGAGCTTCAATGCCGGTGTGAGCGCCAACGGCCGGCTCTTCCATGTAATGGATGAAGGCTCCCGAGAGTCGGTTCTTCTGCCGGGGAAGTGGTCGCTTATTGCCCGCGATGCCTTCAGCGGCACTTTGCTGTGGAAACGCGCCATTTCTTCCTGGCACCCCTCAATGTATGGCCTGAAGAGCGGCCCGACGCAGTTGACTCGTCGGCTGGTCGCGGTGGGAGACGTAGTCTATGTGACCTTGGATTACTATGGCCCCGTGGTGGCATTGGATGCGGCCACCGGCGCAACCATTCGCACCTATGACCAGACCACGGCCGCCCAAGAACTCTACTGGTCAGGTGGCACTTTGTTCGTCTTGGTCGACCCCGCGCCAAAGCAGTGGGCCATTTGGGAGGACTATTATAATACCAGGGTTTCCGTTAGAGGTGTCCCCTCGACTTGGTGGGAAGATCATCCTCGGATCCTCACCGCTGTCAACGCGACAACCGGAAAGGTCCTGTGGACCAATACCTCGACCGTCTACCCAACTAGCATCGCGGTGGATCCAACCGGCGTGGTCTACCATAATGGCACCAATGTGGTTAAAGTGGATCGCGGCGACGGACACCAACTGTGGGTTTCCGACCAACCGATTCCTGTACTCGATCCCACCTTTACCGCCAACGGCTTGTCCATGATCCTTTATAGCAATGTCGTCGTCATGGCGGGCGGCCCTGGCCCGGCCAATACGCCACAGGACCAGAACTCGCTCGGATTCATTTGGTCCGTGGATTCTACGAGCGGCCATGTCCTGGCCCACTGGCAGCACGGCAAAAATTCCCACGTGCATTCTCCGAACGACCTGTTCGCCTTTAACGGCTTGGTCTGGTCCACTGCTGCCGCGTCGAACAACCCGGTCTGCACCGGCTACGACCCCAGGTCGGGCGCCGTCGTCAAGACGATCAACCCTCATCTGGACATCGATTGGATCCACGAACGCTGCTACCGGAGCAAAGCCACCGTTCGCTACTTCCTCACCTCCAGGGCTTGCCTCGAGTTCATTGACACCCAGGAGGACCTGGGCCTGGTCCACGACTGGGTACGCGCTGCTTGCCTCTATGGATTCATTCCCTGCAACGGAATGGTCTACACCACCCCCAACGATTGCTCTTGTCAGTTTCTGGCCAAACTCACCGGTTTGGGCGCCCTTGCCCCTGCTTCCGCCGATCCAAACTACCCCCATACCGATCCTGATACCTCCCGGCTCGAGCAAGGCCCCGCATACACTGCTGTGGTCTCGGCCAATCCCTCGCCCGAAGATTGGCCCATCTACCGACATGACCAGGCCAGAAGTGGCTATACCGCGAACACTCTCCCTTCGACCTTGCGCGTTGGATGGCAAACGAGCTTGGGGGGCAAGTTGAGCAGTCTGACCGTGGCCGAAGGCAGGGTCTTCGTGGCCAGTGTGGATACCCACACGGTTCGCGCATTGGATGCTGATACCGGCGCCAGCCAGTGGACCTATACCGTTGGCGGCCGTGTCGATTCGCCGCCCACTATCTATCAAGGTCGCGTGTTATTCGGTTCGGCCGATGGTTCGGTATACTGCCTGCGGGCAACCGATGGAGCGCTGATCTGGCGATTCCTGGGAGCTCCTACCGATTTACGGCACATGTCCTACGAGCAGATTGAGTCGGTCTGGCCCGTGAGCGGGAGCGTCTTGGTCCAGAATGACAAGGTCTACTGCGTGTCTGGCCGTTCCATGTACCTGGATGGAGGGTGCCGATTCCTGGCGCTCAATCCCACCAATGGCGTGAAACTGATCGAGCAAGTGATGGACGACAAGATCCCGGGCACGACGAACAGCTTGACCACCCTGGAGAAGACCTTCAACGCGCCCGTGGCGTTGACCGACCTTCTATCCAGCGATGGGACTCACATCTTCATGAAATCGCAGATGTTCGATCTCAATGGCGTGCGCACTAACATCGCTCCGATCAGCTCGGACGTCGCCGTAAATGCGGCTTGGATCAACCAGATCGGCGATGGTGTGCACCTTTTCACCCCAACGGGCTTCTTGGATGATAGTTGGATGCATCGCTCTTACTGGGTCTGGGGCCGATCATGGTCGAGTGGGGCTGGAGGTTATTACCAGGCTGGCAAAAATGCCCCCTGCGGCCAGCTTCTCTCCATCGACGACACCAACGTTTACGGCTTCGGCCGCATGCCACAGTATTACCAATGGACCTTGCCCAAGGAGAACATGCTCTTCTCAACCAGCAGCGCCAACAACTTCTACACCGGCAATCCCTACACTTGGACCAACACTCTGCCCTTCTTTGTGAAGGCCATGGTCGCTTCCAAGGACTACCTCTTCCTTGCCGGCCCTCCGGATTTGGAGGATGAAGAGGAGACCTTCAACACTCTCAACAACAGCCAGACCCAGGCCGTTCTCGCCAACCAGGATGCCGCTCTCAACGGATCCCAAGGCGGCCAGCTTCGCGTGGTGGATAAATCCAGCGGCGCAACCTTGTCCAGCTATAGTGTGGATTTCCTCCCCGTCTGGGACGGAATGGCGGCCGCCGGCCAAAGCCTCTACTTGGCTACTCGCGACGGCCGAGTGGTGTGCATGCGCTGAGCGCCGTATCGACCAGCCGGCCCGCGTGCCACACGCCCCGCCCGGTTGGCCTCCAGTCCTGGTCTGTCCGGCCGGGCACGACGCTTTCGCCTCCCTAAACTGGAGGCGGGGCCGTCTCCGCAAATACGCTTGCCATGATGACCTCCTTGACCTTCCAAATTAGGGCCATGGTCAAAGCGATCGGCAAGAGCAGGACCAGGAGCAAGAGCACCACGCTGCTCTCACCTAAGAAATGCAGCACCAGGCGAAGAAACATCGGCGGTGGACGCAGTTGAACGAGGATCGAGCAGGCCGACGCTACCACCAGGATCCCCAGCAACAGCGAGACGTTCACGGAAGTAAAGAGCCGGGTTTCCAGGCGGAGCGTTTCATCGGGCAACATGGCCGCCAACCGACGCAGGGTGTTGTTCAGGTTGAGCAGGAACAGCAGGCCCGATAAGGCCAGGACCGCAACCGCCAATTGATAGTGCGGCACATTCGGTAGCATCTTCCACCAGTAAAGGAACGGCGAGAGCCCAACCATGACCAATGCCAGGATCTTGGCTCGATCCACCGCCAGGCGCCAGACGCGTTCCTGCTTCTGGAAGTAGCCAAGCTGCACCAGGCCGTAATAAAGCAGCGCGTTGGCCAGTACCGGAGGCAGCACGCCAAACCGGGTGAAGAAATTCATCTTCGCGGTTTGGACCGAGATCACCAGTGCGATTGGCAGGCCCCAAAAAAGCGCCGAGAGCCCGCGAACAAGCCGGCCCAATGACCGCATCAGTTCGGCTTGGGGAACGGAACCGCTCATGCTTGCATGCGACCGGTCGGGGCTCGCTGCTACTGGATGGTTAGGTAAGTGTATTCCTTTAGCCCACGTTCGAACTCATCGAGCAACCTCATGGCCTCGGATGGCTTGAGCTTGTCAGACTTGATCGCGATGTCCATCTGCCCCTTCATCTGGCGCTTCAGCTCGTTTTCGTCGTATTGCACCGAGGCCAGCGCCTGCCCAATGGTTGTGCCCTCGATAATCTCCTCGACGTAATAGCCACACGGTTCGTCGGGATCGAGAAACACGTGAACCTCATTGACGCGCCCAAAGAGGTTGTGCAGGTCGCCCATGATATCCTGGTAGGCGCCCATCAGAAAGAAGCCCAGGTAGTAAGGATCCATCTGCCCGTTGCCGTTGGTAACCAGCGAATGCAGCGGCAGGGTGTCGCGCACGTCCTTCAGATCGATGAACTTGTTAATCTGCCCGTCGGAATCGCAGGTGATGTCCACCAGGGTGCCCTCGCGGGTCGGCCTCTCGTTGAGCCGGCTGATCGGCATGATCGGAAACAACTGCCCCAGCGCCCAGTGGTCCAGCAGAGATTGGAACACCGAGAAATTGCACAGGTACTGGTCACCCAGGCTGTCCTCCAGCAGGCGGATCTCCTCGGGCACATAGGCCTGCCCGCGAAAGCTCCGCACCACTTCCTCGCTGATTTCCCAGTACAGATTCTCGATCTTGGCCTTGTCCGGCAGATCCATCATCCCCAGGGTGAACATGTTGTGCGCGTCTTCCTTGCGCTCGAGGGCGTCGTGGTAAGCCTCCAGCTTGTTTACCCGGCAGAGGTTGCGCCGGATGTCCAACAGCTCCTTGACCAGCGGATGCTCATTGTCGCCATACGTGAAGTTGTTCGTTAAGCGCGTCTTGCCGATCGACCCGAACACTTCGACGATCAGCACGCTGTGGTGCGCCACAATCGCCCGCCCGCTTTCGCTGATAATATCCGGGTGCGGCACCTTCTCCGCGTTGCAGACGTCGCCGATGTAATAGACGATGTCGTTAGTGTATTCTTGCAGGCTGTAGTTGGTCGAACTGTCGAATGCCGAGCGGCTGCCATCGTAATCCACTCCCAAGCCACCCCCCACGTCCAAGTGCTCGATCGCGAACCCCATCTTGAAGAGCTTGGCGTAAAACCGCGCTGCCTCCTGCACCGCCTTCTTGATCGTCAGGATGTCCGGAACCTGCGACCCGATGTGGAAGTGGAGCAGCTTGAAACAGTGCCCCAAGTTTTCTGCCCGCAGCATCTCGGCCGCAGTCAGAAGCTCGGCGGTGTTCAGACCAAACTTGGCGTTCTCTCCACCGCTTTCCGCCCATTTCCCCGCGCTCTTGCTCAGGAGGCGGGCGCGCACACCGATGAGAGGTTCCACGCCGGCCTGCTTCGAGACGGTCAATATTTGCTTAAGCTCCTCCAGCTTCTCGACCACGAGGATCACCTTCTTGCCCAGCTTGAGGCCCATCAGCGCCATGCGGATAAAGGCGACGTCCTTGTAGCCGTTGCACACGATCAGGCTGCCAACCTGTCCCTGCAACGCCAGCCCGGCGAATAGCTCGGGTTTGCTCCCCACCTCCAGACCAAAATCGTAAGGCTTTCCCGCATCCAGAATCTCCTCAACCACCTCGCGCAGTTGGTTTACCTTGATCGGAAACACCCCCCGGTAAGTGCCTTGATAGCCGAATTCCGCGATTGACGCCCTAAAGGCCTGGTTGATCGAGTCAACTCGATGGCGGAGGATGTCCTGAAAACGAATCAGTACCGGAAACTTCAGCCCTCGCCCCTTCGCCTCCTCAATGATATCCGTCAGGTCCACGACCGCACCGTTGTCCTGCAACGGCTTGGCTACCACGTGTCCTGCTTCGTTGATATCAAAGTAGTTGGCACCCCAACGATCGATGTTATAGAGACTTCGGGCCGCCGTGATATCCCAGGGCCTTGGGTCGTCGGAAAGACTGCTCATCTCGATGACGATTAAGGGCCACTATAAAAACCTCCCGGGAGATTTCAATAGATCCCATGAAAAATCTTCTGGCCCCAAGAGAACGCGCTTTGCTTGCTCCCCTCGGTTTGATCTCCTTGCCCCATGCGCTCGGCATCCCTTCACGAGATTGTAACACACTGCGACCGGCTCCTCCGCCCCGCCGAGTTCGACGATTGGCCAGGCGCGGCCAACGGCCTGCAAATGCAGAACGCCGGACAGGTTACTCGTCTAGCCGCTGCCGTTGACGCCAGTCTCGCAACCGTGAAACTCGCGGGCGAGGCTGGCGCAGATCTGCTGGTGGTCCACCACGGGCTCTTTTGGAGCCCCACCCATCCCTGGACCGGCAAACGCTTCGAACTGATTAAGCAGCTCCTCGATCAAGGGCTGGCCGTTTACGCTGCGCACCTCCCGCTCGACGCCCACCCCGAGCTGGGCAACAACGTCCTGTTAGGCCGCGCATTAGGCTGGCGCAAATTCGAACCCTTCTTCTTCACTCGCGGACGCCATTTGGGACTCCGCGTGCGTGCCAACATCGACCGTGAGGCGTTGGCCCGCTCATTGGGTCGCGTCCTCGGCTGCGCGCCTCGCGTGCTGCCGGGCGGTCCGCAGAAATGTCGACGCATCGGAATCGTGACCGGCGGCGCGGGCGCGGAGATTCGGCTGGGCGCCGCGGAAGGCGTGGACACCTTCATCACGGGGGAGGGGCCACATTGGACCTTTGCCTTGGCTGAGGAACTCGGGCTGAACGTTTTCTACGGCGGACACTACGCCACCGAGACCTTCGGCGTGAAAGCCCTCACCGAGCACCTCTCCCGCAAGTTTCATCTCCCCTGGTCGTTCCTCGACCACCCCACCGGCCTGTAACCCGCCGAAGAGGGGCAGAGATTTCAAATTTGAAATTTGAGATTGGGGCTATTAACTTGATTCCCCTAGGCCGAATCCCTTCGGAGCGGTACCACCGACCAGTTGGCGGCAGCGAACCGGACCTATCGCCAGGGCTTGCTCCACCAACCTGTGAAACAACAACCCGCG
>Ga0265314_10000878_pt1 | contig 35816 bp, 17 predicted proteins | sample 4126metaG_FD_203106 | JGI IMG/M metagenome (GOLD analysis project Ga0265314, IMG submission 203106) | Rhizosphere microbial communities from Carex aquatilis grown in University of Washington, Seatle, WA, United States - 4-1-26 metaG | ecosystem: Host-associated > Plants > Roots > Rhizosphere >...
GGGCAGCTTTTATGGACGCCTCTATTTCGCGGGGAGCCAGTACCTCGCGGGGTCGGGATCCGTCACCCTTGGCGGGTCGACGTCCGACAACATTTCCTCGGAGGGTGTCAACGGCACCGCCGCGACGCTCACCATCGCCAGTTCCATGACCGTACAGGGGAAATCCGGCGGCATCACCGGCTACAACAGTTCGGACGCGTTCGTCAACAATGGCGCCATCATTGAAACCGGCGGGGGCACGTTTACCCTCTCAAGCGGGGGCGGCTTCATCAACAACGGTGCGATCAGCGCCATCGGCACGGGCTCGATAAACGTCAATGGCACCCTGATCACCAACGACCCCGCCATTGTCACCACCGCGCCGAGCAATGTGCTGAATGTGACCGGGAATTTCCTGGGCAACACCAAGGATGCGGGGCTCTTCCAGATCGGCGGGCGCATCAACCTCACCGGCTCGGGCACAGGAGCCAATCCGCAGCTTTTTGAGGCCATGAGCCAGGACCTGGGCGCGGGTTCCAATGCGTTCGTCAACAACTTCGCCATCGGCAGCATGAACATCAGCGTCAACGATTACGTGAAGCTCGTCGATCAGGCGCACAATACCGGTTCGGCAAGTCCGGAGGCGGTTTATGTTAATTCGCTGAATGTCCCCTCCGGTTCCACGCTCAATCTCGGTGGGCTGCATTTGTATGTGCGAAACGCCCAAATCGCCGGCACCGTCATTGGCGCAATCACGCAAATCCCCAACGCCGGCGCGCTCACCGTCAACAGCCCGACGCCCGGCCATATTTCCACCGCCGGCGAGCTGGATTCCTGGACTTTCTTCGACACGGCGGGGCAGTCCATCTCCGTATTGCTCGATCCGGGCAGCAATACCGCCGGCGGGCCTTTGAGCCCGGCGCTGAATTGGGCGCAGATTTCCCTGCTGGATCCTTCGAACCATGTTGTCGCTTCGGCGACGAGTTCAACGGCGGGCGGGGTCATCTCTCTCTCGAATGTCACGCTCCCCGCCGATGGCACCTACACCATTACGGTCAAAGCCGCCTCCAGCCAGTCGGCGAGCACGGGGAATTACATTCTCTCGGCGTATAACGTCACGCCGAATATTCAGTCGCTGGATCTGAATCAGAGCGTCGCAGGCAAACTGGCCACGCCCTTCGGGCTCGATCAGTGGAACTTCGCCGCCGCGGGCGGAACCCAGGTGCAGTTCAACCTTGCCGCGGGTTCCTCGCCGGGGCTGGTCTATACGCTCAACGGCCCGAATGGCTTTGTTGGGTTCACCAACGCCACGGGCAGTTCGGCGCTGGTCGATTTGCCGACGTCTGGTGTCTACACCCTCTCGGCGCAGGGCAGCAACGGCGCCAGCGGCAGCTACGGCTTCCAGATCACCCAGACCAGCGTCACGCAACTTCCGCTGAGCACTCCCCTGAGCGGCACGCTTGTCGCCAGCGGCCAGGCGCAGCTTTTTGCGATTCCCGTCACGGCCACCAATCCGATGACGATCGTCCTCAACGACGCGGCGATCTCCGACCACACGGAGGTCTACGCCCGGTTCGGTGCGCCGCCCACGCGGCAGACCTACGACATTGGCGCCAACGGTTCGGGCTCGAGCCACACGCTGCTGGTGCCAAGCGCCAATGTGGGGACCTGGTATGTACTGGTGTATGCCGAGCATGTCACGTCGGCGAACACGCCCTTTACGCTGCGGGCGGATTCTGCGCCGCTGGTGATTTCCACGGTGACGCCGGACCACTATGGTGCGAGCGCCAATGCCTCGCTGACGGTCACCGGCGCGGGCTTTGATCCGACGGCCACGGTTTCTCTCGTTGCTTCCAACAATACCGTCTATCCCGCGAGCGGCGTCACCTTTGACACCTTCACGCAACTCACCGCGTCGATTGATCTCACGAACGTTCCGCAGGGCGTCTACACCGTTCGCGTCAGCCGCTCGGACAACTCCACCGATGATCTTCCGAATGCATTTACCGTCACCAGCAGCGGCCAGGCGATCCTGCAGACCAAGCTGACCGTTCCTGGCTCCGTGGGCCGGCATATCGCGGCGACTTTCTACGTCACCTATTCCAACACCGGCAACATCGCGATGCCGGCGCCTTTGCTCCTGCTCGAGTCCTCGGTCGCCGATGATCGGCCGCTGTTTACGCTGGATCCCTCGCTGGTGAACGCCGGCTTCTGGACCTCGGCACTGCCCAAGGGTTATTCCAACACCGTGGAAATTCTCGGCAGCGGCAAGGTCCCGGGAACGCTTGGACCCGGGGAGTCGGTCACGATCCCGGTTTATTACGCCGGGATGGAACAGCCGTGGAATTTCAACGAGCCGCAGTTCCATTTTGACATCCGTTCGTTCGAGGCAAGTGACACGGACGCGGTCGATTGGACGGCGCTGCAAAGTTCGCTGGAACCAACCGGCATCCCCGCCGGGCCTTGGTCGACGATTTTTGGCAACCTTCAGGCGCAGCTTGGCACCACCGATGGCGGATACGTTCAGCTCCTCGATAGCGAGGCGGCCTACCTCGGCCAGCTCGGCGAGAACGTGACCAACGTCAACCAGCTCTGGAGCTTCGCCGTCGAGCAGGCCAACAACGCCATGGGGCCGCTGGCGCCTTACCTTGCCTCGGGGACCGACGCCTCGCTCGCCACGCCCGGCTCCATTCCGCTCGCGTTCACGCGCGTCTTTTCGCAATCGGTCACCGGGCGCGACCAGGCCGGCATTCTGGGCGACGGATGGTCCACCACCTGGGATACGCACCTTTCGGTGAGCGCCGATGGCACCGTGACCATTCACACCGTGGGCGGTGCGGAGCGCATCTTCCAGCCGGACAGCCGCACGGTTGGCGCGTACTTCTCCCAGAACGGCGACCCCGGCGTGCTCACGACCGATGGCGGCGGCAATTTCCTCGTCACAGAGGCCAACGGCAGCATCACCGCATTCCTCGCCAACGGCCTGCTCAACTACGTGCAGGATTCCGACGCCAACCGCATCACCGCCAGCTACACCAATAGCCAGCTCACCCGGCTCACGGCTTCCTCCGGACAGTATCTCGCCTTCACGTACAACGGCGCGGGGCTGCTTTCGTCGGTCACGGATTCCCTCGGTCGTGCGACTACCTATACGTATGATAATACGAACACGCATCTGGCCACCGTCACCTGGTCCAATGGTGAGGTCACAACCTATGCGTACATCACTTCGGGAGTGGCGCAGAATACCCTTGCCTCGATCAGCTTCCCCGGCGGCACGCATGAATTCTTCACCTATGATGCACAGGGTCGCATCATTGGCACCACCTCCGACGGCGGCGCCCAGCCCCTGACGTTCGGTTATTCCCTGGGCCTCGTCACCACCACCGACGCCACGGGCGACACTTCCAAGCTCTACTTCAACCAGGCCGGCGAGATCGTGAAGTCCGTAGACGCCCTGGGCAACGCCACCTTCCGCACGTTTGACACCAACAACTTCGTCACAAGCATCACCGATCCCGCGGGCGTCACGGAAAGCTATTCCTACAATGCCGCCGGCTATCTCACCTCGGTCACTGATTACAACGGCGGCATTACCAGCTATACCTATGCTGGCGCCAATAACCGCCTCTCCAGTTCCACCGACGCCGATGGAAATGCGACCACCTACGCCTACAACACCCATGGCGACCTGCTTTCGGCGACCTATGCCAACGGCTCGTCAAAATCCTACACGTACGATCCGCAGGGCAACGCCCTCTCCTTTGTGGATCAGGGCGGACAGGCCATCAACTACACCTACAATTCCGCGGGCCTGGTCACCAATGAATCGTTTGCCGACGGTTCTTCCTTTGCCTTTACCTACGACGCCCATGAAAACCTCCTGAGCGCCACCGATGCCTCGGGCACCATCAATTTCACCTACAACGCTATCGACCTGCTGACGAACGTTGCCTATCCGGATGGGTCATCGCTGGCCTTTACCTATGGTGCCGCCGGCCGGCGCACGCGGATGGCCGATCAGACCGGCTACACGGTGAATTACACCTACGATGCGCTGGGCCGCCTCTCGCAGCTGACCGATGCCGGCAGCAACGTCATTGCCGCGTACACCTACGACGCCGACGGCCGCCTGAGCCGCACGGACAAGGGCAACGGAACGTATGTCACCTACGCCTACGACGCCGCCGGAAACCTGCTGCACCTGATCAACTACGCGCCAGGAAACGTGATCACCAGCCGCTTCGACTACGCCTGGAACTCCCTGGGCCTTGAGGCCAGCGAAGCGACCCTCGACGGCACGTGGACTTATTCATACGACGCCGATGGCCAGCTCACCCACGCCACCTTCGCAAGCACCAACGCCAATATCCCCAGCCAGGACCTTAAGTACGCCTACGATGCCGCCGGTAACCGCACCACCACGGTGCTCAATAGCGCGACCACCGCTTATGTCGTCAACGCCATGAACCGGTACACCAGCGTCGGCAACGCGACCTACACGTATGATGCCGACGGCAATCTCACCTCCGACGGCACCAATTCCTACACCTACAATCAGCTTGGCGAACTCACCAGCCTCACCACCCCCGGCGGCACCACCACCTACACCTACAACGCGATCGGCCAACTCGCCAGTTCCTCCAGTGGCGGCCAGGTGACAACGTATCTCTCCGACCCCACCGGCAACTCCGGCCTCATCGGCACCTTCCACAACGGCACCGCCCTGTCGCACAACGCCTACGGCTACGGGCTGGTGAGCCAGTCCGCCGGCGGGACCACCGACTACTACAACTTCGACGCCATCGGAAACACCGTCGGCGTCACCAACAGCGCCGGCGCGATCGTCGACACCTACGCCTATGCCCCCTTCGGCGGCGGGCTTTACACGTCCGGCGCAACCCCAAACTCCTTCCAATTCGCCGGCCAGTTCGGCGTCCAGACCCTCGCGCCGGGCATCATCGACATGGGCGCCCGCATCTATTCCGCAAACACCGGCCGCTTCGATGCACCGGATCCCCTGGGCCTCTCCGGCGGCAACGCCAATGTCTATACCTTCGTCTTTAACCGCCCCACGAGCCTCGTCGATCCGCTGGGCACCGTCCCCGCGCCGGCAACGCTATCGTCGCGCCTGGTGCTTCCGGGCGCGATTGCCGCCGGCGTCTTTAATACCCCGGGAAAAACCGGCAAGGGCGTGAGCTCGAGCGCCTGGATCAATCTGCTCAAGCTACTTCTGAGCAAGATCAGCCATCAGGGTGCGAATCAGGGCTGGCTCGGCGGCTATGTGATTGTCGGCGTCTCGGGCTCCAGCGGTGGCACCCATTCCACCACCCCAACCCACAACGACACCGGCCCCACCAGCCCGGATACCGACCCCAACGACGATAGTGACGACGACGACGACGATGATGACAATGATGATGGTCCGAACAGCCCCGGTCCCAATGATCCCGGCCCCAACAATCCCGGGCCGGATAATCCCAATACCGGACCCAGCAATGGCCCCAACAATCCCAGCACACCCAATGACCCTGCCAATCCCACCGACCCCGCCCCCACTCCCACGCCGCCCGGCGGCAATCCCAAGAATCCCGGCACCAGCGCGGCGCCCAATTCCATGGACCCCAATGCCATGATCGGCCCCGCCGGCTTTGGAACCTCCGGCTACATCTCGACGCAAAATGCCCTGTTCCCCTACCAGATCGATTTCGAGAATTCCGCCTCCGCCACCGCTCCGGCACAGCGCGTCGTCGTCACCGACCAGCTCAGCGCCAATTTTGACTGGTCCACCTTCCAGCTCACGGGCGTCGGCTTCGGCGACCACCACATCGCCATCCCCGCGGGAAGCCAGTCCTTCCAGACGACCGTGCCGATGACTTACAACGGCAAAACTTTTAATGTGCAAATCCAGCTCGGCATTCACTCGAGCACCGGGCAGGTCTATGCGATCTTCAGTTCCGTCGATCCCAACACCGGCCTCCCGCCGGATGTCCTCGCCGGCTTCCTCCCCCCCGAGGATGGCACCGGGCGCGGACAGGGATATTTCTCTTTCCTCATCTCACCCAAGGCCAGCTTGCCCACCGGGACGCAGATCAAGAATGTCGCGGTGATCACCTTCGATTCGAACCCGCCGATCGCCACCAACCAGGTCAGTGATTCCGATCCCTCGCAGGGCACCGATCCCACCAAGGAAGCGCTGGTCACCGCCGACAACGGCGCCCCGGCCAGCTCCGTCGTCACGATCCCGGGCGTCACCACCTCGCCCTCGTTCACCCTGAACTGGTCGGGACAGGACGATGCCCTGGGCTCCGGCATCGCCGATTTTGACGTCTACGTTTCCACCGACGGCGGCCCATATTCCCTCTTCACCTCCGGCACGCTCACCTCCGCGCTTTTCACCGGCCAGACCGGCCACACGTACAGCTTCTACAGCGTCGCGACCGACAACGTCGGCCTGGTGCAGCCAACCCCCTCCGCCGCGCAGGCCACCACGTTTGTCACCAATGTCCTGACCGCTTCCAAGCTCGCCTTCACCACCACGCCCACCACTGTCTATGCCGGCCAGACCATCACCCCCGCGATCAGCATCGCGGTCGAGGATGTCAACGGTCACATCGTCACCAGCGACAGCTCCACCATCACGCTGCAACTGGCCACCGGCCCCGGCGGCAGCAAGCTCACCGGCACGCTCCAGCTCCCGGTGGTCAATGGCGTCGCCACCTTCACCGATCTTGAGATCAGCAAGCTCGGCGATTTCACCCTCGCCGCCAGCGACGGTTCGCTGACGGCCACAACCTCCGGCACCATCACCGCCGCATTGCCTCCGACGCACCTGGTCTTTGGGCAGCAGCCGCTCACGGTCGTCGCCGGGCAGGACATCACCCCGCTGGTCGTCTTCGTGGAAGATGCCTCCGGCCACATCGTGACCACTGATTCCTCTGCCGTCACCGTCTCCATCCCGGCAGGCGCGACCACTCTCGGCGGCACGACCACCGTCCACGCCATCAATGGCTCGGCGGTCTTTACCGATCTGGTTCTCATCGGCGCAGGCAAATACACCTTCAGCGCCACCGATGCCGTGCTGGCCTCCGCCAAATCCAAGGCGCTCACCATCACGCCGGATCTTTCGAGCTCGCAGCTGTTCATCAAGCAGCCGCCGGCAATTTCCCTTGTCGGCAAGCCGCTATTCCCGGCGATTCTGGTCTCCGTTGATGATCAGTTCGGCAATCTCATCACCACCGACCATTCGCTTGTCACGCTCTCGATCTTCAGCGGCCCGCTCGGGTCGACGCTCGCGGGATCGACTTCTGCCGCCGCCAGCAAGGGCGTCGCCACTTTCAAGAACATCATTCCCTCCACCGCCGGCTCTTACGTTCTGCATGCCAATGATTCCTCGCTGCAGGTGACTGCCGCCCTGGCGATCAACGCCACCGTCTCGCGGGCCGTGACCAGCGTCGCCACGCCCAAGGTTTCCGCCACGTATCTCTTCGGCCAGACGATCACCCTGGGCGCCGCGCTCAAATCCACCGCCCCTTCGGGCGTCCCCTTCACCGGCAGCGTCAGTGTCGTCGATAACAACAGCCAGACCGTCGCCACCACCACGCTCGCCGCCAATGGCTCGGCCAAATTCGCGCTCACTGACCTGGCCCCGGGCACCTACACCTTGAACCTCTCGTATCCCGGCGACGCCAACCACACCGCCGCGGATTCCTCTACCTTCACGTTCAAGATCAATCCCGACCCCACCAAGACGTCGCTCAAGGCCTCCGCATCGCAGATCGCCGCCGGAACGTCGCTCACCCTGACCGCCACGATCGCCGCCGCAGGCAACCCGCAACTGCCCGGAACGGTCACCTTCTTTGATAATGGCGTGGCCTTTGGCAGCCCGGTTACCCCGGACGCAAACGACACCGCCGAGGTCGTCGTACCCGCGCCAGCGGCCGGCTCCCACAACTACACCGCCGAATACTCCGGCAATGCGGACTTCTTCGGCAGCACCTCCGGCAAGGCAGGCGTCACCGTCAAAGGCGCCGCCACAAAGGTCGCCCTCGCCCCGAGCGTTCCGAGCCCGATTGCCGCCAATACGCCCTTCGCCCTCACCGCGACAGTGTCGCTTCCCGCAAACAGCGGCCTGGCGGCACCCACCGGGGCGGTCGTTTTCGAGGACAACGCAACACCCATCGGCACCGTCACGCTCAGCGGCCCAGGCACGGCGACCCTGACCGGCGTCACCTTCACCGCCGCAGGGCATCACACGTTGCTGGCGATTTATGCCGGCGACGCGCTCGACAATCCGGCGACTTCCTTAAAAGTGACCCTCACGATCACCTGAACGCCACCGTCGCGTTGAGCTAGCAAAAAGGGGCTTCTGTCGTTAAATGTCGGGGCTGCGGCGATGATGAACCCATCGCGCAGCGCTTCGTTTGGCAGTCTTCAGTGTGCCTGCAATTTTAAACAATCGATCGCGGGCAGCGCGTCGGCAAATCCGGAGTTTTCATGAGCGCCCGGTTAACGGAAGCAACTTCGCAGGACTCGCTCTTTGCCCAGGGCGGCGAGATGGCTGCGCGTATGCGCGCCTTCGACTGGTCCAAAACACCGCTCGGCCCGCCGGAAACCTGGCCGCAAGGCCTCCGCGCCGTCGTGCGCATCATGCTTGCGTCGCGCTACGCGATGTGGATGGGGTGGGGCAGCGAGCTGATTTTTTTCTTCAACGACGCCTATCTGCCCACCCTGGGCGTCAAACAATCCTGGGCGCTTGGAAGCCCCGCAAAGAAAGTGTGGGAGGAAATCTGGCCCGACATCGGCCCCCGCATCGACCATGTGCTCCAGACCGGTGAAGCCACCTGGGATGAAGCACTGCTCTTGTTCCTCGAACGCAGCGGTTACCCCGAGGAAACGTACCACACGTTTTCCTACAGCCCCATCGCCGACGATTCGGGAAAAATCGCCGGCATGCTCTGCGTCGTCACCGAGGAAACCGACCGCATCATCGGCGAGCGCCGTCTCGGGATTCTCCGGGACCTGGCTGCTGAGCTCTCGGTCTCCAAGACCGAGACAGAAGTTTTCGCCGCCGCCGACCATTGCCTGTCGGGTGCCGGCCGGGATTTCCCGTTTACCCTCACGTACCTGCTCCCCGAGACCACTTCCATCTGTCGCCTGGCCTCGGCCTCAGGCGTGAAACCGGGCTCGCCAATGGCCCCGCGCGAGCTTGCCTGCAGCCGCACCGCCGCCGAATGGCCGCTGGGAAATGTCCTCGATTGCGCCCAGCCCGCCCATATCGACGATCTGACCGCACTTTTTTCTGAAATCCCGCCCGGGCCCTGGTCCAAGCCGCCGCGGCAGGCCGTCATTCTTCCCCTCGCCCAGGCGGGCCAGTCGCGGCCCATCGGCTTCTTCATCGCCGGGCTCAACCCCTTCCGTCCTTTTGACGAGGCGTACCGCAGCTTTGCCGAGCTCTTCGCCGGACAGCTCACTGCGGGCCTCAACAACGCCCATGCGTACGAAGCGGAGCGCCGCCGCGCCGAAGCCCTCGCCGAGATCGACCGCGCCAAGACCACCTTCTTCAGCAACGTCAGCCACGAGTTCCGCACCCCCCTGACGCTCATGCTCGGCCCCCTGCTCGACACGCTCTCGCAGCAGAACGGCCCGCTTCCGCCGCGCGCTCTCCAGGAACTCGCGGTCGTCCATCGCAACGGCCTGCGCCTGCTGAAGCTCGTCAACACGCTGCTGGATTTCTCCCGCATTGAGGCCGGACGGGTACAGGTTTCTTATGTCCCGACCGATCTTCCCGCCTTCACCGCGGAACTTGCCAGCGTCTTTCGCTCTGCGATCGACAAGGCCGGTCTGACTCTTACCATCGACAACCCGCCGCTGGCCGAGCCCGCCTACATCGACCGCGACATGTGGGAAAAAATCGTCCTCAACCTTCTTTCCAATGCATTCAAATTTACGCTCGAAGGGGGCATCACGGTGCGCCTGCATCAGGACGGCGCCTGGATTCGCCTGAGCGTCGAGGACACCGGCACCGGGATTCCGGAATCTGAACTGCCCCGCCTTTTCGAACGCTTCCACCGTGTCGAAGGCAGCCGCGGCCGTACCCATGAAGGCACCGGTATCGGCCTGGCCCTGGTGCTGGAACTGGTCAAACTCCACGGCGGCAGTGTCAGTGTCGAAAGCACTCTGGGCAAAGGCGCCAGCTTCACCGTGAGCATCCCCGCAGGGAGGGATCACCTTCCGCCGGAGCGCATCTCGGCCCCCAAGTCCCTGGCCTCCACCGCCGTGGGATCAAACGCCTTCGTCGAGGAAGCCCTCCGCTGGATTCCCGAATCCGTGGGCGACTCAGGCGCTCCCCGCGACACCCGGGATGAAAATCTTCCCGCTGCCGATGACGCCTCCCGCGCCACCGGCGGCCGCCCGAGCGTCCTGATCGCCGACGACAATGCCGACATGCGCGATTACCTGCGGCGGCTCCTCTCTGAAAACTACGACGTGATCACCGCCCACGATGGGGAAGAGGCCCTCCGACTCGCCGCCGACAGGCATCCCTCGCTCGTTCTCTCCGACGTCATGATGCCCCGCCTCGATGGCTTTGGACTGCTTAAGGCCTTCCGCGCGGATGCGGCGCTCGCTCCCATTCCTTTCATCCTGCTCTCCGCCCGCGCCGGGGAGGAAGCCACGCTCGAAGGCATCCGCGCGGGGGCCGACGATTATCTCGTCAAACCCTTCAGCGCCCGCGAGCTGACCACGCGCATCGACGCGCTGATCGAGCGCAAGCGATTCGAACGCCAGCTCGCCGCCACCGAGCAGCGCCTCCAGTCGGCGCTGGCCGCCGCCAAGATGGCCGCCTGGGAGTGGGACACCGCCACAGGCCAGGTTGTTGCGTCTGAAAACGCCGCGGATGTCTTTGGACTTCTGCCGGGACAACGGCTGAACGCAGAGCTCGCGGGCGCCGTCGTCCACCCTGAGGACCGCGAGAATCACCTGAAGATCGTCCGCGAGGCCGTGGAAAAGGGCATCCCCTACCAGAGCGAATTCCGCATTATCCGCCCGCGCGATCACCAGATCGCCTGGCTCGAGGAACGCAGCCAGGTGGTGCGCAATCCCGGCGGAGAGCCACGCCAGGTCGGCCTGGTCACCGATGTCACCCGGCGCAAGGAATCGGAAATCGCCCTGCGCGTCAGCGAGGAACGCGCCCGCCTGTTCGTGCGCCTCGACGACGCCCTGCGCCCGCTGACCGAACCGCACGAAGTCGTCGCGACCGCGACCCGCATGCTCGCCGAGCATTTCCACTGTGACCGGGCGCTCTATGTGGAAGTCGAAGCCGACGAGGACCTCTGCCACGTCGCCGGCGAATACAGCCCCAATCTGCCGAGCATCAAGGCCACGTACCGCATCTCTCAGTACGGCGCGGAGTACATCGCCTCGGTTCGCGCCAACAGGCCGTATGTCGAGCACGACACCACGCGCCCGGAAATGACCGCCGAGGAGCGCCAGCGCTTCGCCGCCCTCGAGATCGGTTCGTTCATCTCCGCGCCGCTTTTCAAGAATGGCCGCCTGGTCGCCCTTTTTGTCGTGCACGATGCGCGGCCTCGCCAATGGCAGCCCAGGGAAATCGACGACGTCACGCTCGTGGGAAACCGTTGCTGGGAATCCATCGAGCGCGCCCGCATCTCCCGCGCCCTGGCCGCCAGTGAAGAGCGCCTGGCGATCTCTGTGGAGGCCGCGGAGCTTGGCACGTTCTACTGCCCCATCCCGCTGGGGCGAATCATCTGGAACAGCAAATGTAAGGAGCATTTCTGGCTCCCGCCCGATGCCGAAGTCGACTTCGACCGTTTCTACTCCATCCTCCATCCGGATGACCGTGAGCGCACCCGCACCGCCGTCGATCGCGCCGTTTTCCGGCATGAACCCTACGACATTCAATACCGTACCGTCGCCCCCGACGGCCGCATCCGCTGGATCCGCGCCAAGGGCCGCGCCTATTACGATGCCGCCAGCGCCCCCACCCGCTTCGACGGCGTGACGCTCGACATCACCGAAATCAAGCTCGCAGAAGCCCGCCGCGAGGAAACCCTCGCCGCCGAACGCGCCGCCCGCGAGGAGGCCGAACGCGTCAGCCGCATGAAGGATGAGTTCCTCGCCACCCTGAGCCACGAGTTGCGCACGCCGCTCTCGGCAATCCTTGGCTGGTCACAGGTCCTCAAGCACGGGCCGTTCGAATCCGAAGACGCCCGCGAGGGCATTGAAGCCATCGAACGCAATGCCCGCGCCCAGACCCAGCTGATCGAGGATCTCCTCGACATGAGCCGGATCATCTCCGGCAAGATTCGCCTTGACGTGCAGCGCCTGGTCCTCGCTGACATCGTCACCGCGGCGGTGCAGACGGTCCGGCCGTCGGCGGAGGTCAAGGGCGTGCGCCTGGTGACGGTTCTGGATCCCCATGCCGGCCCCGTCGCCGGAGACGCCTCCCGTCTTCAGCAAATCGTCTGGAACCTGCTGACCAATGCCATCAAGTTCACGCCGCGCGGCGGGCAGGTGCAGGTGCGCCTCGAACGCGTCAATTCCCATCTGGAGCTTTCGGTATCTGATACCGGCGAGGGAATCGATCCGGAATTCCTCCCGCACGTTTTCGAACGCTTCCGCCAGGCCGACTCCTCCACCACTCGAAAATACGGCGGGCTGGGCCTGGGCCTGAACATCGTCAAACAACTGGTCGAGCTTCACGGGGGCACGGCACGCGCTGCGAGCCCCGGCCGCGGCCGGGGAAGCACTTTCTCTCTGACGCTTCCCCTGGCCATCGCCGAGCTTCACGACGCGCGGCGGCCTGAGGATGGCCTCCATCCCCGCATCCCGACATCCGGATCCGCCCTGGCGGACCCGCCCACCCTCGGGGGCGCCACGGTACTTGTCGTTGACGATGACCCCGACGCCCGCCGCGTGATGCAGCGCATCCTCGGCGGCAGCGGTGCCTCGGTCATCACGGCGGGCTCCGTCGCCGAGGCGATCCAGGTGCTCAAGGATCGCCAGCCCAGCCTCATCGTGAGCGACATCGGCATGCCCATCGAAGACGGCTACGAGCTCATCCGCAAGATTCGGGAACTCAAGCCCGCCCAGGGCGGTTCCACTCCCGCCATCGCCCTCACCGCCTTTGCGCGATCCGAGGACCGCCAGCGGGCGCTGCGGGCCGGCTATCAGTTCCACATCGCCAAGCCGGTCGAGCCCGCCGAGCTTCTCACCGTATGCGCGTCCCTCCTGGGCCGCTCGAGCTGAAGTCTTCCCCCGCAAAGACCCGTCGCCCGGCATCTCAGTTTTTTAGCAATCAGACCGGCAAACTATCGGACCACCCGCGGTGCTGCCACGGGCTCGCTTCAATCGCGTTCGCCAACGCGTCGATGAATCCTCCATTGTTATTGGAATGTCCCGCCCCTCGCATAGAAGGTGACCCATGCCCCGCCCGCTCCGCCGCTCGCGCCCTGGCAGCCGCCGCTTCCGCGCTCTGCTGGAATCTCTTGAAACCCGCACGCTTCTGTCCGCCTACGCCCTTTCCACAGTCACCGCTTTCCATGGCACCGACGGCTTGCAGCCCTTCGGAAGTGCCCTGACCATCGACTCCCACGGCAACCTCTTCGGATCTGCCTCTTCCGGCGGCACCTATGGCTTCGGCCTGGTCTACGAAATCCCCGCCGGCACCAGCACCATCACCCCCATCGCTTCTTTCACCGGCAGCAACGGCAACGGACCCTTCGGAAAAATCCTCTTCGACAACGCCGGCAACCTTTACGGCGTTACTTCCGGCGGAAACACCAACACCGGCACCGTCTTTGTCATCCCCGCCGGCACGCATTCCATCGCCACCATTGCCAGCTTCAACGGCACCAACGGCTCCTACCCCATTGGCCTGACCATCGACGCCCAAGGCAATCTCTATGGCGTCACCCAGAACGCCGGCGCAATTGGCGAAGGAAACGTCTTCGAAATCGTCAAAGGCTCCGGCACCGTCACCGTGCTCGGTTCCTTCAATGGCGCCAATGGCGCTGTCCCCGAAGGCAACCTCCTCATAGACGCCAACGGCAACATCTTTGGATCCACCGAGCAGGGCGGCGCGCACAGTGCCGGTACGCTCTTTGAAATCCCCGCCTCCACCGGCTCGCTCACACTGCTTGCGTCCTTCGATGCAAATGGCGACAACGGCATGAGCCCCATGGGTGATCTGGTCATGGACGCAAGCGGCAATCTCTTCGGCACCGCCCAGTTCGGCGGCATCGCCAACGGCGGCGGCGGCAACGGTGTGGTCTTCGAACTCGCACAGGGCGCCGGCACCGTCACCCCCTATGCCCTCTTCACAACCGCCACCGGCATCAATCCCTTCACCGGCCTGATCATGGATTCCCACGGCAACATGTTCGGCGCCACCACCAACAGCGGCACCAATGCCGCCGGCACCCTTTTTGAAATCTCTGCCGGCACCAGCAGCATCTCGTATCTTGCCTCACTCCCCGGCCCTTACGGTGACATATCCGCGGGGGGTCTCGCCATCGATGCCAACGGCAATCTCTTTGGCACCACTGACGGCGGCGGCAACCCCGCGGACAATGGCATCGTCTTCGAACTTTCCCCCACCACCGCCACGCACCTGGTCTTTGGCCAGGGCCCCCTCAAGACCGTCGCCAATCAGACGATGCCCACCATCACCGCCAAGGTCGAGGATGCCCAGGGCCGCGTGATCAGCAATGACCATTCGCTCATCACGCTTTCGCTGGCCGCCAATCCGAGCGCCGGAACGCTCGCCGGCACGACCACCGTCCAGGCCCTTGACGGCATCGCCACCTTCTCGAATCTCTCTATCGATCAATACGGCCAATACACGCTCCATGCGGCCGATGGCGCACTGATTTCCGCGATCTCCTCCCCGTTCAGCATCGTTCCGAGCCCGCTCATGCCGCTGGCCGCCCTCGACAGCAGCACCGGCAATGGGCCGGTTGGGAAACTGGTCATGGATTCCGCCGGCAACCTCTTCGGCGTTACATCGCAGGGCGGAGCAAATGGCGTCGGTGAGATCTTCGAATTGCAGAAAGGCGCCACCTTCCTGACCCCTGTCGTCAGCTTCGATGCGGCCACGGGCGCCAGGCCAAATGTCGGCCTTACCATCGACGCCCATGGAAACCTCTTCGGCGCCACCACGGCCGGTGGGGCCGCTGGGCGCGGCACTCTTTTTGAACTCCCTCACGGCTCCGGAACAATCACCGTCCTTTCCAGTTTCTTCCTGGAAACCCCCGCCTCCGCTCTCATGGTGGACTCCGCCGGCGATCTCTTCGGCATTTCTCGCACCAGCGGGGCAAACAGCGACGGTGAAATCTTCGAACTTCCTGCCGGAAGCACGACGCTCTCCAGCCTCGCCTCCTTCACCGGCATCTCCTGGAACGGCCAATCCGCGAGCCTTCTCCTCGACACGAGCGGCAACCTCTTCACCGCCACACCCACCGGCGGCGACAACAATGATGGCGCCATCTTTGAACTCCCCGCGAACGCCAGCAGCCTGACGCTCCTCGCCTCCTTCAACGGCATCAATGGCAGCACCCCCGGCAACCTCCTGGCTGATTCAAACGGAAACCTCTATGGCATTACCGCCTCCGGTGGCGATCACAACCTTGGCACCCTCTTTGTCCTCCCCGCCGCCTCGCAACATCTCGCCGTACTGACTTCCTTCGACCCTGCCATCGGCGCCCCCAGCTCTCTTTCCATCGACGCGCACAACAATTTCTTTGGCACCGCGGGCAATATCCTCTTCAAGTCTCCCGCCGACTCCGGCACGCTTATCGCTATCGGCACCCTCACCAGTTCCACGGGCACCACTCCCGAGCCCCTCCTCATCGATGCCGCCGGGAATATCTTTGGCGCGACTTCCTCACAGGGTGACAACGGCTCAGGCATGCTCTTCCGCTTCGCCAACGCCCCCGCGGCGCAAATGCTCTTCGCCCACAGCCCCTCCTCGGCCACCGCCGGCCAGCTGCAAAGCCCCATCATCGTCACGGTGGAAGACGCCGACGGATATCTCGTGATGTCCGACGATTCCACTGTTTCCCTCGCGATCGCCTCCGGCCCAAATGCGCCGATCGTCGGCACGACCACCGTCACCGCGCAATTCGGCGTCGCCAACTTCTTCGGCCTGTCGTTCAACACCGCCGGCGATTACATCGTTTCGGCCGACAATGGCCTGCTCCCCATCGTCACCTCCGACCCCTTCACCATCAGCCCCATCGCGCCGGCGAACAATTCCGTGAAGCTCGTTTTCACGCACGCACCGGCCGGCACCACCGCCGGCCAAACCCTTTCGGTCGTCACCGTCGCCATCGAAGACGCCCAGGGCAACATCGTCACCGCCGACAATTCCGCCATCACGCTCTCCACCGCTTCGGGTCCCGCAGGTTCAAATCTCCTCGGCACGCTCACCGTCCAGGCCCAGAATGGCACCGCCAGCTTCACCGACCTGGCGCTGGGAACCGCCGGCAACTACACCCTCTTCGCCTCCGATGCGACGCTCACCCCTTCCGCCTCCACCTCATTTGCCATTTCCCCCGGCGCCCCCTCACGTCTTTCGCTGAGGCAAAACATCATTTCTGAAATCGCCGGCGCGAACCTCAGCCCCTTCACCTTCGACCTCACCGACGCCTTTGGCAATCTCATCACCGGCAATCACGCGACCATCACCCTTGCCATCTACTCCGGCCCCGACAACGCCACACTCAAGGGGACCACGACGGCCACCCTGAACAGTGGTTCCGTCACATTCAAGAATATCTCTATTGCTAAATCCGGTACATATACCCTGGTCGCCAGCGGCGCTTCGCTCGTCGATATTTCCAATGCCATCACCATTTCCGCCGCCGCCCCGGCGAAGCTGGTCTTCCTTCAGGCCCCAGGAAATGTCGCCCCAGGCGCGCCGTTCCCCGTCTCCGTCGCTCTCGAAGACCGCTTCGGTAATTTGGTTCTGAACCCTGAAGTGCTCACGCTTTCGATTGCCTCCGGCCCAAAAAACGCCTCCCTTTCAGGTCCGACCACCGCGCTGCTTCAAAACGGCACCGCACAGTTCTCAGCGCTCTCTCTGGCAGTCGCCGGCGCGTATAAGCTGAAGGCCGCGGGCGCTGGTTTCACGCTCACTTCATCTTCCTTCTCCATTGCCCCAATCGCGGGCAGCCGGCGCGTGAATCACTCCCTAACCGCCCTTCCCTGGTCCACTTAACCCATCGCCGGCAAGGCTTGGACAGCACCCATCAAAATCAATCGATCTCTTCCAAAAAAGCTTTGCAAAAAACACCTGCTTATTTTGCACTCAACATCCGCCAATCTCGCTTGTCACTATGGGGGGACAGGTTTTTAGTTTCCGCCTGAGGGCGGAGAAAGCGAGGGGCAGTCATGACAAGGATTGAAACAAGGATCAAAACATTTTCACGGACCGCGTTACTCACCGCCATCACGCTGGCGTGTGCGTCGGCCTGCGGATCGGGGCAGGTCAGCGAGCCAGTCCCGTTTCCGGAATATGTCGCAGCACCCGTCGGGCCGGCGCCCGTGGAGCCCATCGTGGCCGGCGCCGCGCCGGTGACCGCTCCCGTGATTTTTTCAGGCGATCAGCTCGATCAGCTCCTGGCGCCCATTGCCCTTTATCCGGATCCGCTGCTCGCTGAGATGCTGCCCGCCAGCACGTATCCGCAGGACGTCGCCGCCGCCGCGCAATGGCTTCAGGCCACGCCCAATCCCACACAGGAAGCCATCGACGCGCAGTCATGGGATCCCACCGTCAAGGCAATGGCCCACTATCCAACGGTGCTCCAGTACATGGCCGGCAATATGGACTGGACCCAGGCCCTCGGCGCCGCGTTCATCAATCAGCCGCAGGATGTGATGGATTCCGTCCAGGGCCTGCGGACCCTCGCCCAGTCCGACCAGAACCTTCAGACCAATTCCCAGGCGCAGGTGGTACAGGACAACGGGGCCATCCGCATTGAGCCGGTCAACCCTGACGTTATCTATGTACCTGCGTATGATCCAGTCCTCGTTTATACGCAGGCCTGCCCGGTCAGCTACGGCCCGGCCTATCCGATCGGCGACTGGTGCGACAATGATTTCGACTGGCCTGCCTTCTACATCGTCGTGGGCGACGGCTGGGATCATCGCTGGCGTCATCCGCCCGAGTGGGACCATCGCCCGCACGACGGCGGCCGTGACGGTCGCGGTGGTCGCGACCCCCATGCTCCGGGCACCGTCCCCGGTCGCTGGACGCATAACCCCGTGAAACCCGCGCCGCATATCACGGTGAGTGCGGTGCATCAGCTCGGCCTCGACCATCCGAATCCCCCGGCCGGACATCGCACCGACGGCAACCGTGCCGGCAACGCGGGCCGGGGAACGCTTGGCACTTCCTCCGACCGTCCGCTGCCGACCATTCCGCGTAACCGCGCCGGGGATCTGCCGATCAAGCCGCCCGCCTCCGGAACCTCCGCGCCGCACACTGTTTCAAACGGCAACACCGCCCCGCGCGACCGCACCCGCGGCGGAGATCGTCCCGCCGTTCAACCCCAGCCACCAGCAGCCGAGCCCGCGCCCGCTCCGGTCATCAAGGCGCAGGCGCCCAGGCCAACCGTGCGCGTGCCCCGCGTCACGACCGACACGCCGGCTGTTTCGCCACCCGCACCTCACCTGAGCGTGCCGGCGCCGCGCCCTGAACCTTCGCGACCATCCGCGCCCACCGTCCCATCGATCCCCGCGCCGATTGTGCATGAAAGCGCCCCGGCGCCGCGCCTCAGCATTCCGGAACCGCACGTTGCTCCGCCTGCTCCACGCGTGAGCGAGCCGGCGGAGGAAGTCCATCCGCGCGTGGCGGCGCCCCATTTTGACGCCCCTTCTCCGGCGCCGCGCATGATTGTCACGCCCCCGCCCGAACCGGCGCCCGCTGCCCCCCCGGGGCCTGAACGCCGCGGTGGACCCGACAACCAGGGCACTCCTCCCGGGATCGAGGCTGACTCTCCCGGCGGCCGCGGCCGTCGCTGAAATTCGGCTCAACCTTGCGTCGCAAAAAAACAGCCGCCGGATGGGACATCCGGCGGCTGTTCACGGAAATTGCAAACTGTTTGGTTGAAGGGCGGCTTAAGCGCGGCGGCGACGTTTCGCCAGGAGCGCCGCGGAGCCCAGGGCCAGTACGCCCAGGGAGGCCGGTTCCGGGACGGGAGCGCCCGCTCCGGCGATCACGTCGGTGGTGCCCGAGACGTTCGCCTGCCCGTTCTGGGAGAGCGAGATGGTCGTCACGTCGGTCAGCGAATAGGGGCCGGTCGACGAGAAGGCCGCGGTCCGATCCGGCGTGCTGAAGCTCACGGGAGCCGGCGAGCCGTTGGTGAGGGACGCCGAGTGCAGGCCTGACGTGGTGGCATGGCCGAACTGCGTGTTCGAATTGTCGGCATAGCTCTGGAACGTCACGTTTTCGCCCGAGGTCGAAGACAGGAAGGTTCCGGCGAAGGAACTGCCAAGCTGCAGGGAGTTTCCAACCGGATTGGTGAATCCCGTGTCGCTCATCGAGAACGTCAGGGTGTCACGGCTTGCGGTGTTGTCGCGGACGCTGATGTTGTGCGTCTGCAGGATCGACACGCCGTTGGCGCCCGGGCTGTTGGAGGTGCCCGCGGTGATCACGGTGCTGAAGTTGCCGATCGCGCCGGCAAAGGTGATCTGCCCGACGGCCGGGTTCGTATCGCCCGTGCCGTTGTCAACGACAGTGATCGGCGATGCGCCGTCTGATGTGGAGAGTGTCATCTCCAGGGTTGCCTTTGCCGTCCGGGCGGCGCTCGCACTGACGACTGCCGCGGCCATCGCGGCGATGGTGAGTAGTGTCCTCTTCATGTGTACTCCTTTAAACTCAAAAATGCGTCAGCGTGCGGCGGGACTTCGCAGATTATCCAACAAGGATAAATCGCACATGACGACCTTTTTAACTCGCCCGGGTCACACAATATGCCCGGACATTATTCGCCTTTCGTACGCGGGCATTTCTGCCTGCCTCTTCGCGGCTGCACACTGCTTTGGCCGGCCCTCCGGGGTCTGCAACCTCTGCAGCAGGTGCACGCTCGATTAATTCCTAAATGTTTCCCACTTGGTCAGATGCGTCCGCTCCGCGGTGTTCCGCGTCGTGCGGCTTCAACGTCCGGAATAACAAAGTTCGTGCCGACTTCTTTTTTCCACCGCCCACGCGCATTTCCCGCCGATGGTTCCAGTTGATTAGACCCACGCCCCGCGCACCTCTGCCAATCACTCGCCACATCGCCTCCCTCTCACATGATTATTTGTCGGACGCCCCGGCACGCGCCGCTGCGCGCTTCGACAAACAATAAAAAAGGCGGCGGCCGCTCTTCGCAGCCGCCGCCCGCGGATAACTTCAAATTTTATTTGCTTTACACCAGCAGGAACGACGTGGACGTGGCGCTGCCCAGCGAAGTCGCAGTCGCCTTGAGCGAGTATTTCCCGGCCGATGGGAACGCCAGGCTGTTAAACGTCGCGACGCCCGCGCTCGCGTTGACCGTCTGCGATTGCGGCGGCACGCCGTGCGGCGCGGTCGCCGTCGCCAGCGTCACCGCCGCCGTGCTCGTCGTGTCCACGTTGCCGAACTTGTCCACCGCGTCCACCTTGACCGTAATCGGCCCGGCCGCCGGAGTCCCGGTCGTCGGAATCAGCTCAAACACCAGCTTCGTCGCCACGCCCGCCGTGATGTTGAAGGAATGCGAGGTATCTCCAGTCAGCGATCCGTCCGCCGCCGCGAGCTGGTACTGCCCGACGGTGGTCAGGATGATCTTATTGAATGTCGCAATGCCGTTCTTGGCATTGACGCTCACCTTTTTCATCGTCCCAGGACCTGTGGCGACCGTCAGCGTCACCCGCGAGTGGTCCGTGGATATCACATTGTTGAACTGGTCCAGCACCTCCACCGTGATGGGCGGCGTGTTGGCCACACCGGCGACGGCATCGCTCGGCTGCTGCAGGAAATGCAGTTGCGTGGCGGTCGTCGGCCCGCCCATCGTCAGCGCACCAGAGCTTACGGTGAGTCCCGCGCCGCTCGCCTGGATCTGGAATTGGCCCCCCTCGTTCACGGTCAGGCCGGGGAAATCAGCGATTCCGCCCGACGTCTTGACACTCAGCTTTCCAAGAAGCTTTTCGCCGGTCGAGGGATTCACCAGGGAGAGCGTCACAGTCTCGGGCACGGAAAACAGATTTCCGTATTGATCCTTGATGCTCACCTGGACGTCGCCGGGGTTCGCGCCCGTCGGGTCACTCGCCGGCGCCTGGCTGAACGTGATTGTGTGCGGTGCGGGCGCCGCCTGGATGACGATTTGCCCGGTATTTACCGTGAGGCTGTCGGTCGCGTCAGTTGCGGTCAGGGTCACCGTCCCGGTCTGCGTGAAGAGCAGACTGCTGAAGGTCGCGATGCCGCCCGAGGCGTGCACCGTGATGCTCTTTGCAAGGCTGCCCGATGGATCCGTCAGCGTCACCGCCGAATGATCCGACGTTACAAGATTCCCGCCGGCGTCCGTCAGCTCAACCGTCAGCGCGAACGGATTCTTGAGGCCGACGTAACCGTTGGTCGGCTGCAAACCGATCACCAGGTGCGTGGCAGTGGTTGAGAGCAGTTCGCGAAGCTCCAGCGGCTCGAGGCCACGGTACTGCGCCGCTCGCCGCCGTGCCGGTCTCACCGGGCCAATTTCCGTCCGCCCCGCATGCTTTGTAAACAACGCGTTAACCCAGGTCCATTGACTCACAGGAAGTCCTCCTTAATAACAGGTAGGTGACTCTGGCCATCAGGAAGGAATTTCGCGGAACGCATCCAACAACGTCAGCGGCTGCGCACAAGCTCAAAGACAACATGACCAGCGCAATTCGTCTCAGCAGCGCAACATCAAAACACGCCACGCCAGTTGCGGAACCAATCTCGGTCATCACCAATTGCCATTCCGCAAACTGGCGTAGCGTCACGCGTCTATGCAACGGCCATACCACCTCAGCTATTTCACGGTTGGATGTCCCCCCTGCATTCCGAGAGCGCTCCCGCGTGCGGCGCCTCTGGCGCGCCGCCGACGAACCGGCGCTTCCTGTTCCCCCCGAAAAATCACCCCGCCGCACCTCCCCGCCCCAGGGTAGGTAAGCCCCCTACCAGATTTTCAGTCTGTCCATGATGCCGCCGCCTCCGATTGGTACGCATACTCACCGCTCCGCCGCTTCTCATGGAGAGTCACCCCATGTCCGCCATCACCGCGACCGACCGCCCTTCGAGCCCTTCTTCTCAGCCACGCCTCGAAGTCCAGATGGATCGCTTCTCCTACGACGACCAGATCGTGCGCGCCTTCACCATGGTTACCCTGATTTGGGGTCTCGTCGCTTTTCTCGTCGGCCTGATCGTCGCATTTGACCTCGTCCTTCCCGGCGCGATCGCCTTCGCCCACGACCACGGTATCGCCTGGCTTGAAAAGCCCCTGGTCGCCTTCTCCTTCATCCCCCAGCTTGATTTCGCCCGTCTCCGTCCCCTCCACACCAACGCCGCCATCTTCGCCTTCGCAGGCAACGCCATCTTCGCCGGCATCTATTACTCCACCCAGCGCCTCTGCAAGGCCCGCATGTGGTCCGACAAACTCTCCTGGGCCCACTTCTATGGCTGGCAGCTGATTATCGTCTCCGCCGCACTCACCCTCCCCTTCGGCATCACCAAGAGCAAGGAATACGCCGAGCTCGAATGGCCCATCGACCTGGCCATCGCCGTCGTCTGGCTCGGATTCTTCGGCACAAACTTCTTCATGACCCTCGTCAAACGCCGCGAACGCCACATCTACGTCGCCCTCTGGTTCTACATCGCCACCATCGTCGCGGTCACCATCCTTCACGTCTTTAACAACCTGGTCATCCCGCTCACCTTCTTCAAAAGCTACATCATCTACGCCGGGGTCCAGGACGCGTTCATGCAATGGTGGTATGGCCACAACGCTGTCGCGTTTTTCCTCACCACGCCGTTTCTGGGCATGATGTACTACTTCGTCCCGAAGGCCGCCGACCGCCCGGTCTACTCCTACCGTCTCTCGATCATTCATTTCTGGTCGCTGGTCTTCATCTACATCTGGGCCGGCCCGCACCACCTCCATTACACCGCCCTTCCCGAGTGGGCCAGCACCCTGGGCATGGTCTTCTCTCTCATGCTCTGGATGCCCTCCTGGGGCGGAATGATCAACGGCCTCATGACCCTCCGCGGCGCCTGGCACAAGGTCGCCTCCGACCCCGTGCTCAAATTCTTCGTCGTCGCCATCACCTTTTACGGCATGGCCACCTTCGAAGGCCCCATGCTCTCCATCAAATCCGTCAACTCCCTCTCCCATTACACCGACTGGACCATCGCCCACGTCCACTCCGGCGCCCTGGGCTGGAATGGCTTCATGGCCTTCGGCATGATCTACTGGCTCCTCCCGCGCCTCTACCAGACCAAGCTCCACTCCCAGAAACTCGCCAACCTTCACTTCTGGTTCGCCACCGTCGGCATCCTGATCTACATCATCGCCATCTACGTCGCCGGCCTCACCGAGGGCCTCATGTGGCGCGCCATCGATGACAAGGGCAGCCTCACCTACACCTTCATCGAGACCGTCAACGCCGTGATCCCCATGTGGTGGCTCCGCATATTCGGCGGCTCGCTCTACCTGATCGGCGGCATCCTGTGCGCAGTGAATTTCTACAAGACCCGCGCCTCCCGGCCCGCCGTGCTCAAGGTGCCGGTGATCGAGGCGCCGAAGCTCGCAACCGACTATGTCGATCCGCCCCTCCCCGCCTCGCCGCTGACCAACGCCCCCGTGGCTGACCTGGCCAAGAAGATCTACCCAGTTACTTCGATGGGCTTTCACCGCCGCTGGGAGCGCAAGCCGCTGCTCTTCACCGCCTGGACCCTCGCCGCCGTCGCCGCCGCGAGCCTCTTTGAAATCATCCCCACCTTCATGATCAAATCCAACGTCCCTTCCATCGCCAGCGTCCAACCCTATACGCCGCTGGAACTCTACGGCCGCGACATTTACGTGAGCGAAGGCTGCTACCTCTGCCACTCGCAGATGATCCGCCCCATCCTCCCCGAGACCATCCGCTACGGCGAGTATTCCAAGCCCGGCGAATTCATCTACGATCACCCCTTCCAGTGGGGCTCCCGCCGCATCGGACCCGATCTGCAGCGCGAAGGCGTCAGCAACGCCAACCCCACCTGGCAGGCCCGCCATCTGATTTACCCTCAGGACATCACACCGGGCAGCGTGATGCCGCGCTACGCGTTCCTCTTTGACCGTCCGATCGACATGCAGTCGCTCCCCACGCGCGTCAAAATCATGCGCACACTGGGCGTCCCCTACACCGACGCCGACCAGCAAAATGCCATCGCCAATGCCCAGGCACAGGCACAGAAGATCGTCGACAACATCGCCAGCCAGAACGGCGGCAAACCGTTTGTCGTTCACGACGGCCAGGCGCTCGCCTCCGATCGCCAGGCCGTCGCACTGATCGCGTACCTGCAGCGCATGGGCACCGATCTGACCAAATCCCCGCCGGCCCCGGCAACGGCATCCGCGCCGGCCACCGTGCCCGCCGCCACCCAGGGAGCCAAATGACATGACGCATCTTCTGGAAATCCTCACCACCCCGATCACCTACGTTGAATTCGCACTGGTGCTCTTCCTGTCGATTTTCCTTTCCATCCTGGCGCGTGAATTCGTCCGCTCCCGCAAGGAAGTCACCCGGATGGCCGCACTCCCGCTCGAATCCGATTCCACCCCGGAGGAACCCCATGAGTGACTCCCTCCCCAGCCGCCTCCCCGATGAAGCCCCGATGATCCCCGTCCCGGCCAGGGCCCGCGACCAGGTCACCGATCACAACTACGACGGCATCCAGGAATACGACAACCCCACCCCCGGCTGGTGGGTCTGGATCTTTGTCGCCTCCATCATCTTCGCGTTCTTTTACTTCATGTATTACCACGGCGATGTCCCCGCCAATCGTTCCATCCACGACAGCCTGAACGAATCGGTCGATGAACTCGCCAAGAAAAAGCTCGCCGCACTCCACATCACCGAGCTCACCGTCAACGAACCCAACATGCTCCAATGGATGACCAATCCCGATTTCACCGCCTACGGCCGCTCGGTGTTCAAGCAGAATTGCACCAGCTGCCATGGCGAAAACGGCCAGGGCATCATCGGCCCGAACCTCACCGACGACTATTACAAAAACGTGGCCAAACTCACCGACATCCCGCGCGTGATCACGAATGGCGCCAACAACGGCGCCATGCCCACCTGGCAAAACCGCCTCAGCCCGATCGACATCGACCTCGTCGCCACGTATGTCGCGACCCTCCGCGGACAAAACCTCCCCAGCGGCATCAGCCCCGCCACCTATGGCGACAAAATCGCCCCCTGGCCGCCCCTCCCCGCTCTCAAGACACCCGCAACCGCCACCGCACCGGCCAAATGATGAATCGCACACATGACCTGCAACCGGAATTTCGCCCATGACACTCGCCCCGCCAGAACAGGTCCTCTCCACCCTCCGCAATGACGGCTCGCGCCGCTGGATCACCCCCCGCGTCTCCCGCGGACGCTACCTTCGCCGCCGGGCCATCGTCGCCTATGTCCTCATGGCCGTCTTTTTCCTGCTCCCATTCCTCCGTGCCCGCGCCCCTTTCCTTGGCATCGCCGGCAAGCCCCTGTTCCTCCTCGATATCGCCGCCCGCAAGTTCACGCTCTTCGGCTTTGTGTTTCTCCCCACCGATACCTTCCTCCTCGCATTGGGGATGCTCTTTGCCTTTGTCTCGATCTTTCTCTTCACCGCCATCTTCGGCCGGCTGTGGTGCGGATGGGCCTGCCCCCAGACTGTCTACCTCGAATTCCTCTACCGCCCGCTGCAGCGCCTTTTCGAAGGCACCTTCGGCCGCGGCGGCCCCGCGAGAAAGACCGGCATCGGCCGCAAGGTCGGTTACTTTTTCACCGCCCTGCTTATCACCGCCATTCCCGCCCACACCTTCCTCGCCTATTTCGTCGGTGTCGAAAACCTTTCCCGCTGGATGCGCCAGCCCCCCTCCGAGCATGCCACCGCTTTCCTCGTGATGGCCATCACCACCGCTCTCATGTTCTTTAATTTTTACTGGTTCCGCGAGCAAACCTGCCTCATCGCCTGTCCCTACGGCCGCTTCCAGAGCGGCCTGCTCGACCGCCAGTCCCTCATCGTCACCTACGACATCAAGCGCGGCGAACCGCGGCGCGGAACCGTCACCCACCTGCCCATCTCCGCCGACGTCTCCGAGGCTCACGGCGATTGCATCGATTGCCGCCTCTGCGTCGCCACATGCCCCACCGGCATCGATATCCGCGACGGCCTGCAGATGGAATGCGTCAACTGCACCCAGTGCATCGACGCCTGCGACGCCGTCATGGACAAAGTCTCCCGCCCCCGCGGGCTGATCCGCTATTCCTCCCAGGCCGCCATGGAACTTGCCCACGCCCCGGGCGAAAAACTCAAAACCCCGGGTAAACTCCGTTTCCGCACGTTTTTCTATCCAATTCTGCTCCTGGTCCTCGGCGCCGCCTGGATCGCCGTCTTCCTCTCCATGGGCTCGGCGAACGTCACCATCCTGCGCAGCGCCGGAACGCCCTACACGATCGTCACCCGTGGAAACGCCGCCCTCATCGGCAACCCGCTCAAACTCAAAATCACCAACCGCACCGATGAAACGCAATCGTATGCGTTCGATCTCGCAGACTTCCCTCAGGCCGCCATTCAGGAAATCGACAACCCCCTCACCGTCGCCGCCGGAGCATCGGTCACTGAATCGTTCCTCATCGAAGCCCCGCCCGCCGCCTTCACCACGGGCAAACGCGAGGTCTGGATGCACATCACCGACGGCCACGGATTTTCCGCAAAACGCCTCGTCAAACTCCTCGGCCCGATGTCCGGATCGACCGGCGAATTCACGACCGACAATAGGAGCCAGCCATGATCGCCTTTTCCCCACCCCCCCCAACCGCCCCTCCCATTGACCCGGCCAAACGCGAACGCCGCGCCATGATCCGCTGGACCCTCGCCATCACCGGCATGCTGGTCTTCGGCATCCTGCTCTCGGTCGGCGGCGCGGTCATCGCGGTTCACGGCATGCCCATGGTCGAGGAAGACTACTACAACAAGGCCATCCATTGGGATGATCAGCTCGACAAGGCCCGCGCCAGCGCCGCCCTCGGCTGGTCCGCCGACATCTCCGTCGGCCATGACGCCACGACCACCGGTGAGCGCGCCCTGATCCTGCGCCTCACCGACAAATCCGGCGCTCCCATCGAGGCCGCCACCGTCAACGTCGCCTTCTTCCACCGCGCCGATCCGCTGAATCTCCATCAGGCCCAGCTTGTCTCCACCGGCAACGGCATCTACGCCGCAAGCGTCCCGCTCAACCGCGCCGGTATCTGGGAATTCCGCCTGAGCGCGAGCCGCCCTGCAGCTCTCAACCCGTCGAAGGAAAATTTCTTCGTCGCCACCCTGCAGAAAGACCTGCTCGAATGACCGCTCTTTTTCTCACAGTCCTGCTGGCCAGCCTGGTCGGCTCGCTCCATTGCGCGGGCATGTGCGGAGCCTTCGTCGCCTTCGCCATCGGCGCCGCCGATCCGACGGTCAGAACCCCGCGCTATCTCCTACTCGCGCTCTACCAGTTCGGCCGCCTCATCACCTACACCCTCCTGGGCGCCGCCGCCGGAACACTCGGCGCCTCGATCGATCTCGCCGGCCATCTCGTCGGCCTCCAGCAAACCGCCGCCATCCTCTCGGGCGCGCTCATGGTCGCCTTCGGCACCGTCACGCTCCTCCGTCTTTCCGGCATCAAACTCAACCCCGCCCGCGTCCCGCCCGCCTGGTCCAAATTCGTCGCCGCCGCCCAAAGCCGCATCATGCGCCACTCGCCTGCCTTCCGCGCCGCCGGCACCGGCCTGCTTACCACGCTCCTCCCCTGCGGATGGCTCTACGCCTTCGTCACCACCGCCGCCGGCACCGGCCACGCCCTCACCGGCGCAACCCTCATGGCCGTCTTCTGGCTCGGCACGCTCCCCATGCTCACCTTCATCGGCATCGGCGTCCGCAAACTCTCCGGCGCACTCGCCGCCAAAATCCCCTTCGTCGCCGCCATCGCCGTCCTCTCCGTTGGCCTCTACACAATCGCCGCCCGCGCCAATATCCATCTCGCTTCCATGCACAATCACGCCGGCACCGCCGAACAACTCCAGCAGCAGCTCAAATCCCTCGACCACAGTTCCCTCCCCTGCTGCAACCCCTCCACCAAGCCCGCCACAGAAGGAGCCGGCAAATGACCACGCTCCTTCGCGAACCGATCGCCGCTCTCACGGAACGCGTCGCCTGCTCCCATTGCGGACTCCCCGTCCCCGCCTCTCTCCTCGAACCCGCCGCCAAAGACCAATTCTGCTGCGCCGGCTGCCGCACCGTTTATTCCGTTATCCACTCCTGCCGCCTCGATCAATATTACGACTACCTCCGACGCGACCGAGAAGCCGGCGGCGCTTCCGCCCCCGCCAAGATCACCGGTAAAGCCTACCGCGAATTCGACGACCCTACGTTCCAAAACCTCCACGCCCCGCCCAACCCCGCCACTTCAGCCCGCACCATCGACTTCTACCTCGAAAACGTCCACTGCGCCGCCTGCGTCTGGCTCGTCGAAAAAATCCCCGCCCTGCTTCCCGGCATCGTCGAATCCCGCCTCTCGCTCGGCAAGCAGCTCCTCCAGGTCACCTTCCTCGATCGCCGCGTCAACCTCTCCGCCATCGCCCGCCTCCTCGATTCCCTCGGCTACCCGCCGCACCCCGCCCGCTCCACCACCGCCCGGAATATTCGCACCGCCGACGACCGCCGGGCACTCATCCGCATCGGCGTCGCCGGCGCCTGCGCCGGAAACACCATGCTCCTGGCCATCGCTCTCTACGCCGGCCACGCCTCCTCCATGGACCCCGCATACCTGCTCCTGTTCCGTTACCTCTCCATGATCATCGGCGTGATCGCTCTCGCGTGGCCCGGAAGCACCTTCTTCCGCGGCGCCAGCGCCGCCCTCCGCACCAGGACGCCCCACCTCGATCTCCCCATCGCCCTGGCACTCGCCGTCGGCGGCGTCGCCGGCCTCATCTCCACCCTCTCCAACCGCGGCGACATCTACTTCGATTCCCTTTCCGTCCTGGTCTTTCTCCTGCTTGTTGGCCGCTTCCTGCAGCGCCGCCGCCAGGCCCTCGCCGAAGATGCCGTCGAACTGCTCTTCTCCCTCACCCCCGCCTCCGCCCGCCGCATCACCGGCGATTCCATCGAAGAAGTTCCCATCGCCGCCCTTCAAATTGAAGACATCGTGGAAGTCCTTCCCGGCGAATCCCTCCCCGTCGACGGACAGCTCGCCGGCGACTTCTCCACCACCGTCGATGAATCCCTCCTCACAGGCGAATCCCGCCCCAGATCCAAAAATCATTCCGACGCCCTCCTCTTCGCCGGCACCGTTAACCTCACCTCGCCCATCCGCGTCCGCGTCCTGGCCGCCGGAGAAGCCACCCGCGTGGGCAAGCTCATGCGCCTCGTCGCCGACTGCGCCAGCCGCCGCGCCCCGCTGGTGATCCTCGCGGATCGCATCGCAGGATGGTTCCTTGCCGCCGTTTTGCTCATCGCTGTCTCCGCCTTCACATATTGGTGCCTCGCCGCTGGTGCCGCTGTTGCCATCAACCACGCCGTCGCAATACTGATCGTCGCCTGCCCGTGTGCTCTGGGGATGGCCACCCCGCTCGCCGTCACCGTCGCCATCGGCCGCGCCGCCAAGCGCGGCATCCTCATCAAAGGCGGCGACACCCTCGAACGCCTCGCCAAACCCGGCCTGCTCCTCCTCGATAAAACCGGCACCCTCACCACCGGAAAAATGTCCCTCCAGTATTGGCACGGCGACCAGGAAACCCGTGACGCCGTCGCCGCCATCGAAGTCCATGCCACCCACCCCATCGCCCGCGCCCTCGCCGACGACGCAATGCCCCTGCAAGCCTCCGACATCCACCAGCACACCCACGGCATCTCCGGCACCGTCAATTCCATCCGCTACCACATCGGCACCCGCCGCTTCATCGAATCCCAGGCCATCTCCATCCCCTTCGCGTGGCAAAATCATCTGGACCGCTGCACCAGCACAGGCCTCTCGCCGGTCCTCATCGCCGCGGGCGATCAACTCGTTTCCATCGCCGGCATCGGTGACACCCTCCGCCCCGACGCCGCAGCCGCCCTCGACATCCTCCGCACGCATGGCTGGCAGCTCGCCATCCTCTCCGGCGACCACCCCGACGTCGTCTCACGCATCGCCGGCCAGCTCAACATCACCGATGCCCGGGGCGCTCTGCTCCCGGAACAAAAACTCGCCCGCGTCCGAGAGCTCATGTCCGACCCCGCCCGCGCCCGTCGCCCGGTCGTCATGGTCGGTGACGGCATCAACGACGCCGCCGCCCTCGCCGCCGCTTCCGTCGGCATCGCCGTCCACGGCGGAGCCGAAGCCTCCCTCGCCGCCGCCGCCATTTACCTCACCACCCCAGGCCTCTCCGGCGTCGCCCACACCATCGTCGCGGCCAAGCGCACCGTCCGCGCGATTCACCGCTGCCTCGCCGCCTCCATCGCCTACAACGCCCTCTTCGTCACACTCGCCGCCTGTGGCTGGGTCAATCCGCTGGTCGCCGCGATCTTCATGCCCGTGAGTTCCCTCACCGTCATCTCACTCGCCTTCACCGCGCGCACCTTCAAAAAAGGAGCCGCCACATGAGCGTTCTGTTCATCGTCCTCCCCCTGGCCCTGGTCTTCGCCGGCGGCGGCGTCCTGGCCTTCATCTGGGCCACCCGCCGCGGCCAATTCGACGACCTCTCCACCCCCCCCGTCCGCATCCTCCACGACGAAGATTGAGCCTGCATCTATGACCGGTGCTGCGCGTAAGCGTTCCTGGCCTGGCCCGGTAAGCGCCGAGAACGTACTTCACACGCGGTATAATCCCGTCTTTCAATGTCAGATTTTCTCGGGGACGCACGGATGCCTGTTCGCTCCATCATCACCGCAGTGCTCGTCGCGGGGGTTCTGGTCTTGCTCGCCTTCGGCCCGCGGACCGGCGCGCCCGCGCCTGCGGGGCGCATCGTTGTGGAATACTGGGATACGTGGACCGGCGCCGAAATGGCCGCCATGCAGCAGACGGTTGATGACTTCAACCGCAGCGTTGGCGCGGAAAAGCACATCTTCGTCCACTTCCTTTCGCAATCGGACATCAGTCAGAAAACGCTGCTCGCCGCCGCCGCCAATGTGCCGCCGGATATTGCCGGGCTCTGGGACAAGCCGCTGCCGCAATGGGCGGCCCTGGGTGCGCTCGAACCGCTCGATGATCTCGCCGCCGCCCGAGGCTTCTCGGAAGGCTACTACAAGCCGATCTACTGGAAGGGTCTCCATTACAACGGCCACCTGTATGCGCTGCTCTCGACGCCCAATGTCGTTGCCCTGCTCTGGAACAAGCGCATCTTTCTCGAGCACGCCGCCGCGCTCCGTGCCGCCGGACTTGATCCCGCACGCGCCCCGCGCACGCTTTCCGAACTCGACCAATACGCCGGCATCCTGAATCAATTCGACAGTACCGATCCCAAAAAGCCCATCCTTCTCTCCGCCGGTTATCTTCCCACCGAGCCCGGCTGGTATCTCGAACAGACGCCGCTCTGGTTCGGCGGGAATCTTTACGATGAGAAAACCGGACGGTTCACACTCGATTCCCCGGAAACGCTCGCCGCGTTTCGCTGGATCGCGTCGTATTCCAGGAAACTCACGCCCGGAGTCGTGAACGAATTCCATGCGGCCCTGGGAACCTATGGCACACCGGCCAATCCCTTCCTCACCGGCCAGCTGGTCATGGAACAGCAAGGCCCGTGGGTGCAAACCGTGATCGAGCAATTCAAACCGGAAATGAATCGCTGGCAACCGGGCGAAACGCGGCCCGATCGCGCGGAATGGTCGGTCGCGCCATTTCCCTCGTCGCTCACGGCAAATGCCGCCTCAGACGATGCCCGCGTTGACAATGCCGTCACCTGGTGCGGCTTCAATTGCTTGGCGATTCCGCGCGGTGCCAGGCACAAGGCCGAGGCATTTGAATTCATCGCCTACGTCAATCGCATGGACGTCATGGAAAAACTCTGCGCCGCGCACTGCAAGAATACGCCGCTGGCGCAGCACTCCGCGAGTTGGTACTCCGATCATCCCAACCCCAATGCCGAAATCTTTGACCGCCTCGCCTCCAGCCCCAACGCCCGCACCGCCCCGCCGGTCGCGGTCTGGCCGGAAGCGGTCGATGAAATCAAGGCCGCCGTTTTACGTGTCGCCAACCTGGAACAGACCCCCGAGGATGCCGTCACTTCGCTGCAACAGTCGCTGCAAGGCAAGCTCGATCAATTCCGCGCCCGGCATCCCGAATGATCACGTTCCCCGCCCGGCTTCCGACTGGTTTGCCAGCCCGTGAAAAATTATAGTAGTGGCATTCACATCACCCTGGACAGCCGGGAGAAGGTTGCATAAGAGGTGCCGCATGCCCACGATCACTGTTTGAGACCAGACGCCCACAGGTGTGGCCGCGCAGGAGCTCTCACTCGAGCTCCTCACCGAGGAATTGACCGTCCGCGAGCTGATCCGCTCCCGGATCTACCAGGAGGTCCAGGATTTCAACCGCCGCCAGGCAGACGGAAAGTTCGAACGCTTCCGCGGCCTCGTCGAGCCCACCGAAACGGAGATCATGCTAAATGGTTACGAGATCAAAACGCCCCGGCAAATCGATTGGAAAACGCAATTCGAAAAAGCCTGTGAAGCATTTGAGCGCAACCGCATCCTCATCCTTCTCAACGATCGGCAGCTTACCGATCTTGAAGAGACCATCACCCTGACCCAAACCTCATCGGTCGTATTCCTGAAACTCGTCCCCCTCGTCGGCGGCTGAATTCGTACACGAAACGTCTGCATCCAAGGCCCTGATTACAGACGTTGCTCCGCCAATATTTCCGTTGAGCGAGGTCGGCCCATGTCCCTGCTGCCAACCGCGGAATACAAAAACCTTTGCCGCGAGTTCGGCATCGTTTTGGATGGCTATTGCGAGTACTTTGAGCCCCTGCGCCCCGCGCAGGTCGCACTGATCCGCGAGGCAATGGCCGCCAGCGATCCCGAATGGCAGTCCTACTTCTCCCAGTGGAGCACGCTCGCTTCCCAGCAGCAGGAATCGCTGAAGCATGGGATCGGGACCGTGCCCGATCGGCGCGGACTTGCGAGCCGCCGCGAGGAACTGCTCGCTCGCCTTGGCCATCCTTTCAAGTAGGTGCGACTGATCACCTACAACGATTTCACCCCGATCCCCAGCAGCCACCAACCTCTGCACCACATGATTACCGCATTCGTCCTGCAGGCGGTGGCGGGGCATTCGTATTTCCGAAAGCTCGACCCGGGCCAGTTTCCCGTGGGCAGGCTCATCCTCGAACTCGCCCGCGACCAGAAATTGCTCGCGGTTCGTGCGGCCGCGGAACGGCTCCTGTGGTACAACGCCGCCGCCCACTCCGAATTCAAGTTCTTCCTCCTTTCTGGAAAAACTGATAATCACGCCAATGCCGCCATCGAGGCGCTGTTGAGCGACCTCCTCCGCTCGCGCCTTCCGTTGTTGAGCGCGGACGTTCAGAATCTATTTTTATTGAAGAGATTCAATCGCCTCGCGATTGGCGCCGTCGAACATTTCGTCGAATCCCACCCATTGCCAGAGGCCCTCCGTTCTGAAATCGAGCGTCTCCGTGCTCGGCTTGCGGAACCACGCTACGCGTATCCCGGCCATACACGTCCCCCCACCAAGGAAACCACGGAATTACTCGATCGGATCGCCGCGATCCTCGAGTGCCGCTCCGGCGAGCCGCCGCCCGAACCCGCCCCCCTGCGCGACGGAGAGCCGTGGGTCGCCGCCGCCAAGTGTGACATGCAGCCGCTCTCCTTCGCCCAGCGCCAAAAATGGAACGCACTCCTGCACCATCTGCAATCCGTCAAAGCCTCCAAACCAAGCGGCAAATGGCTCAAGCAGGCATCCGCGCTCGCCGACGCCTTCGGCCGCGACATCCTGCGCCGTTACATCCTCACCTGGCTCCCCATCGCCGCGGGCCAGCAGCAGATGTTTGCGGCAGTTTCCGAAACCGTCCTGAAGGGCCTCGCCTGGGCTGCCGCCCTTTTTCCGGATCAAGAAGTCGCCAACGTCCTCGGCACCCTAGGCCAGACCTGCTGGAAAAAAATCCCCGGTCACGGACCCTGCTCCAAGCTCGTCGGCAACGCCGTGCTCTGTTCCCTTGCCCTGATCGGCAACAACGCCGCCGTCGCCCAGCTCACCCGTATCAATTCCAAACTGCGTCACCGCTCCGCGCGCACCCTCACCGATCGGGCGTTCCAGCGCATCGCCGATTCCACCGGCCAATCGCGCGAAGACCTCGAGGAGATTTCCCTTCCCACCTTCGCGCTCGACTCCTCTGGGAAATACACCCATGTCATCGCCGGCTTCCAGTGCACCCTTTGCCTCTCAGAAGGCTTCGACGCCTCCCTCGCTATTACCGATCATGCAAACAAGCTCCGAAAATCGGTGCCGTCGGAAGTGAAAGCCGATCTCGCATTCAAGTCCCTCCAGCGCACGCTCAAGGAACTCAAGGCATTCCTGCCGGCGCTTCCGCATCGAATCCCTTCTCCGCAATCCCGATCGCACCTGGTCCTTCGCCGATTGGCAGACGCGCTACCTCGATCACCCGGTTATCTCCCGCCTTGCCCGCCGCCTGATCTGGCGCATCACCGATTGTCAGTTCACGCAAACCGTTATGTCCTGCGATGGGTCACTGCTCAGCGCCGGCGAAACGCCCGTTTCCCCGCCCGCCGCCGCCCGAGTTGCCCTCTGGCACCCCTGCACCAGTAGCGCCCCGGAAGTGCGCGCCTGGCGTGAATTCCTTTCCCGCCGCCGCATCACCCAACCCTTCAAGCAGGCCCACCGCGAAATCTATCTGCTCACCGACGCCGAACGCGAAACCCGCGATTACTCCAACCGCTTCGCCGCACACCTGCTCCGCCAACATCAGTTTGCCGCCCTCTGCGCCGCCCGCGGATGGAATTACCGCCTCCAGGGCGGATGGGACAGCGGCGGCTACGGCACTCCCACCCTCGACTTGCCTACCCTGAATCTCCGCGCTGAGTTCTGGGTCGATACGACCGGCGAAAACGAGCCCGAGGCGATCGGCCACACCGGCGTTTCGCTGCGCATTTCCACCGGCGAGGTCCGCTTCCACCGCTTCCGGCCGCCCGGTCCCGCGCCCCTCGCCGACATCCATCCGCAGATTTTTTCGGAAATTATGCGCGATGTCGATTTATTCGTCGGCGTCTGCTCTGTCGGCAACGATCCCACCTGGGCCGACCGCACCGCGGATTATCTGTACTGGCACAACTTCTCCTTCGGCGACCTGAGCCAGACCGCACACACCCGAAAGGCCGCCCTCCAATCCATCATCCCCAACCTCGCCATCGCCGGGCAATGTTCCTTCACCGAGCGGTTTCTCTGCGTCAGGGGGAAACTCCGCACTTACAAAATCCATCTCGGCAGCGGCAATATTCTCATGGAACCCAACGACCAATATCTCTGCATCGTCCCCGATCGCTCCCCCCATCGCGCCGCGTCAGGTATTTATCTGCCGTTTGAAGGCGATACCATCCT